>Ga0207933_1000680_pt1 | contig 30710 bp, 23 predicted proteins | sample NGESurdeep092012_4_FD_184488 | JGI IMG/M metagenome (GOLD analysis project Ga0207933, IMG submission 184488) | Arctic peat soil microbial communities from Barrow, Alaska - NGEE Surface sample F53-3 deep-092012 (SPAdes) | ecosystem: Environmental > Terrestrial > Soil > Wetlands > Peat ... | reverse complement strand
AATAACAAAAAAAAACAGCCAAAACAAGCCAAATCGACGAGAATTATCCCCGCGAGAACTTCACGAACGAAAATAACGAGTTCTTCCGCAGCCTGTGAAGCCCGCTGCTACTCGGGCACGACACACCCAGAGGAGTTCTATGTACCCTCTGGGAATTCGCTGTAGCTAGATACTCAAAAGCTGGAGTTGCGACTGCAGTTCCTCGCGCACTCGCAATGCGGCGTCCGCCAATGTTCGGTGGTGCTGCGTGAAGACGGCGAGTTCGAGGCGGTCGGAGACGCCGGTCTTGTCGTAAATGTTGCGCAGGTAATTTTTAATCACCTGCTCCTTGGTGCCGAGCTGGACGGCGATTTCCTTGTTTTTGCCGCCCTCGGTGACGAGCGCGACAATCTGCAATTCCTTGGGCGTGAGGCGTTCCAACACGCGCGCCCCGACACGGTCCGTCGACGTCTGCCTTTTGAGCTGGGCCTGTTGAATGCAGCGCTCGCCTATAGCGACGCGACGGAGACAGTCGACGAGCTGCGAGCCGGCGACGGAACGCAGCACGAGGCCGTTCACGCGCTCCGCGATCGAGACCTCGAGTTTGTCGCCGTGTTCGACGATGATGACGCTCTTGCTGCCCGAAGCCTCAATGGAGGTGAGCACCTCCGCGATGTTCAGCGTCATGCTGGTGGGGAAAACGACGATGGCGTCGCGCAGCGTGCCGATGGCTTCCTTGAGCCGCGCCAGGTCGGAGCACTGGGCCACGACTTGCATGTCTTCTTCCATTGCCAGGACCCGCGCCGCGCCGGTGCGGAAGATCGCCTGTGTGTCTGCCAAAATGATTCGTTGCGCCAAGCTGTGCTCCCCTGCTTGCAGGTCTTGTATCCGCCTGCTTTATGTGTGGTGCGCGTCTGTTGCGCTCCCGATAATTTTCCGCGGGAGACGGCAACAATCTTTGCAAATATGCGTTCCAACTCCGATGCCGTTATTCGGCGAGGAATGTTTTTGAAACGCCGTCCGTTATTTACTTTTGCGTCAACTGCTCTACGTATGCTGGCAGCCGCGGGATGTGCGGACAATCACCTCTCCGTGTTAGAAGGGCTTCATGCGCCGGCCTATCTTGAGACATCGCGGCTAATGCGATCATCAATCGAAGTAAATTGCGATGCACCGCCGGACGATGCGCGCATTTGCGAAACAGGGCGTCATTATTGTGCGCAGACCATGCGGTTCTATCGCGGACCATGCGAACGACGCGTCGTTTCCGGACGTTTTTCCACGGACCGAAATGGCCGCGCGATGCGCACCTGTCGGGGTATGACCAAAGTTTTCGTCGCGGTTGGATCGAGGCCGCAGGTATCATGCGAGGTACGACGATTTCTTCGTGTGAGGTCCAAACCTTGTCAGCGCTTCGACCGTTCCATCTTGCTTTCCCCGTCGACGATCTCGACGCGGCGCGTCATTTTTACGGCACTGTGCTGGGGTGCCCCGAGGGCCGCAGTTCGGACCATTGGATCGACTTCGATTTCTTCGGCCACCAGATTGTCGCGCACCACAAACCCGCAAGCACGGAGAAGCCGCACGCAAATGCTGTCGATGGGCACGATGTTCCCATCCCACACTTTGGCGTGGTGCTCACGCCGGAGGATTGGAAGCAGCTTGCGGAGCGGGTACGCGCGGCCGGCGTCGAGTTCGTCATCGAGCCGTACACGCGGTTTGCCGGACAAACCGGCGAGCAATCGACGATGTTCTTCCTCGACCCCGCCGGCAATGCGCTGGAGTTCAAGGCGTTTGCAGACCTGAGCAAGATGTTCGCGAAGTAGCCAGGTCTCAGACCGTCTAAAGATATACCTTAGCAGTTACTTCATCACTTCGGAATGGCCTGATGGTAGAGGTATGGAAAGCTACCATCGGGTGCATGTTCATTTGACGAAGAGGGACCTGCAGCACGTCTGCGGGATGCTGTCGAACGGGCGGGAATCTTCGCGGGTATTGCGGCGCGCTTTGATTCTGCGTCAGCTTGACGGTGGGCAGACGGCGGCGCAGGTGGCGTCCAACGTTGGAGTAGCTGCGAAAACGGCGCGAGCGGTTGGACCGCGCTATGAGGAGCAGGGGCTAGAGTCGGCCCTGTACGAAAAGCCGCGGCCTGGCAAGCAGCGCGCTCGGAACGCAGGCCAGAGCCAAATCCGCGCGGCAATGCTGAACAGAGAAACTGTTATCCCAGTAACCTTGTGGCCCAACAGATTTCTGACAAAACCATAGTTGCAGTTCTCATTGAAAATGAGCCGATGAGCTTTATCCCGTCGTTTTTCAAGCAGACCTCGTATGTGCGAGGCGGAACGCCAAGAAGCCATGCGGACGGCCAAATCCCTGCCCCAGCGTTACGACATGCAGGCGTGGTTCGCACCGGAGTTTGGCGAGTCCCAGATTCGCCTGGTCTAACCAGACCCATCACCCAAGTCTCACTTGACAGACGTATGGCAGGAAATCTAACGTCGCTTTGAAAATATTTCGCTATAGAAATCCTCCGTTTGTTGCCCACCCTGGGAGTTCATGCCATGCAACTCAAGATTGCGTCCGTTTTATGTCTGTTTGCGATTTCGGTTGGCATTCAGTCGCAGGCCCCGCCGCCAACGCCAAAACCTGCGCCCACTGTTGTCGCCGGCATTCCAGTCAACTACGACGAGGCAAAGGTTGGCACGTATACCTTGCCTAACCCGCTGAAGCTCGACAACGGCAAGGCGGTGAGGGACGCGAAGACGTGGAGGACGAAACGCCGGCCGGAGATTGTGAGGCTTTTTGAGACGCAGCAGTACGGCATCGCACCGGGCCGTCCGGTCGATGAGAGCTTTGAGGTCGTCGAAAAAGGCACGCCCGCGCTCGGCGGCAAAGCCATCCGCAAACAGATCACGATCCACTTGTCGAAGGACCCGGCGGCGCCCGAAATCCATCTGCTCGTATATCTTCCCGCAGCGGCGAGCAAGCCTGTGCCGATGTTCTTCAGCATCAACTTTGGCGCCATCCAGAATGCGGTGGACGATCCGGGCATCACGCCGCAAAAGGTGTGGGACCCGAAGACGAATACGCCGATCGTCCCTCCTGCGGGTCGCGGCTTCGGGCGGCTGAACGTTGAACCCTTCCTCGATGCCGGATTCGGTGTGGCTACTTTCTACTACGGCGACATCGAGCCCGACTATCTGAACGCCGCCCCCAATGGCATCCGCGCGCGCTATCTGAAGCCCGGGCAGACGGAGCGCGAGCCCGATGCCTGGGGCGCGATTGCCGCGTGGGCGTGGGGCATGAGCCGTGTCGAGGATTATTTTGAAACCGACAAGAGCATCGATGCCAAACGTGTCGCGATTCATGGTGTGTCGCGGTTGGGGAAGACGGTGATGTGGGCCGGCGCCCATGACGAGCGGTTTGCCGCTGTGATTGCGAGCTGTTCTGGAGAAGGCGGCGCCGCTTTGAGCCGTCGCGACTACGGTGAGACGATTGCCCACCTGACCGCACCCACGCGCTACCCGTACCAGTTCGCCGCGAACTATGCCAAATACGGCGGCTTTCCCGATACAGCGCCCATGGATGCGAACATGCTCGTCGCGTTGATTGCCCCTCGTCCGCTGCTGCTGCAAACCGGCAATACCGACTACTGGTCGGACCCGAAGGGTGAGTTTCTGGCTGAGGTTGCGGCGGGTCCCGTCTACAAGTTGCTGGGCAAGCAGGACCTGGAGACGGATGTGTGGCCCGCTGCCAAGCAGCCGATCCTTCACGACCTCAGCTACTACATGCACGATGGGGGGCATGGGATGGTCCCTACGGATTGGGACATCTATCTGCAGTTCCTGAAAATGCATCTTCAACCGGAGCGGTAGGCCCACCGCATGACTCGCAGAGTGACAGGTATGGTGATGGTTGCGGCGTTGTGGGCTGGCAGCGTGTCCCTTGCGCAGACTGCGAGCGGTCCTCTGGCGCAGGGCTTTGTTGCGCCGCCCGACTCCGCCAAGCCTCGCACCTGGTGGCATTGGACCAACGGCAACGTCACCGAAGACGGCATTACGAAGGACCTCGAATGGATGAAGCGCTCGGGGATTGGCGGTTTTCAGCTGGTCGATGTGGCCGCGGGCAGCGGCCAGGTGGTGGAACCCAAGATCAACTTCGGAACGCCGGAGTGGTACCACGCCGTTTTGCACTCGGCTGAGGAAGCGAAGCGGCTCGGGCTGGAGATGTCCATCTTCAGTTGCGCGGGGTGGAGCGAGGCGGGCGGTCCGTGGGTCAAGCCTGAGATGGCGATGAAGAAACTCGTCTGGAGCGAAACAAATATTGCGGGGCCGGCGAAATTCAACGGGAAGCTTGCCCAGCCTCCTTCGAACGAAGGCCCGGTGCGGGATTCTACTGCTGGTTCTCGGCCCGATGCGCCTCACTTTTATGTCGACTCCGCCGTTATTGCTTATCGCACTCCGGCGGATGAAGTCTCCATGGCCTCGCTGCGTCCGAAGGTGACGACGAACAACGGCGCCATGGATGGAGCGGCCCTTCTGGACGATAGCCTCACCACGTTCGTCAATATTGCTGCGCCTAAAGACGGGAGCCCGGCGTGGTTGCAGTATGAGTTCGACCGGCCCTATACGGCGCGAGCGCTCTCCTTCGGTGCCAGAGGACGAATTCCGGTGGGCCGGATACTCGCCAGCGACGACGGTGTCACCTTTCGCACGATCATCGATTTGCCTGGACCGCAGGGGTACCACGGCGCGTCCATACGCACCTTTGCTTTCCCCGCTGCGACTGCGAAATTCTTTCGCATCGAGCTGGATGGTGCGGGCTTTACACCTGCGGCTGTGATCCATGGAGGCCCGGTGATACCCGCTGCCGAATACAGTGTCAGCGAGGCGATTTTCTATTCCAGTGCGCGGGTCAACCGTTGGGAGGACAAAGGCGCGTTCGGCAGTCTGATGGATGTTTACGATGTCGTTCCTACGCCCGCCGCACCGGCCCCCGCGGAGATTGCGCTGAGCGATGTGGTGGACCTTACCGGCAAGATGGATAAGGATGGCACGCTGCATTGGGATGTTCCCGTCGGCAAATGGACAGTGCTGCGCATGGGCTACTCGCTTACCGGCGCGAAGAATCGTCCGTCTGTTCCGGCCGGAAGCGGCTACGAGGTCGACAAGCTGAGTGCGAAGTATGTCCGCCAATATTTCGATGGCTATATCGACCCGCTGCAACAGCATCTTGGCAGCCTGCTGGGATCGACTGCGCATTACATGACCATGGATAGCTGGGAAGCCGGGATGCAGAACTGGACCGACGAGATGATCGCCGAGTTCCATCGCCGGCGTGGCTACGATCCCACGCCGTATCTTCCCGTGCTTGCGGGGCGTGTTGTCGAGAGCGCGGATGTGAGCGACCGTTTTCTGTGGGACTTCCGGCGCACTCTTGCCGATATGTTCGCCGAAGAATTCTACGGAACGATGGACGCCGAGCTGCACAAGAAGGGTATGGAAGCCTACGCCGAGGCTTCGGGTGTCGCGCTTGAAATTCCTGAGGACACGCTGCTCAATAAGAGCAAGGTGGATATTCCAATGGCCGAGTTCTGGGTGAGGGCGCTGCATCCGGAGTCGATGTATTACGTCGATGTGCGGGGCGCGGCGTCTGCTGCTCATGTCTACGGCAAGCCGATCGTCGCCACGGAATCCTTCACTGGCGGCGGCTACGAAGCTCCGTACACACTGAAAAAGATTGCCGACTACTGGTTTGCTCAGGGTGTCAACCGGCTTGTGTTCCACACGTCGGCCGAGCAGCCGCTCGACACCAAGCCCGGCAATACGATGGTTGGTACCCACATCAACCGCAACATGACGTGGGCGGAAGAGGCCCAGCCGTTCATGACCTATGTGGCGCGTGTGTCGTACATGCTGCAACAGGGAAGGCCGGTTGCGGACATCGCGTACCTGCTTCCCGAAGGCGCGCCTTCCACGATGCCATTCTGGGGCGACGGCTTGCAGCCCGCTCCGCCCGCGGGCTATGACTACGACTACATCAACACCGACATTCTTCTTCACCACACCAGTGTGAACGCCGATGGGCGCCTTCATGTCGATGGCTCCAGCGCGATGCCCGAGGGAATGGAATACCGGTTGCTCGTTTTGCCGCCAACGACGCAGATGACTCCCGAAGTCTTGCATAAACTGCGCGACCTGGTCGCGGCGGGGGCTACCATCACGGGCATCCGGCCTACTGCGTCGCCCAGCCTTCTCGGCTATCCCGGTGCGGATGCTGAGGTACAGACCGTTGCGCGCGATCTTTGGGGCGGCATGGATGGCGTTACCTTCAACCAGCACTCGTTTGGCAAGGGCATGACGTACGACGGCCTCTCGATTGACGAGATTATGAGCCGTTTGAAAGCGCCGCGGGATTTCGCTTCCAGCGGTCCGCTCGAGAATCCGCCCGTCTGGGTGCATCGTCATACACGGGACGCCGATATATATTTCGTCGCGAATCAGGCGGACAGGCCGCAACACATCGAGGCCCGCTTCCGCGTCTCCGAGAAGGATGTTGAGGTCTGGCGTCCAATGGATGGAGACATGACAAGTGCGTCCTATGCCTCCTCCGCCGACATCGATCTGCGCACCGGCAATCGCCAGCCGGGGTTGCAGCCTGCGCTCTATGCTTCAGACGCTGGCTTCACTGTCGTCCCGCTCGACCTGGCCGAGCGCGAATCTGTCTTCGTCGTTTTGCGCAACTCGAAGACGGCGGCTACACGCGTCGCAGCCTCTCCGAAACAGACGACGCTGAGCGAACTCGGCGGCCCGTGGACTGTTACTTTTCCGGACCACTGGGGTGCGCCACGCAGCATTGCGATGCCGGAACTTACTTCGTGGACGTTGAATGCCGATGTGGGTGTCAAGTATTTCTCGGGGACGGCAACCTATTCCAAAGTCGTGCAGGCATCGGCAGGATGGTTTCGGCCCGACGAGCATCTTTATCTCGATTTCGACAAGGTGCGTGACATTGCGGACGTTCAGATAAATGGCAAGCCTGTCGGCTTATTGTGGGCCCCTCCGTACAGGGTCGACGTAACAGCGGCAATGAAGCCGGGTGCAAACAGAATCGAGATTGAGGTCACCAATGAGTGGACGAACCGGTTGATCGGCGACGCCCTGCTGCCGCCGCAAAAGCGCATTCTTTCTCAGACAGTGGGTGGACGAGCGGGACCGTTCGGACCTCCGCCGCAACTGAAAGAATCGGGGCTTCTGGGAACCGTCGGGCTTGTCGGAGTCAGCGCAGAGAACAAGCCATAGGGATTCTCAGGGCGCATCGGCATATCGCTATGTCGATATTGCCCAGCCTCACTTCGGCGTCAAGCGAAAGAGGCCGCCGGTGTGGGAGTCCTCGATCATCCATACCGCGCCATCGGGAGCTTCCTCGACGTCGCGGACCCGGCAGTCGACAACCCAGCGGTCGGCAGGCTTGGCTCCGCCTTTACCGTCGAAGGTAATGCGGACGATCGCTTTGGTCGCCAGGCCGCTGATGAGCGCCGAGCCCTTCCACTGCGGAAACATTACGCCGTTATAGAACATCAGGTTGCCGGGAGCGATGACCGGCGTCCAGTAGATGACGGGCTTGGTCAGGTCGGGCCGCGTGTCGGGGCTGGGGATCGGCACACCGTCGTAGTTGACCGCATAGGAGACAAGCGGCCAGCCATAATTCTTTCCGGGCTCGATCAGGTTCAGCTCGTCGCCGCCTCGGGGGCCATGCTCAAGCTCCCACAAACGGCCGTCGGGCGTGAAGATCAGACCGTAAGGGGTGCGGTGTCCGGTGCTCCAGGTCTCGGCTGGCGTCAGGTTCGGTCCAGGGAAGGTATAGGTCCTCAAAACTGGGGCCGTCTTCGCGGTCACGGTATCTATCGGGGGATCGATTACAGGCACGCTGGCCGCGCCGGTCTTCCCGGCCATGGGATTGCCGGGAGCAGGCTTGCCATCCAGCGTCAGGCGCAGAATTTTGCCGAGCGGCTGGTTGGGGTCCTGGGCCGGAGTCATCCGCTGGCGATCGCCAGAGGTCAGGTATAGAAGCTTGCCATCCGGAGAAAAGGCGACCTGTGCGCCGAATTGTCCGCCATTGCCGCCCTCGCCATCGTGCCAGATGACCTTGAGGTTTTCGAGGCTCGCCGAATTCGCGCCGAGCTTCAACTGCGCCCGCGCCAGGGCCAGGCCCGAACCGTTGCCGACCGGCTTCGCATAGGTGAGGTAGATATTGTGGTCCCTGGTGTAATGCGGCGAGAGAAAGACGCCCAGCATGCCGCCTTGTCCGTGACTGACAACGGCCGGGACATTGGCGACGGGGGTCTTGGCGCCCTTCTGCGTTACCACCCACAGAGCACCGACCTTCTCCGTGATCAGCATCCGCCCGTCGGGCAAAAAGGCAATCCGCCAGGGCAGGTTGAAGGTCGCTACCTGGGTGATGTTGAAAGGCACGCTGGCGTCGGGCTTTTGCTCGCCTGCATTGATCTGCGCACCTGCCTGAGTTGCCGCCAGAGCTAGAAATAGCCCGCCGATTGCCAACCTTTTCATTTCGTCTTCCCTCTATCCATATCGATCGGTCTGCCGGTATTGATTGTCTGCGTCCTTTTACATTCTCTGAGGTTACTTGATTTCTGTCAGGCTGGCGTCTGGAAACGCGGTGCCGCGATGAAGATTTCGAGGAGCATCGCCACTGCGCCGCATACCGAAACGGTGCTGTTCTGCCCAGCCATCGAAGCCGCGCGTGACGGCAAGCCAGCAAACACCGTCGATTTCTTCATCAGAAACTGATCCTGGCCGAGAACTGCAGTTCTCTCGGCGGTAGCTGCGCCGTGACACCGGCGCTCGGTGTTCCGAGAGTGGCCGGCGCCACAGTCTTTGTGCCGTACGTACCGTTGAAGGTGACGAAGTTGGCGTGGTTGTTTACGTTGAAAGCCTCGGCGCGAAGATCGAGATGCACGCTTTCCGTGCCGAGCGGAAACGAGCGCTCGATAAAAGGATCGACGTAGTACACGGGAGTTCCGCGTCCTGTATTGCGGCCGACGATCACGCCATTGATGATGGGCCGGTCAGTGGTTGCGCCGGTGTCGCCGCTGTTGGTCACTCCCGTGACGAGGTTGTACGGCAGGCCGCCGGCCATGGTCGCGATGCCGCCGATGCGAACCTTCAGCGGCACCGTGTAGAAGCCGCTGAGGACGAAGCGATTGCGCTGGTCGTAAAGCGCGTTGCCGTACTCCGCCGCTCCCGTCTGGTTAGGGTCGTTGGGGTTCTGACTGGTCGAGTCGGGGTCGGTGTTGTCCAGCGTATGCGACCACGTGTAGCTGGCCAGCAGGATGCCCCTGGCGCCGAAGTTCGCACGCAGGTTTACGTCCAGCGCGTCGTAATGCAGAATGCCGTCGTTCACGTCGCTTTGAATCACGGCGTACGGCGGGTCCTGCGCCGCGCTCGCCGTAGAGCAGTTCACGCCGCTCTGCGCGAAGAAGGCAATCCAGTACGGTCGCGTACAGTTGGTGTCGGTCGCCGGACGCACCGCCGAATTTGTGGTGCGGACATAGGTAGCCGGCGCGTCTACATCCAGCGGGCGAACGACACGCAAGGTGTGTGCTCCCACGTAATCGACCATGAGCACTGCCGAGTTCCCAAGCTTTTGCGCGACGCTCAGTGTGTACTGCTCCGAGTAAGGGTTCAACAACTTCGTGGGATAGCCCACGAGCGTTGACGTTGGAAAGAACTGGTTCAGATAGGCGCTTTCCCCGGGACGTATGTAGAGACTCCGCAGGGGCGGCGTTGCACTCGCAGGAAACGCCGGCAACGGAGCCGCAGCGATGCTGGTTGGAAATCCGATCTGGCCGGGGGTTGCGGTGTAGTTGAAGACTCCGGTCGGTCCGGTCAGCGCATAGCTTGCTTCTTCGTTGTCCACAATCTGCGAATAGTAAATTCCAAATCCAGCGCGCAAGACTGTCTTACCGGTACCGAATACGTCCAGGTCGAGGCCCACGCGGGGAGCGAAGTTTTCATGCGCGTCGGTAAACGTCTGGCCTTCGTAGCGGAGGCCAAGGTTGACGACCACGCGTTGCGAGAGGTGATAGTCGTCCTGAACGAACGCGGCGTAGAGATCGTCGTTTACCGTGTAGTTCGCGTTGCCGTAGCTCTGCTGGTAGTTCGCAACGTTCGCGATGTTGTTGAGGTAGGCTGCGCTCTCGCACGTCGCCACGCTCTGGGTGCAGGTGTTGTAGGTGAATTTGCCGAGGTAGATCGGCCCGCCAAACTCCTTGCTGTTGCCGCCGGTGTGGGAATAGATCCATTCGCCACCAACCCGCAACTGGTGCTTGCCCAGCGATGCGGACAAGGTGTCGTTCCCCTCGTATTGGTGATTCAGCAAAAGCGCGTTTTGACTGGTGCCACTGGTGAATGTTGCCGCTCCGGCGATCGGCACGACGAACTGCGTGCCGTAGACCGCGGGGTCGAATTCAGTGATGGGCGAGCCGAGTTGGAACTGCGCGCGAATGCTGTTGACCAGTCTCGGAGTCAGAATCGCGGTATCGCCCAACTCGCCGGTATAGGTCCGCCTGCGGAAGGTGCGCGCCACCGTCGCCAGCGATTGTCCGCCTACGATGCCGTTCGGGTTGGTATCGTAAAATCCATCCGCGCCACCGCGGAAGAAAGCATTATTCTTCTCGCTGAACTGTCGATCGAGACGCACAAACCCCAATAGGTCCCGGTAGTGTCCGATGAAGTTTCCTGGGGCCAGCACTGAAACCACCGGACTTGCCCGGTTCTGTTGTGTCTCTTCAAACGCGGCGAAGAAGTGCGTCGGATCGTTCTTCAGGAGCTTGCCGCCGAGCGCACCCGCAAACTGCGCGAGACTGTCGTTGACAATGTCATTGCCGCTGGCCGCATTCAAAGTGGTGAAGCCGGAAAGTTTCGCCTCGGGCCCGGAGGGCCGGTAGAGGCCGAGCACATCGCCGTGGAGCACGTCGCCCCCGGACTTGGTCACGATGTTCACAACGCTGCCTGTCCCCCAGCCGTACTCGGCGGAGAATGCGTTGGTCAGCACCGTCATCTCTTCCACAGCGTCCTTCGGAATGTTGGTAAAGATCGTTTGCCTGCCCCAGCCATCGTTGCCATTGGCCCCATCGATTTCAAACCAGGTCTGGCGGCGTCCCGCGCCGTTGGTGGTGAACAGCTCCTGGTTCATGAACACATCGCCTTGATTGATCGCCGGCCGGTTCGCCGAATCCAGGAGCGGCAAAAACGTAATGCGGCGATTCAACGCCGGTGTCTCGTCGATCTGTAAAGCGTTCAACCGGTCGCCTAGTTGCGGTTGGTCCAGGCGCACATCGTAGGCAGAGCCTTCCACCGTCACGCTCGTCTTGTCGGACTCCACATTCAGCGTGATCGTCACATTGGCGGCGCTGCCGCCTGCAAGCGAGACGTGTTTGACCGTCGCGGCAGCAAATCCACTTTTCTCGCTTCGCACCTCATACGTACCGGCAACTGGAAGTCCGCTAAGAGTGAAATTGCCCTTAGCGTCAGTGAGGGTCGAACGGGTCAACCCGGTGAGGCTATTGGTCGCCTGCACGGCGGCCCCCGATATCGCCGCATGGGTGATGTCCTGCATCTGCCCGTGCAGTATCGCGGTATCCGGAGTCTGTGCCTGCAGCGAGCAGGCGATCGAGGTTGCTATCGCCAACCCGCCGAAAACTGTTCTTAAACTCGTCATCAAGTCTCAGCCTCGCCTGAAGCTTGGTTACCGGCTTAAGGCGGGAAATTTCGCTCACTCTGTATCCGAACTAGTCGTCGTCGCCGTACTCGATCTGGTCTTCGACATCGTGGTCGATGATGTGGGTATCAAGCGTAAGCAGAGGCAGATTCTTTTGGAGGAGCATCTCGTTCAGCGCCTTCACGTCATTCTTCTTTACCGCATCCCACTGCCGTAGAAGGTCCTCGATCGGTTTTCCAGCTTCTTCGGCGGCTTCGACCTGGGTGGTGGTGGGCGCTTCGTCAGCCGCCTGGATCTCGTATTCCAGGCGCGCGAGTTGCGTCCGTGCCGAACCCATGGTGGGAGTCCTCGCAGGTCCGCCACGGCGTCCGCCGCCCCGCTCCTCGCCCCTCTCCACGCCGATGATTGCTTCCAGTTTGCTTTCGAGGTTGGCCGACGCGCCGTCCGGTCCTTTATAGTTGTCGGCCTTCATCTGGTCGCGCAGAACGGTTGCTTCATGGATCGCCGTCGTCGCCCGCATCATCCGGTCATACATTTTTTTCGAGACGGCAAACTGCTTCTCTAAATCTGCCTGCGATGTCTTGACGCGCGGGTCGAGGACGACCTTCATTGTTGCGGTGAAAGTCTTGCCTCCCGCAACCATCTTTATTGTGTACTCGCCCGGCATCACCCATGGAGAAGACGAGACGGTCGGCGTATTGTGGGGAACGGCCTGTCCAGCGTCGGGGCCGGTAGACATTCCCGGAACAGCGGCGTAGTGCATGTCCCAAAGGAAGCGGTGATGGCCCGGGGTTGTCTCGACCACGCGTGGCTTCTGCGCCCACAAGACGGGATCGGGATAGCGCGGGTCGAGCGGTGGGACCGGATCGGCGCTGCTGAACTTGCTCACCGTCTCACCCTTGCTGTCCAGCACTTCGAGCGTTACGGTGCCTGAGAACTTCGGCCCAAGGTAATAGTCGATCATCGCGCCATCCGGCGGGTTTTCTCCGGTTGCCATTTCCGGCGGCCACGGCGTTGGTGGATTCATATCGTTGCGCACGCGAATGCTCGTCTGCGGCGTGTAAAGATGCGCATTCTCGGCAGCGAGCCTTTCGCTGTACTGACGCAGAGGCGTTACGTTGTCGAGAATCAAATAGCCGCGGCCATGTGTCGCCGCGATGAGGTCATCGTCCTTCACTTCGAGGTCGCGGACCGAGACGGCGGCCATATTCAGGCGCAGCGAGTGCCAGTGGTCGCCGTCGTCGAACGAGACATACACCTGTGTCTCGGTTCCTGCATAGAGTAGGCCTTTGCGCTTCGGGTCTTCGCGAATTGCGCTCGTCGCTGCCCCGTCGGGGATGCCGTTGTCGATCTCCTTCCACGTCCTGCCGCCATCATGCGTGCGGAAGAGATGCGGGCGCATGTCGTCGAGCCGCAGCGTGTTGACTGCTGCATAGTCGGTGAGCTTGTCGAAGTGCCCCGCATCCATGTTGAAGACTTTCCAGAAGGGCTTCATCTCCGGTGGCGTCACGTTGGACCAGTTCGCTCCGCCGTCGCCGGTTGTCCAGATGAGGCCGTCGTCGGTTCCAGCCCAAATCCGATTAACATCCAGCGGCGAGAGTCCGAGCGCGTAGATCACGCCACGACGCGTGACGCTCGCTGCCGGACTGCCTTTATAGGTGCCGACGATGTCGGGCAGATCGTAGGTCTCGCGGCTCAGGTCGGGACTGATTTCCTTCCAGTCCAGGCCACCGTTTTTGGTCAGCCAAAGAGTATTGGTCGCGAAGTACAGGTTATGTGGATCGGCCGTCGAAAATTGCAGCGGTTCGGTGCGCAGAGCACGATAGCCGCGCAGGGCTTTTGGTTCAACGTCCTGAATTTGTCCTGTCTTGCGGTTGTACTTTGTCACCTTGCCGCCGTAGACGATGTCGGGGTCGAGCGGATCGGGTGCAGCGTAGCCGTACTCTTCGATGCCGACCGGATGCCAGTCATGGAAGGTGATGCGGCCGTCGTTGCTGCGGCTATCCACGCAGGCGCTGCCGGAGTCTTGCTGCCCTCCGCACACGCGATACGGAAACGCATTGTCTACGGTCGCGTGATACATCTGCGCGGTTGGCTGGTTGTACCACTGTGTCCAACTCTCGCCCCGGTTCATGCTGACGATCGCGCCCTGGTCGCTGACCAGCGCGATAATGTCGGTGTTGTTGGGATTGATGTAAACGTTCTGATAGTCGTCGCCGCCCGGAGATCCGCGCAAACCAAACCAGGTCTTCCCGGCATCGGTGGAGCGCCAGCTTACGACGCTCGCAACGATGATGGTGTTGGGGTCTTTCGGATCGACGCGCGGAACGGGAACGTCGCCGCCGCCGATACGCGCCTCGGGACGCGTGTCATTCGCGGGCGCGTGAACCCAGGTCTTGCCGCCATCGTCGGACCGCATCAGCAGGACGCCGCCGCTGACACGCGCGACCTCCGCGTAGATGCGGTTCGAGTCCGACGGCGCAATCGCGATATTCACCTGCAGCACGTCGTCCGGCAGTCCGCCGCCGGTGACTTTTGTGAAGGTGTCGCCGCCGTCTGTAGACCGGAACATGCCGCCGTGATCGCCAATGAAGGCGCCATTTTCCCATGGCCCCTCCTGACGCTGCCACATTCCGGCGTAGACGATCCGGGGATTGCTGGGGTCGATCTCTACATCGGACGCGCCGGTGAGGTCGTCGATGTACAGGACGTTCTTCCAGGTCTTGCCGCCATCAAGAGAGCGGTATAACCCGCGTTCCTTGTTCGGCCCGTAGGGGTGTCCTGTCACGGCGACGAAAACTTTGTCCGGATTCTTCGGGTCGATGGCGAGCTGTCCGATTTGTTGTCCGTCGCGCAGGCCTGGCAGATGGATCCACGTCTTGCCCGCGTCGGTGGACATGTACACACCATCGCCGGTGGAAAGATCGGGCCGCTGCAATCCTTCGCCGCTTCCGACATAGACGATATTCGGGTCTGAATCTGCCACGGCAATTGCGCCGATGGAGCCCGAGGGCTGCGCGTCCCACAGGCTATTCCATGTGGCGCCGCCGTCGGTGGTCTTCCACACGCCACAGTTGACGCCTCCGATGTAGAACGTGGCCGGCTGGCTGGCGACGCCGGCGAGCGCGCGAGTCCGCCCAGCGCGCATCGGGCCAATCTCACGCCACCGCATCTGCGAAAAGAGCGGTAACGCCGAATCCTGGCTTTGTGCGACGCCGCTGCCCGCACCGGCTGAAGCGATCAGAGCGAACAGGATGAGACCACGGTGGACATTCGTCACAAGGGCTCCTCGAAACTCGAATTCAAACCAAATTGTCGATGCGTGAATGAGGGTATTACAAAGCTCAGTCGCCGCGCACTCACTCTATTTGTATGCAGGGAAAGACGCATGCGAACCTGTGGCCGACGGAGCCGCGCTGACGACAGGAATGAAGCGCCCACCGGCGAAACCTTAGTAGTTCTTCTTAAAGCCGCTTTTCTTTCCTTCACGATGCTCCAAATGGCACATAGGCCGGGGAGATACAGGGCAATCACAACAAAAAGAATTGTTTGAAACATCGGGAATCCCTCCGATGAGGAAGCTGCCATTCGCGGTCGCGTGATGCGGTCGCTTGGACGACACATCCGATTTTTAAGCCGTGGCGAGCAGGGGCTTCAGGCGCTTCCGCTTTACCTTCCGCAGTTCCGCCAGTTCGTATTGCGACTGAAGCCGCAGCCAGTATTCGGCATCGAGCCTCGGGAACGCATCTTCGAGCCGCAGCGCCAGACGCGGCGTCACGGCCCGTTTTCCGCTCAACACCTTCGACAGGTGCTCGCGCGGCACGCCCAGGTGAGCGGCCAGGGCCGTCACCGTCAGGCCCTCTCCCATTGCCAGGCGAACCATCTCGCCTGGGTGCGCTGGACTGTGCATCTGCATGTCTAACTTTTCCTTTCTTTGCTTAGTGGTAATCCACGTAATCCACCTGTTCGGCGTCTTCGCCCTTCCATACGAACGTCACTCGCCAGTTGCCGCTCACCTTGACAGCCCACAGGCCGGTTCCCCAATGCTTCAGCGGGTGTAGCCCGAAAGCCTCGTAGGCCGCAATCTGGTTGATGTGTTTCGCGGCATGGAGAGCGGTAAGAATCGCGGTCAGCTTCTTCGCATGTTCCGGCTGGATGCCCTTCTTCGAGTTGCCGGTGAAGAACTTCTCCAGCCCCTTGTGCCTGAAAGACTGAATCATCGCCGCGCCGCGCCTCAACTAAAGGTAGTGTGACATAAAACGTCACACCCGTCGAGCGGAAAATGCTCCGGTTTTTAACAACACGAATTCACTCAACCGCCTTTTCGGGGCGGTTTTCACATTTAGGAACACCGTGAAAGACGCCGTTTACTTTGGGAGCGCCGACCTGAAGCCTTTGCCCCGCATCCAGACCCTTGCAGCCACTGCCGCGACACTCACAGCGGAGGCGATTTCCAGAAAAACCTTTCCCCCATCCAGCAGGTCGGGTTTGCCGTCTTTGAGGTTGGGGTCCGTCAGAATGCTGTGGAGAAACAGCAGCACCATCATCGGAAACACGAGGTAGTGCAACTTCCGCCACAACGGCCTCCCGAGCCGCTGCCGGAGCAGGGAAGAGCCCACGATCAAAAGCACCAGATACATTGCCGCCGCTCCGGCGCTGTTGATCCAGGGTTGGAGCGGCGAATGCACCGGCCACAAAAGGTCAACCACGCCAAAGTGAGGCGAAGGCTGGAAGAGCAGGACAACGGGATGCGTAAGGGTCAGCGCGACAGTAAGATATGCCGTCCACTGATGCAGCGCAAACACATTCCAGTGCCGATGCGGCCACTGCCGAACTGGACTATAGCGCAGGGAGATGAGCAGTCCCAGGAGCAGGTTTACCGTGGCGGCTCCCGCCGCGCCCAGCCCAAGGTACGAACAAAGATCTAATATCGTCATTGCTCTCCGCTATAGACGTCGCGGCTTTCGCAGCTTCTCATTCGTATATAGCGTTGAACTCCGTTTTGCAAAATCGAAAGTTGAAGTCTGGTCTTTCAGAGGAACTCTCATGGCTCGTTCGATTCTTCCCTCCGTTCTGGTCGCGTCGTTCTGCGTTGCGCTGGCGCCTGTTTCGATAACGCACGCTCAAGCGGTTCCCGAAGCGGCGCTCGCAGGCCTGCATTGGCGCGATGTCGGCCCGATGCGCGGAGGCCGCTCGTATGGAGTCGCCGGCAGCGCGAACCAGCCCGATACCTTCTACTTCGGCTCGGTCGGCGGCGGGGTCTGGAAGACCGTCAACGCGGGGCGAACATGGTTTCCCATCGCCGATCGGGGCATTCCCATCGGTTCGATCGGAGCGATCGCGGTCGCGCCCTCAAACCCCACCGTGATCTACGTGGGAACGGGCGAACCCGATATCCGGAGCCAGCACTCGTACGGCATCGGGATGTTCAAGTCGGTCGACGAGGGGAAAACCTGGACGCATATCGGTCTGGAAAAGTCTGAACATATCGGACGAATTATCGTCGATCCGACGAACCCGGACCGTGTGTATGTTGCCGTCCTGGGCCACGCCTACGACGCCAATCCGGAGCGCGGCGTCTACCGTTCGCTCGACGGCGGAAAAACATGGAAGAAGGTCCTCTACAAGGCCACGGACCCCGACAACGTGGGAGCCATCGAGCTTGCCATCAATCCGAAAAATCCGAAGGTGCTCTATGCCTCTCTGTGGGCAACGCGCCGTCCGCCGTGGGCGGTGTACGCGCCTTCCTACATGCCGGGCAGCGGACTGTATAAATCCACTGACGGCGGAGATACCTGGAAGCAGTTGGGCGGAGGATTGCCCGCCGATGAGTTTGTCGGCAAAATCGGGATAGCCGTGTCTCCAAGCAATCCGACTATGCTCTGGGCTGTGGTCGACGACATCGGCACCGCGGTTGCTCGCCCACTCGGGCCGCCCGTTCCGGGAGCCAAAGCCACCACCGCCAAAACCAGCGGCGGCGTTTATCGCTCGTCCGACGCAGGCGCGACGTGGCATCTGGTCAACTCCGAAGAGCGTCTCTGGGGCCGCGGATGGTACTTCGAATCCATCACCGTCGATCCCACGAATCCCGAGATCGCCTACGACATCAACACGGCCACCTATCGCACGATGGACGGCGGCAAAACATGGTTGCCGATCAAAGGCGCTCCGGGCGGCGACGACTATCACCAGATATGGATCAATCCCAAAGACCCCAATCGCATGGTCCTCAGCAGCGATCAGGGGACCGTCGTCAGCGTCGACTTCGGCAAGAGTTGGAGCACCTGGTACAACCAGCCGACTGCCGAAATCTACCACGTCGCGGCAGACAACCGGTTTCCGTACTGGCTTTATGGCGCACAACAGGACAGCGGAGGCGTAGGCGTCAGCACGTGGTCGCGGCAGGGAGTTCTGAACTTCCGCAACTGGGAGCCGACGTGCCTTGCCGGCGAAAGCGCCACCGTACTCCCCGATCCGCATGACGGCAACATTCTCTACGGCTCGGGCGCCGGCCGTTGCGATCAGGCGCTCAATGTCGCGGCGTCCCTTGGCGGCCGATTGCCGCCGGAGGATCCGAACGACCCGGACCGGAGGACCTGGACATTGCCGCAGGTATTTTCCGAGGCCGACGAGGCTATGTACTACTCCACCCAGTTCGTGATGCGGACCCGCGATCTCGGTAAGACCTGGCAGAAGATCAGCCCCGACCTGACGCGGCTCAAGCCCGCGCTTCCCGCAAATCTCGATGCCGTGACGGCGAAGGATATCGATCAACAGATGACAGACCGTTTCGGTGTCGTTTATAGCATTGGACCGTCGCCAATAAATGCCGGGACGATCTGGGCGGGAACGGATGATGGTCTTATTCAAGTCACGAAGGATGATGGCAAAACCTGGAACGACGTGACCCCCCCGGAACTCACGGCCTGGAGCAAGGTATCGCAAATTGTTGGCAGTCACTTCGACGTGAACACAGCATATGCGTCCGTCGATCGGCATCGCCTTGGGGACATGAAGCCCTACATCTACCGCACCCACGATGGCGGCAAGACGTGGACGAACGTCGCCCAGGGCATCCCCGACGGCGCATTTGTAAACTCCGTCAAGGAAGATCCCAGGACGAAGGGCCTGTTGTACGCCGCCACCGAACTGCGTGTTTACGTGTCGTTCAACGACGGAGAGAATTGGCAGCCGCTGCAATTGAATATGCCTGCAACATCCGTCCGCGACATCGTTGTGCATGGTGACGACCTGGATGTTGCAACGCATGGACGCGGGTTCTGGGTCATGGACCAGATGAGTGCCCTGCGCCAAATAGCGGCAAATGGAGCGAAGATCGTTTCCTCTCCTGTTTACCTGTACAAGCCGGGCGACGCATTGGCAGTCCCTCCCGGCAGCATGAATGGCACGCCACTTCCGCATGAGGAGCCACAGGAACTCAATCCGCCGCAGGGCGTTGTGGTTTATTACTGGCTGAAATCGTCTGCGACCTCGCCAATAAAGCTGGAACTGGTCGACAGCAAAGGCGTCGTCCGCGCCTGTGCCGCGAGCGATGCGCCGGTGAAGGCCGTCGATACGGAAGCAATCAATGTCCAGGCGATATGGGAAGAACCTGCTCTTCCACCATCAGCCGATGCCGGGATGCATCGCGTCGCCCTGAACGTGCCAAGTCCGAGAGGCTTTGGAGGCGGAGGGCGAGGCCGGGCCGCTCCTGCACCGCGCGATGCGTGCTCTCCACCGCCGGGAACTCCCGCCGCCGAACCGGTTCGTCCGGCACGCGGCCAACGACGCGGCCCGATAGAACTGGCGCCCGGGAATTACACCGTGCGGCTGACCGTTGACGGCCAAACGTACTCTCAGCCAGCCACAGTCAAACCGGATCCTCGTGGTGTTCACGAGGACCATGCGAATCCCGGAACCAACAATCGCTCCTAGCTTGTGCCTTGTTCGGTGACTGTCTGCACTGCCTTATGAAAATCGGCGTCATCTCCGACACCCACGGCCTCCTCCGTCCCGAAGCCATCGCCGAACTCGATGGCGTCGACCACATCCTTCACGCCGGCGATGTCTACGACCCGCGCATCCTCGACCGGCTCCGCGAAATCGCTCCCCTCACGGCCATCCGCGGCAACGTGGACACCGCCGCCGTCTTCGACGACCTGCACCCCACCGAAGCCGTAGAGCTGGGCGGCTGCCTCTTCTACCTCGTCCACTCCATCGACGACCTCGACCTCCACCCCGCCGCCGCCGGCATCGGAGCGGTCATCAGCGGCCACTCCCACAAGCCCTCCATCGCCTGGCGCGACGGCGTCCTCTACCTCAACCCCGGCAGCGCCGGCCCACGCCGCTTCTCCCTCCCCATCACCCTCGCCCGCATCACTCTCACCGACGGAAAACCCGACCCGCAAATCGTCACCCTCATCCCCTAAAAATAAAAATCGATCGAAACGCAAATTCCGCACTTCGATTCCGCTTATCCAAGTGGGCCGCTATGGCTCACCTCTTGTATTATTTTTCTGCGACCGCAGGGCGGCGATGCATCAAAAGATCGCCGCCGATTTTTTTTGCCATCCACACCGTTGTCTACTCGGGCAACTGCCGCCGGCCCTCCACCTTTGCCGCCGGACGCGGCCCCCAATCCAGCACTACCGACTTCAGAATCCCATCCAGCCGTACATGAATCGCCTGCAACTGCCGCTCGTCGATCTCCCGGGCCCCACTCGAAATCCCGCAAAACGTCCCCACATCCAGATCGAACCGATAGCAGGAGCCCTTGTGATACGCCGTATACACATCGTTCCGCGACTCGACACAAATCCCTCCGCTCTCCTCGTGCCCATGCCGGAACTCCATGCCCCCGATCACTTCCGCATCGTGCGGCGTCCCACCGCGGGCCGCCTGCCGCGCACACTCGCCATCGTTCGTATGTGGCTGGACGCTGAAGTAAAACCACGCGCCGCTCAACGTCGACTCCTGGAACGGATTGAAGTTCATCGCCGCCACGCCGCGCATCAATGCCTTCGGCCCCGCCGTCAGCGCGTCCATATGAAACGTGCTCACCAGATGGTCCTTGCGATCGAAGCTCCACCCCGCCGGCACCACAAACCGCACCCCATACTTCGAATCATGAAAAACAATCGCCTTCGCCGCAGGCGGTGCCTCCGCAGGCACAGAAATCTGCGCCCGTGCCGCCAGCGCGAACCAACACAGCCAGACGACCGCACCCACAATCCTCATGCAGACTCGCCTAATTCGTAGCTCGCGACTCGTAGCTCGCAACTGAAAAATAAACCACTCTCCCTCACCGCCTCAGCCTCGGATCGGCCACCGCATACGCCGCATCGGTCAGCAAATTGATCGCCACATACGTCACTCCCACCGCCAGAATGCACCCCTGCACCAGCGGATAGTCGCGGTTCGAAATCGCCGACAGCGTCATCCGTCCCAATCCGGGCCAGCTAAAGATGGTCTCCGTCACAATCGCCCCCGCCAGCAGCGATCCAAACTGCAACCCCACCACCGTCAGCACCGGATTCAGCGCATTCCGCAGCGCATGGCGATACACCACCGTCCGCTCCGGCAGTCCCTTTGCACGAGCCGTGCGAATGTAATCCTGCCCCATTTCTTCGAGCATCGATGTCCGCACCATACGCGTCAAAATCGCCGCCAGCCCCAGCCCCAGCGTCACCGACGGCAACACCATATGCACCAGCAACTCTCCAAACCCATTCCCCGCGCCCGACACCGGCAGCCACCCCAGCCAAATCGCAAACACGACGATCAAAATCGGCCCCAGCGCAAAATTCGGAAACGAAAGCCCGACCAGACTCCCGAGACCGGCCGTCCGGTCCTGCCATCGGTTCCGATGCCGCGCCGACCACACGCCCGCCGGAATCGCCAGCCCCACCCCGATCAGCAGCCCACCCAGCGTCAGCGCCAGCGTGTACGGATAGCGCTGCAAAATCAAGCTCGTCACCGACTCGTGCAGCCGCAGCGACTGCCCCAAATCGCCATGCAAAAGTCCACGCATGTAATGCCAATACTGCTGCCGCAGCGGCAAATCCAAACCAATCTGGTGCCGCAGCGTCGACACATCCGTCGCGGTCGCCCCCTCGCCCAGCATTTGCACAATCGGGTCCCCCGGCACCAGATGGATCAGCATAAACACCACCGTCACCACCACCCAAAGCACCGGCAGCGTCGTCACCGCGCGCCACAAAATCTTCTTTGCCGTCTGCCCCGCAGTCGATTCCGCCATCACTTCCCACCCGCCGCGACCGCCTTCGCAGCCGCCACAATCTCCTCGATCCGCACCCGCGCAATCCGTTTGTCGCTCATTTCCGCAATGATGAACCGCCGATGCCCGATCTCCACCACCTCGCCCACCTCAGGAATATGCCCCAGCTTCGCCAGCAGCAACCCGGCGAGCGTCTCCACACCCGCCTCCCGCGGCAGCTTCCAGCGCAGTTGCGTCGCCAGATCGCGCAGCGTCGCGCTCCCATCCAGCAGCAGACCACCATCCGCCGCCGGCACCGGAATCCGGCCCCCAATATCGAACTCGTCTTCCAACTCGCCGACTATCTGTTCCAGCGCATCCTCCGCCGTCACCAGCCCCACCGTCGACCCAAACTCATCCACCACAATCGCTATCTGCCGCCGCCGCTCTTGAAATTCCTGCAGCAGGTCCACGATCAACTTCGTCTCCGGGACCACCAGCATGTCCCGCATCACCTGCCGCAGCGTAATGCCCGACCGCTCTTTCCCACCCAGCCCCTGGCTCACGCTGCGAAAGTGCATCAGCCGCGCCACATCCTTCGAATACGCCACCCCCACGATCTTTTCAAACCCGCCATGTTCGGTCCCGCGCTCCAGTTCGAACACCGGAATCCGCGAATGCTGCTCGTCGATAATCTTCGCGCTCGCCAACTCCAGCGGCATGTCCGCCGGCAGCGAAAAAATCTTTCCTCGCGGAGTCATAATCTCCCGCGTCGTCACATGGTTCAGCTCGATCGCGCGATGGATCACCTCTTCCTGAAACTTCGGCAGCAGCCCCATCCGCCGCGTCGCCGTCGCGAGCATCTTCAGCTCTTCCGGCGAATGCACCCCGCTCTCCCCCCGCAGCGGCGCCCGAAACAGCTTCAGCACCATGGTCGCCGAAAAATTCATCACCTTGATCGCCGGCCGCGTCATCCGAATGAAAACATCCATCGGCCCGGCCACCGCCAACGCAATCCGTTCCGCCCGCTGCAGCGCCAGCGACTTCGGCACCAACTCCCCGAGCAGCACCTCGAAGTACGTAATCAGCCCAAACGCAACCACCACCGCCAGCGTATGCGCATACAGCACCGCGTGGGTCTGCGCGCCCGGCAGCCAACTCAGCCTGTGAATGTAATGCTGAATCACACCCGCCACCGCAGGCTCGCCAATCCCGCCCAGTGCCAGGCTAGCCAGCGTCACGCCAAACTGCACAGCCGGCAGAAACTCATCAATGTTGTGTTTGAGCTGAAGTACAGTCCGCGCGCCGGGCCTACCCAGCGCGACAAGCTGCTCGATCCGCGTCTCACGCACGCTGACCAGCGCAAACTCCGCAGCCACAAAGAAGCTGTTCGCAAGAATGAAGAATGCGACAACAATCCCGTGAAAGAGAATCCACTCCAGCATTTGCCTGAGTCTAGCACCCAGCCCCAGAAACGCAGAAAGGCCCGCGAGTTCTCACTCGCGGGCCGCTCCTCAACCCAATTTAGGCGACGACAGTGCTGGCGGCAATCACTCGCGCCAGTGTCTGGTCAATCTGCTCCTTCGGAACAAACCCCACGATCTGTTCCGCAACCTTGCCGCCCTTGAAGATCAGCAGCGCCGGAATCCCACGAATCCCATACCGTCCGGGCGTCGCATTGTTCTTATCGACGTCCATCTTCATCACTTTCAGCTTGCCGTGGTACTCTTCGGCGACCTGGTCCACCACCGGCGCCAACGCCCGGCACGGCCCACACCACGCTGCCCAGAAATCCACCAGCACGGGTGTTTCGGACTGCAATACCTGCTTCTCAAAGTCGGCGTCGTTTACTTCGGTTACAAACTGTCCTGCCATATCCATCTCCCTCCGCGCGTTCCCTTATAGGTCTTGCTAATGCGCTCATAATCATAGATGCATAACTGTGCAAAACGGTGCGAAGCGCCCGATTTCCCGAAACCGCTCTTCCTCATAACTCATGACTCATGACTCTAAACTCATCGGAACCCCGAACCACCGCAACCCTCACTGGACATCCGCCGCGCCGGGTGCCCATTCATGACTGTCCCACCGTCATGAGTGGGCCGCCACGTCATAACATGGCCCCCAAACCTCGCCCCTCAATCCCTCGCCCCTCAAACCTCAACAGAAATCCGCGCCCCGCCCGCGATCCGCAACGAAATCAACTCCACATCCTCTTCCACCGCCGCCCTCACCCGAGCCTTCACCTCATCCTCATTGGCCCCGTCCGCCAACACCATCAACACCGACGGTCCCGCCCCGCTCAGCGCCGCCCCAGCAATCCCCTCCGCCCCGCTCAACGGCAGCAGCGCCTTCAGCAAAGGACAAGCCTCCAGCCGATAAGGCTGGTGCAGCCGGTCCTGCATCGCCGTCGCCAGCAAATCCAGCCGCCCCTGCGCAAACGCCGCCGTCAGCAACGCCACACGCTGCACATTGAATACCGCATCCGCCTTCGAATATGTCTCCGGCAACAGCGCTCTTGCCTTCTTCGTCGCCAGCGAAGCCGCCTGCACCGCCAGCAACAACCGCCACTCCGGATTCCCAGCAAAGGTCGCTGCCTTTCCCCCACCCTCGGTCAGCGCGGACACAGTAAAGCCCCCATACCAGCAAGCCGCGACATTATCCGGATGGCCCTCAATTTGGGTTGCCGCCCCGACGATGTTGCCGTCACCCATCCTCAAATCCCCAAAATGATCTGCTAGCGCCACACCAGCCAGAATTGCCGCCGCACTGGAGCCGAAGCCCATCCCCAATGGGATTTCATTATGCAGACTCAGCCTGAGCGGCGGAGCTTCCTGTAGCGCCGACCGCAAAAGATGAAAGTAGGTATCCATGATCAGGCTCCGCTCCACCCGCCCAATCCGCTCCGCATCGCGCCCCGTCGCGACAATCGAAAACTCGTCCGCAACCTCAGCCTCGACGGTCAGATACAGCGACATCGCCAGCCCCGCCGCATCGAACCCCGGCCCCAGGTTCGCCGAAGTCGCCGGCAGCCGCAACCGGAAACTCATGCCGTCTGCACCGCCGGCATCGCCGCGTCGAGCATCTTCAGCACCGCATCCGCACTCGGCTCCAGCACCACCGGCTCGCGCCGCATCTGCGCATGCTGGGCCCGCTCTTCCAGCGTCGCCCCAGCCATCTCCGCCGGCGTCAGCAGCTCGCCGCGGTGATACAGCATCGTGTACTCAGAATCCTTCAGCGTGTGCCCGGTCAGCAGCAGCACGGCCGTCTCTTCCGGCCCGACGAAACCCTTCGCCACCAGCTTCTTCAGCCCCGCAAACGTCACCGCCGAAGCCGGCTCACATCCAATTCCCTCAGCGCCAATCTCCGCCTTCGCCAGCGCGATCTCCTGCTCCGTCGCCTGCTCGCAAGTCCCGCCCGTTTCGCGCAGAATCCGTACCGCCTTCTTCCACGACGCCGGATTCCCAATCCGAATCGCCGAAGCCCGCGTGTCCGCCACGACGGGCTCAAACTCGCCTTCGCCGCCCGCTTGCAGCCAGCGATACAGCGGATTCGCCCCCTCAGCCTGAATCACGCTGATCTTCGGCACCCGCTTGATGAACCCGAGGTGCTTCATCTCCGCAAACCCCTTGCCCAGCGCCGAGCAGTTCGCCAGATTCCCCCCCGGCACGATCAAATGATGCGGCACCTGCCAGTCCATCTGCTCCAGCATCTCAAACGCCGGAGTCTTCTGCCCCTCCAGCCGATACGGATTCACCGAGTTCAGCAGATACACCGGAGCCCGTCCCACAATCTCCGTCAGCACCTTTACACAGCCATCGAAATCCGTCTTCAACTGGATCGTCGTCGATCCATAATCCATCGACTGCGACAGTTTCCCCCACGCAATCTTTCCTTCCGGGATCAGCACCATCGACCGCAGACCGGCCCGCGCCGCATAGGCCGCCATCGCCGCCGAAGTATTCCCCGTCGACGCGCAAGCCACCCATTCAAACCCCCGCGCCACCGCCACCGACAGCGCCGCGGTCATCCCCGTGTCCTTGAACGACCCCGTAGGATTCATCCCCTGGTGCTTGGCCAGCAGCCAGTTCAACCCCACCGCCTTCGCGCACTTCGGCAGGTCATACAGCGGAGTATTCCCTTCCCGCAGCGTCACCACCTGTTCCTCCGTCACAATCGGCAGCAAGTCGCGAAACCGCCAAACCCCGCTCTGGTCGACCGCCATTGTCGACGTCCGCCGCTCCGCCCAAAGATGCCGCAGCGCCCCAGCATTCGGCCGAAAACCCGCAGCCAGCCCATCGCCCCACGCCTCACTCCACGGGTAGACGACCTCAAACAAATCGCCGCATTCCTCGCAGCGAAAGTTGCTCCGGGCCTGTTCGCCGGGAATCCTCGCACCGCATCCGGTGCATCGAAGCATGTGTGATCGAACGCTCATGTATTCCTCTAGCCTACCGTAAAGCCCTTTGCGGAACCATCCTCCTCGGCCTCATGTCCACCATCGCGTTCGCCCAGCAGCCGCAGAAACAGCTCCACATCGCTGCAGCCGCCGACCTCGAAACCGTGATGCCGACCCTCGCCGCCGCCTACGAACATGCCACCGGCGCGAAGCTCACCGTCTCCTACGGCTCCTCCGCGACACTCGAGCAGCAAATCCAGAACGGCGCCCCGCAAGACCTCTTCCTCTCCGCCGACTACATCTTCCCCGAGCAGGTCGTCGCCGCCAACCTCGCCGACACGCCCGCGCCCATCGCATACGCGCGCGGCGCTCTGGTCCTCTGGGCGCGCAAGGATTCGCCCCTCCAGCCCCTCACCGGCAACACTCTCTATAACCCCCGCCTCCAGAAGCTCGCCATCGCCAACCCGGCCCATGCACCCTACGGCCGCGCCGCGGTCGCCGCTATCGCCAAGCTCCAACTCACGGGCAAGCTGAAAGACAAGCTCGTCACCGCCGAAAACATCTCCCAGGCAGCCCAGTTCGCCGAATCCGGCAACGCGCAGGCCGCCCTCATCTCGCTCACCACCGCCCTTTCGCCCCACTTCCAGGAAACCGGCACCTTCGTCGACATCTCCCCCGACGCCTACCCCGAAATCCGCCAATGCGCGGTCGTCCTGCGCGCCTCGCCCAACCGCTCGCTGGCCCACGACTTCCTGCGCTGGCTGACCAGCGACCCCATCCAGGCCACCCTCCCAAAACTAGGCCTCGCCCCCGCGCGCTAACTCACAACTCACAACTCATCACTCAAAACTCATCTCAACCCGCACTCACCGCCGGGTGCCGTGTGCCCATTCATGACTGTTCCACCGGCATGAGTGGGCAGTGTCCAGTATTTCGTGTAATCGTCTTTGGTTGAGGTTCATTGTGTCGAAGTTTCTTGGTGCTGTGGGAAGCGCGCTTCTCACAGCTGCAAGGAGCGGTTGAGGACGTCTTTCCATCCCTGGCACTTCGAGCCACGCCCGGACGCCAGATCGCGCTGCGCGTCAACGACTCCGGCTTCGAATTGGAGTTGACTTTCCAATAAGCAGAAGCACCAGTCTCCCGCGCCGATCAGTTCAGAATTCCCACCCAGCGCCTCCCGGCACACCTTGGGCTGTTACCTCTGGTTACGATAGTGTTAAATGAATTCTAAAATTCCTGTGGTAGCCTTCTTCCATTCGGGAGCACACCGCGCACCGTGCTCTCAAATTCAACCCAAGTGGAGCGTGTGTGTCATGGGACGTGCAACCAAATTCCTTCTTACCGCCGCAGCTGTGCTTCTCTCCTCGGCCGCCATCGCCCGCGCCGATACAACTTACACCGTCACGACCGTTTCCGGCGACCCCAATACCCTCTCCGGCAGCATCAGCGGAACCGGGATGACCCTCAATTCCTTCGACCTCACGGCGGTCAGCCTCTCGCAGACCCTCACGTTCGACAGCGCCGTTGCTGGCAGCAGCGGTTCCCTCATCGGCGAACCCGAGCACATCATGTCCGGGACACCCATCAATGAGTTTCGCTTCCAGGGTCCCGATGGCGAATTCTTGGCCTTCGATGTGACCGGAGACTTCACGAGTGGTTTCGTCTATGTGGTCCCTCAGATTGTTGACCTCGACGGCGGCGGAACGACCTTTGATTCCGGTGTCGCTCTGAACAACGCGGACGAGCAGCCTTTGCCGCTTGGCAATCTCTCCCTGACGCCGGACGTCGCGGCCATTCCCGAGCCCCCGTCCTGCCTCCTGCTGGCCACCGGCCTCACCGGACTGGCTGCCACCTTGCGCCGCCGCATGAAAGCCTAATAGGAAAGTGAAGCGCGCGCCGGGGCCTGTTTCGCACAGTCCTTATGCCGCCCTCTGTGCCTTCAGCGATGGGGCAGCGCCACAATCGCGCGCCCTCGCGACTCTCCGCCACGCGAAGATTGAAGAGCGCCTCCAGTTCTTCCTGCAAGTGCTCACCGGATGTATGGCCTGCATTTTCCCACCTACCCCCCGTAGTTCACCGCCACCAGCCCCAGAAACCCCAGCGGCTGCCCCAGTTCTTCCTCGATCCGCAGCAACTGGCTATACTTCGCAATCCTATCCGTGCGCGACGCCGATCCGGTCTTGATTTGCCCCGCGAGTACAAAGACGGTATCTTGCCGTCGAAGGTGTGCCAGCGGTTCTGGCCCTTGGCGCCAACTGCGGCTCGAAGCTCGCCGCACGGTCGCGCGGGATCTCCAGATCCAGCCCATACGATCTCCCCTTCAAAATAGCGGATAGATCGTTTACACAAATCTTTTCCACCCTCCATGAGTGGGCGCCCCCCACCGGCAACCCCGATTTCCCGCCTCACCCCACTACCCTCTACACTCTACCCACTGCTTTATGGACATCGCCCTCACCCTCCGCCTGGCCCATCTCTTCGCCGTCGACCCCGGCTTCGACCCCACCCACCTGCTCACCATGCAGGTGCAAACCTCAGGCCGCCGTTTCGACACCGACGCCGCCCGGGTCCGCTTCTTCGCCGCCGCGCTCGATCGCGTCCGCCAGCTTCCCGGAGTCGTTTCCGCGGGCTTCACCACCCAACTCCCCCTCAGCGGCGACAGCGACATCTATGGCATCGAACTCCAGGGGGAAACCACCGCCCAGCAGATTCCCGCGCTCCGCTACGCCGTCACTCCCGGCACCATCGAGGCGATGCGCATCCCCCTGCTCCGCGGCCGCCTGCTCAACGACCACGACATCGCCGGAGCCCCACCCGCCATCCTCGTCAACCAGGCCTTCGCCGACGCCAGATTCCCCGGCCAGAGCCCCATCGGTCGCCTCGTCCGCACCAGCCCCGACGTCGGCAGCGCAAGCAATCCCTGGGCCACCATCGTCGGAGTGGTCGGCAACGTCAAGCAAGCGTCTCTCTCCATCGGCGGCGAGCAAGCGTTCTACATCTCGACCGCGCAATGGGCCTGGACGGATGCCGCCCAAACCCTCGTCCTGCGCACCCGCGACGACCCCGCAAGCCTTGCCGCCAGCGTCCGCGAAGCCATCTGGTCGGTGGACAAAGACCAGCCCATCGTCCAGGTCGCCACCATGGACACGCTCGTCGCCGCCTCCGAGGTCCAGCGCCACTTCGTTCTCATGCTTTTTGAAGCGTTCGCCCTCGCCGGCCTGTTGCTCGCGGCCATCGGGATTTATGGGGTCCTCGCCGGCAGCGTCAACGAGCGCACCCGCGAAATCGGTGTCCGCGCGGCCCTCGGAGCGTCGCGCCGCTCCATCCTCGCGCTCATCGTCCGACAGGGAATGGCCCCTGTAGCCCTCGGCCTCATCCTCGGACTCACCGCCGCGCTGCTCGCCAGCCGGGCCATCGCCGCATTCCTCTTCGACACGTCCCGCTTCGACGGCCTCACCTACGCCGCCGTGACCGCGCTGCTTCTCTCGGTCTCGACCGCTGCCTGCTTCATCCCGCCCGCCGCGCCACCGCCATCAACCCCGTAGACGCCCTCCGCGCCGAGTAAAGAAAAACAAAAGCCTTGACGCAAAGTTCGCCAAGTTAGCCAAGTTTCGCAGAGGGGCCCGTGGCGAAACTTCGCGCATTTCTTGGCGAGCTTTGCGTTAAAGTGTCCCTGCCCCAGGAACAACTGGCCGCTTCGCGTCCTTCAGTCACGCGACGCTACCTCGGCGGCGCGGCACTCCGACATTCCACCAACTATCGTCTGCCGCATCGACCGCTGCTCGTCGTACCATAATCACCATGAGCGCCCCTATACGCACCGCCGTCATCGGATACGGCCTAGCCTGCAAAGTCTTCCACGCCCCGTTTATCTCCGCCGTGCCGGGACTCGAACTCACCGCGATCGTCCAACGCCGCGGCGACGAAGCCGCCGCCGACTACCCGCACGTCAAAATCTTCCGCACCATCGACGAAGCCATTGACGCACCAGACATCGACCTCATCGTTGTCGCGACGCCCAACGACACGCACTTCGACCTCGCCCTCCGCGCCCTACAGGCCGGCAAGCACGTTGTCATCGACAAGCCCTTCGCCGCCACATCCGAGCAGGCGCGCGAACTGATCCATGCCGCCCACCGCGCCAGAAAAATCGCCGCCCCGTTCCACAACCGCCGTTACGACGGAGACTTCCTGACGCTCCGCAAGCTCCGCGGCGAGGCCGCGCTCGGCCGGGTGGTCACCATCGAATCGCACTTCGACCGCTTCCGCCCCATCCAGCGCGTCGACACCTGGAAAGAGGCCAGCGGGCCCGCCAACGGCATGCTCTTCGACCTTGGCCCGCACCTCGTCGACCAGGCTCTGGCCCTCTTAGAT
>Ga0207933_1000679_pt1 | contig 30728 bp, 23 predicted proteins | sample NGESurdeep092012_4_FD_184488 | JGI IMG/M metagenome (GOLD analysis project Ga0207933, IMG submission 184488) | Arctic peat soil microbial communities from Barrow, Alaska - NGEE Surface sample F53-3 deep-092012 (SPAdes) | ecosystem: Environmental > Terrestrial > Soil > Wetlands > Peat ... | reverse complement strand
CGTCGTCTCCACGCATACCTACGTCATATCTCAATCCCCTGTGGAGAAAAAGTGACTCATCGAAGACTTTTTCCGCAGCCTGTTTAGCCCCTGAGAGAAAGTTATTTTCAAACTGATCTACTACCGAGCGCTCGGCAAATCAAGACGCGGCCCTCTTCGCTCCGCCGCCGATTCGGAGTCCGACTCAACTGCCAAGTAGCCAAATTGCATCGATTTCTGATGCTTCGCGACGTTTTTCGCCGTTTTCCGCCGCGTTTTGGCAGGTTTTGTCAGTCCAAGGGGCCAGCCAACACCCTCGTTCGTTATCCAAGACGGCCCAAATATTCGTCAGCCAAATTATTTTTGGAAGTTTGCCGATTAATTCGCACGTTTTGCTAGCGTGGTCTTAGGGTCTGCATTGAATCCTCCTTTCCTTAGGAGGGCTCACCGCCGGCCCTTTGCCATTTCTGGCGAAAAAGGAGCTTTCCATGCAATTAAGCGCTGAGGGTTTGGATCTGATCAAGAAGTCCGAGGGTTTTCGCGATCGTGTTTATCTCGATGTCGCCGGGTTTCCGACCATCGGCTATGGCCACCTGATCAAGCCGCACGAATCTTTTCCCAAGGCCATCACCGAACCGCAGGCCGCCACGATTCTTTCGAGCGACGTCCAGGATGCCGAACAGTCCGTCGGCCGCCTGGTAAAGGTCGCCCTCACGCAGGGCCAGTTCGACGCGCTCGTGGACTTTTGCTTCAACCTCGGCGCAGGCCGGCTGGAGAACTCAACCCTGCTCCGCGAGTTGAATGTCGGAAACTATCAGGCCGCTGGCGAACAGATGCTCGCCTGGGACCATGCCGGAGGCTCAGTTGTCGCGGGCCTCAAAGGCCGCCGCGAGGCCGAACTGCTGCTCTGGACGGGTGCAAGCGGCGCAGCGCAGACCGCCGCAGCGTGATACCCCCCTCCCCCCTACGCGAAAAAATGGGCTGTGAAACTGTGAGACGGCCTGCGCCTGGAGCATCAACCAAATCAGCGAGATACAGGCACCGCGCGGAAACCACACAGAAACACAAAAACTGTGAATCTGCGAGGTGCCTCGAACCTGCTCATTCCTTTGAGCTTTCGGGCGAGAGTGCCGCATCATTCTGAGGCTCATGTCTCGTGGATGAAATACTTATAGACGAGGAACGCAAATCCCGCCGCGTACAGGAAAATGAGGAGAAACCAAAAACCTGACTTCGTCCAACCGCGAACCGCCTCACTGTCGCCCGTACCAAGCGTTCCACTCAAGCCACGGCTCATCAGCAACCATACAAACGTAACTCCAGGCGGGACAAACAGCGCCCATAAAATGTCGTGAATCACGCGATGTCTCATTGTAGTCCGCATCCTAGAGCTTCACAGTTTCACAGTTGCATTTCTTGATCGTCTTTGTCTCTCAATTTCACCGATTTTGTCCCTGAGCACTCTCGACAACCTCAAGCCGTTCCTCAGGTTTCAAGTAGCCTTTGCGCCGAAACCAATCTTCCATCGCGGGTTGCAACTGATCCAGCGGAACGCGATTTCCCGCTTCCAAAATCCCGTCGGTAACTGGAAAAGTGTCATCAAAGACCGCATCGTTGGTGAAATTCCGCATCGCAAAGTTGTCAATTTGTCCGATCGGGCAGGCATGTCGCTCGCCCGCGGCGTCAATTCGATTCACCGTCAGTCGCCGCGCAAACATGGCTTCAATGGTAACGAATGAGGCGAGACGAGTGGAACTGCGATTGTCGCCGCAGCCGGATATTTGAAAACTTCGATCTCCAAATTAGTGACACATCAATGCCGCGCATCATACCGTAGATGCGACGGTCGTAAGTGCGACGGCTCTCTCGCCTACGTCGCAATGGCCGATTCGCTGGAGGAAGACCGAATGAGACTCCTTTTACATTGGATCCTGAGCGCGCTCGCGCTGCTCCTCGTTGCCCACTTCGTGCCTGGATTTCACGTCGCCGGTTTGATTCCGGCGCTAATCGCAGCGGTCGTCATTGGCCTGCTCAACGCCACTGTCGGCCTCTTCCTCAAGATCATCACCATTCCCTTGAGCATTCTCACGCTGGGAATCTTTCTGCTGGTAATCAACGGCCTGATGATTCTTCTGGCCTCGGCCGTTGTCCCGGGCTTCCACGTCAATGGCCTCGGGCCTGCGTTCTGGGGCGCAATCGTGCTGGCGCTGCTCGGCATGCTGATCCGCGCAATCGTCAAAGACGCATAGAATCTCGACGCATAGAATTTCGACGCTTAGGATTTCCTGAGATTTTCGTTCTTACCCGGGATTGAGGTTTCTACCGGGACGCGTTAGGCTGCGCAGCTGGCGCGCCCTCAGCTGGCGCGCTCTCAGCCGCGGTATGGGCCGCTCCAGCTCCGAGAGCCTTGCGCCTCACAACCGGCTTCTTCGCCGACTTTGCCTTGGCCGGGCTGATCTCGACAGGCTGTGGCGCCTCAGGTCCGGGCAGCGTCAACGGCGTGCGCATCGCGCCGGCGCCGGAAAAGCCGCCCGCAGTTGGCATCCGCGCCGGCATCACAATTACCTTGGCCGGCTGGTTCTGCTCGATTTGCGTAGATTCCACGCGCGTGTAAACGCCCCAGCCTCCGCCGGCAACCACAAAAACAATCGCCGCAGCAGCCGCGCCGCGCAGCCAACCGCTCTCAGCGCGAAGAGCCCTGGGCCAACCCAGAACACGGCCTCTGCGCGGCACTGCACTCAGGGCAGCATGCACGCGATCTTCAAGCCCATCAGGCGCAGGCAAGCTCGCGATCAGCCGCAAAGTCTCTTCCGCCGAGCTAAATCCCGAAGCCGACGCGGAGTCAGACGTAGTGTCAGAATTCATCGGATCGTGAGGGTTCGAATTCATCGCAAACTCCTCTCATGGTCGAGCAGGCCGGCCATCAGGTTGCGCGCGCGGAACAGCCGCGAGCGAACGCTGGATTCTGAAATCTCCAGCACCGCGGCGATCTCCACGCTGCTCAGCTCTTCAAAGGCTGAAAGCATCATCACCTGCCGCTCTTTAGCGGGCAGTTGGTCCACGCAGGCCAGCACATGCGCATGGTGTTGCGCCGCCGCGGCATGCTCCTCGGCTGAAAGGCCTTTCATGGGCAGCACCCGCGCCAGGTCGGCCACGTCGTCCGTCTCAGGCCGCGTCTTCGCCCGGCGCTTACGGTCCAGCACAATATTCCACACAATGCGAATCAGCCAGACTCGGTGATCCCGCACCTCGCCCAGCGTATCGCGATGCCGCAGGACGCGCACGAACGCCTCCTGCACCGCATCTTCTGCGTCGGATTGATTTCGTAAGATGGAAAAGGCTACGCGGTACAGAGCGCCCGCATACTGGTCGACCAGCGCCGCAAGCGCAGCGTCTTCCGCGCGCTGGCGGGCTTCATCGTTCACGGCGCTCGTGGGATTGTCCATCCACTCCGCGGCAATGCCTGCGACAATGACCTGGCTGGTGCTCATCACTCACCAGACGCAGCCAGATAAGAAAATGCTCAGAAGGCGCTCAAAGCCCGTCCAGTGGCCTGACTTGCTGCCTGCCTCGCGACCAGGCCGCCTTTTGTGCCCAGTGCCGCGGGGAACGGGCTCAAGTACGGCCCAGAATCCGCTCAAAGACCCATGCGGTCGAGTCCGGGCCGGCCCTATCCGGCCAAGCCCCAATCCCGTCCCGCCGGCGCGAGCTTATTACTTGGCGTTCAGCTTCTCTGAGGCGATAGTCCCCGCGGCGCCGTTCTTGTCCGCATCCTTCACCTTGGCCCACAGCGCGCGCGCCTGGTCCTGCTTACCTTCCGTGGCGTAAAGATCGGCAAGGTCCAGCTGCGCCACGCTTGCTGACACGGTCGCTGAAGGCTTGGCAATGATCTCGTTATAAAGCGCAACCGCATCGTTATCGCGAGAGGTCTGTCGGTAAAGTCCAGCCAGAGCCAGCTTGGCCAGGTTAGCCACATTGCGGTCCGACGATCCAGCCGCAGCCTTTAGTTCGGTCTCGGCATTGCTGTTCTGCCCCAGATCTTCGTAGGTAATGCCGGCAAAATAGCGGGCTTTGGTGCCTTCCGGCAGCCAGCCGTAATTGTGAGCAATGGCCACGAACTCTCGATTGGCCTCTGTGGCGCGAGCGGCAGCGGTCGAGTATGCGCCCGCTTCGGCTGGCGCGCCGGGGGTCGCGAGGGGCGTCGTGTATAGATCCACGGCCGAGCCCAGCGCCGCGTCTGCCGCCGACGTGCGAAAGTTCCAGAAGATCAGCCCGCCGATAGCCAGAATCACAACGATGCCAATGCCAATGACCCAGCGCACCGCAGAGTCCTGGTGTTCGCCGAGCCAACTGGCGCTGCTTGCGGCAGCCTGAGCAAATTTGTCCTTTTTCAGGGCGTGACGAGTTCGATTATCCACTTGGTCTTTCTTGTCCTTTGATGGCTATGGTTAGCGTTGCTGGCGGGTCTGAACGGTAGAAAATAGCGCCATCGCAACCCTGCTAGTGTATCAGCGCGGTTTAAGCAGAGTCCACCGGGGTGGTAAGCGCCTGCAGCTTCGCGGCCGACTTGCCGTGCCTTGGCCCGCTTGCCGTCACATGCCCGCTTGCGGACACATGCCCGGAACGGTACGCTCAATACATGTACGAAGACTTCCACGTCACCGACCGCTGGAGCGGCGAAGACCTGCACTGCCGCTGGAAGGGCACGATCGTTGCCATCGCCACGCGCCACGCCGACGCCGTAGACATCCGTTTCGACGTCAACGGCCGCCCCATGTGGATTGCTTTGCCGTGCACCGCCTGGGTTGAGCAGAAGAAGCGCACCGGCAAGGTGATCACCGATCAACTCGCCGCTCAGGTTGCCGGGCGATATTTGAAGCAGATGGTTGAGGAGGGCTATGACTCCCGGCGCGAAATCTGCACCATGACCGTGACCGAAGTGCTCGATCACCTTGACGCTGTAGTGGCCGAAGCAAAAACACTCGGCGAAATGCCTGCCCTGCCGGTTGGCCGGCCGCAGCTTGCCACGTGACGCAAAACGATTTCCCTCGTCACAAATGCATGTCGTCGATTCCCGTGAATCGTAGCGCCGCCATCTTTCAATTCGTTGCCGTTCTTCTCGCAGCCGCCTCTTTTTTCGCCGGCGGCAGCCTCTGTGCCGCGCAAAATCCCAATCCCTCACCCAACGCGCCCCTGCTCAATGCGCGCCTACCCAATGCCAGCGAAATATTGCAACGCGCCCTGGCAAATGAGCACAAGCTCGCCGCGGAGCGCGAAAAATACGATTGCCGCATCACCGACCACGCAATCGAAACCGACAGCAGCGGCAACACCAAAAAAGATACGTCGACAGTTTCGGATCTCTTCTACGTCAACGGCATTCCCATCGAGCGCACTCTCCAGAAAGACGGCAAAGATCTCTCCGCAGACGATCAGCTCAAGCAGGACGATCGCGTGATGAAGGAAACGCTGAAATACAGCAACCTGGCCAACGCTCAGAAGGAAGAAGACAAGAACAACCAGGAGCTCGAAGATTTCATGCAAGCCATGATGCTGGCCAACGGGCAAAGGCAGATTGTCGACGGCCGCAGCGTGCTCTTTTATGACATCGTGCCCAACCCAAAATTCGACGCGAAAAATATCAACCAGCATCTGGCCCAGGTAATGCAGGGCAAAGTTTCTATCGAAGAGCAAACCGGCGAGCTCATCGATATCAACGTCACTTCAGTCGCGGATTTGAAGATCGGCGGCGGCCTCGTGGCCAACGTGCACAAGGGCCTGTGGCTGCACATTCGCAATCAGCCGCGTCCAGACGGCGTCTGGCTCACTGATTTGGCTGAAGGCTCGGGTGATGCGCGCGCCGCGCTATTCCTCCACCCATATTTTCGCTTCAAGGAAACCGCGGATAATTGCCATCTCTACACAGCCACCGCCGCGCAGGTTGGGCCGGCTCAGGTAGTCAAGAAGCCCTAGGCCCACGTCAAGGGCCAGTTTGATTGCGCTTTAAAAGGGCACGACTGGTAGGTCGGGGATTCATCCCCGACTGCCGAATCTTGTGCCAAATGAATTGTGGACTTTAGTCCCTGAGAGACTCTTCAAATTGACACGCATCCTGGGCCTGCGCTACGGCCTAGCTCTCTGCTGCCGCCTCCGCCGCATCGCCGCGCCCCAGCAAACGGCTCAGGATCACATAGAGCACCGGAATAAACACGAGATTCAGCACAGTCGATAGCAACATGCCGCCAACAATCGTTGTCCCAACTGACTGGCGTCCCTGCGCGCCTGCTCCCGTTGCGAATACCAGTGGCAGAACGCCCATAATGAACGCGAACGAAGTCATCAGAATCGGCCGTAGGCGCAACTCCGCCGCTTCGATTGCCGCCTCGGTAATGGAGCGGCCTTTGCGCCTCAACTGCTCGGCAAACTCGACGATCAAAATCGAGTTCTTCGCGGAGAGCCCGATCAGCATCACCAGGCCGATCTGGCAATAGACGTCGTTGGCCATCCCGCGCAGCGAAACCAGTCCAAGTGCGCCAAGGACCGCCATGGGCACGGCCAGCAGAATGATGAACGGCAGCGCGAAGCTCTCGTATTGCGCCGACAGCGTCAGGTAGACGACCAGAATTCCCAGTCCGAAGATCAGGAGTGCATTGCCGCTCGACTCGATCTCGTCGAGAGTAAGGCCCGTCCACTCGTAGGTCATGCCGTGCATCTCGTTGTCGGTGGCCAGCTTCTCCATGCTCTTCAGCGCTTGTCCAGAGCTCACGCCGGGAGCAGCCGAGCCGTCGATCTCCACCGCGCGAAAGAGATTGTAGTGCGTAATCACCGGGGGCCCCGCGCTGGCGGCGACGGTAACCAGGTTGTCGAGCGGCACCATCTGCCCCGAGTCGGAGCGCACGTAGTAGCTGTGCAACTCGCTCGCGTTCATGCGGAATTGCTGGTCGGCCTGCACATACACGCGATATGTGCGGTCGTTGTAGTCGAAGTCGTTGATGTATTCCGAGCCCATGAAGACGTTCAGCGTGGTCGCAATCTGCGTGATTGAAACGCCCATCGCCTTGGCCTTCTCGCGGTCAATCGTCACCAACTCCTGCGGATCGTTGGCGGAAAAAGTCGTGAACAGATCCGTGAGATCCTTATCAGAGGCGCCTGCGCTGGTAATCTTATGTGCCACGCGATCCAGATCGGTCAGCGTGTTTCCGCCCTGGTCCTGCAACATGAACTCGAACCCGCCCAGACTGCCCACGCCGGACACTGCCGGCGGCTCTACCGCTTCCACAATGCCTCCATTAGGAGAGAACATCAGCATCTGCAGTTTCGGTCCCAGATCCTTGATGACGTCCGCTGTCGTGTAAGGCTTTCCACCCTGCTTTCCGCCCTGCCCCCCACCTTGCTTGTCCGTCGGGGCGGTGTCGACAAACATCATTCCGGCATTGGCTGCGCTGCCGGCGAAGCTGAAGCCCATAATCTGAAACAACCCGACCACGTGGGGATTCTGCGCAATAATCGCTGCGCCTTCATCGGCAAGGGCTGTCGTGTACGCGACCGAAGAACCCGGCGGCGCCTGCACGATCACAAAGAAATAGCCCTGGTCTTCCTGCGGAATAAAGCCGGTGGGCACCGAGCGGTAGATCCACACTGTCGCGGCCAGCCCAACAAAAAATACCAGCAGGAGAACATAACGCAGTTGCAGTGCAACATGAATGGCGCGGGCATACGTGCGGCCCAGCCAGGCGATGAAAGCGTCGGCACCATGAACGAATGCCGCGAAGGCGCGCGAGACCGGCCGGATGTGAAGAAAATCCAACTGGCGCGGGCGAGCCTCTTCGCCGCGCAGAAAAAGCGCCGACAACGCCGGCGAAAGAGTAAGCGCGTTGAACGCCGAAATGGCGATAGCGAATGCGATGGTGAGCGAAAATTGGCGATACAGAATGCCCGTGGCGCCCGGGAAGAATGAAACCGGCACAAACACTGCGATCAGCACCAGCGATGTGGCGATCACGGCGCTGGTCACCTCGCCCATGGCATGCGAAGTGGCCTCATGTGCGTCGGAATGCTCCATGGCTATGTGGCGCTGCACGTTTTCAATGACGACAATCGCGTCGTCGACCACCAGGCCCGTAGCCAACGTGATGCCAAACAGAGTGAGCGAGTTGATGGAGAAATCGAAGATCCGGATAAACGCGAACGTCCCGATGAGTGAAACCGGAATGGTAACAGCGGGAATAATCGTGGCGCGCCAATCGAGCAGGAACAAAAAGATCACCGCAATCACGATGACGATGGCGGCAGCCAGCGTTTTGAGCACCTCTCGTATCGATTCGCCCACCGCAGTTGTGGAATCGAATGCAATCGCATAATGCAGCCCAGGCGGGAAGCTCTTTGAGAGCTCCGCAAGAGCGGCCTTCGCCTTGCGATCCACGTCAAGCGAGTTCGCGGTCGATAGTTGCTCCACGCCGAGACCCATCGCGTTGTGGCCTGCGTACTTGAGCGCGGTGCCGTAACTTTCCGCGCCTATCTCCGCGCGGCCTACGTCCTTCAGTTGCACCAGCCCGTTTGCGGAATTCTTGACGACGATGTTGTCGAACTCTTGCGGATTAGTGAGCCGCCCCACAACACGCACGGGAATCTGATAAGCCTGCTTCGGGTCGGCCGGCGGCTGCCCCATCTGTCCGGCTGGAACCTCGACATTCTGCTCCTCGAGCGCGGCGATTACGTCAGTCGCGGTCAGGTCGCGGGCTGCCAGCTTCTCCGGGTCGAGCCATACCCGCATCGCATATTTGCGCGGGCTGAAGTTCACAACGTCGCCCACGCCCGGCACGCGCTTGAGCGCGTCGACTACATAGACGTCCAGGTAGTTCGAGATGAACTCGCTGGAGTAGCGTCCGTCGAGCGTATAGAATCCCGCGCCGAACACAAAGTTGAAGTTCGATTTCGAGACGTTGAGGCCCGTCGAAACAACCTCTCCGGGCAGGCGGCCCTCCACGCTTGCCACCCGATTCTGCACGTCCACGGCCGCGATATCCAGGTTGTATCCCGTCTGGAAAGTGATATCAATCTCGCAACTGCCGTTGTTCGCGCTCGTCGAGCTGATGTAGCGCATGCCTTCTACACCGTTGATCGCCTCTTCGAGCGGAATGGTCACCGCCTTCTCGACCGTTTGCGCATCCGCTCCCACATAACTTGCGGTCACCGTCACAACCGGCGGAGCCAGATTGGGATACATCTCGACAGGCAGCGTGGGAATGCAGATGGCTCCCGCAAGAATAATCAGCAGGGCGCAAACCGTAGCAAAGACCGGGCGGCGAATGAAGAAATCTACAAACACTTATGAGCCCTCTTTCCTACGAAACCGTCGCCGGCGGTGTGTGGTGACTCTTTCTTGCCCGGGCTCTTCTATGTCTTCTGTGGCGCGAATGGTAGGCCACATTGCGCGCCCCATTGCGCGTCTCGTTCCGCGCCTCATTGCGCGACTCGTCCCGCGCCCCACTGCGCGAGTTGCTGCGCGGCGCAGCGCCACTCTCCGGCCGCGCACCGTCCAGCTCTCTTTGCGGTCCGCTTGCCGCAGGACTCTTAGCGGGTGCTGCCTGCGGCGGCAGAGGCATCACTGGCATGCCGTCCACCAGGAACTGCGTTCCCGAAATAATTACGCTGTCACCCGTGTTCAATCCCGACACAATGGAATAACTGTTCCCCACCGCGTCGCCGAGCACAACCGAAGTCCGGCGCGCAACGGCCATTCCATTTTGCTTCAGCACCACATACACAAAACTCTCTTCGCCCTGCCGCGTCACCGCCAACACTGGCACCACCGCCATCGGCTTGGTGCTCCAGATCACTCTCGCCTTAACGATCTGCGCATTGCGAAGTCCTTCCGGCCCGGCCTGCACGGGAGCCTTCGCCAGAATCCCTTGCAGCGTGCTGTCCACTTCCGACGAAACAAAATCGATTCGCGTCTTCTGTAACAGCTTGCCGCTGTCGTCTGTCAGGTCCACAGCAAGACCCTGGTGCACCTCGGTGGCGCGCTCGGTAGGAATGTAGATATACGCCTCAAGATGGCTGTTGTCGTCGATTGTCGTCAGAATCGTGGCCGGTGACTGATTCGGAGAGACGAAGTCGCCCACGTGGACCGGAATATCCCCCACCACGCCGTCGAATGGAGCGCGGATCGTGTAGTAGCTCAGTTCTTGCTCACCGGCCTTGCGCGCCCCCACTGCCGATTGATAGTCCGCCTTGGCGTTTTGAAAAGCCTGTTGCGCCTGCTCGTATGCGTCGCGGCTGGTCACCCCCGCGTCAAACAGCTTGCGTTGCCGGTCCTCTTCAATCGTGTCGTAGTCGTTCAGCGCCTTCTTTTGCAACTCGGTGGCGCGCAGTGAGTCGACCGTGGCCCGTTGCTGCCGCGCATCGATCTCCATCAGCAGCTCTCCGGCTTTCACATGGTCGCCGGAGTGTACGTGAATCTCTGTCAGTTGTCCGCTCACCTGGGGCAGCAGTTCGGTCGAGCGCCGGGATTTAATGGTGGCCACGTACTCGCTGCTCTGAGCCACCGCGGCCATCGTCACCGTAACCGTCTGCACCGGCAAAGCCTGCGGGCCGCCCGCGCCTGGCGCTGCTGCCGCCGGCTTCTTTTGGCAACCGCTGGCCGCCAATCCAACCAGGATCACGAAACTTATCGTATAAATGCGCTGCAATCTGCTCTGCGTCAATTTTTTCGTCCTCTGGCTAAAGTGACACCCTGCGCCCGCGCTAAGCCCCGCTTCTGAGTGCGCCGCAATGAGCTCTCCAATTCGAGTTCGCCCATTGTTGGTGGCCAGGCCCTCAAACGCCTCCGCCCCGATTTACTCCGGATTCCAACCGTCGCCGGATTCTTATCATTGCCGGATTCTCACGGGTGCCGGATTCGCATTGTTGCGGGATTCAGGTGGTTGCAGTCTTCGCCTGGTCTATCTGATACGCGGATAAGGGCAGTTGATACAAAAAATCAGCGCGGCGCCATACGATGCATGCACCCGTATATGCTCGAATCTTCATCGAGGATAGCGCACAACTTGGCCGTTCGGCGGTGACGCTTCTGGTTCCGGCCCGCGCCGCCCTTGTAGGTCTTGCCGACCTCTAAGCTGACTCGGGGGCTCAATTCCAGACTTCATTCCGGTCTTGATTCACGCTCGCAACTGCTTTTGACTCTTTTTGACCGAGTTGGTAGCCTCTCTCTAAGGGCACCCGCGGCCAATCTCACCTCTGCGCTTTGCTCTCCCAGCCGTCCCCGTCGTCTAGCCCGGCCTAGGACACCGCCCTTTCACGGCGATAACACGGGTTCAAATCCCGTCGGGGACGCCAATAAAACGCTTTCGTCTGCAAGCAATTCCAGTGCATTGAAAAGGCAAGATTTAGAGTGGCTCAAAAAACCTGGGCTCATTGAGCGGGCCAGACTCTCACTGAACAGCAGATTTTGAACCCGTTGGCGTCGCCTAATTCGCGCTAGCCTTGCTCACCTGGTCGATCACCATCACATCGACCACATCCTTTTCCGGCTCCAGCTTCAACCCCAACTCCCCCTGCAACGTTATGTTGAGGACCTGTAGAAAATCATCGATCCCTTTCGGCTCAGCCATCAGGTAATTCGTAAAGTCGAAGGCGAAGTCCCAGCGACCGGTCAGCCCGGTCTTATCCACCACCGGCTTTTCAACTGGGCCAGACAGGAAATCAGCGAACTCCTGCATCGTCGTCGCGCGGGCCACCGTTCCCATCCTTGAGTTCTTCCTGTAGGGCACCTCGTCAGGCGTCGCCTGTTTCAATTTCGGGCCGCCTTTGGCAATTGCCAAGGCAAACGAGCGCAGCTCTTTCCTTTCCGTATGGAACGCCATCTGAAATCGCTCTGCCAGCAGTGCCCGCATCATCAGCCTCAGCTGTTCTTCGTTGGCCGCGCCGTCGGCTTTGGCGAGGATGTCGTAACGCTCCGAGGTCAGGAGGTTGGGCCCTGAAACCTGGCCCCTTTGCACGCCGTAGGCCCACTTGATACAGGTCTCGATGGTCACGTCGCGCATCCGCACGGTGTCGGAGGTAAATGTGGTTTCACCGTCATTCTCAAACTGCACCGCCTCCGCGCTCGGGCGGATTGATGCTACGGCAAATGCCTGAGCAAAAGCCGATCTCGCCCCACAAGCGATAACCAGCAAGACCACTCCCAGCAGTATTTACGTCCGCATCGTGTTTTGCTCCCTAACGCGTACGACCTGATAACGATACGTACAGTGAATCGCGCCGGTTCCCTCGGCTCGTATCGGCCATTGCGGAGGGCGCAAAGTTGGCGCGCATGATTCCCGACCGGATCGTGGGGAACCGGGAAGAGAACCGCTCAGGAGTTATACGATTGGTTATGCGATCGAGAAAACACGCGAGCCATCCCGCGCAGAAGCACTCGGGAATCAGGCAACACCCGGCAATTCGCTACTTCATTTGTCCAGCGAAAAAACTACGTTGACTGATGTTTCAACTTCGATCGGCTCGTTACTGAGCATGTAGGGCTTGTAACGCCAGGTCCGCACTGCATCGAGGGCCGCCTGCTGCAACATGGCCGGTCCGCTCACAACGTGCAAATCCTTGATCGTTCCGTTCTTTGAGATCGTGGCGTGCACCACCACAGTGCCCCCCACGCGAGCCGCTTTGGCAATGGACGGATACACGGGCGGCGTTCTCTGAATCAACATTCCAGTCGCCACACCCGACGATACGGCAATCGGTTTGGGAGACACAAATTTAACCACCGGCTGTGCGTGTCCATTCAAGACGCTCGCATTCGCGGCGCCGCCACCCAGGCCATCCGCACCGGCCGTGTCAAGACTCGGCGGAGGCGCGTTTTCGGCCGCTTGCTTCTCAATTTGTGTTGGCGCGTTGAGTTGATCGCCCATCATCTTCGCCTGCGACTTCGTCGGCGTCTTTGGCGACTTCACCGAGTTATCTGTGGCGGCCAGCTGATTGCCCGCTGCCGGTTGCTTTGCGGTCGTTGCCGCGGGCGCGCTCGGTGCAGTCGGCACGCTGCCGGATGGATCCGGCGCGGGCGTCTCCACCTGAGATTCGGTTGGCGCCGAAACTGTCTCAACAGACGGCTTCGCCGCGGGCGTCGTCCCGTGATGGAACACCGTCATCATCAGGATGAGTGGAATCAAAATCGCGCCGGCGCTGACGCCGCCAACAATGATCCATTTCTTCTTTGCAGTTTTCGGCACTTCCTCGACTTCGGTTTCTTTCGATGAATACAACTTGGAAAGAGCCTCGTCGGCTTCGCGCCTCAAGGTCGCTGTGGGATCTGGCGAGTGAACGATTTCATCGGCCTCAACTGCGGCTGTCACACCCACAGCCAGCGGAATCGCATTGGTGGCACGGCTACCTCCCAGCCCAAGCGAAACAAGACTGGATGATGCGGGGCTAGTGGGAGCGGGACTCGACAAAACGGGATTCGATGAAGCGGGCCTTGAAGCCCGAACCGCTGGCTCGCTCCTCAACTCAGGCTCTGCAATAAGCACTGTCGACGACCCAGCCGAACCCGAAAAGCGCGACTTCTCCGCCGTCGGCTGCAAAGTTGCCTTGGGCTCGGCAGATCGCCCATTCGACTTTGGAGTCTTCCCGTTGGAATGGGCGGCTACCCTATTTTCCCATTCACCGGATTGAGCCGGCTTGGACGCGGGAGACGGCTTACCATTCCCGTTGCTGGAATCTTTTTGCTTCTTGGCAATTTCCGGCGCGGACGAAGGCGAGCCCGAACCACGCGGCTTGTCCGCCGCAGATGTCTTGGTTTCATCGCGCCGGTCAGTTTGCCCAAACGGCTTCGGAGCCTCGCTGAACGAATGAGATTCAATCCACGCTTCCCATTCCTCGCGAGAGCTGAGAGTCTTAGCCGTTGGAAGTGCTTCGCTCTTCCCGTTGCTCACATCTGCTTGTTGTTTGGCAACCGCTGCCGCCGCATCGCTGTCCGCGGATTGGCCAAAGGCCTTCGGAGCCTCGCTGAGAGTGTGAGCAGCTTCCCATTCACCTGAATCCACAGCCGAAGCCGTAGCAGTGCCCTCGCCGTCCCATTCGCCAAAATCCTCGGGAAGCGTATCAGGTAGCGACGGAATTAATTCTTCTGGAGATGCCATTTGCCGTCCTCACCTTTCTCGTAAACAGCGCCTTTGTAGGTGCGCGTTTCGCGCTGGCTTGTCCTGGTGGCAGCGCGCTCACCTGCTGCGTCCGCCGGTGCGGAATCCGGGTGGACCAGGTTGGTTCTGGTAAAGGTCCACGCGGTTGGCGGCTCTGCGGTATCGGTTGGCGTCGAATCCATTGGCGACGAATCTACTGGTGCCGATTCGACGCGAGCCATACCTTCCACTTCAAGTACAACTGTGGCTTGCGCCGCTGCGGATTGTTCCGTGTCCGATGGAGTAAACGACGCCGTGAGCGTGTAGCTTCCCGGCGCGAGCACGTGACCGGCAGAAGGAGTGTAGACAAATGTCCCGGCGACCGACGCCGTGGCGTTCAACTGAGCGTCGCTCAACGCTGTGCCATATGAAATCGCAGAGGGCGTCTGCCATGTGATGATCGTCGGCGATTTCTCGGTGACTGCGATGGGCACTGCGGCATGCGATGTTGTGTAATTCAGCGTGTCGATCGGAGTGAAGACCGCAGTGAGTTCATGCGCTCCGGGGTGCATGATCTCGCCCGCGGCGGGCGTGTAGGCAAAAGATCCGGGCACTGTTGCTCTGGCGTTCAGCTGGGCAGCGCCGATCGCTGCTCCGCAGGAAATCGGATCTGGTTTCCGCCAGCTGATTGCGGGAGTTGCCTTGGCAACCGTCAGTGACACGGCAGCCTGTGACGACGAATAGCCCACAGTATCTTCCGGCGTAAAAACCACTGACACCCTGTGCTCACCGGACGCAAGCACCGCGCCCAGTCCAGGTGTGTAATCGAATTTTCCCGGCACCGACGCCGCAGCGCAGAGGTGCAAGTTGCTAATCTGCGTGCCGTACGTAATCGGATCAGGCGTCGGCCACTGAATGGTTGACGTTGCCCTGGCTACAGCCAGCGACACGGCCGATTGTGCCGTAGCGTAGTTCGCGGTGTCCGCAGGAATGAAGGTTACCGAGAGCGTATGCATTCCCGGGGGCAGCAGTTCGCCCTCTGCCGGAGAGTAACTCAATCTTCCTGGCACCGGCGCCATCGCATTCAGTTGCGTCCCGTCCAATGCGTTGCCGTAGGTGATTCCATCTGGCGTTGGCCAGTAAATTGCCGGTGTCGCCTTGGTCACCACAATTGACACTGCGGCCTGCAACGGTGAGTAAGCACTCGTGTCTACCGGAGTGAATGTCACCCACAGCGTGTGCGCGCCTACTGGCAGCACGTAGCCGGGGTCGGGCGTGTAGACAAATGTTCCCTCAATAGATGCTGTGGCGTTCAGCTGCGCGAAGGTCAGTCTTTCCCCATAGGTAATCGGGCCGGGTGTCGGCCATGTCACCACCGGAGTCATGCGCCCATCGGCTGATTTCGAATTCGCGGTGCTCGGCGGCGTATTGTTCACAGGCGCAACTCGCGCAACAGTTTTCGCAGAAACTTTGGGCTCAACTTCCTTCTTCCGCTCCTTTGGAATGGGGCGTCCGGAGATCGAGCTGGCCATCTCCCGGCTTATGCGCGAAATGCGCGTTTCAGGCCGTCCCGTGTCGCCGTATTGCAGCGCGCGCGCAGCGTCCTGGTCATCGGGAATCTTCCAGCGCACCGGCTTACCCAGAGCCTTGGCGACTACGTCTTCGTTTACCGTTTCCAGAAAGCGGGATTCAAACCGGTTGATCACAATCTCCAGGTTCGGATTTCCTTCCGCGAAATACTGCGAGATCAGACGATTTGAATTGCGCAGCTCGGAGATGCCGGTCTGTGTCACTAGATAAATAGTCGAAGCTTCCTCGATGAGGAATTTCGCCGCCACATCGATCCTCGAACCCACATCTACAATCACGTGATCGAATTCGCGCCGCGCAATTGCGATCAGCTTGTCTATCGCGCCTTTTGAAACCTCAACCTCGGGAACTTTTGTGGGCGCCGCAAGCACCATCACTCCCGACCGATGCTGGACCAGAAGATTCTTGAGCAAGCTCGCATCCAGGCGGTCGACGTTCCGCAAAGCGTCCTCCGTCGAGTAACCCGCGGAAATCCCCAGGCACAGCGCTGCATCTCCAATCGGAAGAGCCAGGTCGATGAGCAGAATGCTTTGATCGGATTTCTCGGCCAGCGCGACAGCAATATTGCAGGCGACTGTCGTTACGCCCGATCCGCCTTTGGAGCCGGCAAAAACGTGCAGTCCTCCAACGGTCCTCGCCCCCGGTAGAGCTTTCTCGCGAATCACAGTTTCAATCCGGGCCAAAGCCTCGCTCACAGCGTCGTGCTCGAGGGGTAGATGCAGGTACTCACACGCGCCTGCCCGCATGGATCGGACCGCAAATTTCGGATCTGCGTTCTCCGAATACACCACGATAGTCGTCCCGCCATTGACCGTCGCCGCGTCATTGGCGCTCGCTCTTTCCACCAATTCCAGTGCGACCGCTGGCTCACTGTCCAGTTCCAGGACAACAACGTCGAAGGCCGCCAGCAATCCGGCAAGGTTTCCAACTTCCGGCGGATAGGAATCGAACTCGCGGACATCGGCCCTTTGCGTTTCGGCAAGCGCTCTGGCCACTGTCGAACGCTTCTGCTCGTCCGGGCCGATTAATGCAATCGACAACAGCTCGGCCTCAGGCGCAAATTTGCGTTTCGTGTCGAAACTCGTTGACACTTCTGCCGATCTCACGGTTTTAGTTGCCTTGTAGGATGACGTGCTCATTGAGACGCCAACTGCCTTTCTAATCAAATCTCAAGTCGACAGGTCATCGAAAAGCTGAACTCGCTGGTTTGCTCTCCCCTCAACCAAAAGAAATCATGCACTTCCAGGGAGAACTTCCAATGCGAGCTTCAACTTACGACTGCCCGTAAACGAGTCGCTGTGGATCGATAGTACTCATCTTTTTGTCTATTTTGGAACTTAGATAACGCTAAAGTATGGTTACCGAAGTGTTTCAAGTCATTCCGAGCGCACGTTTTTCCGGCCGAACTCGCCGCCCTGATCCTTGCCGATCTTGGAAATGAGCTGCCCATCGCCACTGCAAATCGAGCGAATAGACGCCCGCAATTGCGATCAGATGGTTTTATTAAGTCATTGAAAACTAATATGTTAGAAGGAATAGCCTGTTATGGCGGACGGCCAATGCAACGTCCCACGCAGGTGATTCAGGGCATAACGGCGGCCATAGATCCCCTCTGAGCTCGTTTGGCTACAGAGCGGAGACAATCAGGAGGACTCATAGCCGCGCAGTGCCATGGTTGCGACTGAAACCTGCGGATCGGGAAGAAGAGCGGGCTTTCCAGTGGACTATGAAAAGTATCCTTCGCTGCGCGGCTCTCCAACAATCAAATGACGCACCGGTGACAATCCTCGGCCCCGCTCTCGGATAACGTCTTTCTTGTTCTGCATTTTCTTTACCCACCCTCGCCGAAGTGTGCGACCTGCAGATGAAACTTACCTTTGAGACCCTCTATCATCTCGTGTTCGTCCGCTTCCGCCGGCGGCGCATGGATCGCTTCTTTGCGGTGTTCTCCCCGTCTGCCGAAACTCGGGTGTTGGATGTAGGCGGAACGGAGCAAACATGGACAGAGGAAAGCCCGGATGGTCCGCGCTTTCCCGTCACGTTGCTGAATATCCTGGATTATGGTCCGGTTCAGAACAATCGCTTCACATCCGTAATCGGCGATGCATCCCAATTACCCTTCGGCGACGACTCGTTCGACATAGCATTTTCCAATTCCGTCATCGAGCATGTTGGCACATGGCAGCAGCAGTGCGCGTTTGCACAAGAGGTTCGGCGAGTTGCGCGCGGCCGCTGGATTCAAACGCCTGCCCGCTCCTTTCCAATTGAAGCGCATCTTCTTGCGCCATACATTCAATATCTTCCAAAGACCATTCAGCGCCGCATTGCACGATGGACTCCCCGGGGACTTTTGCAACCAACTGTCGTTCAGCAGATTGTCGACGAAGTTCGCCTGCTGACTCTTCGCGAAATGAAGCAGTTGTTCCCGGACTGTCGCATCCTGAAGGAGCGCGTCTTGGGTGTGACAAAGAGTTACATCGCGGTGCGTACCCAGGCGGCTGCCCGAACCGATCCCGTCACGCGCATTTGAAGTCCAAACCAAACCAAATACAGCCAAAATATCCTCGCCGAGAAATGGCGCTGCGATCTCACGGATTTCGTTGCTTCAAGCGTATCGAGACTGCTATAGTCCTGCTTTGGCCGTTACATCCGCGGCTGACACTGCGGTTCATCGCATTCTGCGGTTCGTAACACGGTCCATAAAAACAAAGATGCAGCCGGACTGAAGAGCTGCACGGGGCCCTTGAACCTTCACCTTCGGAGTTCGGCCAGGGCGCGAAAGAGCAAGTTGTGCCTGGAGTAAGTGAATTGGCGAAGCGTCCCGCGAGTCAATCTGCGAGCAAAGCGAAGCAACGCGCATTAGCACCGGTTGTACATCGCAAGCCCACCATGAGTGACGTGGCTCGGCTGGCGGGCGTCGGCACCATGACCGTCTCCCGCGTCTTGAGCGGCACAGTTCGCGTCTCAGCAGATACAGCCCAGCGAGTTCAAACTGCAATCGAGCAGCTTAAGTACCGTCCCAATGTTCTGGCGCGCGCATTTCGCGGCCAGCGCAGCCATTCCATCGGCCTGATCATTCCTTACTTATACGATCCCTTCTTTTCCAGTTGCGCCCACGCGGTCACCACCGTGGCCAAGGAGCGCGGCTACTCCGTCCTCATCACCACCTCCGATGAAGATCCCGAAACGGAGTACGCGGCAGCCGACGAGATGCTGCAACGCCACGTCGATGGCGTATTGGTGATTCCGGCCCGCGTCCGGAATTCCCGCCTCACGCGCGCTCTCTTTGGCAAGACGCCGGTTGTAGCATTCGATCGCCCCGTTTCTGATCCATCCATCGACACCGTTTTGGTGCAAAATGCCGTAGGATCGCGCCGCCTCGTGGAGCATCTCGTCGAGCACGGCCACCGGCATATCACGTTCATTGGCCTTAGCCGCAGCTTGTTTACCATCAACTCACGCTTTCTTGGCTATCGTCGCGCCGTGCAGGATGCAGGGCTCGAGTCGTGCGCGATCTTCGATTGCAATTCGGAAGAGATCGTCGAGCAGATTCTCAAGGAGAAAATGGCTCTCGATACTCCCCCCACCGCAGTCGTCACCTCGAATACCCTCGTCACTCGCTACGTGCTGGGAGCCATCTCGCGCCTTGGCCTGCGTATTCCCAACGATCTCGCCTTTGCAGGATTCGACGACTTCGATCTGGCTGAGTTCACCTCACCGCCGCTTACAGTCGTCCGCCAGCCCGCGCAGGAGATGGGCCGCGTTGCCGCCAACCTGCTCTTCGATCGCATTGCTCGCGGTGAAACACCGCATACAGGCAACCGGATCGTTCTCCCGGTTGAGATCGTGCTGCGGCGCTCGTGCGGCTGCAAACACCGCACCCCTGTCGTCATTCACTGAAAACGATTTCACCAACCAGCTTTCCTACTTCGCCGCAACCGTCTGTGTAGCCAGGTTCCAGCCCCGCAGGCCAATTGCTGGCGCCGTATCGCCCGCCGCGAACGCCACGCTCACGCTGCGCTCCTCGCCCGGCAAAAGTGAAACATAGTTGTCGCTGTAGTATGCCGGCAGAATGCGTTGCCCCGTCGCCGCATTCTCGAGCGTGAGCTTGATCATCAGCGCCGCCGCGGCTCCCGTATTCTTGATCCGCACCATAACCGTGCGCTCGCCATTTACCCCTGAGACCATGTTTGACACTATGGCCGAGGTCGAAAGCTGCGCCCGCGGAAGCGAGTTCAGCTCCCGCAAGCTCGCTTCGTCAGCCGACCACCAGTAGAAGTTATCGCTCACCGGCGCACCGGTCGCATCGCTCACTTCAAGCTTCACCAATACAGTATGACCAGCGGCCAAAGTCGCCAGATCGGGCTTGCTCACCGGAGTGCGATCATCGCCGGCGGCCTGCACCTCGTCAGTGTGATCGCTTAGGATCTTGCCGTCCAGGCCCTCAACAAGCGTACGTACGCTTAATGGACGCGCGTCGCCCAGGTTAATTAGATCCACCGAGCCGTCCGACAAATTCAATTGCGCGTGCACCGGCTCGCACGCCTTCTGAGTTCCGTAAAAGCTCGATTGCGTGTCGTAGTCCCAGCTCAGAAAATTCCACTCCATGCTCGGCCACGAGGGTTGCGTCATCCAGATCATGCGCGCGGAGTTGGGCTGCCAAAGATGCGCGGCGAATCCCTCAAAAATGGCGCGATGGCCCGCGTAGTCGAGCATCTGCGCCTTCCGCTCGAAGTCCTCCAGGCTCGTCGGCGCGCCAAACTCCGTTTCCATGTGCGCCATGTACGGCTGCACCGCGCCGTTCCCGCTCTGGTGCCAGTCGTGATAAGCCCACGTATCGCTGATCGGCCAGCGGTCCGGCTCGGGGATGAACGATTTCATGCTCTCCAGCGTCGGCACGCTGGGAATTCCCAGCTCCACGCTGAAGCCGCGATTGATTCTGTAGTAGGTATCGAGCGGCTGGAATTGATAAGGACCCGAGTTGCGCAGATTCACCTGATTCGAACTGCCCGTGTAATAGCGCGTGTGGTCGATCGTGCGCACCAGTTCAGCAAGCCCCGTGTTGATCGTGGGCTGCGGCACGCCCTCATTGCGCCCGCACCACACTACAATCGACGGATGATGACGGAAGCGCAAAATAGTATCGCGCGCATTCGCCAAAAAAAGAGCGGGGGCCTCGGCTTCCAGGTTGTAGGTTTGCGTCGATTCCCAAAAATCGTTCCACACCATCAGCCCGTATTTATCCGCCAGCGCGTAGAAACTTTCTTCCGTATTCTGGCCCATCCAATTGCGGATCATGTTCACGTGCGCGTCGCGATGCAGCCGGAAGTACGGCTCCAGGTGTTCCCTGCTCACGCGCTTCAGCATGTCGTCCATGCCCCAGTTGCCGCCGCGCGCGGCAATGCGCACGCCGTTCACTTTGATTACGAGATCCGTCCCCGGCCATCCATTGTCAACCGGACGAATTGACGGCGAATCCGCGGCCTGCGGCTCCAGCGTCTGCACCCATGTGTGCAGCATCCACTCCGGCAGCGTCTGCCCCGGCAGCACTTGATTCGGCGTCCAGTCGAAAATCTGCCGGATTCCCTGGTGTGACCCGTCGATCAACGGCATCGCCTCATCGTGTGTGCGGCTCGGCAGCACCTCAACGCGCTGCAAATTTCCCAGCGCATCGAAGAGCGAAATCTCGTAGCTCACCTCTCTCATGCCGAATTCGATTTCCTTCGTCGCGCTCGTCTTCCCCCCTGTCGCCAGCGAAAGTTTAAGCGTGTGCAGCACTGGATCGCCGTAGCCATTTGGCCACCAAAGCCGCGGCTGTTGAACCTTGAGCTGCGCAAACTCCGCCGGCTCCAGCCGAACCACCGTCTCCCCAGGAGCGAGATGCACGCGCTTCGTCACCGTCACATCATCGAAGCTTGCCGTTAGCTCGCCGTCAATCGCCGTAGCGCCCGCATTAGTCAGCGGCGCTTCAATCTCGATGTCTGCCTCGCTTCGATCCGGCTTAGGCAATGTCGTAATCACGTTCAGGTCGCCGATATCCACCGGGCCTGTCGCTGTCAGTGTCACGTCCTGCCAGATGCCCGTGTCGCGGTCGCGAATGCCGGGAATCCAATCCCAGCCCTCCGCGGCAGAAAATGTCGGCCCGTCCAGCACTTCGATTCCACCGTTTTCGCCCGGACCACCTCGCAGCGACTGCTCATTCGGAATCCCCGGATGCGGCGGCGGAGAAACCCGCACGGCCAGCGCATTTTCGCCACCCTCGGCAATATCCGTCACATCGAATTTGCCGCGCAGGAAAGCGCCAGTAAATCCTCCAAGCTTTTTCCCGTTCATCCACACTTCGGCGGCGTAATTTACCCCCTCGAAGGTGAGCGTCAGCCGCCTTCCACGCGCCGCGGCCGGCGTCTTGAACTCCACGCGATACCAATAATCCTGATGAGCCAGGCTCTCAGGGATGGCAAGATTGTTCAGCCCATAATCGGGATCGGGATAAATTCCGCGATCGATCATCGTTGTCAGCACCGTCCCCGGCACCGTCGCCACCATCCAGTCCTTGTCGGCAAATCCCGCCTTTGAAATCTCTTCGCCGCTTGCCGTCACTTGGGTCGCGGCCTGCAGCCTCCAGCCTCCGGCGAGATTCCACGGATCATCGCCCGTCAACTGGCAATGAAGATCGGCAGCGCTCAGCTGCTTCGCCACGGGTTTTTGAATCTCGCCTTTGCCGTGCGGCAATGTCGAGGGATCCTGCGGCGCGCTGTATCCGGCCTGCGCGCGCGTCTGCACCGGCCAGTGCTGCGTGGCCTCCTCATACTCTGGTTTGCTAAAGTCCGGCGGCGCATCGGCAATCGCCTTCACTTGCTCAGCACTAAACGCCGTGCGATAAATCCTGAGCGCCGCAATCTCGCCGCCGAAGTGGCTCGCCGCGACATTCAGCAGCGGCGGCGGCGCCATCTCCAGAATCGGCGCAACGCTGCCCTGCACCAGCTTGCTCGCGGCCACTTCACGGCCATCGGCATAAAGGACCACGCGATCGCCGTCGCTCACCGCAACCGCCAGGTGCCACTTTGCCGCGTCGAGTGCCTGATCACCCGCCACAAACCCGGCGGAACTTTGCGCCTTTCCCAGCCACAAGCCAAGTCGATTGTCCGCAATGCCGATAAAGCGTGAATCCTCCGCCGCAGGTTCGCCGATGCCCGCAAGCAAGGCCGACCCCTGAATCGGATTTTGAAGCTCGAACCAGAAAGCGAGCGTCCACACGGCCCGTCCCGCGAGAATCGGATCCTGTATCGAAGGCTGACCTGATCCCTGGCCATCAATTGCCACAGCCCAAACTCCGTCAAGCGAAGTCGATGGTGACAGCGTCTTGTTCAAGCCGGACCCATCGGCAAGAAAAACCGCATTGAACGGACCGTATGCCTCAGCGGGAGCCGTCGGCGCTTGCGCGCCCAGCGGCGCAGCCAACGTTGCAGCCAGGATCGAAGCCAATCCAACTGCCAGCACAGCAGCCACAACTCGCCGCCCTGCGCGAACAAAAAGCCGGACCCCGGCTCCCGAAATGAATTGGAAATGATTGGGCATGGCAAACCATCCTATCGAACTCGCGAATCGCTGCGCAAAGACTTCGTTTCGAAATCCTCAAGGCCGCGCGATCGCATGAAATTGCCGCAAAGTACCGAGGATAACGTTATCATAGTCGGCAATGCTCAGCCTTTTGGTGGACAATATCCCGCCATAGAATTCGGCAACCATAATAGCGGCATCGGTCCATAACTGTCGCTGGTTTTCTGCGGGAATACTCTGATTTTTTCTGAAAGATTCCAGACCTCTCGCCGTTCGGTATGGTACAAATGGTAACAATCTCATTGCCTGTGAGCTCGCTCTCGTCGAATGAGGTTCCCGGTGTTCGTGATGTCTGACCTTGTGGAGAGCCGTGTGCTTGCGTTCGATGTCGGCGGCAGCCACGTCGCTTCCGCAGTGTGTTGGGGCTCGGATTTTCATCTCGGACCCGTTGCCAGCGCCCCACATTCGGCCACGCATACTTCCGACGCCTTTCTCGACCTCCTGTTTGAACTGGGAACGAAAGCCCGAACCAGCCTCAACGGCCACGACCAGATCAGCGGTGCCATGCTCGCAGTGCCCGGCCCTTTCGACCTTCAGGCCGGCGTAAGCCTGATGCGTCACAAGCTGCCTTACCTATATGGAGTAGATCTGCGTCAGGCCCTTGCCGCGCGATTCGGCTTGCAGCCCGCGCAGGTGCGTTTTCTCAACGACGCCGACGCGTATCTTCTCGGCGAAGTCGGAGCCGGAGCAGCTCGCGGTTTCCGGCGCGCGATCGGTCTCACGCTGGGTACAGGAATCGGCTCGGCCTTCGCGGTCGATGGTCAGTTGGTGACTGAAGGACCCGGTGTGCCCAGCGGCGGCGAAATCTGGAATCTTCCTTACCGCGGTGGAATCGTCGAGGACTTTGTTTCCTCGCGAGCCATCGTTGGGAATTACGAGCGCCGCACAGGCATGAAGCGTGAGGTCGTTGACCTGGCAGCTGCCGCTCTATCCGATCCGGCCGCAAAACAAGCCTTCGTCGAATTCGGCGACCATCTTGGCATTATCATCTGCACGCTGCTCATCGAGTTTCGCGCTGACGTAATCGTACTGGGCGGTGGAATCTCTCGATCTGCCCATCTTTTCCTGCCCGCAGTGCAGGCTCACATCGGCGATTCGCCTATCAAGTTACGCGTCTCGGAGCTTAAAGATCAAGCCGCGCTCGTCGGCTGCGGAGTGGCCGCCTTCCGCAACGAGGATGGCCCGCCCGACGTCGGCAAGTCCACGCCCGTACGCAGCGCTATGGTCTAGCCTCACTCTTCATCTCGCCGCCGCTCTACTGCACAAACGTCACGATACTCTGCGCCGGAAGCGTGTAGTTGAACTGGCCGCCGGTTACGGTGACGGCGGTTTGCGCCGCCAGACCTGAGGCCGAAGTTGATTGATATGGCGTCAGCGAAGTCACGCTGCTCCCGTTATTCAGCACGAACGACAAGCTCTCCGAGGTTGTGTTCGAGTTGATCGCCACAATCACGTAGTGCGCCGGCGAGCTATTGCTGTAAGCCGAAACATACACTCCGGAGACCGGTGTCGCCGTCGCCGATACGCGCACATATCCCGGCTGGATGAACTTCGAGTACTGGCCCATCACATAGCCCATCGGCGGCACAACCCCGGCGTCGTCCACAAGTCCACAGGTGCCCGCGCTGGTTGCGCAAGTGCCGCTCGATGCGCCGAACAGTCCCCAATAGACATAGGCGTTGTATTGCCCGGTGACCATCGAGTTGTGGATCGATTCTCAAAAACAACCTCTATATGGGCCACCTTTACAACTCGGCGGTCTACAAGATTCCGTTTGTGAGTGGCGCGTATGTGGCGTTGAGCGACCTGTCATCGGCGCCAAACTGCACCGGCACCGACACGGCTATCTGCACCGTTGCAAATCTTCCCAGCGGTGGAACAAAGGCGGTAGCCTTCGATGCCTCCGGCAACCTCTACATAGTCACTGTTCCAGCTGCGCCGGGCGTCAACGCAATTTATGAGTGCGCCGTGGCCTGCCAAACTGGCGGCACCGCCACGCTGGTCTACTCGGATGCCACCGGGGCGGTCAGCCAGATTGCTCTCGATCCCTGGGGCAATTTGTTCTTCACCGACGGAATCTACAACGATGCGGCCTTCGCCAACGATGACAACGTGACAAGCTCCAATCTCTACGAGCTGGCGTTTACGGCGGGAACGGGCTTTGCAACCAATCCCACCCTCTTGCAAACCCTGACCGACGCCTCTCCCGGCAATTACGACAATCAGACGGATGGCGTGGCGGTTACCTCAACTGGCACCGTCTACTATGCGGACCAGAACGATGGAACGTTTGCCATCCCCAACACCAAGACCGGCGGCCACGATACAGCGCACCAATATGTTGTGTCGGCCCTCGGCGCAAAGGGTATGGAGCTTGACGCCAATGGCAACGAGTGGGTCGTGGTCTATCACGCCGGCGGCGATAACCTCGGTTACGCGCTCATCGGCGACTTGGTGACGCCCAACGCCCAATACGATGGCGCTCCGGTCAACGCCCCGGCCACCGTCGTGGACAATGCCTTGCCCTCCACAACGGCTGCAACTTTGGCCTTTGCATCTTCAAACGCGGAGTTCGGCGCTACAGCCGGAACTCCGTGCTCGACCATCTCGGCCTCTACTTTCTCCACTCCGGTCTCCGCCTCTTCTTATCCGGCGACCATCACCTTCACGGCAACCAAACCCAACTCTCAGACCGCCAACCTCACCATCACCGATACAGCCAACGGTGGCGAAGGAACCGCAACGGTCACCGGCTTCGCTTTGACAACGCCGCAGACGCTCACCTTTACGGCGCCCACCACAACCACTTCGATCTATTCGCCCGGCGAGACGATCTTGCTGACGGTAACCAACGGCGGCTCCAACAATCCTGTCGCCTTCACGGTTGATCCATCAAGCACAGGCGCGGGAACAATCTCCGCCACCACCGTCACCGGTACCAGTTCGTCGGCAACGTTGACCGTTACGCAGGCTGGAAACATCGTCATCGACGCCAACGAATTGGGCGGCCTTGCCGGCGGCACGTATTACGACGCTGCCGCGCAGGTCCAGTTGACGCTCGCCGTCAACAAGTCAGCGGAGGCCATCGCCTTCACCCCGCCAACTTCGCCGGTTGTCTATTCGCCCGGATTGACAGTTAACCTGAGCGCATTGGGCGGTGGCGCCTCAACTCCGGTGGTATTCACGGTTGATGCGTCCAGTACCGGCGCAGGGACCATTACTACCACTACTGTCACCGGCAACACTTCAACAGCGACTCTGACGGTGACCACGGCAGGCACCATCGTGCTCGATGCCAACCAGGCAGCCGATGCCAACTACCTCGCAGCTCCGCAGGTTCAGGGGGTCTTGGTCGTCAACACAGCAAGCCAGACCATCACCTTCACTCCGGTCACCATGCCACTTCACTACATTGCGTCGTGCTCGCCCATCACCCTGTGCGCGACGGTCACCATTCAGGCCACAGGCGGTGCTACGAATAACCTCGTCGCGCTCAGCCCGGATCCGAGTAATACCGTGATCTTCACCATCCTCAACAGTTCCGTAAACAACGGGATCACAACGGCGACGATTGCGTTGGTGCCAAACCAGTCCCTGAACTACCCGGCCAATTTGATCATCGACGGGAATCAACAGGGCAACTCCAACTACGCGGCGGCCACGCAGGCAAAAATCACCATAAGCGTTCTCGGCGGGCTGCCGTTGCAGACCATTACCTGGTCAAATCCAGGTACGCAGGTTGGCGGCGCAACCTTGGCGCTTAACGCGACTGCCAGTTCCGGATTCCCGGTCACCTACACTTCCAGCACAACGTCTGTGTGCACGGTCACTGGTTCCACAGTCACGTTTGCAAAACCAACTGCGGCCAGCGCCTGCACCATAACGGCTACGCAGCCCGGCGACAACCTTACCTTTGCCGCAGCCATCCCGCTCGTGCAAACGTTCGCTCTCAACCCTGCTGGCCAGATCCCCGGCCTGAACATGAGCCTTTCGCTATCCACGCTCACCATTCAGCCCGGAACCGTCGGGTTGACGCAGATCACTCTTACCTCCGTGAATAACTTCGCGGTCGGTTCCATTACCTTCTCCTGCAGCGGCCTGCCGTCCGGCTATAACTGCTCCTTCAACCCGAACCCGGTAACGGTCTTTGCCCAGAGCTCAACAACCGGTTTGCCCTTGGGAACGACCGTAACTACGACGCTCACCATCACGCCGCCCGCATCGGCCGCCGTTGTCCATCAGGACTTCAGGCCGATCTTCCCGGCAACCTTGGCGGTGGCCCTCTGCTTCCTCGGCTTCAAAAAGCGTAACCGGCTCTACATGCTTCTGTTGCTGGTGGTCCTCTTCGCCGGATTAGGCTTTATCTCCGGCTGCGGCGGCACAACCAGCGGCACGACAACCAAGTCGACTACGTCCACAGCCACCATCACCGCTACACCGGCGCCAGGGCTTGCCGGCGCGTCGGGATCGGTCAAATCGAGCGCAACGTTGACGGTCGTCGTCCAATAACGCCGGTCGTCTAACCCAGGTCGCCCAACTCATTGGCGCGACCTGTTCAGTTAGTCAAATTACCGAGGCCTCTTCGCACAGTTCATTCGTGTGAAGAGGCCTTAACTTTTGGCAACTTCCCACTTCGCTTCAATCGTCGCGTCTCAAAAATAAGCCTGCAAAATAAAAATGACCTCTCGCGCTCGAGAGGCCATACCATCTTCGGTTCCGTTTCTCTACTTGACTCTGGAGCCGACGGTCAGACTTGAACTGACGACCTGCTGATTACGAATCAGCTGCTCTACCAACTGAGCTACGTCGGCCTGCTTTTAATATTGCACTGCCTCTCGATTGTATCGTTCGGCCGGATCGAGGTAAAGTCGCGGGCGACGCGGCCGCCGCGCTCGATAAGCGCTACAATTCTGCCCATGCAAGCCGACCCGATCTTTGAGATGCAAAGACTCGCCGCGCATTATCGCGAGTTAGGCGAAGACGAACTCCGCGATCTGGCCGTCGACTTCGCCGATCTAACCGAAACCGCTCAGCAAGCTCTGCGCACCGAAATGCAAAGTCGCGGCCTCCGAGAGCTCCAAGACCCGTTCCGCGCAACCAATACGCCCGTGGCCTCGAATGCCCCGCCTGCTAAATACGAAACCAGCGCGCCCATTCACGAACCAACCAGCAGTGCCATCAGTTTCTTCGCGCGCCAGCCCGAGCTCGTTCCCGACACGCCCGACACCGAAGCCGAGCCTGACGGTCCGGTTGACTACACCTGGAAGACGCCGCTCTGCGAGTGCGACACTTCGTTGCAAGCGCGGGAACTCTCTGAAGCATTGAAACAGGCAGGCATCGAGAGCTGGATTGAAGCGCCGAGAACAGGCTCTCTATACGCGAGCTTTGGTCTCGCCAGTCCCCGCGTCCTTGTCGCCGCCGATCAGCTCGATCAGGCGCGCGCCATTGCCGCGCAGCCCATTCCGCGGCGGATCGTCGAAGATGATCAGACGGAAATTCCCGACTACCAGCCGCCCACATGCCACAAATGCGGCGCACCGGATCCCATTCTCGAAGGCGTCGATCCCGTGAATTCCTGGCGATGTGAGCAATGCGGCCGGACCTGGAATGAAGCAATCCCGACCGACCCAGCCACCTGATAGGCTTGGAAAACCACCCAACCGCCTCAAAACGTCCCAAAAACGGAAAGAGCCGCCCGGCAACAGGGCAGCTCTCTCCTCAGGGAGAATAGTTCCAACGGAGCCAAAGCCATCAGAACTTTCTGGCTGCATACTAGGAGCGGGGGGAAGCGGTGTCAAGGGAAAATGTTTGTGAAAATAAGTATTGATGTTTCAATACTTTAACAATGCATCCCATTCATTGAGCCTGTTGATTTGTTCGCCTGGCCTTCGCCTCAAATCCTTCGGCATTTCCCGTGATTTCGCAGTGTTTCTTCGGGTTTCCATCCATTTTCCACAGGTCGGCGCCGCCATTAACCTTTCGGATGCGGTCCGTCAATGACCTCGATCACCTTGACTCTTTCGTCCCATTTCTCTGCCAAATCCAGATGAATGAACTCCTCGTCATAGACAGACGAGATCGGTCTACCCCGCGCCATCCGGTACAGCGCTCTCCCGCCGCCCAGGAACCCTCCCAGCACAACTGCCGCCGCAGCCCCGATAATCGACAGCACCGCGATCCCCATAAGCAGCTTGCTTGTCACTTGCACGTCCGATTCCACCGGTTGCGGAACCGCCGTCAGGCTCGCATCGAAGTGAACCGTCTCCAGCAGCCGGTGGCTGTCGTCAGGTACCGCGTCGCCGCTCACTACCACCACCAGCGGCCCGCTGTGGCGCACCTCCAGCGATGCCTGGTCAGAATCGGTCAGCGGCTTGGGCCACGGCGGTTGCGCCCGGCTGCCCGCCTTCAGATAGGCGCGAATCGCCGTCTCCTGCGCCTCGGCTATCTGCGGCGTCGGGTAATCGATAATCGTCAGCGTCGCCTTGCCCGAAGTCAGGGAGTAGTTGGCCGTCACTGCTTCTGCGCCCTTGTCAAAGTCAACCAAAGCCGGCGGCAGCGCGCCTCCAGATCCTGCGTAGCCCGCCGGTCCTTCCGCATAGTGCGTCGTCTGCCCGTCGATTTTTGCCTGCGGCAGGTTTGCCAGGATGGGCGGGATCATCGCGCGGTTTCCCGTAGGCACTGGTAACTGGCGCGCAATCTCGCGCAGCTCCCCAGCCGTCATCGGTCCGATGCGCGAAAACGTCGCATCCACCACCGTCGTTCCTTGCCAAAACAGAACCCGGTTGTGGTCTGAGGCCGCTCCCGCGCCAATGTCTTCCTTGGGCCAGCCATTCTGGCGATAAAAGGTGTATGCGCCGTAGGCTCCGCTCGCGTCGTCAAAGCGCAGCGCGCGCATGCTCAGCGTATCGCTTCCGCGCTTGTAGTTGGCCAGCAGCGCGGCATTAAAGCCGTATTCCTTCAGCGCCGCCGCGCTCGCCGCATCAACCTTCGCCGCGTCTGTCTCAACCGTCGCCGGCCCCGTCGTCAACCATCCGTCAAACGCATCGGGCAGCAGCGCCTTTGGCGAAGGCGGCAAAACGATCGTCGCCGCCGACTGCTTCTCCGCCGCCGTCGGTTGCTGACCCTGCGCCACGGCAAAAACGGCGCTACAACCCAGCCCCGCGCCACAACCGAGCACCACGCAGCCCGCCACAATTGCCATCCATCTCATCAACCGGCTTCTCCATCCTTCAGCGTACACGCTTGAAGGGTACGGGCTTCAGCCCGTACATAATCAGCGGGAAGTGATCTGGGGCTTTACAGGCTGCGGAAAAAGTCTTCGATGAGTCACTTTTTCTCCACAGGGGATTGAGATATGACGTAGGTATGCGTGGAGACGACGAGCAGCAAAGAGGGATGTTCAGTTACGTAACGCTGGAACAGCGG
>Ga0207933_1000678_pt1 | contig 30737 bp, 15 predicted proteins | sample NGESurdeep092012_4_FD_184488 | JGI IMG/M metagenome (GOLD analysis project Ga0207933, IMG submission 184488) | Arctic peat soil microbial communities from Barrow, Alaska - NGEE Surface sample F53-3 deep-092012 (SPAdes) | ecosystem: Environmental > Terrestrial > Soil > Wetlands > Peat ... | reverse complement strand
TTTTAGTGGCGGTTGGCTCAATTTAGAAACATCAAAAGAAAATTAAACAATGAAAATTTCACCTTTAGCAGGTAAACCGGCAGAACAAAATATATTGGTCAATATTCCTCGTCTTGTCACTGCCTATTACACTGGCAAACCTGATCCATCTGTTGCGGCTGAGAAGGTTTCGTTTGGAACTTCCGGCCATCGTGGTTCTTCATTCAAAAACTCTTTTAATGAAAATCATATTCTTGCCATCACACAAGCCATTTGTCTATATCGTAAAGCACAAAAAACAGATGGCCCACTTTACCTTGGTTTTGATACTCATGCCTTGTCAGCACCTTCCTATGCAACCACTATGGAAGTATTGTCGGCGAATCATGTTGAAGTGATGATTGCTAACGGTGATGAATACACGCCCACACCTGTAATTTCGTATGCAATATTAAAATATAATAAGGGGCGTACAACAGGTTTAGCCGATGGTATCGTTATCACGCCATCGCATAATCCACCGGATGATGGCGGCTTTAAATACAATCCGCCTAACGGAGGCCCTGCGGGGAATGATGTTACCAATTGGATTGAAAAGAAAGCCAATGAATTGCTGGAGAACAATCTGCTGGGTATAAAAAGAATTTCATTTGAAAAAGCTATTAAAGCTCCTACTACACACCGGTATGATTTCCTGAATAACTATGTAAATGATCTTGGAAATATCATTGACATGGATGCCATTCGCCACGCGAAAATAAAGATGGGTGTTGATCCGCTGGGTGGTGCTGGCGTTCATTACTGGGAACCCATTGCCGAACATTATAAATTGGATTTAACTGTTACCAATAAAATTGTTGATCCCACTTTTAGTTTTATGACGGTTGACTGGGATGGACAAATCCGGATGGATCCGTCTTCACCTTATGCCATGCAGCGGCTGATAGCAATGAAAGATAATTTTGATATTTCGTTTGCTTGCGACACCGATCATGACAGGCATGGTATTGTAACAAAAAGTGCAGGACTTCTAAATCCAAATCACTATTTATCTGTTGCCATTTTTTATTTATTGCAAAATCGTCCGCAGTGGGCAAAAACTTCCGCTGTCGGTAAAACGGTTGTTACCACGCAACTTATTGAACGCATAGCATCAAAACTGAATAGAAAGTTGTATGATGTTCCTGTAGGATTCAAATGGTTTGTTGATGGCTTGCTTGATGGCTCGCTTTGTTTTGGCGGTGAAGAAAGTGCAGGTGCTTCTTTTTCAAGATTGAATGGAAGTGTATGGACAACAGATAAAGATGGATTTATTCCAGCACTACTTTCAGCAGAGATCACCGCTAAAATGGGAAAAGATCCGGGCAAAATATATAATGGCTTAACGAAAGAATATGGTGAACCTTTTTATAACCGCATTGAAGCAAAGGCAACGCCGGAACAAAAAGACAAATTAAAAAACCTATCTTCCACTGAAATAAAACACAAAGAGCTTGCCGGAGAAAATATTGACAGCATACTTACAAAGGCACCCGGAAATAATGCGGCAATAGGTGGCGTAAAAGTTGTAACAAAGAATGGATGGTTTGCCGCACGCCCATCAGGAACAGAAGACATTTATAAAATCTATGCTGAAAGTTTTTTGAGTAAAGATCATTTGAAAAAAATAATTGATGAAGCGCAAACTATTGTGAATGCTACATTATAGATGTAATTGCTGATTTAAATTCATGGGATCGCCTGATTTTTGAAGAATACAAAACCTGCTTATTTGTCCGTTTACTGTGATTTTCTTTGTTAAATGAAACGAACGTATGAAATTAAAATTGATTCCTACTGCCCATGAGCTGATATCGAATATGAGAACTTTTTTCCAGGTAGGTGATGCTACACTCAACTATTTAAACGAAGAACCCATGCGGGAAGAACTTTTCAGTTCCGACCAAATGGAGCGTTTTGGTAAAACGTTGGCTACGAGGCATAAATTAAGTTCAAAACCAGCAAAGGATCATTTACTAAAGCGGCTTGCAGATAATGAAATCACTTTACAGGAGGTGCGCAAGCTGCTGACAGATTCAATTAAAAGAAACTACCAGCTAACGCCCGCGGGTGAATGGCTGATAGATAATTTCTACCTTTTAGAAGAACATATCCGGATCGCTAAAACACATTTCCCTAAAAACTACAGTGAAGATTTACCCCAGCTTGTAAACGAAACGTCTTCGGGAACTACACGCAGTTATGATATTGTTCTCCAGATAATTTCTCATAGTGATGGAAGAATAGATATCGAAAACCTTAGCAATTTTGTAAAGGCATATCAAACAATTACCAATTTAAAATTGGGTGAATTATGGTCCATTCCTATCATGCTTCGTTTGGCACTGATTGAAAATATCCGGCGTGTCTCTGCCAGCGTAGCTATTGATAAAGTTGACAGGAACCTTGCCGATTATTGGGCGGAAAAAATGATTGCTACGACAGAGAAAGCGCCTAAAAATCTCATCCTGGTAATAGCGGATATGGCCAGGTCGAATCCCCCGATTGTTAGCGCATTTGTTTCTGAATTAATAAGGCAGTTACGTGGCAAAGGCCCTGACCTGGCATTAGTGCTTAACTGGATAGAGCAGCAATTATCCGGAAACGGGCTAACGAGTACAGAATTGGTAAATGCCGAAAACCAGAAGCAGACCTCAGACCAGGTTTCTATCAGCAACAGCATTGGAAGCCTTCGTTTACTCGGAGCAATTGATTGGCGGCATTTTGTTGAATCAAACAGCATCGTTGAAAAAATACTTTTAGAGGACAAGGGCGGGGTTTACGGACGAATGGATTTTTCTACTCGTGACCGCTATCGCCATGTTGTTGAACTTATTGCAAAAAAAAGCACTTCCAGTGAGGAGGAGGTTGCCCGCATAGCCATTAAATTAATGCATGAAAATGCACCTTTAAAAGGAGATGATCAAAGTAGCACTCACGTGGGTTACTACCTGATTGGAGAGGGTACAGGACAAACAAAGAAGGCAGCAAACATGCGGATGACTGATTTACAAAAAATGCAGCACAGCATTAAAAGGCATGCCTTCCCGGTTTATTTATTTTTAATTTTTTTAATAACGGCAGGTATAAGCGCATTTATTTTTAGTAAGGTGCTATATGCGGGCAAAAATGAGGCATGGCTTCTCGTTATAATCAGTTTGCTTGCATTCTTGTGTGCAAGCCAACTTGCCATTTCGGTGGTTAATTTTTTTGCTACGCTACTGGTTAAACCGAATCTTCTGCCGAGAATGGATTACGCTGAAAAAATTCCTCAATCATCAAGCACGATGGTGGTAATTCCGTCAATGCTTACCAAGGTTTCAGACATAGAGAATTTATTGGAAGCACTGGAAGTCCGCTTTTTAGCAAACAGGAACGACAATTTACATTTTGGGTTACTGACAGATTTTACTGATGCTTCACTTGAAATAGTTCCCGGAGACCAGTTGCTTTTAGATACCGCAAAGAATGGAATTGAAGAGCTGAATAAAAAATATCGAAGGAAAAATAATGATTTGTTCTTTCTTTTTCATCGCCCGCGGAAATGGAATCCGAAAGAGAATGTATGGATGGGCTTCGAAAGAAAACGCGGTAAACTTTCAGATTTAAATGCCTTATTAAGAGGTAAGGCAAATGAACATTTCTCTCTTATTATAGGTGACCAAACTATTTTTCCTAATATAAAATATGTAATTACATTAGACGCAGACACGCAATTGCCGCTTGGTTCCGCATGGAAGTTAATCGGAACTATGGCACATCCGTTGAACCGTGCCTGGTACGATGCAAAAAAGATGCGGGTAACAAAAGGATATGGAATATTACAGCCAAGGATAACCGTTAGTTTACCGGACATAACTGGTTCCAGATATACGCGAATGCATGGAAATGAACCCGGCATTGACCCTTATACAAGAGCTTCCTCAGATGTTTACCAGGATTTATTTGGAGAGGGTTCTTACATTGGAAAAGGAATTTACGACGTGGACATATTTCAAAAAGTGCTTGATGGGCGATTTTTGGAAAACCGCATTCTTAGCCATGATCTTTTGGAAGGTTGTTATATTCGCTCGGGGCTAATAAGCGATGTGCAATTGTTTGAGAAATACCCAACCACCTACAGTGCTGATATGAAAACACGGTTGCGTTGGATACGTGGTGACTGGCAAATTTTCCCCTGGATTTTGCCATGGGTTAAAACTCCCGAAAAACATTTGATTAAAAATCCTATTTCTGCATTATCCCGCTGGAAAATATTTGACAATATGCGGCGCAGCCTTGTGCCAATCGCGCTTACAGCTTTATTGCTTTTGGCATGGATTGTTCTTCCATCTGTTTTATTCTGGACGATTGTTGTATCGGGAATTATTGTATTCCCCATATTTATTACCTCGCTTTGGGATACACTTAGGAAGCCAAAAGATGTTTTACTTAAATACCACCTAAAAAATTCTTTACAGAATCTCAGGGACATTACTGTAAAAACCTTGTTTACACTCATTTGCCTTCCTTACGAAACATTTGCAAATTTGAGTGCCATAATGCGCACACTGTGGAGAATGGTAATTACCAAAAAAAAGTTGCTGGAATGGAATCCATCGTCTCATGTTGCACAGGCAGATCAACCCGGTTTACTTGACTCCTATAAGGCTATGTGGGTTGCGCCGCTTCTCTCGGTGGTAGCCCTTGTATTTTTAGCGATTGCCTCTCCGCAAAAGCTGCCAATAGCAGGGCCTATATTGTTGATGTGGCTCATTGCTCCGTTTATTACCTGGTTTGCAAGTAAACCTTTAGAGAAACAGGTTGCCATGCTTACCAGTGATCAAAATATTTTTCTTCAAAAGCTTGCCAGGAAAACCTGGGGTTTTTTTGAACGTTTTGTTGTTGCCGGGGACAACTGGTTGCCTCCGGATAATTACCAGGAACAACCTGTTGAACAAATAGCACATCGCACTTCTCCCACTAATATTGGCCTCTCATTATTGGCCAGCCTAAGCGCCTGCGACTTTGGATATATAACCACTAAACAATTTATTGATCGAACAAAGAATACGATCAATACGATGAAGAAAATGGAACGGTACCATGGCCATTTTTATAATTGGTACGATACTGAATCGCTGATCCCACTAAATCCAAAATATATTTCTACGGTTGACAGTGGAAACCTTGCGGGCCATTTATTGGTATTAAGGCAAGGTTTACTGGCTATCCCTCATCAAAAAATTCAAAGTACAAAATTGGCGGAAGGCCTTCGGGATACTTTGGGTGTGCTCCTGGATACATCAAATGCAACTGATATTAAATTGCTGGAACAAGTTAGCATTAGCCTCAAAGAAATTACTAGCGGTAAGGTATATACGCTTATTGAAATAAAAAGCCAGGTTGAATCATTAGCAAAAAATTTCAGGCTTATAATTGACAAATTTGATTGTGGTATGGAAAGCGAAACATTTAGATGGAAGGAATTATTTTATACACAACTGGATGAGTTAAATCATCAGGTACAAATATTTACGCCTTGGGTTTTATTACAGTCCGCTCCTGCTGCCTTTACAAACATTGTTTCGCCTGGCATAAACACTACATGGGTTGAATTATTGCAAATCGCAAAGGAATTACAGGCTGAAGTAAATAGTAAACAAATATTAAGCAATTCTTCGGAAGAAAACCATTGGATAGAGCTGCTTCAAATGGCTTTGACGGAAACGATTGGTAAGGTAGTCGAATTAATTGGCACAACCGAAAAACTAGCTCAGCAATGCAATGAATTAGCGGACATGGAATGGGATTTTTTATATGATAAATCAAGCCATCTGTTTACTATTGGTTACAATGTTCAGGAAAACCGAATAGACGCCAGCTATTACGATTTGCTTGCATCCGAAGTAAGGCTATGCATTTTTGTTTGCATTGCCCAGGGAAAACTTCCCGAAGAGAGTTGGTTTGCATTAGGCCGTTTATTAACCAACCTGGATGGCAGTTCTATTCTTTTATCATGGAGTGGTTCCATGTTCGAATACTTAATGCCGCTTTTAGTAATGCCTACATATGAAAATACATTGCTTGATCAAACTTATAAAGCAGCAGTAGAATGGCAGATTAAATACGGGAAAAAAACAGGAAGGCCATGGGGCATTTCAGAATCAGGTTACAATATGATCAACGCAAGTTTCAATTATCAGTACCGTGCTTTTGGCGCTCCCGGCCTGGGGTTGAAACGCGGGCTTGAAGAGGACGCAGTAATTGCTCCGTATGCATCAGCATTGGCACTGATGGTAGCACCCGAAAAAGCATGTGAAAACCTGGAGCTGCTTAACAAAAAAGGAATAGAAGGGAGATATGGTTTTTATGAAGCCATAGATTACACGCCATCCCGCTTGCAACGTGGACAATCCAGCGCTATTATCTATTCGTTCATGGCACATCACCACGGAATGAGTTTGTTGTCATTATCCTACCTGCTTCATGACAAACCGATGCAAAAACTTTTTGAATCAGAGCCTCAATTCAAGGCAACACTATTATTATTACAAGAAAGGATTCCAAAGGCATCCTCCTTTTTTGCACATACTACAGATATAGCAGATAGTAATTATGTGGCAATCGGCCAGGAAACACGAATCATCAATACTCCGGACACTTCTGTACCCGAAGTACAATTATTATCGAATGGAAGATATCATGTAATGGTAACCAATGCTGGCGGTGGTTACAGCCGATGGAAAGACCTTGCAGTTACCCGCTGGCACGAAGATGTTACCTGCGATAACTGGGGAATCTTTTGTTATATACGCGATCTGGAAAGCGAAGTTTTTTGGTCCAATACACACCAGCCCACCCTGGTGAAGGCAGAAAAATATGAAGCAGCCTATTCCCAGGGAAGAGTAGATTTTAGCCGGATGAATAACAACATAGAATCCCGGACCGAAATTGTTGTTTCGCCTGAAGACGATATTGAAATGCGTAGATTACATATTACCAATCATTCAGACAATCGTAAAACGATTGAGGCGACTAGCTATGCAGAGGTTGTTATAGCCCCCGCCGCTTCAGACTTAATGCAACCTGCTTTCAGCAATCTATTTGTTCAAACCGAAATTCTACCTGATCAAAACACTATCCTTTGTACCCGCAGGCCAAGGTCCGCAGAAGAAAAATCGCCATGGATGTTTCATCTAATGGCTATAGAAGGTAAACCCGCAGAAGAAATATCTTATGAAACAGACAGAATGATTTTTATTGGCCATGGCAATTCGATTGTCAATCCACAAGCAATGAACAAACCGGGTAAGCTTAGCGGAAGCCAGGGTTCCGTATTAGACCCTATCGTTTCCATCCGTTATAAAATTATACTGGAGCCGAAAGAATCGACAACTATAGATATGGTTATTGGCATTGGCGAATCAAAGGAAATCTGCGAGGGCTTAATCAATAAATATTATAATAATAAATCTCACAAGGACCGTGTTTTTGAAATGGCCTGGACGCATAGCCAGGTAATTCTTCGGCAAATAAATGCATCAGAAGCTGACGCACAATTATATGAACGTTTGGCGGGGGCTGTTATATTTCCGAATGCATTCTTTCGTGCCGATCCAGGCATCCTCATCAGCAACCACCGCCAACAGTCTGGCCTTTGGGGATATGCTATTTCTGGCGATTTACCCATTGTACTTTTAAAAATTGAAAGCCAGGAAAATATACAACTTGTAAAACAGATGATACAAGCACATGCATACTGGCGGATAAAAGGCCTTATCGCAGACCTCGTTATCTGGAATGAAACGCATGAAGGCTACAGGCAGGATTTGCAAAACGGTATCCAGGCGCTCATTCCGGTAGAATTAAATGGTACTAAAGGAGGTATTTTTTTAAGAACCTCTGACCAGATTTCAAATGAAGACCGTATATTATTTCAATCTGTGGCCCGTGTCGTAATTAGTGATAGCGGAGGAACATTAGCCGATCATGTTAATAGAAAAGAAATTTCAAAAGTGGTAATGCCTTTTATGGAAAAAACCCATAAGAATGCACTTTCTTTTAGGCCAATTACGCCCCCAAAAGATCTCGTTTTTTTTAATGGATTGGGAGGTTTTTCCCCGGATGGAAAAGAGTATGTTATTATTGCGGATAACAAAAATAAAACTGCTGCCCCATGGGTAAATGTAATAGCGAATCCAAATTTTGGAACGGTTATTTCAGAAAGCGGGTCGGCTTATTCATGGACTGAAAATGCCCACGAATTAAGGCTTACATCCTGGAGTGATGACCCTGTTTCGGATACCAGCGGAGAAGCCTTTTATATAAGGGACGAAGAAAGCGGGCATTTTTGGTCAACGGCATTACTTCCTGCCGGTGGCCAGTCACCTTTTATTACACGCCACGGATTTGGTTATAGTGTTTTTGAGCATATTGAAGATGGTATTTATTCAGAAATGACTGTATTTGTGGATATAACCTCACCGATTAAATTTACTATTTTAAAAATAAGGAACCTCTCAGGAAGATCGCGTAATTTATCTGCTACTGGGTATGTAGAATGGGTATTGGGCGATAACAGGATGAAAACTGCCATGCATATTCGTACAGAAATTGATCCGGAGAGCGGGGCATTGTTTGCGAAGAACCAATATAATACAGAGTTTAACAGGAGGGCTGCTTTTTTTGACGTTGATTATTTGAAGAAAACATTTACAGGGGACCGGGCCGAGTTTATGGGCCGTAACGGCAATTTGCAAAACCCTGAAGCCTTGTCGCGTGTAAAGCTTTCCGGGAAAACCGGCCTTGCCTTAGACCCTTGCGCTGCTATCCAGGTTCCGTTCTTCGTCGCAGACGGAGAAGAACAGGAAATTATTTTCAGGCTTGGAGCCGGAAAAGATTCAAATGAAGCAAGTTCCATAGCCAAACAATTCCGGGGGACAGCGGCGGCGGATGCATTAAAAAAGGTAAAAAATTATTGGCAACAAACCATTGGCGCTTTACAGGTGGATACACCTGATGTAGCCATCAATATAATTGCAAATGGCTGGCTTACATATCAAACGCTTTCGTCAAGGCTATGGGGCCGAAGCGGATTTTACCAGTCAGGCGGGGCTTTTGGTTTCAGGGACCAGTTGCAGGATGTGATGTCTTTACTACACACAAGGCCTGAACTTGCCCGTGAACAAATTTTGCTTTGCTCATCAAGGCAATTTAAAGAGGGTGACGTGCAACATTGGTGGCATCCGCCGATAGGCCGCGGTGTGCGGACACGCATCTCAGATGATTATCTTTGGTTGCCTTTTGTAACATCTAATTATATTAAACATACAGGGGATATTGAAGTGCTGGAAGCTTCAACTGATTTTCTAGAAGGGAGGCTATTAAATCCGGGCGAAGAATCCTATTTTGACCTTCCCGTCGAATCGCATACTTCAGCTACACTATATGAGCATTGCGTACGGGCAATCAAACATGGGCTTAATTTTGGCGTACACGGTTTACCGTTAATTGGCACCGGGGACTGGAATGATGGCTTTGATAAAGTTGGCCAGCATGGCAAAGGAGAAAGCGTGTGGCTTGCATTTTTTCTTTATGAGATACTGATCAATTTTGGTGAAACAGCAAGTTTGCATAATGATACAACCTTTGCGGATACGTGCAAAAAACAAGCGAAAAAATTAAAAGCCAATATTGACAAAAGTGCATGGGATGGTGAATGGTATAAACGTGCCTGGTTTGACGATGGAACACCGTTGGGATCTAAAAGCAATGACGATTGTAAGATCGATTCTATTGCTCAAAGCTGGGCAGTTTTATCGGGAGGGGGAAATGCCAGCCTGGTTAATACCGCAATGGAATCGGCTTATCAAAATTTGGTTCAAAAAGGGGTAGGCATTATTCAATTGTTGGAACCCGCCTTCGACAAGTCGGATCTAAATCCCGGCTACATCAAAGGATATGTACCGGGCGTAAGAGAAAATGGCGGTCAATATACACATGCTGCGGTATGGATGATTATGGCATTTGCAAAATTGGGAAATAATGCGCGTGTCTGGGAATTATTAAATATGATAAACCCGGTAAACCATGGTAAAACTGCCGAAGAAATAGCGACTTACAAAGTGGAACCTTATGTGCTTGCGGCTGATGTATATTCACGTGAGCCTCATGCCGGGCGTGGCGGATGGACCTGGTACACCGGGTCAGCAGGCTGGCTGTACCGTTTAATTACAGAGTCTTTTCTTGGTTTTCAGCAGCAGGGTAATCTATTAAAATTTACTCCTTGCATCCCGGGAGAATGGAAATCATTTAAAGCGTACTACGGTTATAAAAAAACAGCCTATCATATTGAGGTAATGCAAATCCCGGCTGGTGAAAAAAGGACGGTGGCAGTTGATGGATTGGAGAAGGAAGGAAATATGATTACGCTTGTAGATGATGGGGCTGAACACCATGTGCTGGTAGCCGCTAATAAAAATATTTAAAATTAAAATAACCAAAATACTCAACTTTTCTGTTTTTATAACTTAAAAGGATCATTGAAAGAATAAAAATTAATGGTATTTGTTGGTTTACTGGAATGGAGAGAATTTCTCCTCAATGCGTTGCAAATCGAATTTTGCCGGTACTGTAAACAAAAATATTTATTTCAAACCAGAAGCGCGGGATTCAACAGTTCTTGTTTAGTAAATTAAGGCGGGTGCGGGATAAAAAATTAAAGTTCCTGTAGTACATTTGCTTATCTGAAATTTTTATTTAACTCTCTCTTTTATGACCTGGAAACAGTTATTTACTTCCTCAATAGGTAAAAAAATCCTGATGGCCTTAACGGGCTTTTTTCTCATTACTTACCTCATTGTTCATTCTGCTATAAATGCCTTAATCTTTGTTAATGACGGCGGTGAAACCTTTAACAGGGCTGCGCATTTTATGCTGCACAACTATATTATCAGGTTTTTAGAAATAGGCCTTTTTGCTGCTTTTATATTACATATCATTCAGGGGCTTTTACTTTGGAAACAAAATAAAGCAGCCAGGGAAATTGGTTATGAAAAGAAAAATTATCCAAAAGAAATAAAATGGTATAGCCGGTATATGGGATGGCTCGGCACTTTTGTGTTGTTGTTTTTAGTGATGCATCTTTATCAGTTTTGGGCACATACAAAAGATGAATTGTATTTTCATGGGCCTGCTATAAATCTTTATGGACAGATGAAAGAAATATTCACCAATCCCGTTTGGTTTGTATTATATATGATTGGGCTTGCCTCGCTCCTATTTCATTTATTGCAAGGTTTTCAAAGTGCTTTTCAAACTTTTGGTATTAATCATAGAAGATGGATTTACATTATTAAAGGTATTGGAGTAGTTTATTCAGTAGTTATTTGCCTGCTGTTCGCATCAATGCCCATCGCTTTTATGGTGGGATGGCTTCAATAGGTGAATGGTGAAAATTTAAAAGTAAAAATATTAATATAAAGTATGGCATTAGACGCAAAAATTCCGGAAGGCCCAATGGATCAGAAATGGGCCAATTATAAAGACCATGTAAAGTTGGTAAGCCCGGCAAATAAAAGAAAGCTGGAAATTATTGTAGTAGGCACAGGCCTGGCAGGCGCTTCCGCTGCCGCTACCCTTGCCGAGCTTGGTTATAAAGTAAAATCATTTTGTTTTCAGGACAGTCCAAGGCGTGCCCATTCTATCGCCGCACAAGGAGGAATAAATGCAGCGAAAAATTATCAGAATGACGGTGACTCTGTTTACCGGCTTTTTTATGAAACTGAAAAAGGGGGAGATTTTCGATCCCGCGAAGCCAACACCTATAGGCTGGCGCAGGTAAGTAATAATATTATTGACCAATGCGTGGCACAGGGCGTTCCTTTTGCCCGCGAATATGGCGGAGTGCTAGCTAACCGCTCTTTTGGAGGAACCCAGGTGCAACGTACCTTTTATGCGGCAGGGCAAACAGGGCAACAACTACTGCTGGGTGCTTATGGTGCTTTGGAACGGCAGGTTGCTTTGGGAAATGTGACAATGTATTCCCGGCATGAAATGCATGACATCGTGAAAATTGACGGTAAAGCAAGAGGAATTATTGCAAGAAATTTAGTGACCGGAAAATTAGAAAGGCATTTTGGGCATGCAGTACTTATATGTTCCGGTGGATATGGAAATGTTTTTTACCTGAGTACAAACGCCATGGGCAGCAATGTGACTGCCGCCTGGAAATCACATAAAAAAGGCGCTTTTTTTGCCAATCCGTGTTATACACAAATACATCCAACCTGTATTCCCGTTACCGGAGATCATCAAAGTAAGCTTACGCTGATGAGTGAGAGCCTTAGAAATGATGGAAGAATTTGGGTACCCAAAAAGAAAGATGACAACAGGAAACCGAAGGATATTCCTGAAGATGAACGTGATTATTATTTGGAAAGAAGATACCCTGCTTTTGGAAATCTCGGGCCGCGCGACGTTACTTCACGAGCTGCCAAAGAAAGATGTGACGCGGGTTACGGAGTAGGAACTACTAAAAAAGCCGTATATCTTGATTTTGCTGATGCCATCAATCGTTATGGCAAAACGGAAGCGCACAAAAAAGGATTATCAAACGCATCTGAAAAAGAAATGGAAGAATTAGGCAAAGGAGTTATCAAAGAAAAATATGGAAACCTGTTTGCGATGTATGAAAAGATCACCGACGAAAATCCATACGAAGTGCCCATGAGAATTTATCCTGCAGTGCATTACACTATGGGTGGATTATGGGTAGATTATGAATTGATGACAACTGTTCAAGGTCTATATTGTCTTGGAGAAGCAAATTTTAGTGATCATGGAGCTAACAGGTTGGGTGCATCTGCCTTAATGCAGGGATTAGCCGATGGATATTTTGTAATCCCTTACACAATTGGAAATTATATGTCTGGTGAAATACGTACGCCAACTATTCCCACAACACATCCTGCTTTTGACGAAGCAGAAAACGCGGTGAAGGAAAGGATTGAAAAACTGATGAATATAAAAGGAACTGAATCCGTAGATAGCTTTCATAAAAGGCTCGGGCATATTATGTGGGAAAAAAGCGGCATGGCACGAAATGAAAAAGGATTAACAGAGGCTATTGAAGAAATAAATGCATTGAGAAAAGAGTTTTGGGAAAAAGTGAAAATACCGGGAGATATTTTTGAAATGAATCCTGAATTGGATAAGGCTGGCAGGGTTGCCGACTTTTTGGAATTGGGTGAATTAATTTGCAGGGATGCTCTCAACCGGAGAGAAAGTTGCGGCGGCCATTTCAGGGAAGAAAGCCAAACTCCAGATGGAGAAGCGCAGCGCATAGATGACGAGTTTAGCTATGTAGCAGCCTGGGAATATACCCCGGATGGAGAAATTTTGAATAAAGAACAATTGACTTTTGATTTAGTGCAGCCAAGCCAGAGGAGTTATAAATAATGAAGAGATTATTAACTACCATATTAGTTTTATTTTGTTTAATTTCTTGCAAAGAAAAAAAGAAAAATGAAATTTTTAGCCCCTTGTCAGATTATCAAAATAGAACTGCTGATAGTGCTAATCCTATTTTTGGGACAATGATTTTAGGAGAAGAATATAATGAATCCAAAATTTTTGATACATCAAAAAAATTTCAATTTAATGGAATCTTAAATTCTTGGATTTATAAATTGTCTCAAACTAAATTCGTGTCAATACATCCATTTGAGAAAAACAACATACTAACAGAAGTTGATGCTTTTTTTAATCAAGATAATCCCTGGAATGGTTTTAAAGATGCTATCCCGAAGAAAGATGTTAAGTTTTATATAGATTTATATTATACAAAGTATGGTAAAAATAGTTTCTACAAAAAAGGGATTGACTCATCAGAATTAAAAACTTTAATTTTTTCTTTAGTTCAATCAAAGTTTTCATTTGATCCCCCATCGGAGAAGTTAAATTCTTCCGAAATTGAAATATATAAATGGAATACAGGAAATTTTACAATTACTCTCTGGTTTCAGAAATTAAATATAAGAGTTGACTCAGATGATATTTATTGGGGAGGTGTGAATTATAAATTGAATCCAGAAAAGTATAAAAAAATTATAAATAGTAAATCAAAAAGAGAAAGCGATTCGATAATTACAAATATATAAACTATATAATAATAATGGAACCCTACAACCTGAATCTAACCCTCAAAGTTTGGCGTCAGAAAAATTTAGAATCTAAAGGTCATTTTGAAACTTTTGAAGTAAAAGATATTTCATCAGAAATGTCATTCCTTGAAATGTTTGATGTACTTAATGAAAGATTAATAAATGAAGGAAAAGACCCGATAGCATTTGACCATGATTGCCGAGAAGGAATTTGTGGCGCCTGCAGCATGTATATTGATGGCCGCGCCCACGGGCCATGGCAAAAAAATACGGTTTGCCAGCTTCACATGCGCGCCTACAAAGAGGGCGATACAATTGTGGTAGAACCATGGCGCTCCGTGGCTTTCCCGGTTATTAAAGATTTGATGGTTGATAGAAAAGCATTTGACAGGATAATAGAAGCCGGCGGATATATTTCTGTAAATACGGGCAACGCACCTGATGCAAATGATATACTGGTTGATAGGGCAAAATCCGAGGAGGCTTTTGATTCTGCTGCATGCATTGGTTGTGGCGCCTGCGTGGCAGCATGCCCGAATGGTTCGGCCATGTTATTTGTAGGAGCTAAAGTTTCTCAATTAGCACTTTTGCCCCAGGGCAAGCCAGAAAAAATTTCAAGAGTATTAAATATGGTTGACCAGATGGATAAAGAAGGTTTTGGCAATTGCGGAAATATTTACAATTGCGAAGCAGAATGCCCTAAAGGTATTTCTGTGGAAAATATAGCCCGTATGAACCGCGAATTTCTTGGCGCTTCACTTTCATCAGAAATTCAAAAGCGCCCTGTTCGCTTAGTTGATCCGATGAATGAGCAAGGCTGACAATGATTTTTACAGTAAACCAATAAATACCGAAGATTTTTATTTTAAAACAAATAGAATATTAAATAAATACAGTAATTACTTTTCAACGGTCAACTGGTTATCTATTTTCTTTGGTTTCAAAGAATCAAGCCCGTGCATTAAATCTGCAACGTCCAACCTTTTAATAGATCCTTTTAACGTTACTACTCCATCCTTAACTGTAGCATCCACATCTTTATAATTAGAGGTAACACTAATAACCCCATCATGCAATTCCTTATCATTTTGCACGCCGGGCGTGGTTTCCGGATGAGTAATGTTTATTTGGTTGTTAACAGACTTTATTCCTTGTTCATCACTGGCAATTCTTTCCGCAGATACTTTGTCAGAATCGTTAATCACATTTCCTGAAAGAGTTGCCACACTGTCTGTTACATAAACCTGAGCATTTGATAACCGTGTGTTTGCCAAAAATTTATTTTGAATTTTTTGCTGAACGTCCTGGCTGTTTGATTTACAACCTATGAGGAATGCAACACAAGCAAAAATCAAAAAAAGAAAATAGGATTTTATATTTTTCATATTGTATTGTTTTTGTAGTTGTTCAAACAAATAATGTTCCTAAAAAAATTTATAAGTGAGAAGTAAAGAGTTTTTTGAAAAAAATATTATAGGATAGTAAACAAATAAATAATGAAGATTCCTATTCTGCTTTTTTGATTCCAAACTTTATACATCCAAACGGCTCTTTTACGTTATGTATAGTAGGTTCGGGCAATTGCCCGAAATCATTTAATTTTAAGGTTTGTAAAAAATGACTGCTTGAAATCAGTAAAACCCCAATTTTTTATTCTTCTTTTGGTCATTTCCATTAATGGTTTTTCTCAACAAAATCCGTCCTCACTTTCTAACTTTAGGAATAAAAAGATTTCTACTAAAATAAATCCCTTTATTCTTGATAGCAATAGCATTGTTCCAAATACAATTTCAATTACAGGAATTCCTGAAAGCGCTTATAAAATAGATTATGTAAATGCGGCCATTTTATGGAACTCGCCAAACTTGCCAGACAGCGTTTTTATTTCTTACCGCGTTTTCCCTTATAAATTAAATGCAATAACAAGGCATTATAATTACGATAGTATCCGTTTTAATTTTGCTATGGAAAAGCCCTATGTTTTAAAAAGCCGGGAATCTGAAAATAAAATAATTGATTTTGGTAATATCAATTACAATGGAAGCTTTGGCCGTGGTATAACGATTGGCAATAACCAGGATGCTGTTGTAAGCTCTAATTTAAACCTTCAGCTTAATGGCTATATCGGCGACAGCCTTGAATTAACCGCCGCCATCAGCGACAATAACATACCTATTCAGCCGCAGGGAAATACTCAGAACATCCGGGATTTTGACCGTATTTTTTTGCAAATAAAAAAACATGGATGGCAGGCAAATTTTGGAGATATTGATATCAGGCAAAGCCAGAATTATTTTCTCGATTTCTCAAAAAGATTACAGGGCGCCAGTTTTTCTACAGATAACGTAATCGGCAAAAATATCAGTAATTCTTTTATAGCCAGCGGAGCTATCGCCAAAGGGAATTATATGAAAGATGTGATAACATCCATCGAAGGGGACCAGGGGCCATATAAACTTTACGGCGCTAACAATGAATTGTATTTCGCCGTGCTCGCCGGTACAGAAAAAGTTTTTCTGGATGGTGAATTGCTTACACGCGGCGAAGACAGGGATTATATAATTGATTATAATACTGCCGAACTAACGTTCACGGTTAAACGCTTAATTACCAAAGACAGCCGCATTCAAGTTGAGTTTGAATATTCAAACCAGAATTACCTGAACTCAATGATATATGGAAGTGATGAGATCAATATCAACAATAAATTAAAGGTGAGCATTGGCGCCTACACTAATTCTGATGCTAAAAACTCTTCCATAAACCAATCGCTTACGACTGATCAAAAACAATTTTTATCACAAATAGGGAGTAATATAGACAGTGCTACTTATCCGAATGCAACGTTGGATACATTTTCAGTAAATAAAATTTTGTACAAAAAAACAGACACAACCATCAGCGGTATTCATGATACCATTTATGTGTATTCAGTCAATCAAAAAGACTCTTTGTACAATCTTTCTTTTACCGATGTAGGGCCGGGCAAAGGAGATTATACTCCTTTGAATGACGCAAATGCAAACGGAAGGGTTTTTCAATACGTTGCTCCTTTAAATGGTATAAAACAGGGCGAATGGGCTCCTGTAATTTTATTAATCACACCCAAAAAACACAATTTAATTACAGCCGCTGCCCAATACTTAATAAACAAAAACAGTTCTTTAAAAGTTGAAACCGCATTAAGCAATTATGATGTAAACACTTTTTCATTAAAAGGAAAAGAAGATGATAATGGTTTAGCAACCAAAGTAGATTACGTAATGCAGCAGAAGGTTTTGGGCAATTTAAAGCCAGGGCTTTTATTAAAAACTAATGTGGATTACGAATATGTGCAGGATAAATTTAGACCATTAGAAACCTTGCGTAATGTAGAATTTAACCGGGATTGGAGTTTGCCTTTTGATGCGCCTTCAGCAACAGAGAATTTGATTAATGCTTCTCTTCAAATAAATGACCCGAAAAACAATTATTTAAAATACCAGTTTACGAATTATAACAGAAGTGATAATTATAACGGTATAAGGAATTCAATAGATAATATGATGGACATTAAAGGCTGGCATTTTACTAATAAATTTGACCTTACTGATATTAATAGTTCCATCCAAACAGGCTCTTACCTGCGGCCTTCTATTGATTTGTACCGAACATTTTCAGCTTTAAAAGATATAAAGATCGGTGGCAGTTATGCTTCTGAAAATAATCAGCAAACTTCTAAAATAGCAGATACTTTATTGCCAATAAGTTTTGCCTTTAACACGTGGCAGGTTTATATAAAATCTTCTGAAAAAAAAATGAACAAATGGGGCATTTCCTATTCTGAAAGGGAAGATAAAATACCTTTTCAAAAAGGTTTGATATCTCAGGATAAGAGCCGGAATGTTAATTTGACAACTGAAGTAATGAATAACGCACATCAGCAATTCAGGCTGAATGTAACTTACCGGAAATTGGATGTGGCCAATAAGAATTTATCAAATGAACAAAGTGGCGAAAGCCTTTTAGGAAGGGCTGAATATTCGGTAAACGAATGGAAGGGATTTTTAATTGGAAATGCCTTGTACGAGCTAGGTTCGGGGCAAGAACAAAAACAGGAATATACTTATATACAAGTGCCAGCCGGGCAAGGTTATTATACCTGGAACGATTATAATAAAGATGGTATTCCCCAGTTAAATGAATTTGAAGTTGCAGTTTTTGATGACCAAAAAAACTGGATTCGTGTTTTTACACCAACAAACGTATACGTAAAAGCGAATTATATCCAGTTTAATTACAATTTTAGTATCAATCCTGATTTGATCATTTCAAGAAACACTACCAATAAATTATTGAAGTTTATAAAAAAATTCAGTACCGCTTCTTCTTTGCAGATTAATAAAAAAGATATTTCAAATAATGGCTTTGAATTTAATCCTTTTACTAAAAAACTGGTGGACACTTCCCTGATTTCACTGACTTCATTTTTAAGCAACACTATTTATTTCAACCGTAAAAGTTCCGTTTGGGGCGTAGATATAACCCACCGGCTAAATAATACGAAATCACTTTTAAATTATGGATTCGAAAGTAATTCTTTAAGAGACCTTACTATTAAAGGCAGATGGAATTTGAACCGGTCTATCGCTACTTCATTTACCAATAAATACGATCGTAATCAACTCATAACACCTTCATTTACCAATAGGAATTACCAGTTAGATGAAGTTTCGGCTGAGCCTTCAGTAAGTTATATTTATAAAAGCGATTTTCGCGTAAGCCTTATCTACACCTATGATTCAAAGAAAAATAAGGTTGGTACTAATGAGAGTGCAATTAATAACCAAATTGCCACAGAAGTTAAATACAATGTTCTCTCCGACGGAACGATTAACGGAAGGTTTTCATTCAATAATATCAATTTTAATGGCGATCCGAACAGCACGACAGGTTATATTTTACTGAATGGGTTATTGCCCGGAAAAAATTATTTGTGGAACCTTGAACTCACCAAAAGGTTGGCAGGAAATATCGAATTAAATTTACAGTATGAAGGCCGCAAACCAGCTAATAATCCCGTGGTTAATACAGGCAGATTATCTATCCGTGCTATTTTTTAAGAGAAGGATAATTAATATTTTATATAAAAAAAGTTATCTAAGAATTATTTTGTACAGGGCTTAATTTTTCCAGGTATTCAATACCATCTTTTGTCAGATGAATACATTGCAAATATTTATCTTCCACTATTTCCTTTTTTAATTCTATTAAACCTCTTTTAAATAAAGGGGCAACAGCATAACTCATATCTTCCATTTTGAAATGCCTTTCCTTTAATTCTGATTGGTGGCAGTTTTTTAACTTTTGAATCATTGATTCTGAAAGTGGCCGAAAATACTTCATAGTATTTTTTTTAAGTTTCTGAAAAGATGAATATTAATATCCCAACTTCTACCATTACAATTTTGCTGCCATGTATTAATTTTACTCTTTTTAAAATTCCCCCAAAAATACCAGTTACTTTCAAAGGTGCGAAATTAATAATCGCGTGGTTTTATAAAAATCTAAAACACCAATTTAAACGACTATTGAGATTTTACACTTATTTTCGGAATAATTTCTACAAATATTCTTCTATAAATAAAAATAATATGAAAATTAAATTATTGCTTGTTTTTTGCCTCTCTGCTTTATTTGCACAATCCCAAAGTAACAACGCCAGCGCCTTTGTAAAGGATAATTATTAAAATAGATACAACAATTGCCATGCGCGATGGGATAAAATCTCCACTGGTAGATATAAATCCTCAAAAGTTTATGCGGATTCCTGCTGCAGGTAAAAATGATTTTCAGAAATCAACAATACATATCTATCATGATAAAAATCATCCTTCACGAATTATTCTTCCGGTTTTAAAGTAAAGTTGTATTTTAGATATTCACCACCACAAAACTTAAGGTTTCATTTTCAAACATTTTTTATGAAAAAAATACTTCTATCTTTTTTATTATTTATGTCAATCAATACCTTTTGCCAGGTAAAAGTGGCGATCGTCCCAAAACCGGTTTCATTGGAAATGCATTCCGGTAATTTTACTCTTAATTCAAAGACTATTATTATTGCCAATAGCACTGTGAAACATGATGCTGACATGCTTAATTTTTATCTTCAAAAATTATATGGCTTTTCACTTCCGGTAAAAAATACTTTATCCAAAAAAAATGAAGAAAATGTTATCGTTCTTGAACTGTTAAAACCAGATGACAGAAAAAAAGACGAATACGATCTGATGGTAAAAAGCAATGAAATTAACATCGGTGGTGTAAGTGATGAAGCGATTTTTTATGGTATCCAAACATTAATTCAATTGATGCCTGCAGACAAACCCGCTGATGCAAATACTACTTTTGAAATACCTCAATTAATTATAAAAGATTATCCACGTTTTCTATACCGTGGAATGCACCTCGATGTTGGCCGTCATTTTTTTGATGTAAATTTTGTAAAAAAATATTTAGATTATATGGCGCTTCAGAAGTACAACACTTTTCATTGGCACCTAACCGAAGACCAGGGATGGAGAATTGAAATAAAAAAATATCCACGGCTTACTTCTGTGGGAGGATTTAGAAACGGCACTGTTATAGGCCGTTACCCAGGTGCAGGAAACGACAGTATGCATTATGGCGGTTTTTATACACAGGAAGAAATTAAAGATGTAATTAAATATGCCAAAGACCGTTACATTACCATTATTCCTGAAATAGAAATGCCGGGGCACGCATCTGCAGCCATTGCGGCATATCCAGAATTAAGTTGCTTTCCTGATCAATCAACAGAGATAAGAGAAAAAACTCCATGGGCCGGGCCACACACCGGCAAACAGGTTCAGCAAACATGGGGTGTATTTCCCGATGTATTTTGCCCGTCGGAATATACTTTTAAATTTATCGAAAATGTGCTTGACGAAGTAATGGCGTTATTTCCTTCAAAATACATTCACATTGGTGGCGATGAATGCCCGAAAACTTATTGGAAAAAATCAGCCTTTTGCCAAAAATTAATTAAAGACAAAAATTTAAAAGACGAAGAGGGTTTACAGAGTTATTTTATTCAGAGAATAGAAAAATATATCAATAGTAAAGGAAGAAAGATAATTGGCTGGGATGAAATTCTTGAAGGTGGCCTTGCGCCCAATGCAACGGTAATGAGCTGGCGCGGAGAAAAAGGAGGAATTGAAGCAGCCGAACAACATCATGATGTGATTATGACTCCTGGGACATATGTTTATTTCGACCATGCACAACAAAGAAATTCAGATAGCGTAACTATAGGCGGTTATTTACCGCTTGATACAGTTTATAATTACCAACCAGTTCCAAGGCAAATGAAAGAATCAGACGCTCATTATGTATTAGGTGCACAGGCAAATGTTTGGACAGAATATATGTCGAACCCACAAAAAGTAGAATACATGATCTTTCCAAGGATGAGTGCTTTAAGCGAAGTGCTTTGGTCGCCAAAAGACAGTAGAAATTTAGAAGAATTTAAAAGCGAACTACCAGATATGTATAAACGCTATCAATTGTGGGGTGCTAATTATTTTAAAGAATAACTTTTAAAATTCAGTATTAATTTTCGAATAACCATGATTGTTATATAACCAAAATAAGAATCGTGGTTATTTGTTAGTTTACTTAATCACATAATTAGTTCGGTATCGCTTTTGCGCCTAAAACCCGCAAACCAACGCTGTCTGCACCTTTAGGAGCGAAGTATTTGGTTTTGAAATCCTGCGATTCGCCTGGATTGAGAATTTGAAAAATAGTTTCCTTATCCGTTTCAAGTACGGCTTTTGTTTTTGAAAAAAAAGTCAATTCGATATTAACATCCTTAAACGTAGCTACAGAAGCTTTATTTACTAACGTGCCTCTTACTACCGTCTGGCCTACAATATTTTTTTTACTGGTTCCAGTTACTGTTAAAAAAGCGGATGGATCAATTTCTTCTTTTTTCAACAATACCTTTTTAGTTACATCATAGCTTTCTTTTTCTTTATTTCCTGAATCAGAATTACAAGCAATCAGAATCACAGAAAACAGTAAAAAAAATCCCAAATATTTATTCATACGGAAATCATTTTAAAAGAGAAAAATAGTGAAATATTTACATTCAAAATCTTAATTCTTTTGAAAAGCCATTAAGCCTCAGTTCCCAGCCACAAAGCACCGCCGATACTATTTCTTGTTGCCCCGGAAACAGATGCAAGCACAGTATACTGTTCGCGCCAGCGTAAAGCGCCAAGCAATGCCATTATCAAGGCTTCTTTGTAAATAACCACTTCGTCCTCAGGAATAAATACTTCAAAATTAATTTCTGCCAAATGTTTCGAAATCCTTTCAACTAAATATTTATTGAAAGCTCCACCACCGGTTATCATCAATTCCTGGATAGTTGTATTTGAGAAATAAGGAGCCAGGGAATTTTTTATTTGCAAAGCAATATGTTCTGCATAAGTACTTAAAGCATCTTCCGTCTTTAAATTAAAATCTTTAATCAACGGATAAATAATATCTGTTCCAAAACTGTTTGCTAATGATTTAGGAAAAGGAAGTGAATAGTATTCGAGAGCATTTAATTTTTGCAAAAGAGCCTCATCTATTTTTCCGGATGAAGCCAGTTTCCCATCTTCATCGTAATCAAGATTCTTATCATTGGCCAACATATTTAAAACGCGGTTGGCTGCGCAAATATCAAAGGCAATTATTTCATTTTTATCAGAGTAAGAATCTGTATTATTTGTTGGTTTACTGTTAATCGAAACATTGGCAATGCCACCAATATTTAAAAAGTAATGATACGCGGGAAATAACAATTTTTCTCCCAAAGGCACTATTGGCGCACCTTGTCCGCCAAACGCGATATCCATTGAACGCAAATCACTTACTACCGGAAGTTGCGTAACTGCTGCAATTGTAGCTCCATCTCCTAATTGATGTGTCATTTTTTTTTCAGGAAAATGGAATGACGTGTGCCCATGAGAGGCAATTAAATTAACCTTGTGCTGCAATTGAAATTTTTCTATAAAATCATTAACTCTTTCACCAATAAATCGTCCATATTCTGTATGTAATAATTGATAATCAAGTGCAGAAAGATGAAATGTATTTTTTAATTTTTGAATCCATTCGATTTCATATTCAATACATGCTGCGCATTTTATAATATAGCCCCATTTGCCAGCAGTCTCAGAAAATTCAACAAAAGCAATGTCAAGCCCGTCAAGCGAACTTCCACTCATCAATCCTATAACATTATAGATCATATCAAATTATTTCTTATTAATTTTTAGATTTGTCCAAATTTATAACTTTAAATTTTCCACTTATCTTTAAACATCTTTTAAAACTCTAAGCATGGTAAAAAATTTAAGCGAAAATCATTCTTTACTTTCAAACTGGATATGCGAATTAAGAGATGTAGAGGTACAAAATGACAGGGAGAGGTTTCGCAAAAACCTCGAAAAAATAGCGGAGGTATGCGCTTATGAAATCAGCAAAACTTTACCTTGGATAGAAAAAGAAGTGGTTACCCCTTTAGGGATTTCTGTTTGTAAAGTGCTCAAAAATCAACCAGTGCTTGCAACTATTATGAGAGCCGGATTAGCGATGCATAACGGAATGCTCAATTATTTTGATAAGGCTGATAACGCTTTTATCAGTGCCTATCGCAAACATAATGCGAACGGTACGTTTGAAATAAGCCTTGATTATATCAGTTGCCCGGAAATGGAAAACCGTGTTGTTATCATTTCTGATCCGATGCTTGCCACTGGCGCATCTTTAGTAAAAACATTACAATTTATCCGAGAAGCTGGTAATCCGTCAGAAATACACATTGCGTGTGCGCTTGCCTGTACGGTAGGTATAGAATACGTTCGCCGGGCTGAACCTAAAGCCACTATATGGTGCGGTGATATTGACGATGAGTTAACTGCAAAAGGTTATATAGTACCTGGGCTCGGCGATGCGGGAGACCTTGCTTATGGAGCGAAAGTGCAGATGTAAAATGTCTTCTTTATCAAACAACCATTTATTACCTATAAATTTTATTCTATTCTCTATAAAAACTTTATAAAAAGTAAAACCTTAGCCAGAAATAGGCCTTTTTATATATTTCCTTTACAGCAGAAAACATAGCAAATTATCAAAAGAGAAAACAATAAAATAAGAATAAGCCTTTAAAGATGGTTTACTATAAATCACCGTCTTTTAGCGCACTTTTTAATCTTACAAACGCCTCAATTGCAGCATATTTGGTCAATCCCAGGCCTGCAAATAAATTGGCAGTATTTGCATTTCTTTCTTCAGCCCTTTGCCAAAATTCCCTCTCATCGCTTCCCTGGAAAGGAACCGAATCTTTTTGAGACTGATGAATAAATATTCCGTAACGCTTTTTTCTCACCTGCTCAGGGCTCATTGGTACCGCCATTTCAATTTCACTAATATCCCATTCTTCCCATGCGCCTTTATAAAGCCAAACATAACAATCGTTTAACCATTCATTATCTTTCTCATTCCTTATAACATCAAGGGCAGCTAAAATGATATCGAGGCAAACTTTATGCGTTCCATGAGGATCGGCAAGATCGCCTGCACAAAAGATTTGTTGAGGTTTTATTTTTCTTAAAAGGTCAACTGTAATTTGTACATCTTCTTTTCCCATTGGATTTTTTTCTATGGTTCCTGTTTCATAAAATGGAAGGTTCATGAAATGGATTTGATCATCATTTAATCCAACATATTTGCAAGTTGCCCGGGCTTCACAGCGGCGTATCAATCCTTTTATTTCCCTTATTTCGGGGCTATCCTGCTCAGTAGTTTTTTTATCTTTTAAAAAATGGGAAGACGTTTCAAAAACCTTTTTGCTGATAGTGTCATCTATATGAAATATTTTTTCGAAACCAACGGCAAAATCAAGAAACCTTGTTACGAATTCATCTGTAACCGCAATATTTCCACTGGTTTGATATGCAACATTTACATCATGCCCCTGGTCATGTAATCGCATAAAAGTGCCACCCATGCTTATTATATCATCATCAGGATGAGGCGAGAATATTATTACTTTTTTGGGGTAAGGTTCGCTTCTTTCAGGGTGATGCGGCATAATTGCATTGGGTTTTCCTCCGGGCCACCCGGTTATAGAATCACGAAGCATGTAATAAACTTCTAGGTTAATATCGTACGCATTTCCTTTTTCGACTAATAAATCACTTAGCCCTGATTCGTTATAATCATGGTCAGTAAGGCTTAGAACAGGTTTATTCAACTGCAGTGCCATATTAATTACAGCTTTTTTAATCATTTTGGATGACCATTCGCATTCACCGGTTAGCCACGGAGACTTGAATCTTGTTAAATCTGAAGCTGCAAATTCATCCAATACAAAAGAACAATCATCATGATGCTGTAAAAGGGAAGCAGGAATTTCTTCAGTAGGTTTTCCTTCTACCGCTTTTTGAATCACAGGAGCTTTTGTTTTTCCCCAAGCCATCAAAACAATTTTTCGTGATTTCATTATTGTACTAATTCCCATAGTGATAGCCATTCTGGGAACTTCTGATATATTTCCAAATTCCTGGGAATTCGCCATCCTTGTAGAATTATCCAGGGATATTAACCTTGTTTTTGAATACATTGGCGAACCGGGTTCATTAAAACCGATATGCCCGTTAACTCCAATTCCTAAAATCTGCATATCTATTCCTCCTGCCTCTTCGATTTTTCTTTCATAATCAGCGCAGTGTTCTTTAATCTTATCTTTTGGAATCATTCCATTTGGAAGAAAATAATTTTGTGGATCGATATCAGTTTGTTCAAATAAATATTTTCTCATAAAATAATGGTAGCTGTTAAGCGCATCAGCTTCCATTGGGTAATATTGATCAAGGTTAAAAGTGATCACATTTTTAAAACTTAATCCTTCTTCATTATGCATCCTAACAAGTTCGGCGTATAATGATTTAGGAGTAGAACCGGTAGCAAGGCCAATTACCGCTTTTTTACCCTGGGCATTCTTTTCTTTTATTAAGACAGAAATAAGTTCTGCAACGTAATGCGAACCCTCTTTAGGAGTTTTAAAAATTTCCACAGGGATTTTCTCAAGAGAATCAGAAAGCGAGATATTAATTGGCATGTTCAGATTTTTAAATTGGGAAGTAAATGCTGTAAAAATATTGCATTTAAGAATATAATTTCAAAATTCTCAATTACATAAAATTTTAATTTTCTTTTTGTAAAAAAGATTCTAAAAGAATATTTAACTTATTATAACCCAAATTTTTGAGAATGTATTTTATGGATTCACATTTGGGGAAAAAAGAGAAAATGTGGATTATGTGTGGAATTTTTTATACACTCCTGGTACTTTTTGGCACAAAAATTGACTAATAAGGCTGATAATTTGATTTGAAAGTAAAATTAATCCGTTACCAAATCAAATGCCAATATTATTCAACTGTGAAAAACTTTATAATCCAAGGTAAAAATGAAAGTTCAACTGCTTTTATAATAATCCTTAAACTTTATCGTTACTAGGCTTTTAAGGTTACCAAGCAAATTGGTACCTCAATGCCTTCTGCACCAACCAATGAAATTGGTGCATACCTATAATCTAATAACCTAATAGCAGTTAATCCATAATGCTAAACAGAAAACCTATGAAACCACTTTTCCTCTTAACCTTAATTATCTTTGGGTTCACCACCCGTGCAGATAATAAACCTGCAAGGGCTTCTGTAGGGCCAATAGCCAATGCTGGCGCGGATCAGACAATCTATTTAACTCAAACTTCTTCGGTAACATTGAATGGAAGTGCCAGTTCAGGGGATTCATACCAATGGACTGATGTATCTACTGATTATACAAGCGGAGCTACCATTACTTCCCCAAATTCTGCTGTAACAACAGTTACAGGATTACCTCAGGGAACATGGTATTTTCAATTAGCTGTTACAAGTGGTGGCTCTACTTCTACAGATGTAGTGGTAATTAATGTAGATTATGATTTACCTCCTGCAGGTACTCTTTTACGTACTTTGGAAATAAGCAATCCTGATGTTGCTGCTTTTCTTAATGACAGAAGTAATACTAACCAAATGAGCACTTACTATAAAACTTTAACTACTTCACAAGGACCCACTTACTATGAAATGTGTAGAGCCAACGGTATGATGATTGATAATCCAAGAGGTAAGTTCTATGCAACTATTGAAGATGGATATTATTGGACGGGAGGTGGAGACTATGCAAGAACGGAAGTAAGCTATGGCAATGCTTATACTCTTGATCCAGCTAAAACATATTGCTTTGAATGGAAAGGGTATTATCCCCAGGATTTTAGCACTTTAGCAGCAAACACACCGGTTCTTTCAATATTCCAGATTCACGGTGATTTAACCACTGGTAGTGACGGGGTTCCATTTGAAATCGACCTTGTAAATGGACATACTGGAACAAATAACAACAATGGAGTTACAGGTGTGAAAGGGCTTTATTTTGTGGACAATTTTTATACAGACCCTAATATTCCATACCACACATATTGGCCTCTTATTGATCTTTCCGACATGATAAATAAAGCCCACACCATAAGAGTTACTTTGAAAGAAGGAGAAGCTGGCACTGGTGCTTTTATAAAAGTAGAAATAGATGGAGTTCAAAAGTATTATAGAAATACTGGAAAAATTGGTGCATCATTAGGAACTGATTACCCCAAATTCGCAGGAATATATGACTATGGAAGTGCGTTAGTTGACCCAAACAATCATACGAGAGGAAGAACTTTTTCCTTAGTTACAGAAGCTTTTAATATATATAATCTTGATGGAAATAGCAATCAATCACCAAATGCAGATGCAGGAAAAGATCAGACAATAAACTTACCCACCAATAGCATTAATTTAAACGGAAGTGGTAACGATCCCGACGGTTCTATTTCATCTTATTTGTGGACTATTATATCTGGGCCTTCCGGGAGTACAATAGGAGACCCAAGTTCAGCCTCAACAACTGTTTCAGGTTTAAAAGAGGGGACGTATCAATTTCAACTAAAAATTACCGATAATGATGGTGCGGCGGGGACTGCAACAATGCTGGTAACTGTTAACTCCTCTACTAATAAAGCTCCTATAGCAAAAACAGGTAGTAACCAAACCATTACTCTCCCAACGAATAGTGCAAGTATTTCTGGGAGTGGTACAGATCCAGACGGTTCTATAAGCTCGTATTTGTGGACTATTATATCTGGGCCTTCCGGGAGTACAATAGGAGACCCAAACTCTGCCTCCACAACTGTTTCTGGTTTAAAAGACGGTGTTTACCAATTTCAACTACAAGTTACTGATAATGATGGGGCAACTGGAACTGCTATGATGCAAATAACTGTTAATTCAGCCCCCAACATATCACCCACTGCGAAAACAGGGCCTGACCAAACTATTACTCTTCCAACAAATAGCGTAAGCATTACTGGTAGTGGTACGGATTCAGATGGAACTATTCTTTCATATTCATGGAAAAAAAAAGTGGGCCCAACGGGGGGCACAATAGGAAGTCCTAATACAGCAACAACAATAATTTCTAATTTGTCTGCTGGTATTTATCAATACGAATTAACAGTAACAGATAACCAGGGCGCAACCGGAACCGCTACAATTAAAATAACAGTTAACCCTGGTGATAATCAGCCACCGGTTGCCATTGCAGGAAACAATCAAGCACTAACCCTTCCTACCAATAGTATAACACTTGCAGGCAGCGGCTCAGATGCCGATGGAACAATAAAGGCTTATGCCTGGACAAAAATTTCAGGCCCTTCAGGAAGCACCATTGTAAATCCAAACTCAGCAAATACTGTTGTTTCGGGATTAGTACAGGGAGTATTTCAGTTTGAATTAACAGTAACTGATAACCAGGGAGCTACGGGAACCAGCACCGTTCAGGTAAATGTAAACGCCGCTGATAATATAGCTCCAACTGCCAATGCAGGAGGTAATAAAACGATAACTCTTCCTGTCAATAGTGTAACACTTGCAGGCAGCGGAACTGATGCTGATGGAACTATAGTTGCGTATTTATGGACAAAAAAAGCTGGCCCGGCAGGATCGGCAATCAGCCTCCCATCTTCCTCTTCCTTGACAGTAAACGGGCTTATAGAAGGAGATTATACTTTTGAATTAAAGGTAACCGATAACCGGGGAGCAACAGGAACTGATACGGTAAATATAAAAGTAAACCCAGATATTAATATAGCTCCCATTGCCAATGCAGGAACCAGTCAAACAATTACCCTTCCAACAAATAGTGTAACACTTTCCGGAAATGGCACTGACGCTGACGGAACAATAGTTGCGTATTTATGGACAAAAAAAGCTGGCCCGGCAGGATCGGCAATCAGCCTCCCATCTTCCTCTTCCACAACAGTAAACGGGCTTATACAGGGAGATTATACTTTTGAATTAACAGTTACTGATAACCAGGGGGCTACGGGAACTGATACCGTTCACATAAAAGTAAACCCTGCTATTAATATAGCTCCCAGTGCCAACGCAGGAAGTAATCAAACCATTGTCCTTCCTACGGATAATGTAACCTTAAGAGGTAGTGGTAATGACCCAGACGGGGCGGTTGCTTCTTATACCTGGGCAAAAATAACAGGCCCATCAGGAAGTACCATTGTAAATCCAAACTCAGCAAATACTATTGTTTCCGGATTGGTACAGGGAGTTTACCAGTTTGAGTTGACAGTTACTGATAGTAAAGGAGCCGTGGGTAAAGACACCGTTAAGGTAAATGTAAACGCCGCTGATAATATAGCTCCAACTTCCAATGCAGGAGGTGATAAAACGATAACTCTTCCTATCAATAGTGTAACACTTACAGGCAGCGGAACTGATGCTGATGGCACAATAAAGTCTTATGCCTGGACAAAATTAACAGGCCCTTCAGGAAGCACCATTGAGAATCCAAATTCAGCCAATACAATTATTTCGGGATTGGAAGAGGGAATATATCAGTTTGAATTAACAGTAAAGGATAATAAGGGGGACGTAGGAACTGATACCGCAATCATAAAAGTTAATGCTGTTCCTAATCAGCCACCAACTGCCAATGCAGGAAACAATCAAACAATAACCCTTCCTACCAATAGTGTAACACTTGCAGGCAGCGGCTCAGATGCCGATGGAACAATAAAGGCTTATGCCTGGACAAAAATTTCAGGCCCTTCAGGAAGCACCATTGTAAATCCAAATTCAGCAAATACAATTATTTCCGGTTTAGTGAAGGGGGTATACCAGTTTGAACTAACAGTAACTGATAATAAAGGTGGTATTGGAACCGACACCCTTCAGGTAAGAGTAAATGCAGCCAATAATATAGCGCCGGTTGCCAATGTAGGGAATAATCAAACGGTTACCCTTCCAACAAATAGTGTAACACTTTCCGGAAACGGCACTGACGCTGACGGAACAATAGTTGCGTATTTATGGACAAAAAAAGCTGGCCCGGCAGGATCGGCAATCAGCCTCC
>Ga0207933_1000677_pt1 | contig 30770 bp, 33 predicted proteins | sample NGESurdeep092012_4_FD_184488 | JGI IMG/M metagenome (GOLD analysis project Ga0207933, IMG submission 184488) | Arctic peat soil microbial communities from Barrow, Alaska - NGEE Surface sample F53-3 deep-092012 (SPAdes) | ecosystem: Environmental > Terrestrial > Soil > Wetlands > Peat ... | reverse complement strand
TCCATTTTTTTTATTTTTACTTTGTATTTTATTATTTTTTTGATTTATTATTTAAAATGTCTTGCAATTTCTGAAGTTTCTTTATCCAGAATTTATCAAAATAGTTGATGAATTCCTGTAATTCTTCAAAGCCATCTTGCTTTAGAGTGCAGTAACGTTCCCTGCCAATATCTGTAATGGAAATGAAGCCTGCGTTATACATAATTTTTAAGTGCTTTGAAACAGCAGGGCGACTCATATCAAAATTTTCAGCCAAGGCATTTATTGTCATGCTATCTTTTGAAAGCAGTTGCATCATTTGCCTGCGGCTTGGGTCGGCAATTACCTGAAAGACATCCAGTGTTTGCGTTCTCATTTTTTAGGCAGTTTTAAAAGCTCGCCTAATTTGTTGCATAAGAACATCCAGCCACTATTATGCGCAGTCAGATCCTTAAACAATTCAAAGCCGCTGTGAACCAATAATAATTCAGTTCCACCATCAATCGGGGTTAAGGTCCAGCTTACTTTTGAAGTGTAAGGCGTTTTGGTTACTGCCCAATCGTTTTTCCAAACGTAAGCCAAATCCGTGAATGGGTTTACAGCTAGCACTTCGCAAACGACAAAGCTGTTGTTTGGATTTGTAAAACGAAAATGATGACCAACAACAGGCTGAAAATCGCTTGGCATCAGCCATTGCTCCATCAATTCGGGTTTGGTTAAATATTCCCAAACTTGTTGCGGAGCCTGTGTAAAATAGAACGTGTGTTTAATTTCTTGTTTCATATTAAGTAACTTTTAAGTTACGCAAATGTATAGGTAACTTTTGAGTTACGCAAATATTTTTTAATTGGTAAACGCAATTTAAAAATCATTTGTAGAAAAAAAGGGTTGGGGCAGCCTGTTTGAGGCTAATACTGACGCCAAAGGCATATTACACAACTTTACGCATTGGCTGGGCATTCAATGAATTTTCAGCCAAAACAAAAGTACAGTCTGGCGGAAATAAAAAATGAAACTACAAAACTGTCTCATGCAATATCTCTCTGTGTTACAAAATCAGTTCTCAAACAAGGAAATTTTTCTCTCCCAAAAATTAGTCTCACCCGAAAAAATGAAAAAAAATTCTTGTAAGGCAAAAACAGAAATCTTAATTTTTTGTTCGTTTGCTGTCAAAAAAATGTCTCCGCTGTTAGTGTTTACCGAAATACTTTTTTGTCAACCGAAACCACTTTCCAAAACTTGTCAACCGAATTTTGTCAGCTGGAAAAAGTTTGCCAATTATTGTCAAAGCCTAATGAATAAAGGTCTCTGTCTTCCTCCCTACGGCACTTTAAAATCAGCCATGTATTTTGGAAATTCCCGGGCAATTCTACCCACAACTACACCAAAATAAAAATCCTGATTATTTGTTCGTTTACTGTAAATAATTATCTTAACCAGCATTCACAGAATGAAAAGATTAGCAGGATTAACTGCATCCTAAAATTCTGTAAATCCTGGTACAGAAAAAGGAAAATAAAAATCCTTCTTATTTGTTGTTTTGCTATTAAACAGAAAGAGGCAGTATCTTATGTATTATTTTTTTACTACAAAATTTTTTGAAATTAATAAGTTACTGTAACACCAGCACCCAAACCCATATCACTGTCGTAATGAGTAGATATCGCCACCCATTTTCTCAAAACATATTTAAAACCTGCTGCATATTCTTTATCTGTGTTCACCATAAAATTAAAGCGCAGGCGTTTAGACACCGGCACATCCTCCCTGCTTAACTGAAAACGAAATTTACCATTTCCATCTATACGCATGTCGGCTAAAACAAGCATGGGTAAAGTATAAACCACGCCAGCCATTATTGTTTTACGATTATCTTTATTACTAATTTGCCCAAACATATTTTTCGAATCATTGCCAAAAATATTTTCTTCTCTGCCATGTAATTTCTTATAATGATAATCGAAACCAATATAGGGCATCCACCATTGCATCCTGCCCAAATATCGTCCCAGAATGGTTTCGCTTTCTAATCCATGTTCGGGTTTTAAACCAATGTGCCATAAAGAACTCAATTGCCAGCGTGTGTTGGCGAGCATTGCTACTCCGTCGCTACCATTACTTTCAAAACCCACATTGGCCATAAAATGCGTCATTTTATCATCGCGTAGAAATTCCCTGTATGCCTCTTTCGGATTGGGAAGTTCCGGATTTGGCGGCGAATCTTCATAACTAAAAACTCTTCCCATTCCACTCATCATGTGGTATAAAATATGGCAATGAAAAAACCAATCACCGCTTTCAGTCGCTGCAAATTCCAATGTATCAGTTTCCATTGGCATAATATCTACTACTGTTTTTAGTGGTGAATATTCTCCCTGGCCGTTTAATACTCTAAAAAAATGGCCGTGTAAGTGCATAGGGTGCCTCATCATGGTATTGTTGTATAGAATAATTTTTACATTTTCACCTTTCTTAATTAGGATTTTATCCGTTTCCGAAATGGTTTTGTTATTGATAGACCAAACATAACGGTTCATATTTCCGGTTAAATTGAAACGCAGAATTTTTGTTGGGCCATCACGCAAAGTTGTTTTAAAAGGTGATCGCAACATGCCATAGTTAAGGGTTACAATGTCAGAATTATTGCCCATGTTCATTCCTGCCATTTCATGCGAGGCCATCTTCTCAGTAGTATCTTCTTTTTTATTATGGTCCAGCATTCCAACCATGGAATTCGGATTTTCAGGTGCCTTGCCATCTTCGTAACCCGTTATTTCGGGATACATCACGTTGTTCATATCCATCGTTTGATTACTCATCTCCATGCCTTCCATCGGTTTCATATCACCATTCATTTTCATCATATCGTTCATCATTTTCATTCCGTCAAAATATTTTAAATGAGGCAATGTAGGCGCAGGCATTTTCATTCCGCTTCCCAGCCAGAGCGATGTATAGCCCGTTCGGTCTTCTGCGGTAGCGCGAAATTCATAGCTCATATTTTCAGGAATGGTTACGATTACATCGTATGTTTCTGAAACGCCCACAATCAACCTGTCAACATCAACTGGTACTACGTCTTGCCCATCATTTGCAACCACTGTTAATTTTCCTCCGGCAAACTGCAACCAAAAATAAGTAGATGAAGAGCCATTGATGACGCGTAATCTTACTTTATCTCCTGCCTTAAATTGTGGCTGTTCTCTCACTGGTTCGCCATTTAAGAGAAACTTATCATACGCTACATCACTCACATCCATTGCCAGCATACGTTTCCATTCGTTGGTTACTTTGGTTTTGAAATGCCCTGACCGAATAGCTTCTGCATAACTTTGGGTAGTTCCTTTTCTGATAGCATACCAGTCTGTAGCATTATGCAAACGGCGGTTTACTTCCGAAGGTTTTTCATTGGTCCAGTCACTTAAAACCATCGTGTATTCTTTCATTGGCGCTTCATTTCTTTTTCTGAAAACAAGCGCTCCGTACATACCACTTTGCTCCTGAAACATGGTGTGGCTATGATAAAAATAAGTTCCATTTTGAACGATAGGAAATTTAAACAAATGCGTTTTATGCGGCGCAATTGGCTGTGTGGTCAAATAAGGAACACCATCATATTGATTGGGTAAAATAACGCCATGCCAGTGAATCATGGTTTCTTCATTCATCAGATTATGGACGTATATTTCAGCAGTATCGCCTTCGGTAAAATACAGTGTAGGCGCAGGAATAGAACCATTTATGGCAATGGCTGGTTTTGATTTCCCGGTATAATTTACCATTGTATCTGCAACATACAAATCATATCGCACGGTTTTAGGAAGTGCATCCACAATAACTTGCGTTGGCTTCTCCTGCGATTTTTCCATAGGCATATTGTTCATGTTTCCCATATCCATATTACCCATATTTTTCATCGGCATGGTATCCTGCTTATCTCCGGGCATTTTCATATTACCCATATCCAATGGTTTTTCTTTGGATGTGTCCATAGGCATTTCCATGCCACTCAACGTTTTTGTTACATGTTTTTCCTTAACTTTTGACTTTACAACAACCGTTGATTTCTTCTTAGGTGGAACCTTTGTTTTGCTTTCTTTTTTTGACATATCCATTCCTTTCATATCCTGCGCCGATGCAAAGGAATAAATAGAGATAAGAAATGCCAGCAGAATTATTTTTTTCATGTGTTTATTTTTATTGACAACATTTTTTCTTATGAACAAATACGGTTCTAAGAATTTTAAGTATCACTTTCTTTAAATTTTTCATTATGGATTTATTTTATCAAGGCTGTCTTTTGCATTTTGTGCCCAATTAATGATTATTGATTTTTCATCCTTTGAGAGCCTTGCGTTTTTATGTATGATTGTATAAGAAAACAGCGGCATCTCGCCATCTTTAATCTGGGTTGCTATTGCTTTCAATTTACTTTGTTGCCTCCTGGTTGCATAGGAGCCAAATTCACTAAAATTGAGTTCCGTTTTTCCATTAGTGATGTGATTGTATAAAATCCATCCAACCGGCTGCAAATAAGAGTACCATGGATAATCGGTATGATTGCTATGGCAATCATAACAGGCTGTTTTCAAAATTGTATGCACATTTTCCGGAACGGAAACTGTTTTAGAAATATCAGCCGGCAAAACCTGCACGTTGTTATTGCGCGCAGGCTGAATAAACTGAACAGCTAAAAATGCGATTAAAAGAATCAACATTATTTTTTTTAAAATACTCATTTCGCCTATTTTAAAGTTTCTTTTATGGCTCCGCATGTATCCATTTTTTCACCGAGATATGGATTTTTTATTTCTTTCACTTCACTGAGCCAGGTGCCTTTTCCATCGTCATACATAGGGCATGAATCCAGGTACAAAGTTTTATTTGTGCCAACTGCTTTTACCAAATCTGTCATGTCTTTGCTAAGCATTTCAAAATGCTCCCGTTGATGGGCTATTTTGTTACCATTTTTATTGATGTGCTCGCTGTTTTCTTTTATATCACCTACCAAACCGAGAAACACTCTTTTCTGTTCAGGCGTTAATGCGGAAACATCAAATTTTGATAAGGCATTTAAAATCTCCTGCCCGTTTTTTGCTGCATCGCTACCATTGTCTGCAGTCAAAGAATTTTTCAAATTTAGATAGCCGGTTAAAATACCATCTGCTGGTTTTGCATTAGCTGCTATAGCTGGTGAAGTTGTAGTGACAGCAGGCATTGTAGCAGAATCTGTATTATTTGTTTGTTTACTGCCAGTAGAATTACAAGCTGTAACAAAGAGCGCTAAGATTGTGGCGCTTATAATTATTATTGTTTTCATTTTGTTTGTTTAATCGGTTAAAAAAAAATCACTTCCAAATCAAAATCCGAATTATTCCTGCCCGAATGATAGCCAGGCGGGTGCACGTTTACTGTAACGTTTCAGTAACCTTGCCACACGTAAGCATTGCATTACCGTAATAAGGATTTTTTATTGTTTTACTGCCGCTCAGCCAGGTGGCCTTTTTCATGGGACAATACACATAATAAACAGGTTCAGCATTGAGTTTCACATCTTTTGCCAGTGCAAACATATTTGCAGAAAAAGTGGAGAAAGCTGCGCGCTGTTTTTTTAAATCTTTAGTATCAGAAATTTCACCGGCATCTTTCAGCAGCGCTTCTTTGTACGATTCATGAATAATCTCTGTGCTAATGCTATTGATTGTTTGTACAAATTGTTCAGCATTTGCTGCAGCGGAATTTGCATCGCCACTAACGAATGCATCTTTGATGTTGTAATAAGAAGTAAGTAATTCAGAAGGCTGGGGTGTAGAAATATTTTGAGCAAAGCTTTGTTGCACAAATGCCGTTGCACAGATGGCAACGAGTAGAAGAATCTTTTTCATTTTTATTTTGATTTAATGTTAATACAATAATTACAAGCATAGAAAAATCCTTCTATGCTAAGAACATGGAAAAACATTAAATCATATTTGAAAACTCTGTATGGCAATACGTATGTCCGGTATCGGGGGATGGTGGCTTCGGACGAAATATTTAATTTCTGAAATTCTGTGATTGGAAGATAAAATATCAATATTATAAAAGGAAGTAACGAAAGAAGTAAAAAATATAGGATTGATTATATTTAGCGAAGATGAAATTGCCTTATCAACTTTTTGAAATTTCATAACTCCATCATTGCAGCAATTATCTTTTTCATTATTTGCTGTATGGTGATGAATATCCGCTTCACCGTGATGATGAGATTTGTTTTGATGATGATTTTCCGAAACTTCTATTGCACTTTCTTTATGATGGTGTGAATTAAACCCCATATCCAACCCAACAGCGCACGCAAAACCTATAACAGTATTTAGTGAGAATGCTATTAAAAGAAAGGCTGCTTTAAATTGTATGGATCTTTTTTGATTCATTTTATTAAACAAAAAAATAGTTGTCACAAATCTATAGGAAAAAATTAAATTTTATAGGGGATCGGATAAGTTAGGCGCATTTTATAACATTTTCTTTTAACCTAACGCTTCAGCTTTATAACCCACTTTTCCAAGCGCTTTAATTACGTCATTTGGGTCAGTATTTTCTGTTGAAACAGTTAGAATCTTTTTGGGATCCTTCGTATCTACTTCCCAATTCTTTTCACCAAAAGTTTCATTGAGCACCGGCGTTATTTTTGCGATACATGAACCACACATGATATTAGTTTTAAATTGTTCTTTTTTCATTTCTTCTTTTTTTTATGTTATAAAATTACATTGAGTTTCACTTTTACAGTTATATATTTCTGTGAAAGATGTACATCCTGTTGGTATTTCAGCCTTGCGCAGGTGTTCCAATTTACATGTATTATGACTATGCATATATGTTGGCTATTTCCGATCAATTCTACCCACAACTACACCAAAATAAAATCCTGATTATTTGTGAGTTTACTGTAAATAATTGTCGGAATCAGGATTCATAGTTTGAAAAGATTCGCAAGATTAATTATATCAAGACCCTATAAATCCGATTCAGGCAAATGAGAAAATGTTGGCGGGGACGCAGACAAAAGCCGGTAATTAGCCGAAGTGTTTTTAGCTACTTTTTCTAGTGTTGCTCCTGGCATCAATTCAATTAATGTAAGTATATCATCAATAAAACTAAATACTGCCAAATCAGTAATAATAAGGTCCACCGCATGCATAGCCGTTAAGGGCAAAATACATTTGGGGACTATTTTGCTGCTTCCATTACTATTAGTATGCGTCATCGTGATGATTAGTTTTTTTGCACCACTTGCCAAATCCATTGCGCCGCCAACACCGAGAAGTGGTTTGCCAGGCACGGCCCAATTGGCAAGGTTGGCAGCTTCATCTACCTCCAGGCCACCCATAATGGCGACATCAATATGTTTGCCCCGTATCATAGCAAAACTATCGGCGCTATCAAAATAGCTGCTACCCTTTAGTGCAGTAACAGGAACTTTACCTGCATTTACCGGGTAATTTAATGCACCGGCATCACCTTCAGGGCCGGGGCCAACGCCCAACATACCATTTTCTGTATGAATAATAATTTCGTTTTCTGGTTTTATTAAATCGGCAACAAGAGTAGGAATACCAATTCCTAAATTCACCACGTCACCTCTTTTTAATTCTGCAAAAGCCCTCTTTGCCATATTTAATCTTGCATCATCCACTTTTTTACTGCTGCTTTTTATTGATGCCGATGTTCCCAAATCTTCAATGGTTAATGTTGCCTGAACCAGGTAATCCACATAACAGCCGGGTGTATGAATATGCTCCGGTTCTATTTCCCCAACGGGTACAATCATTTCAACTTCTGCTATAACTAAATTGGCAGCCGTGACCATGGCTTTATTAAAATTTTGTTCCGTCATGCGGTACTGGAGATTGCCGGCCGTATCTGCTTTCCATGCCCTTATAAAAGCCACATCTGCATGCAACGCTTTTTCCAATACATATTCAATTCCATCAATAATTTTTACCTCTTTATGTTTTGCAATAATTGTTCCTGCAGAAGTGGGTGTATAAAATCCGCCAATGCCTGCACCGCCTGCTCGTATGGCTTCAGCCAATGTTCCCTGTGGCAATAATTCATATTCCACAGTTCCGCTTTGCGCTGCTTTTACTGCATCGGGGTTGCTGGTAAAAAATGAACCGATCATTTTTTTTATCTTGCCATTCACTAAAAGCCTGCCCCCACCTAAGTTTGGTTCGCCCACATTATTGCCGATATAAGTTAAGTTCTTTGTGTCCGTTTTTGCAAGTGCATTAAGCAAATGAACAGAGTTGCCCGTCATGCCAAAGCCACCCCCAAAAATGATATCACCATTCTTTACCAATGCGGCGGCCTGCTCTGTTGTTATTTGTGGTACAGTCTTCATTTATCAGGATTGCTTTTAAAAAACTGCTCAACATTCCTCTTCATATTTTCTGAATTGATTTTTATGTTTTTGCTGATGAAAAGTGCATGGTTCAATGACGTAGCTGCATTGATCAGCATTTGAGGAATTGTATTCCACTCCAGTATCCATGCAGTGGCGTCTCTTTCATTTATATGAACAAGGCTTTGCAGTTGTAGTGATTGTAATGTTGCATTTATTTTTGCCATTGCAACCAATGCCTCACTCAACACAGGATTATTTTTATGTGGCATAGCGCTGCTTTTACCGCCTCCTGCTGCATTTTCTGCCACTTCATTTATTTCTGATTGGGCCATTACTAAAATATCAGCGCCCATTTTACCAAGGATGCCAGTTAGCATTGCGAGCCAGTTGGTGAATTCACATAAATTATCCCGTTGTGCATGCCATTGGTTTACTGGTTGTAATTTTAATTCCTTTGCAACAGCAGTTGTTAGGCTTTTACCTTTATTGCCAAAGGTAGAAAGGGTACCAACGGCCCCGCCTAATTGTACAACCAATAACCTTTGTTTGATTTCGTGTAACCGTTGTATTTGCCTTTGCAATGGATGCAGCCATGCATTTATTTTTACGCCTAATGTTATTGGAACGGCCTGCTGTCCACGGGTATTCGCCATACAGGCAATTTTGCCGGATTGCTTTATTAAACTGGCAAGGTTTTTTATTAAAGTATCCGTATTTTTTTCAATTACTTCTATAGCATCTTTTATTATTAATGATTGCGCTGTATCCATTGCATCCTGCGAAGTAGCACCGTAGTGTAGGTATTTTTTTACATCTTCTGATAATTTTTCTTTTGCAATTGATAAAATAGAAATAACAGGTACGCCATTTTGTAAAGTTCCCTCCGCCAAATCCTGTGGATTTATTTTAAGCGTTGCAAGTTTTGAATTTATTTCATCTGCTGCTTTTTTAGGAATAATTCCAAGCTTTGACTGAGCTTTTGCAAGAGCCATTTCAAACTGAAGGATTTTATTAATCAGTGCATCATCTGAAACAATGTGCCTCAATTTTTCATCACCTAAATATTGGGAAAATATAATCGAATGATAATTCATATAAATTCTTAAAGTTGAAAAAATACAGTCTCGTTTTCGCCCTGCATGTAAATATTAAATTGATACTCCGTTTTTTCATTTGATATTGTTTTATGGGCTATCAATGTTTTTCTTCTTGCTGGTTCAATGGCATTCAGTAATGGATCGGTATCGTTTTTTTTCGTCATTAAAATACAATCTTGTTGTGAGCCGGTGCAGGGAACCCCTCATGAACAAAAGTATATTAATATGCGGAGCGTGGCCGTTAATACCAGCAGGCTTAATGGTATAAAAATTAAACGAATGATTGTTGCCAGTTCCTGTTCCTAGCCTGCCAAAACCTGTAAAGCCATCATTCTTTTTTGCAATAACTGCCGAACGGTAATTACCGGTAGCATCTGCCTGCCACAATTCTATCATCGCATCTTTTATGGCATTGCCTCCTCCATCAAATACACTGCCTGTAATCCAAATCCGTTCTCCTGCTGTTCCTTCGCTAATTAATTGATCATTAACAAGGCTGTCGAAATTATAACCATATTGCTCTGCGGTAAGGCTATAAGCAAAAAAAGGGCCGATGGTTTGTGATGGTGTAGTAGGTAATTTTTCCATTATTCAAAAATAGTTTTAGATGCTCCGTTCATTACTATATTAAATTCATAGGCCAATGCAAATTCCGCATCTGTCCAGTCAATTCTGAATTTTGCAATCATTAAATGCCTGGCATGTTGCGGTACCGACTGAAAAATGGGATCGTATTCAAATAATGGGTCGCCTGGAAAATACATTTGCGTAATCAACCTATGTTCTAACTGGTGGCCTAATATTGAAAAGTGAATATGATTAGGGCGCCAGGCATTATAGTGGTTGCCCCATGGATAAGCGCCGGGTTTGATTGTATAGAATTGATAGCGGCCGTCGTGATCCGTCAACATTCTGCCGCCACCTAAAAAATTAGGGTCTAAGGGTGCATCATGGATCTCTTCCTTATGAATGTACCTTCCTGCACTGTTCGCCTGCCATATTTCTACCAAAACATTTCTTAAAGGCCTTCCGTATTCGTCCATCACTTTGCCGGATACTTTAATTCTTTCGCCAATTGGATCGGCATTTACCTTTGCATTTTTTGTAAGGTCATTATCAAATTTACCAATCAAAGATTCGCCAAAAGCAGGCAGGCTAAGGTTTTTGAGCATAGAGGCAACAGGCACTAATGCTTTTGTTGGGCTGCGCAAAATCGTTGATTTGTATTCAGGGTACAAATGAGGCGGCTGTGTATTAAAATCTGTTATTTCCATTTTATTAAATTTGTTACTTGAAATCGGATCCCGGAAATTTTGGAAGTTTATGAAATATCCAATATCAAATTCCCCAAAGGCTTATTATCTTTTATTTATCAATTTTAAAAATCTCTTTAGCAATTTTTATCGCGCCGTTTGCTACTGGTACACCCGCATAAACAGCAGTATGCAATAAAACTTCTTTTACATCATTTTCTGTAGCGCCTGTATTCTTTGTTGCACGGATATGCATTGCCAATTCTTCTTTATGCCCCAATGCTGCCAATAATGCAATAGTGATTAAACTTCTTTCTCTTTTTGTTAATCCCGGCCTGCTCCATACAGCTCCCCATGCATTGTTAGTAATATATTCCTGGAAGTCAGTATCAAAATTCGTTTTACCGGCTTCCGCTTTATCTACATGTGCATCCCCAAGAACAGAGCGGCGGGTTTTCATACCCTTGTTATACAATTCATCTGGCATAATATATTATTTTAGTGGCAGCAGTTACTCATTTATAAAATCAATAATCAATTTACTTAAAGCGGTAGGATTATCAACGCAGGGAATATGGCCTGATCCTTCAATCACTTCAAACCTTGCTCCTTCGATTAATTCAGCAAGGGCTTTTACTTCCCCGGGTAATGTAGATTTATCTTCTGAACCCACTACACACAATGTTTTAATTTTTATCTGTTTTGCCTCAGCGGTTAAATCAGCATCTCTTATTGCTGCGCATGTTTGTATGTAACCCGATACAGGTGTGCGTTTCAGCATATTGGTGTAACAAGCTACCCTTGCAGGGTTTTCTTTTGTGAATTGTTCAGAAAACCATCTTTGTATTACACCACCTGAAATAGCAGCTATCCCTTTTTCTTTTATTTCTCCAATTCGTTCATTCCATGCCGGTTCGTTTCCAACCTTAAAACAGGTATCACATAATACCAGTTTATCAACGATGGAAGGTTTTTGAAATGCTACCAGCTGGGCAATCATCCCTCCCACTGATAACCCAACCGGAATACATTTATCAATCGAAAGATATTCCAGTAAACCCAGCAAATCCTTAGCAAAATCATTTAACCCATTGTGGCTATTTACTTCTGCTGATAAACCATGACCACGTTTATCAAACAACAAAATATTTCCGTATTCCCTTAACAGGCCAACAACATCTTCCCAGATTCGGAAATCAGTCCCCAATGAATTAATGAATACAAAAGTAGTATTCATTTTTTCTGCAACTGGATGCCCGATAAAGATATAGTGAATTAATACGCCATTTATTTCTACACAATTCATTATTCTATTTTTACTTTTTTGGCATTTATAATTTACTTAATCAAGGTTTCAGGTAATGCTTTCAATTCATCAAATTTTACCAAAGGAACCACTTACAATATTTTACTCCTGTTTAAATTAAATAGTAATTCAATAATAAAAAGAAACTTTTAGATTTCTTTTAAACCTACATAATTTTCAGCAATGGTTGTTGCAAAAGCTTTGGAGGATTTTATATAATCAAATTTTGCTTTTTGCAATTGATATTCAAATGATTCGTGTGTGGTTTGCAAATGAAAAAGCTGTGTCATAAAATTACTAAAATCCTGCGCCCGCCAAATTCTTCCTAAGCAATCAGCACTGTAAGATTGTTGTCTTTCTTCTCTGTTGTTTTTATAAAAGTCAATAAATGCAGCGGCCATTAAAAGAGAATCGGCTACCGCAAGATTTAATCCCTTACCTCCGGTAGGAGGAACAATATGTGCGGCATCACCTGCTAAAAAAAGTCTGCCATACTGCAAATTGTCAAGCATAAAACTCCGCATGGGTGTAATGGTTTTTTCAAAAATTTCGCCGGTATTCAATTTGAAACCTTCTGTATGCAAACGCAAAGAAAGTTCTTCCCATATTTTGTCATCACTCCAATTCTCCAATTTTTCATCATTATCAACCTGGATGTACAAACGGCTAACTGTGTCGCTTCTTAAACTATGCAATGCAAATCCTCTTTCATGATAAGCATAAATCAATTCTTCGCTGGATGGCTTTGCATGGGCTAAAATACCCAGCCAGCTAAATGGATAATCTTTACGGTATACCGTATAAGAACTTTTTGGCAATGCTTTCCTGGTTACTCCATGAAAGCCGTCGCAACCCGCTACATAATCGCAGTGCAATTCATATTGTTCATCATTTTGAAGATAGGTAGCAGAAGGTGTATTTGTTTCGATATAATTGACCTCTTTTACTTCTGCTTCAAATTTTATTGTTATGCCCCTGTCAATACAGGCTTTTATTAAATCTTTTACAACTTCCTGCTGGCCATAAATAGTAATATTTCTGCCATTGGTTAATTCGCCAAATGGCACCCTTACTCTTTCTTCATTAAAACTTAGGTAAACTCCATGATGTTGCTGGCCTTCTTTATTTAACCTGCCGGCAACATTTAATTCATTGTACAGGTCAACCTTATTTTGTTCCAATACACCCGCCCTTATCCTGCTCTCTGCATAAACATGGCTGCGTAATTCAAGAATAATGCAATCTATTCCGGCACGCTGCAGTAACAAGGCAAGCGTTAATCCTGCAGGCCCCGCACCAATTATGGCTATTTGTGTTTTAATTTTTTTTTGCTCCATGGTATTTAATAAACCAGTTCAATCTTTTTAAAATCTAAAAAACTTCTAATTCCCATTTTTACAATATACTCAACCAGATTTTTACTGACAATAGCAATCCATTCTATTATTTTTTAAGGCCGAGCATCCTGATCGCATTCTCTTTTATTATCAATGGTTTTACCTCTTCTTTAAAACCTGCTGTTTCAAAATCTTTCATCCACCTTTCGGGTGTTATTAAAGGAAAATCAGTCCCAAATAATATTTTATGTTTAAGTTGTGTGTTGGCGTATTGCACTAATTGCGGCGGAAAATATTTCGGGCTCCAGCCACTCAAATCTATATACACATTTGGCTTGTGCATGGCCACACTCAACGCTTCATCCTGCCAGGGCCATGAGGGGTGCGCAATAATGATGGGCGCATCAGGAAAATTAATTGTCACATCATCCAGGTGAATAGGATTAGAATACTCCAAACGCAGGCTGCCTCCACCTTTGACACCGCTACCAAAACCAGAATAGCCGCTATGAAATAACATGGGCAAACCCGCTGCAGCAATCACTTCATATAATTGATAAGCCATTCTATCATTTGGATAAAATCCCTGTACCGTGGGATGAAACTTAAATCCTTTTACTCCATAATCTTCAATCAAACGTTTCGCCTCTCTTACTCCCATTCTTCCTTTGTGCGGATCAATACTGGCAAAGGGTATCATTACATCAGAATTTTTGATTGCTTCTTCTGCTACTTCCTCATTGGGGATTCTTTTTCTTCCGAGTTCATATTCCGCGTCAATCGTAAACATCACAAAAGCCATATTGATACTGCGGTAATAATCGCATGTTTCCTGTATGGTTGGCCGATGCGAAGACTTGAAAAATTTTGCAAAGGCTTCATCAAACTCAGGACGGTAATCATCATGTGGCTGACGGCAACTCACTTCTGCATGGGTATGTACATCAATTGCAGATATTGCATCTAAATTAATACTCATAAAAAATTGATATTAGATATTGATGATTGGATATTATTTTTTCAGGTTTGATATTTTTATTGATAGAGTTGATATAACTATTTAATTTTATCGCAGTTCAATACCTGTTTCCTCATTTGGCATTCATCCTCAACGCCCCGTCAATTCTTATGGTTTCTCCATTGATGTAAATGTTGTCAATAATATGCAACACTAATTTAGCATATTCGTCAGCACTGCCTAATCTTTTTGGAAAAGGAATTGCTGCTGATAAACTTTGTTTTGCTTCATCAGACAAACCTTCAAGCAATGGTGTTGAAAACAAACCGGGTGCAATAGAATTTACCCTTATACCAAACTGTGCAAATTCTCTTGCTGCGGGAATAGTTAAGCTAACAATGCCACCTTTTGATGCAGCATAGGCGGCTTGCCCTATTTGCCCTTCATATGCAGCAACAGATGCTGTTGAAATAATCACGCCTCTTTCCCCGTCATCTAAGGGTTCTGCAGTTATCATTTCTGCTGCTGCTAAACGCATCATATTAAAACTACCAATCAAATTCACTTTTATTACTTTTTCAAAATCACTTAAAGGCATTGGGCCTTGCCTGCCCACAATTCTGCAAGAATTTCCAATGCCAGCACAGTTTACCAGGGCCCTCGCTATACCATGTTTTTTTTTCGCAATTGCAATCGCATTTGAAGCAGATTTTTCATCCGCAACATTGCATTCAACAGCAATGGCATCAATTTCATTGGCAGTCTTTTCAGCCAGGGCGATATTCAAATCAAAAATAGCAACTTTAACGCCTGCATTTGCCAGAACCTTTGCTGTAGCAGCTCCTAAGCCAGAAGCGCCACCGGTTACTATTGCCGATATATTGTGCAGATTCATTATTGATTTTTGATTTATTCGATTTGAGATTTACAATTTATTCAATGTACGATTTTGGGTAATTTAATTATTCAAAGCCACATTAGATTTGAACGCTATTTTAAAATCCGAAATCATTATTAGCTTTCCCCCAAACTTTAATTGCTGTATTTACCACAAGTTCCATTTTTCTCCATTGGTCATCATGAGTCATTGCATTGCCATGATGTGTGCTGGAAAAGCCGCACTGTGGGCTTACACCCATATTTTCCAGGGGCATGTACTTTGCAGCTTCGTCAATTCTTTTACACAAGTCATCCATGTTTTCAAGTGCTGGAATTTTTGAAGAGATGATGCCCAATAACACCATTTTATTTTTTGGAACAAAACGTAGTGGTGCAAAATCGCCGCTTCTTTCATCATCGTATTCTAAAAAATAAGCATCTACAATTAATATTATTGAATAATATTTCTGCAACCGGTTCATAACCTCCTTCGGCAAACCAGGTGCTGCGATAATTACCACGGCATAAATGAATGCCTACGGTTAAATCATCCGGACGGCCATCAATTACTGAATTGATTAAAGCCGCATAAGTACGGGGTAATTCATTCGGGTCTTCGCCACGTTCCGCAGCAGCAGCCCTCATCTTAGGGTCGCAGAGATAGGCCAGGTTGGTATCATCCAGTTGTAAATAACGGCATCCATTTTTATACAATGCATTTATTTCTGCTTTGTAACAATCACTTAAATCTTGAAAAAATAAATCCATATCCGGGTATGAATTGATGTCAATTGATTTTCTCCCCCCACGGAAATGAACCATTGTGGGTGAAGGGATTGACACCTTTGGTGTTTGAGTAACAACTGATTTTAGAAAATTAAAATCAGCAACCTGTATATCTTTTACATGTTTTAGTTTTCCTGTTACACTTAACTGAGGTGGAGTAAATCCATCTTCTGCAACTTTTGCATTTGGATTTGCGGCGATACCGCCGGTTACAGTAACACCAGACAATTCTTTTAAAAAATCCAGATGAAAATAATCTCTTCTAAACTCACCATCTGTAATAGACTTCATGCCCAATGATTCCAGTTTTTTAACTGTTTCCGTAATGCCAATATCTTCAATGGCACGCAATTCTTCTGCGCTGATTTCTCCTCTCTTCCATCGAAGGCGGTTTTCTTTTACTGCTGTTGTGCGTAACAGGCTTCCTACGTGATCGGCACGAAAAGGCGGATGTAACTTCATTTTAGTATATGTTTAAATTGATAATAGATTGTTTACAATGTTTTTCTATTCAATACTTACGCAGGTTGCCATTATTTGCCTGGCATCAAATTTTTACTTCAATTATTTTACTTCCGGTTATTTCCGCATAAATTTCTTCTACTACATCCGGATGATTTTGAATGACCATTCTTTGATTGATAGAACCCTTGTCTGTAATTTCTCCTTTATCAATCGACAAATTAAAATTTGATAAAATTGCCCGTTTAATTAGTGTGGAACTGCCGCTGCTTTTTTTAGCCATTTGCTGCAATGAACTTTGCAATGCATTTGAAATTTCTTTGTTGCATGCAACGTCGTCTATGGTTATATTCTTGTTTAACTGGAATTTAGTTTTACAATAATTCAGTTCAAGAAAAATAATGGCACCTATAAATTCATTGTCATGCCCGGTAATTACGGCATCCTGAATTAATCCATTGCCGGCTGCAATCAACTGTGCTCTTAATATTCCCACACTTACCCATGTACCGGTGCTTAGTTTAAAATCTTCTGTAATGCGGCCATCGAAGATCATTCCTTTGTTAGCATCATGCTTATCAACAAACTTCAACGCATCACCAGTACAATAAAAACCTTCTTCATCAAAACATTAGCATCCATTTCGGGTTGGCGCCAATAACCCGGAAAAATATTTTTGCCGCGGTAACGTGCTTCCAGCTTTCTTCCGTTGGTTACTAATTTTAATTCAAGCCCCGGAACGGGCACACCCAACAAACCTGCAAAACCGCCAGGTTCTGAGGCAAACAAAGCGGAAGGGCAAGATTCGGTACAGCCAAGCCCCGTACCGATCATAATTTTTTTACCGGTTGTTTGATATGCTAATTGCTCAAGTGCATCCCACACATGCTGCGGCATACCGGCACCCGCATAAAAAAACATTTTAAGATTGCTGAAAAACTGCCGGCTCAGTGATTGATCTTTTTTTAAATACGGAATTAAATCTGCAAAGCCTTTGGGTACATTAAAGTAAATGGTTGGCTTTCTTTCCTGCAAATTAGCGACAGTTATTTCAATTCCATTTGGAGTTGGATTCCCTTCATCTATGTATAATGAGCCACTATTATATATTGTAAGCCCAAAATTATGATTGCCGCCAAAAGTGTGGTTCCAGGGCAACCAGTCAATAAATTCTAATCCTTCCTCCATCATAAATGGAAAAGTCTGTGTGATCTGTTGCCAGTTGGTACTGATATTTTCATGTGTATTAATAACTCCTTTTGGTAAGCCTGTCGAGCCAGATGTAAAAAGAATTTTTGCAACAGTGCCGGGTTGTATAGCATTGTAAGCAATATCAACTTCATCAGTGGAAGCTGTCGCGGCCAAATCCTCCAACTTTGTTACTTTTAAATCAATTGGTGGATTTTGCACTACAACAATTTCAATATTTTGCCCCACTGTTTTTAAAGCCTTTTCATATTTTCCCCCATCCTGAACAAATATCAATCCCGGAGTAAGCAAATTTATTACATGCTTTAATTTATCAAAATCAACAGAACGTAATGAATATGCCGGTGCAATAGATGAATAGGGAATACCAATATGCAAAGCTGCCAATGCTACTAAGCCGTGCTCAAGGCTGTTTTCACTAAGAATGGCAATAGGCCTTTCTGGAGAAACATTTTTTTGGAGTAATGCCTGTGCAATATTTTTTACTTTGATCAATGCTTCTGAATAAGTAAGCGTATCCCATGCCCAACCAACTCCCTGCTGTGGTAGCAATTTTGAACGCTGGCCAATAAAAATTTTATCAGGTGCGTTAGCCGCCCAATATTGAAATCGCTCTGTAAGGCGGTAAGGATAATTTTCCAACGGTACTTTTGAATATAACAAAATGTCCCCGCTTTCTTTTTCTTCCTTTGCGATGTCAACTTTTATTGTATTGACATTTAAGTATGAAATTTCTTCTTTCACTTAGTGTGATTTTAATAAAGGATAAAATTATTCACCCACTTTTTTTGCTTTTCCTCCTAGAAATTGTTTCAATCTTTCTTTTGCTTCCGGTGCACTTTGTGCAATGGCTGCGATCAGGCTTTCCATCATTAGCGCCTGGTCCTGCGATGCATCAGTTATACGTGGCAATACGTGCATTAAAGCATAATTGGTGATACCTGCATTAGCCCTGATTTTATTTGCCAGTTCAATTCCTTTTTCCAAACCCTTCCCATCTTCTGTTACATATTGGGCTAAGCCAATCGTATATCCTTCCTCGGCCGTGATTACTCTTCCGGTAAACATCATATCCGCCATACGCGCCATACCAATTAATTTAGGCAACCTAACAGATGCGCCGCCTCCAACAAAAATCCTTTTTGCCCTTCAGGCAATGCAAAAAAAGTGGAAGCTTCTGCTACCCGTATATGGCAGGCACTGGCCAGCTCTAATCCGCCACCAACGCAGGCTCCATGCAAAACTGCTATTACTGGCACTGTTCCAAACTGCACTTTATCCAGGGCACGGTGCCACATCCTGCTGTGATGTATGCCTTGTATGGCGTCTCTTTCAGTAAGTTCTGATAAGTCCAGCCCGGCACTAAAATGTTTTCCTTCCCCATAAATAATTGCGCACTTTATTCCCTCAGGTATGTTTGAAAAAATTGTTTCAATATTTAATATTGTTGCATCATTTAATGCATTCCTCTTTTCCGGGCGGCTTAGCCGTACCAATAAAATTTCGCCCTGTATCTCTGTTTGTATGCTCATATAAAAATGTGGTTATAAAACTTTATAAAAATCGATCCATACACTGTCCTTCTTCCTTTCGCCGCTGGCAATAAAAATATATTTGTTGAGGTAATCATATTTTTCAACAGCAGTTTCAAAAAAAGGCACAGCACGGAAATAGTATTCTTTCGGGTCAACTGCTTTGCCCATTGCCAGCCTTTGCAATACTGCCGCTGGCCCATGCCGGTATCCTTTGTTTGTGATGTAAATCAATGCACCATCATCTGTTTTTAAAGTGTATTGTGCATTCAACTCAGCCACATTATCTGCTCTTATTATTTGCCAGTCAGCACCACCTGGCACCACCGTTCCTTTTAGCTCAGGGCCTTCAAAACTCCCACCTGTAATGGGTATTATGTGTCGGTGGCCATGGGGTGTATTACCTAAATCCTGCAACTCACCCAATAAAATTATAGCCTTAAATGCAAATTCCAGTTGCGGAAAATCACCGTTGGCTGGTTGAACCTGCGAATTGCCTGGTTCATATTTAAGCGATGGTTGTGCCGGAGAACCGAGTGAGATATTTTCCATTTTCCAAGTTTAATTAATATCGGAATTTTTAAACCTTTTGTTTCAAGCAATTGTACAATTATCAAATATAAGGAAACCTGATATTGGTTGCAAATTTATTTTTACTAAATTGCTGCATGAACCCGAGATCATTATACCTGATTAAAAGAGCGGAGATAGAAGTTACCAGCCGTATGGGCAAGGCGCTGGAGAAATATAATATCACCCCCATACAGTTTGCTGTGCTATATTTTGTAAACCAGGATAATGGGGATTTGTCGTCTGCCCAATTAAGCCGGCGCTTTTCAATGACACCACAAAGCATGAATGAACTCGTGCAAGTGCTGCAGCGCAAAAAACTGCTGAAAAAAAATGTAGACCCTGCACACCGGCGTATTTTGCGGATAAGCCTTACGGCAAAAGGGAAGAAACTGCTTCAGGATTGTAATACTGCTATGGATATTCTGGAGAAAGAATTATTGCAGGAATTTACAACTGCGGAAAAAGATTTGCTTAAACAACTACTGGGTAAGATTCTTGAAACATCAAGGCAGCATGAAAAAATAGAAGTTGGTCAATAATTGGATTGATTGGTAAATATGATTTATCTTAAATTCTTTATTGACACTTCGAAGAAATTATTTCTGACGGTTTCTTGAAAATTGCTTTTCGGAGGGAACTCAATCTTGATTATTTCTTCGTTTACGAAGTAATTAAAATTCATCTTGAGGTTCGATTCAAGAAAATCAATTAAATTGTTCCTTTTTAAAAATTCATCCAAACAACCAGTAACAAAACTCTATTAACTGTAAGCTTCTTTTTACTGATTGCTCTTTCTTCTGAGGCGCAGGAAAACAACAACAATTATTTAGCAGTACAAACAAAAATTGATAACGGAATCATCGAAGGAAACTTTGATACCAAAACAGGGCTTCAACTTTATCTTGGCGTTCCCTTTGCGAAGCCGCCCATTGGCCCGCTTCGCTGGAAGGCGCCTCAGCCGTTGGATAATTGGAAAGGCGTGAAGCAAACAAAAAAATTTGATCCTCGCCCTGTTCATACAATTGTGTTTGGCGATATGAACAGCCGCAGCGATGGATTAAGTGAAGATTGCCTATATCTGAATGTGTGGATACCTGCCAAACGGGACACAAAAAATCTAACTGTATTGGTTTACTTTTTTGGTGGCGGATTTGTAGCCGGCGATGCGTCTGAACCAAGGTATGATGGACAAAGTCTTGCCAAAAAAGACATTGTTGTCGTAACGGTAAATTATCGTTTGGGTATTTTTGGATTTCTCGCTCTTCCTGAATTAAGCGCAGAAGCGCCTTACAAAGCATCGGGCAATTATGGTTTTCTTGACCAGGTAGCGGCTTTGAAATGGGTTCAAAAAAACATCGCGGCATTTGGAGGAAATCCAAGTCATGTAACCATCGCCGGAGAATCCGCAGGCTCCATGTCTGTAAGCGTGCTGATGGCGTCGCCTTTATCAAACAAATTATTTAATGCCGCGATAGGTGAAAGCGGTGCCGCTATTTTTCCAACATCATCTTTATCATCATTGAAGGACGCAGAAAAGGCAGGGCTCGATTTTGTGACCAAAGCGGGCGTGCCCAGGTTGGCCGAGTTGAGAAAATTAAGCACAAAGTACCTATATGAAATTTGTAAGTCGTCCCGAAGATTTGGAATTCCCACTGTTATTGATGGTTACTTTTTAAAAAAGAGTTTGCCCGAAACTTTTAAATCAAGACAACAGGCAATGGTTCCCTTATTGGCCGGATGGAATTCTGCTGAAATACCGGGCGGTTCTTTTATGCAGGATCTGCCTAATACAGAAGAAAATTTTGTAAAAAAAGTGAAGCAGGTTTTTCCAAACGATTATGAAGAAGTATTGAAATTATGGCCACACGGTAATCAAAAAGAAATTGAGCGCTCCGCTACCGACCTGGCTTCGGATGGCTTTATTGTTTTCAGCACCTGGAAATGGCTGGACCTTCAGGCCAACAATAGTTCGCAGCCCGTGTATCGGTATTTATTCAGCAGAATGAGGCCACCACTTATTGATAAAAACACTTCGGCAGGCCTGGCAGGCGGAACCCAAAAGATAGATCCGAATGCACCGAAAGTGCCTGAGCCGATAGGCGCGTCACACGCCAGTGAAATTGAATATGCGTTGGGAAATCTGGCATCTAACACGCATTACAACTGGTCGCCGGACGATTATGCGGTGTCAAAAACTATGGAAGACTTTTTTGCCAATTTCATCATCAACTATAATCCAAACGGAGCTAATGTTCCCAACTGGTCGGCAGTAAAACCGGGAGACAAAAACCCTGATGTAATGGATATCGATGTAGAATCAAAATCGGCGAAAGCTACTAATGGCGATCAATTTGAGTTTTTGGATCAGTTTTATAGTAAGAAGAAATAATTGGTTAAATATCACATGCCGTTTGTCAGGAGACAAGACTGCGGCATCAGCATTTGAAAGAAAACCCACATAAGTTGAGTTGATAACTTCCATGGCCCTCTCCTTCGGAGAGGGGTTGGGGTGAGGCCGTAGATGTTGAAATTTATTTTTAAATACCGGTTATTTCCTCGTTTACTATTTCAAAAAATAAATACGAAATCTGAGTTTTATCAATTGCCAATTTTTCCACTCATCTTTTTGTGACCTAATTTCCGTTTAAGCCTTATGAAGATTTTAATAAAAAACGTTCAAAGCAAAAATTTTGATTATGTCCGATTTACTACCTGGGGCACCTAATTATCTAATGATTTATTTAGAAGATTTTGCAAATCTGTCATAATTTCTTCTCCTCCACCCAACCATCTACCAATGATTACACCTTCTTTGTTTATTAATATTTTAACCGGTATAGGATAAACAGCATATTTATTGGTAACTTCTGAGCTATCAATTTCCTGGAATTTCAAGGGAGCAGAAATATGCCGCCAAATCTGTGTACTATCCTGAGCTATTGCTTTTTTCCAGTATAATAAATTGTCATCTTTCGAAATACCAATAATCTCTAATCCTTTTTTACAATAGGTTTTATAAATATTTTTCAGGGCTGGCATATCATCCCTGCATGGCTCACACCAACTTGCCCAAAAATCTAACAGAACAAATTTTTTATCTCGAAAATCAGATAGGGATATTTCTTTATTATTAAAGTCTTTCAAATTAAAATCAGGCGCAACACTTCCTACTTCACTTTGTTTCTTGTGTAATAGAATTACTTTAAATTTCTTTCCGCCTTCGCTATTTTGGATACTTTTATTTAAATTTAAAAAAAGCGATTTAAGGGTATCGTCTATTGGCAATTCATTATTTTTTAACATCAAAGTCAATCCATCAAGAGAAAAAAAAGATGATGGGTTATTTCTTATAAAATTAAATTGAACTGAAATCGCTTGCGATTCTAACTGCTTATCAATTTTTAATAAGCTATCAATACCTTGTTGTACTTTGGCTTTAGCGTTTGGATCGGATAGTTTCTTAAGCAAATCATACTTATTTTCAACTAATTTATTGGTAGCATGTATTTCATTATAAATAGGTTGTGTCAATTTTGCTAACCTAATCTCGTCATTGGCGTAGGTACTTTTTTTTATCTCTTTTTTCGTTACCGTCTTCTGCGCCACTACCGCGAATGGCCCGAAAAGAATGAGTAGTGCAATTATCTTTTTTAAAAACAAAATGAATAATTTATTTATTACAAAAATACAAGAGGGGATGGAATTTCTCAATCGAATTTGAAACGCAAATATACTGAATGACTTAGCACTGGCGTAGGTGTCCCGACTGTGAATAAAATAGAAAATCATTTTTCAAAACTAGTGTCTCACAAATCACGCTCTTCCATGAGGGATTTAGAAAAAATTATAAAAGAATTCAGATGTTATTTCTCTTTTAAGAAACTCGTAAAACACGAGTTAGGAGAGGTAATTGCACCAACGAAAGTTTTCGGAAACGTTTTCATTATTCTTACTTCCTATCTTTTGGTGCAAATTTTACAGTCATGTACTAGATTTCTACTACTTTTTTAACCCGAAATATTTCCCCGACGATGTAACCAATTCAAGTCAAACACGCCGCCCGTCATCAGCATTTTACTCATACCAGGAATTTAAAGGAAGCAAACTCAAAATTTTTGATAGAAAGCAACCAAACTGTATTATGTTTTTCAAGATTTTCTTGTAAAACTGTAATTTCACAACTTTTGGACAACGCAGCTATTGAATATGATCTGAGTAATTTGAAAGTATATCGTTAATTGAAAATTATGCCTACTATCTTTTTTAAATTCGGATTACGGTTTTATTTTGTAAGTTACGATTGTATTGAACCAGCCCATATCCACGTAGGGGATGACGCAAAAAAGGTTTGTAAAGTTTGGCTAAAAAAGAATTAAGTAAATTGGAAAAAGTTGTGGAAGAAAATTATTTATTAATTATAACAACATTCAATGAATTCTGTAAAAAATATAAAAAATAAAATACCGGCGACGGGACGGCTAAACAATTTATCCTTTACTCACTTGCCTAAAATAAAAAATGTCACCTTTATTAAGGATGAAATTGCTTTCGTTTTAGATGATGGCAGAGTGGTTTATATTCCTGTCAACTGGAGTAAGAAATTGTTAAAAGCTACTCCTAAACAAAGACAAAATTTTAAGAATAATGGCATCCATGTTTTTTGGGATGAGGTTGATGAAATTATTGGCGTGAAGAATATTTTATTTGGGAAAGAATTGTTTTTGTAACGTTTTAAGGTTTTTTCAAGTTTTGTAAATGATTCATGAGGATACGGAAGCAAGGCAACCCTTTCCTATGCGTTGGTTCCTTTAAATTATAAAAGTGGTTGCTGTCCCGGGATTGTTCCAAAGGCACTCTTTCAGAGCAATTCAGGATTTTTTATTCATAACAGAAATTCCATTTCAACGGAATTTGGCCTCCTGCCCGATGGCAACAAAAAGATTACGCTGATAAACGTTTAATATCTAAGAAATTGTTTGGAGGAAAATAATTACCAGGAAATAGAAATCTCTATTATTTTTATTTATTAGCCACGCAAAAGTATTTTTGAACAGGATTTTATTTCTGCGCCCTTATCATTGAATAACTCTTCTTTTCAATTAAATTTGCCGCATGAATAAAACGGGTAGTGGCGCAGCCCGGTAGCGCACACGTCTGGGGGGCGTGGGGTCGCAAGTTCGAATCTTGTCTACCCGACAAAAAAATGAACTGTTTAACTAAAAAAGCTTGTAAACATCAGTGTTTACAAGCTTTTTAGCTTTGTTTTGAAAACGAACATACCTTTCGGAAAAAATAGAAATGTTGTAAAAAAGTTGGTTCACTGTAAGAGTAAACCGAATGCTTTATCTCCAATACGTTTTCATACTTTCAATTCCATTACATAATCATTCATAAAATAACCGGAGCCAATATCAATATCTGCCTGGCGGATAATTTTAAATCCCTGCTTTTCATAAAAATGTAATGCTTTGTTATGGCGGTTTACATTTAGCTGAAGGGCGTTGGCACCAGCTATTTTTATTTCTTCGACAATGTAACTGAGAAGTTTTTTGCCCAGGTTTTTCCCCTGTTGTGATGGGTGAACATATATTTTGTTCAAATGATAAACCGAGGAATTTTTAGAATGCGGAGAAAAAGAAGCAAACCCAACAGGCGTTTCATCTTCGGAGATAATAATGAAATTATGTTTTAAGACGTTGTATTGATTTTCAAGACTGGGTATTGAATAGATCTTATCAAGCATATAATCCAACTGTGGCTGTCCTAAAATTTCAAGATAGGCAGCAGGCCATATTTCGTGCGCAAGATTGTGTACTGTAGCCATGTCCACGATTTCTGCTTTCGTGATACGGATCATTTATTTAATAGTGATTTTTAATTCAGGGGCAAAAAAGAGACGTCCCTCTTTGTCTTTTACCACGATGTCGAAAAAATAAAGTTCCTCATCCGGCTGCAAACGTCCGGCAATATTATCGATCCAAACTTTGGGTAGGGGAGTAGAGTCAAATCTGTCGGCTACCTGCGTAAAAGTTGTTTCTTGTTTGCCGGTTTCGTCATTGAGTACATAACTTTTTTGTTTGTAGAGAAACTGGTAAGAATCAATAGGGTAAGTGTTGTTTTTTTCATCCACTATTTTCAATGGAAGACCCACCAATTGGTTTCCCTGCTCTGCGGTTACCTGTGCGCCATTCTGGTTTACTCCAAGAAATGTTTTTACTACCGGTGGTTTGAATTTCGGGATCTTGGTAATGATGGTTGAGTCCTGCGCAAAGGAGCTTGCAGCGATAGAAAATAGTAGAAAAAAGGAAAAGAAATATCTAAAATTAGTTTTCATAAAGGAATTTGTATTTATAAAAGTAGCCTTATAATATGGCCAGTGTTTCTTCAATCACTTTAATTTTTTCTTCTGCATCCTGTTTCTTTTTTCGTTCCAGGGCGATCACTTCTGGTTTTGCGTTCTGAACAAATTTATCATTACTTAACTTCTTATCCACGCTAATTAGGAAACCTTTAAGATAGTTCAAATCTTTGTTCAGTTGTTCTTTTTGAACCGAGGTATCAACGGCTGTGTTTGACTGAATATAAAATTTTTCATTGCCAACCACTATCATGATTGAAGATGTATCTGGTGTTTCATTAAACGAAATATGGTCTGAATTAGTTTGCTTCAACAATATTTCTTTAATGGGTTGATAAGAAGCTGTATCGTTTGTTTCTATAAATAACGAAATAACTTCTTTGGGCTTTATGGTGTTTTTATTTTTTGTGTCGCGGATGGCTGTTATGATAGCTTTTAATTTTTCTCCCGCAACCAACAAATGCATGTCGGCTTTTGCCACCGGCGCAAATTGTTTTACTGTAAGGTCATCTTCCTGTTCCTTCACCAGGTGATAAATTTCTTCGGTGATAAATGGCATGAAAGGATGCAGTAAATGAAGTAATTCCTCGAAAAAGGAAACAGCATTTTCATACACTTCTTGCTCAATCGCGCTGCCATATTCAGGCTTTATCCACTCTAAAAACCAACTACAGAAATCATCCCAAATCAAGGAGTAAATTGTTTTCAACGCCTCGCTCAGGCGGAATTGTTTCATTAAAGTCTCCACTTCATTGCGCGCTTCATTCAAGCGACTTCTAAACCATTTGATCGCAAATTGACTACCGCTATCAGCTTTAAGCTTTGAGCCTTCCGCATTGAGCCTTCTCCCTTCTTCCCACATCTTCAACAACTTCATCGCATTCCACAATTTGTTATTGAAAAATTTTCCCTGTTCCAAACTACTTTCATCAAACAACAAATCATTTCCGGCAGGCGACGAGATCATAATTCCAAAGCGAACCGCATCCGCACCATATTCATGAATGAGCGTTAAAAGATCGGGACTGTTACCCAAACTCTTACTCATTTTTCTTCCCATTTTATCACGTACCATTCCGGTGAAATAAACGTCACTAAAAGGTTTCTCCTTCATGTATTCCATTCCCGCCATGATCATGCGCGCCACCCAAAAGAAAATGATATCCTGCCCCGTAACCAAAACTGCACCAGGATAATAGTAATTAATATCGTTATTATTGGGTTCTGTAATTCCTTTAAAAACCTCTATTGGCCAGAGCCACGAAGAAAACCATGTATCAAGGACATCTTCATCCTGCTTTAGCTGAGCATTGATTATTGAATATTGAGTATTGAATATTTCTTTTGCTTTTTGTTCGGTTTCAGCAACCACAAATCTTCCTTCCTCATCATACCACGCAGGTATTTGTTGTCCCCACCAAAGTTGACGGCTAATGCACCAATCCTTTACATTCTCAAGCCAATATTTATAGGTAGCATTAAATTTTTCACCGGGATGGATATTTATATCACCTGACGTAACGGCCTCCAATGCAGGTTGTGCCAGTTCTTTCATTTTTACAAACCATTGCGTTGATATTTTTGGCTCTACCACTGCGCTGGAGCGCTGGCTGTAACCCATTCTTGTCTGGTATTCTTCTTCTTTTACCAATAATCCTTTTTCTCTTAATTCCTCCACAATCTTTTTCCTGGCTTCAAATCGGTCTTCGCCAATGAAAATTTGCGCAGCTTCACTCAATGTGCCGTCGGCGTTAAGTGTGTCTACTACCGGTAGATTGTACTTCAGGCCAATATTAAAATCATTGATATCGTGCGCCGGAGTTATTTTTAAAATTCCTGTTCCAAAATCCTTATCCACATATTCATCAAAAATTACAGGTACTTCTTTATTGATCAGCGGCACAAATACTTTCTTTCCTTTTAAATGCGCATATCGTTGATCATGAGGATTAGCACAAACCGCCACATCACCCATAATAGTTTCCGGTCTTTGCGTTGCAATCGTAATATAATCCTCTTCCCTTCCGCCTACCGCGTTCTGACTTTCGCTTATTGCATACTTTATATAATACAACTTCCCCGTTACATCTTTATATTCCACCTCTTCATCACTTAGTGCGGTCTTTGCGGCAGGATCCCAGTTGATCATTCTGGCGCCGCGATAGATCATTCCTTTTTGATACAGATCTACAAAAACTTTTATCACCGCTTTATAATAGTGATCGTCCATGGTAAACGAAACCCTGTCCCAATCAACACTACAGCCCAATTTTTCTATCTGTCCATAAATAATATTACCATATTTCTCTTTCCATTCAAAAGCATATTTCAAGAATTCTTCGCGCGACAAATCTTTTTTATCAATTCCTTTTTCTCTCTTCAGCATATCCACTACTTTGGCTTCCGTGGCGATGGACGCATGATCGCTGCCAGGCACCCAACAGGCGTTGAAACCGCTCATACGCGCCTTTCTTACCAAAATGTCCTGGACAGTTTCGTTCAACGTATGTCCCATATGCAGCACACCTGTTACGTTTGGCGGTGGTATCACTACAGTAAACGCCGGGCGTTTATCAGCAGACGAGCTTTTAAAGTATTTTTTTGTTTTCCAGTGCTCATTCCACTTTTGCTCTATCGGGCCGGGGATGTAATTCTTGCTTAATTCCATATTTTATCGAAAAAAAATTGTGCCTGCAAATGTAATACAAACATGCTTTCGTAACTTGCTAATCACATTAGTAAATCAGTTTATAAACATCCTTTGTTGTACGCAATTGTTGATATTGAAACCACCGGCGGATATGCCGCATCGAACGCCATCACGGAGATTGCTGTTTTTATATCGGATGGAAAGCAGGTGCTTAGTGAGTTTCATACACTGGTCAATCCTTATTATACCATTCCGCCATTTGTAGAATTCTTGACCGGAATTACCAATGCGATGGTGGAAAGCGAGCGGGATTTTAAAAGTATTGCTGATGAGCTTTATGAATTATTACATGACAAAATCTTTGTGGCGCACAATGTGAATTTTGATTACTCTTTTATAAAGCACCATTTTCAAAAGGCAGGCTACGATCTGGATTGTAAGAAATTATGCACGATACGCTTGGGTAGAAATGTAATTCCTGGATTGAGAGGTTATGGCCTGGAAAAGATATGTCGTCATCTTGGTATAGAAATAGAAGACAGGCACAGGGCCGCGGGCGATGCCATGGCAACAGTAAAACTCTTTCATTATCTGCTGGAAAATGATAGGGACAGTCATGTACAAACGATGTTGAAAGGTAACAGTAAAGAACAATTTCTCCCACCCAATATTTCGGCAGAAGAAATAAAGAAATTACCCTCGCATCCGGGCGTCTATTATTTTCATGATAAAAAAGGAAAAGTGATTTACGTGGGCAAAGCAAAGGATCTTCGCAAGAGAGTCAACAGCCATTTTTCGAACAATAAACCCAACAAACAAAAGCAGGAATTCTTAAAGAAAATCTATCGCGTCAGTTATAGCGAAACCGGAACCGAATTAATGGCTTTTATTTTAGAAAGTACTGAAATAAAAAAACTATGGCCTGAGCAAAATCGGAGCCAGAAAAGGTTTGAGCAGGCTTACGGACTATATTCTTACGAAGATAGCAATGGATATATCAGGTTGTTCATTGAAAAAAAGAAGAAAAATCTCAAGGCATTATATACTTTCAATTTGCTTGTTGAAGGATATAATCTTCTTAAAAAATTAGTGATTGAATTTGAGCTTTGCCCCAAACTTTGTTTTCTGCAGTCAGTGAATATTGAATGCCAGTCGTTATTGGAAAATAAATGCAAAGGCGCCTGTGAACAAAAGGAATCTACAGGAAATTATAATGAAAGGGTGACTGAATGTATTTATTATCTTGAAAATGAATTGCCTTCTTTTGCCCTGGTTGATGAGGGTTTACGAGGCGATGAGCAAAGTTGCATTTTAATAGAAAAAGAAAAATTTTATGGAATGGGCTATTTGCCGTCCAATATTAATGTTCATCAGATTGACGAACTAAAGAGTTTTCTGACACCCTATTTGGAAAATGATTACATCCGGGGAATGGTCTATCAATATGCCGAGCGGTACCCTTCTAAAAAGATTGGATTCGGTCATTCGATTTGAAAATTAAATAGAAATCTCACTTATTTACTCTTTTACTGCAACAACTTACCGAATCCATTTTTTCAGTAAAGCGTTAAATTCTTCTCTCGAAATAAATTCCGCTCCGAGGCTTTCCAGGTGAGGTGTATAAACCTGGCAATCTATTAATTCTATTCCGTTTTTTTTGAGTACTTCCACCCATTTGATAAAGGCAAATTTGCTGGCATTGCTTTGATTGGCAAACATACTTTCGCCAAAAAAGACTTTACCGATTAGTACGCCATAGAGGCCGCCTGCGAGTTCATTGTTCTGCCATGCTTCCGCGCTGTGGGCGAAGCCTTTTTCAAATAAATTGATATAAGCATTTTCGATTTCGTCGCTGATCCATGTACCGGCCTCGTTGGACCGTTTTGCCATTCTGCAATGATGTACTACCTGCGTGAAAGCTTTGTCCACAGTGAATTTAAAGAGATGTTTATTTAAAACATTTCTCATACTGTGGCTTACTTTTATATTATCGAAGCCG
>Ga0207933_1000673_pt1 | contig 30932 bp, 26 predicted proteins | sample NGESurdeep092012_4_FD_184488 | JGI IMG/M metagenome (GOLD analysis project Ga0207933, IMG submission 184488) | Arctic peat soil microbial communities from Barrow, Alaska - NGEE Surface sample F53-3 deep-092012 (SPAdes) | ecosystem: Environmental > Terrestrial > Soil > Wetlands > Peat ... | reverse complement strand
TTTAAATCTACTGAAGGGGCAGATGCCTTCGCCGTTTTGAGATCAATTATCGACACGACCATTAAATCCGGACAAAATGTTTTGAATGCTTTATCACTTATAGCTAAATTGGAGACTGAATAGTTACGAATAATTTATCAATAGATAAAAAACAAATTATTCGGGGGAACATGATCGGAATAGACAGGTTAAACTTCAAATTAGTTTTTCTAATTAAATGCGGATCAAAAATAAAATTTCACCTGATTGATATGAAAAATATTGTGAGCTGTAAATTAAAAAAAGATCGAAATAAAGTTACAGGGCATATTAGCAAAATATCTTTGGAATGCGTGTTTGAGAAGGGAATCTTTGCAATCCATTTTGTCTTTTATGATGAAAGTAAAGATGACGCTTTTAAAATAATGCGCTCGTTTAAAAAAGCTTCCTATTGGAAAAAATGTATCAATATCTTCACTGAATCTGCTAACCTTTCCTATAAAAAAAATGAGAAATTTGCTGTATAATATCCAGCTAATCTAAGAGAGTACCATGATACCACATTTGGGAATATGTTATTGCTTCCGCTCTGATATTTAGTTATTTACCTTGATTTTGAGACTTTGCCTTTTTTTTGGGTTCGGGGGGTGCTAATGAAATTCTAATTAGCGCTCCTGCTCGCGTATTAACGGTAGGTGCCGATGAAGATATATACGGAGTAACCCGGTCCTGGGTAAAATAAAGCTGCACGTTGATCCGGTTATTAACGTAGTACGAAATTGTTGGGGCGATGCTGATCTGCTTACTTCCCGAGGTAGCAAACGAACTATTCTGATCCAGAATATTGTTTGAAGTAACATTATTTCGAATACTGAAGTTAAGACTAAAATTAATTTCGTTTTCGAGCGTTTTGCTGCCCGTTTTTGAAAAAGGGAGTACAAAAGGAAGCTTCATCCCCTTTTTCCTAAAACTTCCCCCAAAAGTTGCCTGGGTGGAATTTACTTCGCTTACCTGGTAATCTATCAGACTAAGGCTTAGTTGTCGCTGTTTCGTATAATCAAATTTCAGGCTAAGCTTATTGGTAAACGTCATATCAATCCCAACCAAGGGTGCAAATTGTTCTTGTATCGTTAAGTTGGGTACAAGGAAAAAAGGAATATAATTTTTGGAGACGGTATCAATAAAAGATGGATAATTGTAATGATCCACATCCTGGTATAACAAGGCAGATGTAAAGCTGTTCATACTCAAACTTGCATTGTAGGCATTGGTTAATGTGAAGTTTGAAAATATTTTACTCATACCCGGAAGCCTACTCAAACCACTATAAGTAATTCTCCAATTTGGTTTTGGAATAATTTCACTAAAAGGATTTGATTTTATGTTTGCGTTTTGTTGATTTATTAAATGTACACTGTTGGGATCCTTTCCAGTATAGGCCGCAACAAAAGCCGGTAATAATACATCCACAGAATAACGTCCATAGCCTAAAGCATAGCCATCAGCTCCAACCGGGTTGCCTGCTTGTTTATTATATTCATTTTTAGTTCCCAATCTTTGAGAGATAATTTTGCGGTAATCCTGGAACTGCAAAAAAGTATTTGAAACCCGGTTAGGGTCATTTTTCTCAAACAACGTATTTAAAGCGATATAAGTAACATTAAAGGACCCCGAAACGTAAGGGCTTAAATGTCCAAAGTGATTCCCTGTACCGGTTGTGTCTTTGAAGGTTTCAGAATAATTTTTACTAAAAGATTTCCCCATATTCACATCAATTGTGAAATCTTTTACTGGTTCTAATTGCGCGGAAATAGCAATTTTCTGATCGTAAGTTTGTACAAACAGATCACTGAATAATGAATCACGGCTAATGAGTCCTTTGGCGGCGGCTTTGTTCAACCAAACAGAGTCCGGTTGTTTCCCCAATATAAAATCAAAACCCGGCGCCATACTTTTGAAATTTTGCCCGAGGAATTTGGTGCTATCAGTATAACCCGGCAATCTTGTGTTACTTATGTTTGACACTGTTGCGTTCACTGATTTTATACTTGTGATCAATTTACCCAACACCCTCAAAGGGCCTCTCACTTCGGGTAAGTTGGTTTCTTTTTTTGATGAAGACGTGCTTTTATTTGCCGCGCTCTTGGAATTTTGTTGATTGTCTTGCTCCTTAGCCGGTCTAAGGGGCTGGTCCAAAGCCCGAAGCCATTTCGATTTACTATACAATCTTACAAAATCCATCTGAAAAGTGGCATTCTCCTGCTGTCCGTTTTCTAAAAAATTACCTAAATTAACTGCAAGCCTTGACGCTCCAATCCAATTGTATGTGGCTGTATAATCCAGGTGAAGTGACGTCCAGTCGGTGATCGGCAATTTCGAAAGCGGCACATTGTAAGAAAAATTTATTGTTTGATTGAAAGAAATATTTCTACCGCCTGCAAAAAAATTATGCCAAAGGGTATCTCTCTTTTCCTTTGTGTTAATTCGTCCGTTCGGCTCATCAATTATAGCATTGTTCAACGCGGAGTAATCAAATGACAAGGAATGAGTGAGATCCCATCTTAAAACATAATTTCTATTAAAAGTAAAATACTTATCAAAAGTTTCCGGAGTTACATATTCATCTCCACCAATACTCCTTGGCTTTACGGCTCCGGATTGCCGGAATACGTCAGCTTTAAACGTAATCTGCGATGGCACTGGGTTTATATTAAAATCCTTTACAAGATCGAACCAATGCGTTTTGCTTTTTTTGAACATCTTTTTGAAAGGTGAAATAAACTTCGGCTGTGGAGTAAAATTATAAGCCAGGCTTCCTTGCTGCCGTGTTACGTCGTTATATTCTAAAAGCGGCGTATGGACTTCTGTTTTCGTATAAGTATAGCTAAAATCAAGATTTTCTACATCCCAAAATTGTGGCTTTTTGTTACTCGTTCGGTTTTTGTGCACATTGGTAACGCTAATTGTTTTGATTGAAGCATCAGAAATGGCATTACTCTTTATAGAGTCCTTCTGACTTTTAGTAGAGGCATTTTTTAATTTTTGATTTAGCGTAATGTCCATATCTAAAGGATCGTATTCCGGTGTACTTATGGTTTTATTGATGCTTGCATAGAAAGGAATCGATATTGCCGCTTTTTTGGGCAACAGTTTTCCGAGTTCAAGATTCGCTGATGCGTCATACTGGACAAAATTATCCGTAAAACGGCCAGTTATTCCCTGATCCAGGCTTCCAAATCCTGCACTGTGCGTGTTCGCAGAAAGCGATATGGATCCAAGGTCAGAAAGATTTGCATCTATTCGCGCAAGGGAAGCCCACCCACCTGTTTCATCCATGGAAGATAATCGTAATTCATTAAACCACAATTCACCACATGCAGAAACTGCTCCGGTATTTTGTACCCCCATCAAGATGCCCGTAATCTGCGCCAGGTTTGGATTTCCTATTACTGAATAAGTTTGGCCATTGGATTGTAATCGCGAATACAATACATTTAAAGCAGTATCAGACAAATTCCTGTTTATTTTCAGTTGAACAAGATCGGCAAGGTTAAGATTGAGGTTATTACTTTGGATCCACAAAGTATCATTATATGCCTGGCTATCGGGATTCAGGCTTCCCGCGTCAAGAGGCGTTAAAGTTAAAGGTATTCTGACTTCGTAATAATTGCTGACAAAGTCGCTACCAATCCTGATTACGGCTGTCAGGTCTCCGTTGTTTAAAGTCGTTCCTGCATTACTTTTTTCAGCGTGAATATATAATTGAAGTTGTTTAAAATGCCGCAAATCCCTGTTGGCATAAGTCTCGAAAACAGCCTTGCCGTCATTTTTTGCAAGGTTGCAAAACGTCATCGAAAGAGATTGCTCATTCTGCAACAGCGGTACTCCATTATTACTCAATGTTTGTACGCGCTGTATAGCGCTGGGCGTGCGGTAAGGCAACGGAGTACGTTTATCGTTTTCTTCTATATTCACTGCACCCACATCAAATGCGGTATCTGAAGCTGGTTTATAAAGGCCGGTAGAATCTAGCTTATATTGAAATTTCCTCCAGGTATTTCTTACCAGGCTTAACTCACCAAAACGAACCGTTACACTATCCTGGAAACCGGTCAAGAACATTCTCATAAATCGGATAGATTTGAAATCAGGAATATTCCCCACTTTTTGATTATATGATGTAATTGGAATCCTTAGTTGATACCAGGTTTCATTTCTTGATGTATTGTTTGGCAGGTTTACACTAACCAATCTTTTATCCACAATAAAATTCTTGCCCACAGTCATTTCCGGATCGGTTGGGGGTTTCAGATCAACTACATATTGAAAATATTCTTCAGTTTCGTTAAGCGTATTGTCGTGATCAAGATCTTCCTGATCAGGATATAGCGTCGCTGCAGAAGAATATTTGGCATTGTTATCGGCTATTGGAGAATTTCCCTGGGGGTTATTATATTTCTTATAACGTGCAAGGATATCCGCATTTTCTGCGTCAAGATCGGCACCCCTGTAAAAATGATAATTATCGGATGAAGGATCTGACATCGCATCCTGGTAAATTTTCGAACCGGTGCCGAAATTGGCAGCCAGAACATTAAGGTAATCAAATCGTCTGAAATTAACTTCAGCGCTGTCTGTAAGACCATCAAAGCCTACATCCTGGTAAGGCCTGTCTCTGGGATCGTTACTAAAAGCATTGGTTACCTGAATTGGATTACTTGGTATTACACCCCAAATAGATGAATCCACCTTTGCCGGTAAATTTGGCGTAGGCAGCCCGTTTTCATAAAACCTTTTAGAATCTTTTAGTATATCTTCCGACACATTTCCAAGATTGATGTAAAATTTCCCTCCTTTACTGGCGGCGTCCAAAACAAAAGGATCCTGAACCCAACATTCTATATATTCTATATTCGCTGTTTCAAAGTCAGTCTGGTCGAGGCTCCGCATTAATCCGCCCCACTTAGTTGTCGGATTCAAAAACTTACCGGCAGAATTAAGATCTGCCTTGGAAGCATCAAAATTATACGGTCCCCGATCTGTTGGATAATAGGAAAGATCAAAAGTAATAAGTTGATTTTGCCCAAAATCGGTCGATACTTGCGGAAATATTTCCTGTTCGGATATAGCACGTACGCGAGGATCAGAAAGCACATCATTATTCTTGTACAAAGGATTGTTGGGATTTTTAGGATCCTGCAAAGTGGGCTCTATCTGGTACCAGGCAATCGCAGCCCGATTTTTCCCATACGCAAGACTGTTAGATGAATCAGCTTCAGGAAACAAGATGGCACCATTTTGATCCGTAGCGCCATGCGGCGTGGAGGCTAATGCCCAACTAATTGGTGGAAACCGCAAGTCAATATTGCTCTGGCTACCTTCAAAATCATCAATATAAACCACACCATTAGCTCCTTTTCCAATTTGTGGGGCATGGCCTGGTTTTAAAAATGCGGCCTCCCCATAGGCAGTAATGGAAGATGAGGCTGTTGAGTTATAAAATGGAATTTTATTTAAAAGTTTTGTAAGCCTCGGTGCATCCACGTTATAATTTCCATCTACGCCATACATCGTATTTCTGATGGGATCATCTCCATAATCAACTTTGGTAAAAAACGGCCTCTCACTCAGGCGAACAATAGTTCCACCTAATGACAATTTTTCTTTGGCTGTATTCTTTAGCAAATAATCGAGCCTAAGACCTAAATAGCTCTTTTGCTGAAGACCGAAAGTTGCATTGTTTTCGTAATTCACCTGCACAGGCACTCCTGAAGCAAGGATAGCTTGATTAATAACTTTTATGGTTCCCAGGTCATAATTAATCGTGTAATCAATGTTTTCCTTTAGTGTTTGACCGCCGGCAGTAACCGACACCGATCCCGGAGGAATATTATAGCCGATACTGATATCAGAAGCCGCAGATGTTTTGGCCGATCCTTGCAATATAAACCTGTCAAGATTTGGGAAATCTTGTTGCGCGGTCGTTTTTATAGAATCATATAAGGGGTAATATAAACTATCCGCGCCCAACGCCACATTTGTAAACACTTTGGGAGCAATGTCGCGACCGAAGGGTTCTAAGAGAGGAAAGATAATTCTGCTGTACTGCGATAAAACAGTATAACCTTCTATATAATCAAAAACCCCATCTGGTTGTGGATCATTATTACTATTAAGCCTATCCAGATTTTCAAGTGTCAACAGTGGAATACCCTTGTTTAAATCACCGTAAGGCAAATATCTTTTTGCACCCATCCCCGGATCAGAATACAACACGTTTAATTGAAAGCCCTGGGGATCTAATGATCCATAACCAACGCTGTAAACGTTCTTCATCATTAGGTGCCAAATGGGTAATTGGGGCCGTTGAGAGGTAGCTTTTAATAACTTCAAAAACAAGACTTTCTGATTGCTTGTAGTAGAATCCGGAGGCACATCCTGCGAAAATTCTCCTACCTGGTAAATTTTCCCGTTATAGGAATATTGAAACGCCACTGCTAAAACATCATCCGGCTGCAATGGCTGACTCAACGAAATGAATCCAACCCGCTTGTTATAAATGTATTGCGTAGAATCTAATTTACGGGCAAAAGTCTTTTCATAATCCTGAACGGGTGAAAGGCCCATAGCATTTAACTGGCTATTGATAAGCGAAGAATTTCGGCTATTTGGATTACTGATAATGGAAGAATATTCGCTGTTTGTATTGTTGTCGGGCAACGAACCCGTTACTGTAAAATTGTGATATGGAGCCGACTCTCCCAGGTCCATTAGGCCTACGACTTCACGCGCATTAGTTGTTGTACCATTTTTATTAGTCACCCACACTTCCAATCGCAGTATCTGAACCGGTGTTGTTATAGCAGGTGCATTACTCATTACCTTATTGAAATTATTTTTAAAGTATTGCGCTAATAGGAAATGCCTGTTTTCTTCATAATCGGTGGATTTTAATGAAAATACAGAAGCCGCACTTCCCCCCTGAAGATTTAAGGATTGCTTTTGGGAACTTTGATTTGCCAGAACTGCCGTAACGGATAATTTACCAAACTGCAATTGTGTTTTAAGTCCAAACAGCGATTGTGCACCGGGTATTAATGTGCTTCTCAAAGGGAAAGAGACATTGCCTGCTTCAAATTTTTTCAGGATCTCATCATCAGTACCCGTGTAATCTAATTTGAGCTGGTTGGTAAAATCCAAATTGGCCAGCGTATTATAATTGATGGGAAATTTTAGTTTGTCTCCAATGTTAGCCAACACATTCAATTGCGCTGACTCCTGAAAATCAAAACCTCCATTTTTACGCGCAGCTTCGGGCAAAGTGGGATTTTTTACGTTTTGCCCCTGGTAGCCCGCAGTGACATCTACGTTGCCTTGTGGTTGAATGGATACTTTGCCATTTCCAAAAAGTCTGTTGAAAAGATTATCATATACACTGAGCTTTGGTTTTACCTGGCCACGGTTCAGTAAGCTAAGGGTATTGGCGCGTTCCTGGAAGTATTGTGTTTCGGCCTTTTGGGCCTCCATCGCCTGAAATTCTTCGGCGGTATAGGTAGTTGGGGTCCGGTAATACCGATTTCCCACTTTCTCAAAAATAGTATAGGTTTTTGTAATTGGATCGTAAGCTACTGAGTCATTGATATTTGGCGGAAGCTTAAAGTCATAAACATTAGAATGCCCCGAAAGAAAGTCACCTCTCCTGTCGTGTAAAGGAAAAGGAAGACTGTCATTTTTTATAATTGAGGAAGAGTCTTGCGCTGCTGCACGAGAAGGCCACACAATAGCAACCACTATTGACAGTAACCAATAAATTATCAACCCAAAATAATTTGGTGCTAATTTTCTTTTAAGCAACATCCAGCAAATTAATTAGGTAGATTTTCTATCAAATAGCTTTTAGGGCTTTTTTTATTAAGGATTCCAGGATATTTATGGAAGGCTCCGAAATTACAACTTTTTTAATTGCCTGCTCACCTGCAGGTCTTGATATTCCAAGAGCCACTAATGCATTTAACGCATCCTGCTCCAAAGTATTGCCGACACTAGCGAATCCGGCTGCTGTTGTTGATATTTTTGAAATTTTATCTTTTAATTCAAGCACAATTCTCTCAGCGGTTTTTTTCCCGATTCCTTTCACACTTTCCAGTACAGACGTATGTTTCATCATGATTGCATTTTTTATTTCCTCCGATTTCATACCAGACAACATCATCCGCGCCGTGGACGCTCCAACGCCCGACACACTTATCAGGAGCGTAAACATCTCCTTTTCTGTAAGATCAAAAAAACCATATAACGTATGCGCATCTTCTTTTACCTGCAAGTAAGTAAATAATTTGCCTTCGTCCAATCGTTCAATATGAGTATAAGTATTCAGGCTTATGTTTACTTCATACCCTACTCCACTCACATCAACGTATACCATTGTTGGAGTTTTGTAAGAAAATTTACCTGATAAGTATGCAATCATAGTCTTTTAAAGTGCGTCAAAAGTAAGTAAATCACTTTAATCGACAACCCATATAATTAAATAAATATGATCAATTCCAAGACGAATAAACAGGATGTTGTATTTTTATCACCTTAATTAAATTTTATTTTATATAAATGAATCAAAAAATATCTGCTGCCATTACTGCTGTAGGGGCTTACGTGCCAGAATACAGGCTTACTAATGCCATTCTTGAAACTATGGTAGAAACCTCTGTCGAATGGATAAAAACCCGAACCGGCGTAGAAGAAAGAAGGATATTAAAAGGTGAAAATATGGGTGTGTCCAAAATGGCCGTCCCTGCAGTTTTGGAACTTTGCAAAAAAAGAGGAATTGATCCGATAGAGATTGATTGCGTAATCTGCTGTACCGTAACACCGGATATGACTTTTCCAGCCACTGCTAATATTATTTCGTACGAAATTGGTGCTAAAAATGCTTTTGGTTTCGATCTTTCGGCGGCCTGCTCAGGATTTTTATTTGGACTTACCACCGGAGCTTCATTTATTGAAAGTGGCCGCTATAAAAAAGTAGTTGTAGTAGGTACGGATAAAATGAGTGGCATTGTAGACTATAGCGACCGGAAAACCTGTGTACTTTTTGGCGATGGTGCAGGTGCTGTTTTGTTAGAACCAAACGAAGAAGGTTATGGAGTACAGGATAGTCTTTTAAAAACAGATGGCATAGGTTGCGATTATCTGAAAATGGTAGCAGGAGGTTCTGCAAAACCCGCTTCAATAGAAACCGTGATGGCGAAAGAACATTACATTTTTCAGGAAGGCCCACAGGTATTTAAGTTCGCGGTTAAAGGAATGGCCGACGTGTCTTATGAATTGTTAGAAAGAAATCATTTAACGGGCGATGATATTGCATGGCTGGTTCCGCACCAGGCTAATAAAAGAATTATTGATGCCACAGCCAATCGAATGGGATTAAGTACAGACAAGGTGATGATTAATATACAGCGTTATGGAAATACGACTTCGGCTACTATTCCCCTGTGTTTATGGGACTGGGAAAAAAAATTAAAGAAAGGTGATTTGATTGTGCTCGCTGCTTTTGGCGGTGGATTTACATGGGGGGCTACGCTGGTGAAGTGGGCGTATGACACGAAATGAGGGGAATGAAAAATATTGATAACAGTAGTCAAACAAATAATAGAGATTTCTTTTTTCTGCTTGATGAATATTTAAAGAGTAAAAGGAATAGCAACGTTTTCTAGACACAACGGGAAAGGTATGCTGATAAAATAAAAATCCAGCCTAAAAAAGTAGTAGATAATAAATATAAAAATTACTTTTAACCCATCGGAACTTTTGTATTCAAATAATTCACTAAAAAGTTATTAAGCCCAAAAACTTAATTTGAAAAACGAAAAAAGAACCAGTTCATACTTTGTACCCAATAGCCACTTTTTATCCCCAACTTTTCTTAACATGACACAAAGATTAGCGAGTATTATCTGTCATTACAAACAATGGAAAAATCAAAATCCAGACACTTGGATTGAACATTGCAAAAATCAAAGTACACTTTCTGAGGCAATTCATATTGCTGGATTAAGTGAAAATTATTTAGGTAAAAGGCATCCTCATCAATATCGACTCAAAAAATTTGATTTAGAAAATTTCACTGCTAAATTACTTGACAAAGAGAATCAATTAAATAAGGTTTTAGACTTTGATACTTTACTTAAAGGTGTAAGTGAAGCAAAATCAAAAGGTATCGGACAATTAACAATTTATGACACAGCACAAAGGCTTGGAGAATATTTAAATATATTTCCAAATAAAATATATTTACACGCTGGAACAAAAACAGGAGTAAAAAAACTAATTGGCAAAACAAATAAAAACTCAATTACAAAAGACATTTTACCCGAACCTTTTAAAACCGCGGACTTAACTTGTTCAGAATTAGAAGACATTCTTTGTATTTATAAGCAATTTTTTTAACAACTAAAGGCTGCCACAACATTGAATTGGTATTATGTTTACGGACTAAATGTGTGGTAAAACTAAAGCGATTTGTCATAGAGTATAAACGTATTTTTTATGGTCAGAATTTTAAAAAAATAATTAAAAATGAAAAAAATAATTCTAAGTATACTGATAGTATTTTCACTGTCTATTTCATACGCGCAAGAAGAACATGATGTTGAATATAATTTGTCGTCCTATGTACGCGATGGATACAAAGATGGTCTAAGGGATTTGGCTAATAGTACTACTCATAAAGCAAAGGTGATAATTTATTTAGATCCTAAGAGTGTAACAGTTATAGGTCCTATAAGAGGTTCCTGGGTGTTTTCTCGCGATATATCTACTATTAGAGAAGATAATAGAATTACTGAGACTTATGTGGGAGTCGATAATCAGCAGAGGGAGCTTCGCGTAATCATAATAAGAAGTGCTGTATCGTTTAAGCCTCTTATATTAGTAATGGAAGGTAGGGCTTACTGGGATTCATTTAGACTTAGCAATTAAATATATTGGTTATTAACTATTAGTCCAAGTATAAAGCACCTGCATGGCGTAAGTTTGCAGCAGAGTCTTGCGAATTAGCTATACTTGCACTGGACTTTAAAATCATTTTTTTACTCTTTCAGCAAACAAACAAATATCCACAATTTCTATTCTTCAAAAACCACATTTTAAATTCACAAAAAGGATAGATAAGGGAACAATTGAAAAAGAGAAGAATGCATTGAAATGCTAATCCGCTTATTTAATAATTTTTAGAAGGAGGTTTTTATGAAAAAAAATCTACAGCAAAACAACAAATATTCACGATTTCTCTTAAAACGCCACCTTCGGAATTGCCGCTATCAGTCTCTGAGTATATTCGTTTTTAGGATGAAAATAAATCTCGTCTGCGCTACCGCTTTCTTCAATTTTGCCTTTGTTCATGACTATAATGCGGTCACTGATATAATGCACCACGCCCAGATCGTGAGAAATAAAAATACAAGTGAATCCTAGTTCGGCTTTTAAATCGTTCAATAAATTCAACACCTGGGCCTGCACGCTTACGTCCAACGCTGACACACTTTCGTCACAAATAATAGAATCAGGATTCAGGCTCAGCGCCCGCGCAATACATATTCTTTGGCGCTGACCGCCGCTGAATTCGTGCGGATAGCGGTTAAAATATTCCGGCTTCAGATCTACCTTTTCCAACAGTTCAATAATCTTTTCTTTTCGTTGTTTTTTGCTTGGCAAAATTGAATGAATTTTCATTGGCTCATTAATGGCCTCACCAATAGTTATTCGTGGATTTAATGAACCATAAGGATCCTGGAAAATGATCTGGATATCCTTTCGCATTTTTCTCAACTCATCAGCAGCTATGTCCGCAATATTTTTTCCATTAAAATAAATATTGCCAGAAGTTGGCTCAATAAGCCTTATCAAAGATCGCCCCAGCGTAGTTTTGCCGCAGCCGCTTTCGCCCACCAGGCCTACCGTTTCGCCTTTATCTATCGTAAAGCTTACATCATCCACCGCTTTAAATTCATTTAATATCTTTCCAAAGAAATTTTTCTTCGTTGGAAAATACACTTTCAGATTTTCTACTTTTAATAAAGGGAATGCTGTTTCTGAGATATACACTCTCTCCTGATTACTTTTATCTTCTGCCTGATCTCTTACCCGTTCTACCTGATACCTCATCGCAGATAACTGATCACTATCTTTCCTTTCATCACCTAAAAAATCACTAATCACCGGAAGCCTTTTCCCTTTGGACGACGCACCTGGTCTGCAACTTAATAAAGCTTTTGTATAGGGATGTTGAGGATCTAAAAAGATGTCTTTAATAGAACCGGCCTCTACCACTTCACCTTTGTACATTACAATTACTCTATCGGCAATTTCTGAAACTAAACCTAAATCGTGCGTGATATAGATGACGCTCATGTGTTGCGTTTGCTGCAGTTCCTTTATTAGTTTTAAAATTGTTTTTTGAACTGTAACGTCCAACGCAGTCGTAGGTTCATCAGCGATCAGTAGCGCAGGATGGCAACTTATGGCCATTGCGATCATTACTCTTTGTTTTTGTCCTCCGCTTATTTCATGAGGATAACGCTTAAGAATAGACGAAGGATTGGGAAGTTTAACTTCCGCAAATAATTCGATTGTTTTTTTTTTCGCTTTCGCGTAGGAAACGGGCTGATGAATTCTCATCGCTTCAATCACCTGGTCGCCACAGGTTTTTACAGGATTTAATGAAGTCATGGGCTCTTGGAAAATCATCGAAATTTTATTGCCACGTATTTTTCTCAACTCTTTATCTTTAAGTTTCAAGATATCAACGGCCGTTTTACCATCTTCAGAGAAAAGAATTTGGCCGCACTTGTAATTTGCCGGAGGCGATGGCAGTAATTGTAAAACGGAAAGAGAAGTAACAGTTTTGCCTGAGCCTGATTCACCAACAATAGCTACTGTTTCGCCGGAATTTATTTCATAAGATATATTTTTTACCGCGGAAGTAATACCCGAATCTGTAGTAAAATCAACAGTGAAATTTTTTATTTGAAGAAGCGGGAGATTCATTTTGTGAATGGTGAGTTGTCAATGGTCAATCCTGAATGGTGAAATGTCAATTGTAAAGCGTGAATAAGAATCCTCATTTTTTGTCGGTTTACTGCTTCGGGCAATTTCATCTCTGGATATTTTAAAATTTCAAATGCCGTACAGTAAGCCCGTTGTTGATTAATTGCTTCAAAGACTCTATTCCAATCCTTAAATGCATTTCTACAAAATTGGCGGTTACTTTTGCATCACTTGCTGTTGTTTTCACACCTTCCGGAACCATTGGTGAATCACTAACCAACAATAACGCACCCGTAGGAATCTTATTAAAAAATCCAACTGTAAAAATGGTAGCCGTTTCCATATCAACAGCGTAGGCACGAATCTTTCTTAAGAATTTTTTAAAAACTTCATCGTGCTCCCAAATTCTTCTGTTAGTAGTATAAACTGTACCTGTCCAATAATCAACTGAATGATCGCGAATGGTAGTAGAAATAGCTTTTTGTAATGCAAAAGCCGGCAATGCCGGCACCTCCGGGGGAAAATAATCATTAGATGTACCTTCACCCCTGATAGCCGCAATTGGAAGGATGAGATCACCAATTTTATTTCGTTTTTTCAGGCCACCACATTTTCCCAAAAATAAGACCGCTTTTGGATCGACAGCGCTCAATAAATCCATAATTGTGGCAGCTCCGGGGCTGCCCATGCCAAAATTAATAATAGTGATATTATCGGCAGTAGCGCACTGCATCGCTTTGTCAACGCCTACAATACTGACATTATTGATATCGGCAAACATTTGTACATAATTACTAAAATTAGTGAGCAAGATGTATTCGCCGAAATTAGTTAACTTTTCACCGGTGTAGCGCGGAAGCCAATTATTTACAATTTCTTTTTTTGTTTTCATAATGAATAAAAATACGATTTTAGGGGTTATTGAAATTTAAAAAAATAATTTATAGATAAAAAGGCCTCATAAAAAGGAACAAAGACCATTAATGATAAAAATAGAATTTCCAAAAGATAACATTCTTATTCAGCAACGGGAAGGCATAAACGAAATTTTTGACACCGTCAGGAAAAAATGGATCGTAATGTCTCCTGAAGAATGGGTGCGTCAGAATATGCTGCAATACCTTTTAATTATAAAAAAATACCCCCGTTCTTTAATGGCGGTAGAGAAAGAAATAAAACTGGGCGAATTGAAAAAGCGGTGTGATATTGTAATTTACAACAGGCAATCACAACCTTGGATGATCATTGAATGTAAGGAAATGAATGTAAATCTTTCTCAAAAAACAATAGCCCAGATACTCAGGTATCATATTACTTTACAATCAAAATTTCTGATCATTACCAATGGAAGCTATAGCTATGGGTTTGAAAAGAAGCAAGAAAAGTTTGTCGAGATAAACACTTTCCCGGATTTTGAAGTTTGATTATTGCGGCCAATATTACCGGAATTTTAATCAATTTGAATTCTGTTCCTAAACTTTTCTTAATGGTTTCAACCATTTTTTCTTAAGGAAAAATACCCAACTCTGCATAAGAAGTAGCCACTTTATTAATCGCGCACACGTAAGCTGCGGTACGCATATCAGGTATTGCAGGAGTCTTTTGCCAGATGTCCACAATTTCGCGGGTAGCAGCTGTCATGGTTTCCTCCAGTCCGCTTCTTACCAGGTCCACTTCATCTGCGCCGTGCAAGATAAAATCTTTCTCCACCGTGCTGATCGTTTTGCCGGTTAATTCTTCAAGCTGGTTTACAATATGGTGATTCATATTCTCAGAAAATCTTTTTTCCAAACGACCATAACGCACGTGACTTAGGTTTTTAAGCCATTCAAAATAACTAACCGTAACACCTCCGGCATTTAAATACATATCGGGAACGATCAATACGCCTTTCGGGTTTAAAATTTCATCCGCTTCAGGCGTTAAAGGGCCATTTGCGGCTTCGCCGATAACTTTTGCCTTTATTCTTGAGGCATTTTCGCCATTGATCACATTTTCCAATGCGGCCGGAATTAAAATATCACAATCCATTTCAAGCGCATCCGAAGATTTTTCAAAATTCTTAGCGCCAGGGAAATCAAGGATAGATTTTGACTTTTGCCGATGTAGCCAAACTTTTTCCACATCAAGACCTTCATAATTATAAATGGCTCCCTCATATTCTGCAATACCTACTATAATAGCGCCCGCCTGCTGAAAGAATAACGCACTGTGGTAGCCCACATTTCCCATTCCCTGCACACATACGCGCTTACCTTTTACGCCCAATGGTAGTCCAACCTTTTCCATAAGCGTAGGCATATTGCATATTTCGGTAAGCCCATAAAAAACGCCTAACCCAGTCGCCTCTTTTCTGCCGCGCACACCGCCCTGCGAAACGGGTTTGCCGGTCACACATCCTGCCGCGTCTATTTCGGCAGGATGCATAGCCACATACGTGTCAAGTATCCAAGCCATTTCCCTTTCTCCGGTTCCGTAGTCAGGAGCCGGCACATCAATGCCCGGTCCGATAAAATTTTTCTTGATCAATTCAGCGGTATAGCGTCGCGTAATTTTTTCAAGCTCATAGGGAGTATATTCTCTTGGGTTTATTTTGATACCGCCTTTAGCTCCACCAAACGGAACATTTACGATCGCGCATTTGTAAGTCATCAAGGCAGCCAATGCCATTACTTCGTCCTGGTTTACCGCATTGCTAAAACGAATGCCCCCTTTGCAAGGCGTTTTATGATGCGAATGCTGCACACGATAAGCTTCAAGGGTTACGATTTCACCGTTTTCTCTTTTAATAGGGAATCGCATCTGGTACACGCTGTTACATTGTTTTATCTGCTGCAGAATTCCACTATCCCAGGAAGTAAATACAGCGGCCTTATCAAAACTTTTTTCTACATTTTTGAAAAAACTGTATTGATTGTTTGATGCCATAAAATTTATTTATTAATTGCTCTATGAAGCTAAAACAATTTTTGGGAATAAAAAATTTGACAATTGCTTGTACACCACGGTTCAAATGAAAAAGAAATCATTTTGATTGGCCAGCAGCGAGTTTTACCAATCCCGTCAAGGAAATGGTCTATAAAGAATTTTCTCTTTTCGAAACTTTTCGATCTATTCTTACTAGGTAAAGAAAAAATACAGTTAAGATAACGATACAAACGGCCATTACCACATAAATTTTATCATGGCTTCTCATGGTATCATCGATTGTAGCTGCAGAGCTATCAGCCGCGTTTTGAGCCCAGATAAAAGGACTGATAAGAAAAGATATAACACTAAGGCTTACACGCTTCAGATTAATTTTACTCATGTATTACATTTTTATTGGCAAGCAGGCTTAACCGTATTTTTAAACTGCTAATCCATATTCCTAAAAGCAGCCAGCCAAAAACAGCAGGCCAGAAAATCATTTCCATTGTTGCATCAAGACTTCCGCCGCCAAGTGCCGGATTACCGCCACCTTTCGCCCCTTCCATCCCACCGGGATGAAGTGATTGTACCATACGTGGCAATATCATTATTAAAGGAATATAAATAAAGTAAGCGAAAATATTGTAAACTGCGGTTACTCTTGCTCTTTTATCCATATCAGTCATAGAGCCGCGTAGAACGAGATAAGCGAGATAAATTAAAACGGCAATGGCAGCAGCTATTTGTTTAGGATCGTTACTCCAAAATTCGCCCCACGTATATTTGGCCCATATAGAGCCTGTCGCAAGGCCAAGTAATCCAAAAATAATCCCCGTTTTAGCGAGCTCAGAAGCATAAATATCGTACCTAAGATTTTGCGTGCGGAGGTACGCAATGGAATAAACCAGCGAGAGCGATAGTAAACCCATTTGTCCAAACCACATAGGAACGTGAAAGAAAAAATTACGAATGCTTTGATGGAGATTACCAACCATCGGAACGTGAATCAGGAAACCTGCTGTGACAGTGAGAAACAAGAACACCATACACAATATTTTCCACCATTTTAATTTCATGAACAAATTTTTGTGGTGCAAAATTAAGGATTTGCCACTAATTCGTCGAATAAAAACGGATCGATTCATTTTGATGTCCGCTGTTCAAAGAATTAATTCCATGCGAAAAATTAATGATGTCTTTTAATCCTTCCACAAAAAAGGAAATAATACAATAGACAAAACTACCACCAGCACATCAAGGCCTATCAATAGCATTGTAATCTGCATAATTGCACCATCTCTGAATACTTCCCCAAATGCCGATTTGGACAATCTTATTAACAGTAGTAATTGAGGAATAATAAGAGGAAATCCCAGGATCGCCATTATAGCTGCGTTCTGATGCGCTTTTGCAGCGATAGCTGACATTAAGGTAAAAACAAGGCTTAGACTTAGGCCGCCCAGGCATGCGATACCAATGAACTGAAATGGATTCATTATTGGATTACCCAATAAAATCCAAAATAGAATAAGGCTGACCAGAACCATCAAAAGCATAATGACGGAACTGTAAATTAATTTGGCAATAATAAAATGGACCGGACTGGTGATTGTATAAAAGTAAAGCATGCGGCCTTTGCTTTCCTGCATAAAGCTTTTCGCTACCGCATTGATACACACAAATAATTGTATCATCCAAAATAAGCCGTTATAAACCGCGCTCTCCGGCTGGCCCATTGCCAGGTACAATACAAAAATGGTAGAAGCCACATATAATAAAATTCCAAAAAAAGTATGCTGCTGTCGGAGTTCCAGCAGGAAGTCTTTTTTTAGGAGCGTGATTATTTTTGACATACAAAGAAAGTATAAGTTATTAGGTACGGGTTATCTGGTAAGATTTTGATAGTTTGTTATGGCAATATTGAGTGAATTACTTAATCGTTCAGTAAACAGAGAAATAATCGCGATTCTTCATTAACTGTTTAACTAATTAACGCATTAGTTTTTCAGCGCCGCACAAACCCTACATCTTGGTTCATAAATATCTTTTTCGCCCAATAATACCTGGCCGCCGGTTTTTACTTTCCTATAGCTCACGTTAGCAATATTGCCACAAACTACACATATCGCGTGAAGTTTAGTAATGTAATCAGCGATTGCCAATAAATTAGGCATTTGTCCAAAGGGCCTTCCCTGGTAATCCATGTCTAGTCCCGCTACAATCACTCTCATCCCTTTTAGCGCCAGTTTTTCACAAACAACTGTAATCTGATCATCAAAAAACTGCGCTTCATCGATACCGACTATGTCCACATCTTGTGCAAGCAAAAGTATCGTTTGAGAATTATCTATCGGTGTGGATTGTATTTTATTTTCATCATGGCTTACAATTTTTTGTTCATCAAACCTGGTATCAATAGATGGTTTAAATATTTCAGCTTTTAGATTGGCTATTTCTACTCTCTTTAGCCTGCGGATCAGTTCTTCCGTTTTTCCGCTGAACATACTGCCGCAAATAACCTCTATCCAGCCACGCCTTTCTCCTCTGAAATTTGGTTCTATAAACATTTTTTGTATTTTATTTTAATTTTCAATTTGTAACTTAGCCACGATTTTGCAAGGTTAAAATGAATTTTTGTGAAATCAAAAACAAAAATTTATCCAGTATTTTTTTATAAACCTAAGACACATCACTGAGAATATGGATAGAGTGTCAACACTCCTGAAAAAGCTACAAAAACAATTTGACGAGAAATCATCTGCGGAAGCTATGTTGCGAACGACCCAGATTTTACAGGCTGAATTGCTTCAGCGGAAAGATAAGACTTCTGTTTTGTCCACTACGAGGGTATCGGTACTAATGCCATCCGTTTTTTACGCCGAAAGATCCGGCGTTTCCACAAAAGACTCATTTGTTGAAGAAAAAGTTATACAAGTGTTGCAGGTAGATGAAAAAGAAATAGAAGCGGAATTAGAAGAGATAAAAAAGAACGCGGAAGCAGCTAACTCACGAGGATCGATGAACAGGCCTACTTTTATATACGATCCCGAGGACCTTCCTACCCTGGCGCACCAGGATCAGCCTGAGAAAAAACTCTCACCCGATGAACTTTCGTTTGAATACCCCGAATCGTTGAATGATCATCTGAAAGAAAAAACTAAAATAGAACTTTCCCAATCTTTGACTTCGACTCCTATAAAGGATTTAAAAAAAGGGATTAATGTCAACGATCGCTTTGTTTTTATCAGCGAATTATTTCGCGGCGACGAAGCAATGTATGAACGAAGTATTAAAACGATCCAAAGTTTTTCTATTTATGCCGAAGCTGAATTTTGGATAAAACGTGAATTAAAAATAAAAATCGGTTGGCGCGACAATCATCCCGTAGTAAAACAATTTGATCAATTGGTGAAGAGAAGATTTTTGTAATTCTTACATTGGGTTAGCAATTATAAAAACGATATAATTGTTCGTTTACTGTTTAACTTTTATTTTAATAAAATTGATTGGTTTTTGAATTTTAAACACATCACTTATTGCTGCGTTTAAGTCTGAGATTCACTAAGAAAATAGAAATGCCGGTTATTTGTTTGTTTACTATTTGACTTTATCCTCGTCGCCCATCAGAAGGTTAGCGCCGCCATCGCGCATGATTTCATCCATATTCCTGTCATTATCGATAATTCCTTTTTCCTCTAGCATCCGCATGTCTTTTGCGTCTCGTAAAAATTCAGAAGCAAAAATGAATTCATTTAATTTTTTATTTTTATTGAAAATGATTTCTTTATTATTTCCTTCCCATTCTTTTATGCCATGGTAGAGATACAAAATATTTTCTCCTATTTCCATTACACTATTCATGTCGTGCGTATTAATGACCGTTGTCATATTATTTTCGATAGTGATTTCATGAATTAACTTATCAATTACCATTGATGTTTGCGGATCGAGCCCTGAATTGGGCTCGTCACAAAATAAATATTTTGGTTTTAATACGATAGCTCTTGCAATACCTACACGTTTTTTCATACCTCCGCTTATTTCCGAAGGATACTTTTTATTAGTATCTTTTAATTCCACTCTTTCCAATACATCATTAACTCTTTCTATCTTTTTTTGAAGGTCCCATTTGGTAAACATGTCCAGCGGAAATTTTACATTTTGTTCTACAGTCATGCTGTCAAAAAGTGCCGACCCCTGAAATAGCATGCCGATTTGTTGTCGCAATTCTTTGCGCTCCTCCTGGGTCATATGAGTCAAATTTTTTCCATCAAAAATTATCTCTCCGCCATCCACTTCAAAAAGTCCTACCATGCACTTTTGTAAAACAGTTTTGCCACTACCACTGGTACCTATGATGAGATTGGTTTTACCCGTTTCCATCACAGCGCTGATACCTTTCAAAATTTGTTTATCCTCAAAAGATTTAGAAACATTTTTAATCTCGATCATAAAAACTTCGATTTGTTAGAATTTCGCGATTTTACAATAGAAAGAACGCGAGTATATAATCCGCAAATAAAATAAGCACACAACTGGTAATTACAGCCGTGGTACTTGCCCTTCCGATTTCCAATGCGCCTCCTTTTACATTGTATCCATAAAAACAAGATACACTGCTGATAATAAATGCGAAAGTGTAGGCCTTTACCAATGCAAACCATACATTTTTTGGAACAAAATTCATTAGCAAGCCCCTGTCAAATGTTTCAGCAGGTAAGATACCTCCCATGCTACCGGCTAGCCTGCCGCCGTAAATACCAAGCGCCATCGCAAGAATTACTAATAATGGAATGGTAATAAGCGAAGCAAAAATCTTTGGCGCCACGAGATATGATTTCGTGTTGATGCCCATAATTTCCAGCGCGTCAATTTGTTCACTCACTCTCATATTTCCAAGCTCTCCAGCAATCTTACTTCCTACTACACCTGCCAAAACAATACAAACTAATGTAGGAGCAAATTCCAGTATTACCGTATCGCGGACTACCTGTGCTATTGTTTCTTTTTGAATCACCGGGCTGACGAGCTGATAGGCTGTTTGTACCGCACTTACTGCACCCATAAAAATGGAAATAACGGTAACAATCCAAAGCGACCCCATTCCTATTTCTACCGATTGATGCATCAGTTCTTTCCAGTACATCTTAAAATTTTCCGGTTTGGTAAACATGCCTTTCATCATCAAAAGATAGGCTCCAATTGAAGAAAAAAGTTTCATCGTAGTTACTTAAAAATTATTTTATTGGTTCAATGTTATGCTGTTTTCCTTGTCTTCCCCCATCTTCCTTTCGGTGATTCTTCACTATCTGCTTTTATTCCATTGCATTTCAGTTGCGCATCTACTACAGCTATCAATACCATGTTGTAAATACTCCGTACCTGGCTCCCCAACTGAAGAACGTGAACCGGCTTATTAAGGCCTAATAAAATAGGTCCGATAGCCTCAGCGCCCCCGACTTCCTGCAGCAGATTATAGCTAACATTGCCCGCAGCAAGATTCGGAAAGATCAGCACGTTAACATCTTTATCTATCAATTCACTGAATGGATAATTGTCTTTTAAAATTTCCTGATTAAACGCTACATTGGCCTGCATTTCTCCACCTACCAACAGGGAGGGTTGCTTTTGTTTTACAATATACCTGGCGCGAGCTACTAACCTTGCTTCTGGCGAATTGCTGCTGCCAAAATTTGAATAGCTTAACATAGCGATGACCGGCGTAATTCCAAAATTCCTTACTTCTTCGGCTACTATGATGGCGATGTCTGCGAGTTCTTCAGCGGTTGGGTTAAAGTTGACAGTGGTGTCTGCCAAAAACAAAGGCCCTTTCTTAGTCATCATGATATACATACCCGCTACTTTTGTGGTAGGGGTTTCGGTTCCGATCACTTGCAATGCAGGCCTAATGGTATCGGGATAGTTTTTTGTAAGGCCCGAAATCATCGCATCCGCTTCACCTGTTTCTACCATCATACAGCCAAAATAATTGCGGTCGCGCATTGCTTTTTTGGCTTCATATATGTTGTATCCTTTCCGTTGGCGTTTAGCAAAAAACAATTCTCCAAAATGAACCCTCTTTTCGTAAGCCTCGTCGCTTTTCGGGTCAATGATGGGCATTCCTGTTATATCTATCCCCGCTTCTGCGGCGATTTTATTTATCTTTTCAATATTACCCAGCAAAATAGGAAAAGCAACCCCTTCTTCCTGTACTTGTTGCGCGGTTTTTAATATTTTTTGATTGTCTGCCTCTGCGAACACAACACGCTTTGGATCCCGACGTGCTTTCGCACCCAACATTCGTAACAAATGATTGTCAATTCCGAGCCTCTTATTAAGTTCAACTCCATAGGCTTCCCAATCTGTTATCGGTTTCCTTGCCACACCGCTTTCCATTGCGGCCTTTGCAACGGCTGGCGCCACATAAGTTAACAACCTGTTGTCAAGCGGCTTGGGAATGATATATTCGGGGCCAAAAGAAATATTTTTTTCATTGTACGCCATTGTAACGATATCGGGTACAGGCGTTTTGGCCAATTCAGCCAAAGCTTTTACCGCCGCCAGTTTCATGGCTTCATTTATCTGCGTTGCCCTCACGTCCAATGCACCTCTAAATATATACGGAAATCCCAAAACATTGTTTACCTGGTTTGGAAAATCACTTCTTCCAGTGGCCATTATGACATCTTTACGAACTGCAATTGCTTTATCATAGGTAATCTCAGGATCGGGATTGGCCATCGCAAAAACGATCGGGTTTTTTGCCATGCTTTTTACCATTTCAGGAGTGACTACATCACCGACGCTTAAGCCGATAAAAACATCCGCGTTTTTCATTGCTGTTTCCAGCGTCCAATTTTTATTTTTTGTGGTTGCAAATAATTTCTTTTTTTCATCAAGTCCTTCGCGTTCAGCATAGATTACCCCGGTTTTATCGAACACTATAAAGTTTTCGGGGACAGCGCCTAAAGCGACATATAGCTGTATACAGGCCATAGCCGCAGCACCCGCGCCATTCACTACAAACTTGGCCTTATTGATTCTTTTCTTTTGAACTTCCAGGGCATTCAGCAAGGCGGCAGCACTAATAATGGCAGTTCCGTGTTGGTCATCGTGCATAACGGGAATTTGTAAACGTTCTCTCAGCTTTTGCTCGATATAAAAACATTCCGGCGCTTTAATATCTTCCAGGTTGATCCCACCAAAAGTAGGTTCCAGTGAAGCAACAATTTCTATAAATTTATCTGGATCTGTCTCATTAATTTCTATGTCAAAAACATCGATATCAGCAAAAATTTTGAATAATACACCTTTCCCTTCCATTACAGGCTTTCCTGCAATAGCGCCTATATTTCCAAGACCAAGCACCGCTGTTCCATTACTCACAACACCGACCAAATTTCCTTTCGCCGTATATTGGTAAGCCATTTCAGGATTTGCTTCAATTTCGAGGCATGGAATTGCTACGCCCGGCGAATACGCTAACGATAGATCTCTTTGCGTTTTAGTAGCCTTTGTAGGAATGACTTCAATTTTACCGGGACGTCCCTTTGAGTGATAATCAAGTGCTTCCTCCTTACGAATACTTTTTTGCATAGATGTTTTTTAAACGATACGCCAAATGAACACGACTGGATATTTGTATGGTAAAGATAGCTAATGTTGACAATTCGTTACATAGAAACACCAAGCCATGCCATAATGCCTACACCGTTTTCTATGGCGCTTTCATCAATATTAAAAGTAGGAGTATGTACACCCGAAGAGATGTTCTTTTTAATATTTCCAACACCCAACCTAAAAAAGCATGCAGGAATAATATGAGAATAAAATGCAAAGTCCTCAGCCCCCATCCGCATTTCAGTTTCTTCCACGTTGTCAGTACCTATGAATTCCCCCGCTTTTCGCTTAGCCGTTTCCGTTAATTCGATATTGTTTAAAACAAAAGGATAACCTATGTCAATTTTAACGTCAATATCAGTACCAGAAATCTTTCCGGTTTCAACACAAATATTTTTTATAAGATTATGAGCTTTAAATCTCCACTCTTCATTCATAGCCCTGAAAGTACCCATTAACTTTACTTCTGATGGAATCACATTGGTAGTATTGCCTCCCTGGAAAGAAGTGATCGAAAGCACCGAAGGGTTAAATGGGTCATTCATCCTGCTCAGCAATTGCTGAAGATTGACTACCAATTGCGAAGCCGAAAGGATCGTGTCAGTTGTGAGATGTGGCGCAGCTGCATGGCCGCCTTTACCTTTCACGGTTATATAAATCTCATCGGCACTGGCCATCACCATCCCGCCCCGAAAACTTAATTTACCCACTTCCAATCCGGGATGAACATGCAACCCAAAAATGGATTCTGGTTTTGGATTTTCAAGCACGCCTTCTTTGATCAAAAGACTGGCCCCTCCCGGGTTCTTTTCTTCGCCTGGTTGAAAGATTAGTTTGATAGTTCCTTCCCATTCATTTTTTAACTCGCTCAGTATTTTGGCAGCGCCAAGTAAACACGTAGTATGCACATCATGACCGCACGCGTGCATCACGCCTGGGTTTTGCGATTTATACTCTAACTCATTTTGCTCAGAAATAGGAAGTGCATCCATATCAGCCCGCAAGGCAATCACTTTTTTCTTGGGATTTTTCCCTTTCAAAATTCCTATAACACCAGTGGTTGCCATCACTGCAAAATCGATTCCCCATGCACTTAATTTTTCCTGTACAAATTTTGAAGTTTCAAATTCTTTGTAGCTCAGCTCAGGATGTTTATGAAGATGTTGGCGGATTTGTATAAATTCTTCAGAATATAATTTTGCCAGATCCTTTATTTTTTCCTTCAGCATTTTTTGTAAAAATTATTATTAGCCAAATGTAATGAGACTTTGCGGTTATACGACAAATTCGTGCATTCACGAAAATTGACTTGAATAAATATTTTACCAGGACAAAGAATTAAAAGAAATTCCTAAGATTCACGATCTGTGTCTAAATCTATTTTAAAAACAACGGAATTTATCTTTTACCAAAACCGGCCATCTTGCCCATGGGCATTTTATTCATCGTTTTCATCATTGCCTTCATTTGGTCAAATTGTTTGATAAATTGATTTACTTCAGCAATATCTTTTCCGCTGCCTTTGGCAATGCGCTGTTTGCGGCTTGGGTTGATTAGATCAGGATTGCGCCGCTCAACCAATGTCATCGAATTGATCATTGCTTCAATTCCTTTAAACGCATCATCATTAATATCAATATCCTTTATTTGTTTGCCTACTCCGGGTATCATTCCCATAAGGTCTTTAAGGTTTCCCATTTTTTTAATTTGCTGAAGCTGGGTTTTAAAATCTTCAAAATCGAACTGGTTTTTTCTGATCTTTTTCTCCAGTTTCGCTGCTTGCGCTTCGTCAAATTGTTCCTGGGCTTTTTCCACCAGGCTTACGATATCTCCCATCCCCAAAATCCTTTGCGCCATACGCTCCGGATAAAACACATCAAGCGTTTCCATTTTTTCGCCACTGCTTACAAACTTGATCGGTTTGTTTACAGTGTATTTTATTGAAATGGCCGCTCCTCCACGTGTGTCGCCATCCAGTTTTGTAAGTACTACGCCAGTGTAATTCAAACGCTCATTAAATGCGGCAGCTGTGTTTACAGCATCCTGGCCGGTCATGCTATCTACCACGAAAAGAATTTCTTTTGGGTTTAAAGCACTTTTGACATTTGCCACTTCAGTCATCATCACTTCGTCTATGGCTAACCGTCCTGCAGTATCTATAATGACTACATTTTTGTTTTTCGACTTGGCTTCCTTAATCGCATTTTGTGCTATTTCAACTACGTTCTTATTTTCAGGCTCGCTATAAACATCTACATTTATTTGACCACCCAACACTTTTAATTGCTCAATAGCCGCCGGACGATATACGTCACCAGCAACCAACAAAGGTGATTTGCCTTTTTTTGCTTTCAGATAGTTCGCAAGTTTTGCACTAAAAGTGGTTTTACCACTACCTTGCAACCCTGCGATTAAAATAACTGCCGGATTGCCGCTGAGGTCAAGGTCTGTTTCTACACCGCCCATCAAATCAGTAAGCTCATCCTTTACAATTTTTACCATTAACTGGCCGGGACTTACGGCGTTGATGACTTTTTCGCCTGTTGCCTTGTCTCTGATACTATCTGTAAATTCTTTAGCAATTTTGTAGTTCACATCCGCATCTACCAATGCGCGTCGGATGTCTTTAACTGTTGAGGCTATATTCAGTTCTGTAATTCTCCCATGGCCTTTCAGGTTCTTAAAGGCGGTATCCAACCGGTCGCTTAACGATTCAAACATATTGTTGAAAAATTTATTGTTAATACAAAAAGATAAAAAAAGTGAATATTTTATATTCACTTAATTGTGCAAATTTAAGAAAACTTGAAGGGAAATTTAGGATGCAAATTTTCATTGCATCAACTCGAATCGTACTGTGCAAATTCCAAATAGAAGGTGGACTATTTTTGGACCTTTTTAAAAATAAAAAAACACAGGCCACCCAAACTTTTGTTCGTTTAAAAAATTCTTACTGAATGAAATTTGTAACAACTTTTCAGGCTCATCAATAGTAAACCAACATTTAATAAAGATTTTTACTTTCTAATACAAAAGCTAAGTGACCTGTGGCAGAAAACCTAAGCCGACGCCTTACCTCCAATCAATAAAAGTTCATTAACATGCACCTCGGTAGAGTATTTTTTTGCACCATCTTTGTCCGTGTAGTTGTTATTGATCAGTTTACCATCAATAGCTACCTCAGTTCCTTTAGCTAAATACTTCTCCACCAGGTCAGCCACCTTCCCCCAGGCTACCAAATTGTGCCATTGGGTTTCTGTTACTTTTTCGCCACTGGCGTTTTTGTACACCTCGTTAGTGGCCATGGAAAAGCACGCCATTTTTTTACCATTTTTGATTTCGCGAATTTCAGGAGCATTTCCTAAATTGCCCATCAGTTGAACTCTGTTTTTTAGTGCATACATAACTTTGAGATTTGTGCCTGCCGTTATCCGGCAAACGGTTTTAAGATTTTATTTATTTCAATTGACGATCCAATTCGTTTGTTTCATCAACACCGCAAAGATGCACCGACCGAAAAGCGCTATTCGGTTTTTAGTCGTTTATAGTTGGATATAACCGTTTGTAAACGATTGTACATAATAATAATTATTGTATCTTCCTTTTTCAAAATCAATACCAATAAGCATGACAGCCGAAATTACTACTGCCAAATGCCTCGCGTGTGAGAAGCCGATAAAAGGCCGAACGGATAAAAAATTCTGTGATGATTATTGCCGGAACAATTATAATAACCAGTTAAAAGCCACTAAAAATAACGTGGTTAGGAATATTAATAATGCCTTAGGAAAAAATAGAAGGGTGCTGGAAAGCTGTTTGAAACCTGGCGAAGAAATTGCAAAAACCACCAAAGACAAACTGCTTGAAAAAGGCTTCCAGTTTAAATACATGACACACACTTATACGAACAAAAAAGGCAACATTTATTTTTTCTGTTACGATCTGGGCTACATGCCGTTGGAGAACGACTGGTATTTGTTGGTAAAAAGAAAAGAGGCATTAGCGCCTGCGAAAGAAGAAAGCTAAGAAAACATTAATCTTCAAAATTTCTTGCTTTACTATATGACTGTAATCGTCAGAAGATGTTCATTCGCATTTATTTCAGTATAATTTTAAGTGAGCAATGAACAAACAAATCCGTAAGATTCCTATTTTTCAGGAATAATTCTAAAACCGTGTAAATGAAAATATCAGTTTTTCATTCGTTTACTGCTCCATTTTTTCGTTCCATATTTTCCAACTTTCTTCAGCCTGGATGATGAGCATGTCATCGCCATTTTTTATAAAAGCACCTTGCTTTTCAGCACGCGAAAGAAACAACGTTTTTTGCGGGTTATAAACGAGATCAAAAAAATAATGACGATCCGTGATAAATTGATAAGGCAAATCAGGGCATTCATCAATATTGGGCGAAGTGCCAACCGGAGTGGTATTAATTACAATTTGAAATTCTGTCATTATCGCCTCATTAATTTCATCGTAAGATATTACAGAAGACGATTCGTCTTTTTTTCGGCTTACTTTTAAAAAATCAATGTTTAATTTTTCAAGCACAAATGCTATGGCTTTAGAAGCTCCGCCGGTACCCAACACCAGGGCTTTTTTATGAGTTGATTTCAATAAGGGAATAAACGATTTCTCAAATCCCGCAATATCAGTGTTATAGCCTATCCATTTGCCCTCTTTTATTTTTATACAATTGCAGGCATTTACTTTTTGGCATTCGTCGGTTAATTCATCAAGGAAGGGAATGATATCCGTTTTATAAGGAATGGTAACGTTAAGCCCTCTTATCTCGGGATTTTTTTTTAGCGATTGTACCTCTTTTGCCAAATCCTCCATCTCGAAATTCAGATATTGGCTATCCGGGATTTTATCCGTTTTAAATTTTTCAGAAAAATACCTGGCCGAAAATGAATGGTGTAATGTTTTACCAATCAAACCATAAATTTTCATGACGCATTTTCTTTATTCAGATAAAGATCGAACGTATCGCCACGAAGTCCGATACGCATGGCCTCCAGCGCAATTATCTCTGATGGTGCAATATTGCCCAAGTTGGCATTGCAACCTACCAATTCTAAAAAATAAAGCTGCTGCGCTTTTTGAGGTGCTTCCCAAAGGATCTTTTCTGCAGGTATCTTCGTTAAAATTTCATTTACCAGACCCTGCCGAACTTCCCCACTATCGCGGTATAAGCCGACATTTCCTGCCTCTCTCGCTTCTGCAATTACATAAGTAGCGCCCGCCTCTAATTCTGCCTGCATTTGTTCTATCCATTTATACGGCGGCATAATATTGGTTGCATCTTTACTTCCTACTTCGCTCAGTACAATTCCGTGTTTAGTTAGTTTTTCTATATACCCACATTTTTCTGTGTGTGGGATCGTGATAGAACCATCGCTTACCTCAACGTAAGAAATATTGAAGTCTTTGCAGAGTTGTATATAATCATTGAATTGGTTACGAATCAGAAAAGCTTCAAATAAAGTACCACCAAAATAAACCGGGATATCAAAAGACTGGTACAAGTCAATTTTTTCTCTCAGATTGGGAGTTACATAAGCTGTCCCGAATCCAAGTTTTATGATATCAATGTGCGGATGTGCAGCGCTGATCAGATTTTTTGCTTCTTCAATGCTAAGGCCTTTATCCATGATCATGGTGATTCCATGGGTCCTCGGTTTTTTTACCCTGTCCGGAATCTGGCTAAGTTTAAAATTCATATGTCGTTTTTAAGATGCGCAAATATAGTTTGGCTAAATCAAAAGTGAGACAGAAACGGCTGGCTCAAGTGATTTTTTAATATTATTTTTTCTTTTTTCGCAATTTTTTATAATTACTTATCATTTCAGCTACTGATGAATGCTGCAATAAGGACGCATCTAAATCAATAAATTGTCTCGTCAATCCCGGCGCAGTCTCCAGTCCTTGCTGCAGTTGCAGTAATGCTTCTTTTGATTTACCCATCGCAAAAAGGACAGCCGATTTGTAGTAAAAGAAGAGTGGTTTATTTTCAGTGTTTTTTTGCGCGTTATAGATTTGTTCCAAAGCTTCTTCATAAAATTCTGCTTCGAAAAGGCATCTGATCAGTTCTTTCCATCCTTTTACGTTTTTTGGTCTTGCTTTTATAAATTGAGTAAAATGTAAAACGGCATCTTTTATCTGTCTCAATTGAACATAACATTGTGCTATTGCAAAATGATAATCCGGCTGAGACCTATTAATACTCATCGCATTTTCAATATTTTTCACAGCACTCTCCCAATATCCCTCTTCCATATAAGTAGTGGCAATTTTATAGTATAGCCTGCTTTCTGTCGCATTCAGATGGACTGCTTTTCTATAATGAAACCTAGCCTGCGCGTAATTCTTCAATTTTTCATAACAATACCCTATCGCTTCGTAAATAATATCTTCGGGCATAGATAATTCGAGCACTTTCTGAAGTGCCTCAATTGCATCGCGGTACTTCCTCAGTCTTAGATAGGCGTCTCCAAGATTACGATAAGCATAATCAAATTTTTCGTCGATGGCTATCGCATAAAGATAGGCGTCTATTGATTTCTCATATAATTTCAAACCCTGGTAAGCTGTTCCCAGGTTGAACCATGCCAATTGCGAATAGGGATGTTCGTCGATAATACGTTCATGAATTTTAATACTTTCCTCATTTTTCCCCGTATAATCTGCCCAAAAGCAAATTTTATACAAGGCTTCTTCATTAGTGGGGTCCTGTTCGAGAATCAGTTGCAGACAATTAAATACTTTTTCAAAATTTTCATAATCATCATATACATCGGCAAGCTCAAAAAGCAAATCAATCTTTTCCTCACCATCAAACGTAACTATCGCCTCTTCCAGTAAGTTGGCGGCTTTTTCATGAAAATCCAGTGCCAGGTAAGCATCGGTCTTCAGAATATATAAATTAATGTCGTTGCTATCAAGTAATTCCGCTTTTTCCAGGAACGAAAGGCCTTCATAATAGTTTTGGGTAGCAATCAGAATATCTGCTTTTCTGATATAAAGAGATGAAGAATAGGGGAATTGATCAAGAGCAAAGTTAGCTGCTTCCAGAGCTGCGGAAAGCTTATCATTTTCATCAAAATAGTCTATAAGGCGCTGAAAGGATTCTTCTTCAATAAAACTAAATTGCTTACCATTCTTAAAATTGTTGTACTGTTTTAGCAGCTCATTCATCTCGTCTCTGTCTTTCCAATACTGATTATCTTTCATATTGTAATCTTATTCTACAAAGTAAGGATAATATTTAAAATAAAACAGTTTAATAACCGTTTTACTTTTTCGGGAGAAAAATGGTAAAAAACCTTCCGAAATTCAGAAAAAAATTGTAATTTTGTTAAAATTAAAAAAGATCG
>Ga0207933_1000672_pt1 | contig 30932 bp, 30 predicted proteins | sample NGESurdeep092012_4_FD_184488 | JGI IMG/M metagenome (GOLD analysis project Ga0207933, IMG submission 184488) | Arctic peat soil microbial communities from Barrow, Alaska - NGEE Surface sample F53-3 deep-092012 (SPAdes) | ecosystem: Environmental > Terrestrial > Soil > Wetlands > Peat ... | reverse complement strand
CAGGCAGCAAATTCCTTGAGCTTGGCACTGGGACTGGACTTTCAACATCATGGATTCTTGATGGAATGGATAGTGATTCAACTATCATTTCATTTGACAATGACAAAACCCTTTTACAGATTGCTCAAAGATTTCTTGGTCAAGACAAGCGATTAAATTTAGTTCACTCTGACGGAGAGAAATGGATTAAAGCTAACTTAGGAGAAAAATTTGATTATATTTTTGCAGACACTTGGCATGGCAAGTACCTTCTTTTGGACGAAGTTTTAGAAATGATAAATAAAGGGGGTTTTTACATTGTTGACGATATGCTTACACAACCAAATTGGCCCGAAGGACATCAAGAAAAGGCAATTAATTTTGTAAAATATTTAGAAAGCAGAAATGATTTAGTCGTAACAAAACAACATTGGGCAACAGGAATAATAATCGCAGTTAAAAAATAAATTACAGATTTTCTTTTTTGGATTGGCTTTGTTTTTGCTTTTTCGTTTGTCCGGCCATCCCACCGCCGCGCCACATTGACTCTAACAAATCTTCTGCCTTTTCGATTATTAGTGCCTAAAGGTTCATCAATAAAATACTTACCATCTTACGATTTGTTAGAAGCCAGAAATGGAAACTGGTTTTAATTCTTTTCAACCGTTGCACTTTGAACAGATTGGCCTGGTAATTCAGATCATCACAACCAAAGCGCTTAATTCTATGAATTTAAAAGAAGCTTCTACAAGTGATATTTTGTTTTGATCGCCGTTCAATTTTTAGCAGCAAAGTTTTCTAATTGCTCTTCGGTAATTTCTTCCAGTTGGCGCTTCCTCGTTTCCACACCAAAGAACGTGATGGCAATAGCAGCAACGATCAATGGGACGGCACCAATTAAAGCCGTAGCGGCGATGGAAGGAGGTGCTATTGCAAAAACCACAATCGCTATGACCAATACGCCGCCAAATTTGCTGAAGCCTGCTATCACGCCACTTCCACGTGAACGAATACTCGTCGGATAAATCTCAGCCGCATACGCAGACAATACAGAAATTAATGAACTAATGCCCCAAATCGGAATGATCAATAAAACATAAAGCAACATCGGGTGCTGAATAATTGAATTTCCTGCAAATATAAAACCCAGCATCGATGCGGCAGTAATCAACGTCAGTAACACAATCGTTTTTTTACTGCTCCAGATGCCATACATCCAGGCAACCAGGAAATTAAGTGGGAAACCAATCAGCGCGGCATTTCTCAAAATCCCAAATGAATCTGCCTGGTTGTATCCCATACGCTGAAGGTTAGAGGGTATCCAAAGTTCAAACCCGAATTCCACAAAGCCAGCACCAATTGCAAGGATGCTTACTGTAGCAGTTATTCCAAGAAAGGGTGACTTGAACAGTTGGTTGAATTGATTTTTTATTTTTTCTTCAACGACTGCCGGGATAATTTTTTCTTTTATGGCCACAGCGCCAAATCTTTTCATTACATCTTGCGCTTCCTTAAAACGGCCGTTATTGATCAGGTATCGTGGCGACTCCGGAATCCACCGGTTTAAAAATATAAGCATGAATCCTGTTGGAAATCCTATCAGCCACAAAATTCTCCATGTGTAATGTGGCACAAGCCATGATGCGAGCGCACTGCTGATGATGTATGCTCCGGCAATATCACCGCCGATCAATACCATCATCCAGCCTCTGTGTCTTGCAGGGATACTTTCAGCCATTAAAGTAAACATGATGGGCAACATTCCTCCTACGCCCCACCCCATCACAAAACACATAACGCAGTTCATCCAGAATTCAGGCATTGAACCACATGCGCTGGTGGCAATGAATGTAACACCCGCCATTAATATGGAAGATTTTCTGCCAATCTTATCGCCCAACCATCCCCAGATAAAAGAACCGATTACTGTACCAGTAATTCCAGATAAAGGAAGTAGCGCCACAGGAATCCTTGCATTGGGAAACAGCGGCGATTTCAAAACATATTCTCTTGCCACTCCCGGCACTACAAACGACAAAATAGTTGGCTTCATCACATCAAGTGTAATGGCAATCGCCATCACGATTAAAAGCCCGATATGAGTACGGTTGATCGGGGCATCATCCAAAGCCTTAATTTTTAAATCAAAATCTGCTTTCTCGCTAAGTGCCTTAGGTGGAATAAGACTATATAGTGTAACAAGAAGTCCTATTACAACCAACGTCATTCCTAAATTCATAGAGGTATCCATAGGCATTCCTACCAACCGATAGCCCATGTCTTTTGCATTAATATACATCGGAAGTTGAAGTGCGACACCCGCAGCAACAGCAAAAAAACCTATCCAAAAAGCACCTCTGCTTCTAAAATTAATTTTTCCACCGGAACCTAACTCTTTAAAGGATTTCATGTCAATTTCGATTTGTCTGGCAGCGGCCTATTTGCTACTTGCTATTTGTTTGTCTTGAGAAAAAATTTGTATTAGTGAAGGAACTCGGCGGTAAAAATAAGTTATTAATAATAAATTTAAACATTGAAAACAGTTTTGCGGCTGATCATGCTTATTTTTCGGTGTTTCCTCTTAACCATCCGAAAATTTTACTATTAAAAAAGAGCAAATGATTGCGATGCTTTCTTTTTTAATTTCTGGTTAGATTTACTCTTTTCGATAACTATATTTTTTCAAAAAAATCAGACGTGAATTATAAAGATTGAATTAAACATGAGTCCTTCAGAATAGAAATCTTTAATAAAAGTTGGTTTACTGTACTTCTCATTTGTTTAAGTATGCAATCAACAAAAAAATAAAATTGATATTAAATGAGTTTGTTTCAAATTTGATAGTTATCGAATCCTTTTGTGGGTGCAACAAAGCAGCTTCCATCGCGAGATGGAAAACCAGGAAGGTTTAGTTCGGCATCAATAAAAATTACGAAACCTCAAACAACCCTTCCTGGTTTCTGTTGCTTTGTTTCGCTTTGAAGCAGCATGAATTTAAAATAGACTCTTATTCGAAGATTATAAAGCCACAACTCCAAATGATTTAATTTTACAACTATGAATGATGATTTTTTAGACAAGAAATTAGAAGAAAGAATTTCGGCAAATGCATTGCGTTCTTTGAAAAAAATTAAAGGCCCCGATGGCCATGCACCAATTGATTTTTGTAGCAATGATTACCTCGGCATTGTAAAAAATAAATTGATTGAAAAGGAAACCGGACAAAACCTTTCTCATGGAAGCACCGGCTCAAGGCTGCTCTCAGGCAATTACGAATTGATAGAAGAAACAGAAAAATCCATTGCTAATTTTCATGATGCTGATGCGGGACTGATTTTCAATTCAGGCTATGATGCGAACACAGGATTGTTAAGTTGCGTTCCGCAAAAAAACGATGTTATTATTTATGATCAGCTCAGTCATGCGTCACTTCGCGATGGAGTTCGTTTGTCTTTCGCAACTGCGTTTTCTTTTTTGCACAACGATTTAGATGACCTAAGAAAAAAATTATCTTCTGTTGCGAAAAACGTTCAAAAGTTTGTGGTAACGGAAAGTATTTTTTCAATGGATGGTGATTTTGCGCCTTTACTGGAAATTGGCGCATTATGCGAAAAATATAATGCCGCATTGATTGTTGACGAAGCGCATGCCACGGGCGTGATAGGTGAAAAAGGGGAAGGGCTGGTTAAGAAATTAAGTCTGCAAAAAAAGTGTTTCGCCCGCATACATACGTTCGGAAAGGCATGTGGCGCCCACGGCGCGATCGTTTTAGGTTCTGAAAAACTAAAGAAATATTTGATTAATTTTTCGAGGCAATTTATTTACAGTACCGCTTTGCCGCCTGCGTCTATAGCTGCTATTGCTGCATCTTATAAACTATTTTCCAGGATGACAGAAGAACGAAATCATATCAATCAATTAATCAACACCTTTAAAAATTCCAACATAAAATTTAAAATCCTGCCAAGCGAAACACCTATTCAGATAGTAATTATTCCAGGGAATGAGGAAGTCAGAAAAACAGCAGAGATGTTACAAGAAAATAATTTTGATATTCGTCCGATCCTTTATCCCACAGTTCCAAAAGGGCAGGAACGATTAAGAATAGTGATGCATGCATTTAACAGTGAAGAAGAGGTGAAAGCTCTAACAAAGCATTTAGGTTAGAAAATTTATGATCTGAAACACCTGAACATAATTTCCGAAATTTGCCCAATTATCACATTATCACATTCGTAAATTGGCATATTAGCACATTAACAAATGAAACATCTAAAATCTTTAAATAAATATTTCTGGAAGTACAAATGGCTTTTCTTCCTGGGAATGGTGTTTATTGTTCTTTCGAATTACTTCAGAATACTAGCACCACAGGTGACCAAATATGTTTTAAATACAGTTGAGATTAGCATAAACCACGATAATCCTGCCGTTGTTAAAAAGAATGTTGCTCACTACGATCCATTGGTAAATATATTTATCCAAAGGCTTAACACAGATAATGCTTCTTACAAAACCAAAATTCTTTATTCTGGCGTTACGCTTTTGCTGCTGGCGCTTATCAGCGGACTATTTATGTTCCTGATGCGCCAAACCATCATTGTAATGAGCCGTCATATTGAGTATGAACAAAAGAATGAAATTTTTAAACACTATGAAACATTAGATACGCATTTTTACAAAACGCATAATACAGGCGATTTGATGAACCGCATATCAGAGGATGTAAGTCGGGTTCGGAGTTACGTTGGCCCGGCTATCATGTATTTAATCAACCTTGCTGCCACCATTGGTTTTTCAGTCACTTACATGATGAATGAAAATAAAGAACTGACACTTTATGTGTTGGCTCCCTTGCCAATACTGGCTTTCACTATTTATTATGTAAACACAATCATAAATCGTAAAGCTGATAAAATACAAAGATTACTATCTGATCTTACCACTAATGCGCAGGAATCTTATTCCGGAATCAGGGTGATCAAATCTTTTGTACAGGAAAAAGCGATGCTGGGATTTTTTGAAAATAACAGCGAAGAGTATAGAACCAATTCTATTTCACTCGCCAAAACAGAAGCCATCTATTTTCCATCGATGGGTTTACTGATAGGCTTAAGTACGTTGCTTACGATCTTGATCGGAGGGATCTATGTGATCCAGGGAAGTATCAGCGTGGGTGTTATCGGTGAATTCATTATGTATGTGTTGCTGCTTACTTTTCCGGTGAGCGCTATAGGCTGGACGGCCAGCATGATTCAAAGAGCGGCTACCTCGCAACGACGGATCAACGAATTTTTACACACTTCGCCTTCGATCCAAAACAGGAAGGACGCGAAAGAAATCATCCTGAAAGGAAATATAGAATTTAAGAACGTAGATTTTATTTATCCGCATACGGGCATTCACGCGATGAAAGATTTTTCTCTTAAAATCAGGAAGGGAGAGAAAGTAGCCATCATTGGAAAAACGGGGGCAGGCAAGTCTACCATTGCGCAGCTAATGCTTCGAATGTATGATGCACAAAAAGGGGAAATATTATATGATGAAATTGATATTAAAGATCTCGACATAAAATCTCTTCGTTCGCAGATAAGTTATGTGCCGCAGGATGTATTTTTATTTAGCGATTCGGTAGAAAATAATATCGGATTCGCGTTGCAAAACCCGGATAAAGATAGAGTAATGGCTGCGGCCAGAAGCGCAGCAGTAGATAAAGAAATTGATCGTTTTCCCGGAAAATATCAAACATTAATCGGAGAGCGTGGCGTCACTTTAAGCGGAGGGCAGAAACAAAGGATATCTATTGCACGCGCATTAATTAAAGATCATGAGATAACGATTTTTGATGATTGCCTGAGTGCGGTAGATGCTAAAACTGAGAATGAAATTATTACGAATCTCTACGAATACCTTCACCAAAAAACGGCGATTATCATTACTCACCGTATCTTTTCATTGTTCAATTTTGATAAGATCATCGTATTGCAGGATGGCGCTATTGCTGAACAGGGCACCCATCAGTCGCTGCTTGAATTGAACGGTTTATACGCCGAAATGTATCGCCGGCAACAGCAGAAGGAAAACGAGAATATGCCCGTATAAAGTGAAGTGGTATTAGTTTTTGTCAATTCAAAAACAATTTTATCTTTGCCCCGTCTAAAAATGTTTTAAAAAATAAAAAAATATCAGAAAGTGCCGTACGAAAATAATGACAAAAAGATGGAAAGTGTTTACAGTCAGCGCGTAAGAGCAGGCAAGCGCAGGACTTATTTCTTTGATGTAAGGGAAACACGTGGGAATGACTATTATTTAACCATTACTGAAAGTCGTAAGAAATTTAATGAAGACGGCTACGACAGGCATAAGATTTTTTTGTATAAAGAAGATTTTAACAAATTTCTAAAAGGCATGACGGAGGCAATTGATTACGTAAAAACAGAGCTGATGCCCGACTTTGATTTTGATGTCTTCAATCATGAAAATTCTGAAAACTACGAAGGCCATGCTTCAGACATAAAAAAGGAAGAGACTGAAAGTGAAACGCCTTCAGCAGAGAAAGTAGCAGCAGAAGCAGAAGAAGGATCGAAAGAAAGGGAAACGCCCCCGGTTACTAACAGTGAATCTCCAGAACCACAAGCGCCTGAGAATCCTGCTCAGCATGAAGAAGTAGATAAATGGTAAACTAAAAAAATACGGAACTATACTAAAGATCCTCTCAGTTTTGGGAGGATTTTTTGCTCCTGAGATCCGCCTTTCATTATCTTCATCTTGCAGAAATAGGAAACCTGTAGCGCAATCTTTAATTTGACAAAGGAAAAAATTGAGGTTTTAAAAAATTATCCAAAGATTGATATTTCACAGGTTGGTTTCATTATCTATAAGTATTCAAAAAGGCAATTTTGATTCTGTTATTTGGGGGCATTAACGTCCATCCTGATGAGAAAGGTAAAGGGTTTTGCATGTGGTTTACTGTCCCTAGTGATTGAGCTTTTTCTTCTGAGCCTTCTAATAGCTTAGCCTTATTTTTTAGTCTAGCAACAATTTTTTAGGAAACCCGTGAGAAGCGCGTAAAGAAGAAATTTTTCTTATTCGGCTTCCACTTTATCTATTTCCTTCATGATTCTCTCGGTTTCAATTAACTCCGATAGATGTGCCTGCTTCAGTTCGCCACCCGGTTTTACGAGTTGCCAAAAGGACATGGAGTCCTTTGGATAAGGCACTCTTGGAGCATCAATTTTTAAAAACTCTTTGTATTTATTCTTATAAGCCGTTGAATGCAAAACGGCATAGATGTAATCAAAAATATCTGTGGCCGCAAAGGTCAGCCTAAACTCGGGGCGTACTTCCCGGCTGTTGGCAAAGCATACTGAGCCTTCCGCCGGAATTTCCTTTTCCGCTATATAGGTTAATCCTAACCTATTCGCTATTTCAATAACAATTTCAGGAGGAAGGTTTGGTGGGTTTTTTAATTTGGCATAAATGTTTTTCAGTTCATCGGTCTCAAGCGAAAGGCCAAACGGGACATGGAATGACGCGCGACTTGATTGCAGCATTTGATCGCCCGCTTCACTGTTAGTAGTGAAGAAAGGCTGAATGCTAAAGGTATTTTCCTCGTACTGTTGCAAAGTCATCTTACGTATAAATGAGAGAAATAAAGGTAAGCATATTTAAGTTTTTGGAATAATGGGAAAAAGTGCATTTACAATAAAATAGCTATCGGGTCATCTTGCTCTGCGCGCAATGAAGGAGCGTACACCATGAAATAAAAACCAAGAAGATTCTGTTGAAAGTTGCTATTTTCTATTACCTCCGGGAATCTTCTTAGTTTGGCAATCTCTCAACTGTGTTTAAATAATTGTTTGCTGCAAATTGGTGCGGTGGAGCAACGGGGGATAGTCTTTCTCTTAATCATTCATCAAGATAAAAATCAACGGAATTTATTCGTTTACTGAGCTCGCAGCTGTCTTTCAGTGGTCGATTGTCTCTTTTGATATTGCTGGCTTAGTTTGAGCCGATGAGTGCTGAACTGAGATAAAGAGCAAAAAGACAAGCCAATATATTTTCATGTTGGTGCGGTGATTTCAAGAGTTTCGAAGGTAAAATCATTTGTTCCTTTATCTTGTTTGGATTATTTGGTACTAAGGTCAATTTTTGGATTGGGTAAATGGCCTCTTTTATAAATGATAAGACCGTTTAAGAAGTTCCTTAATACCTGGTCGCCAGCTTCCACATACCCCGGCTGGTCCTCGTTTCTGAACAGATCTCCCAAAGCACCTTTAGTAATTTCAAAATCCACCAACGATAATATATGAATGATGTCGTCATTCTTTAGGGAAAGTGCTACCCGCAATTTTTTAAGTATATCGTTATTGGTCATTTTAAATATTTGTGTAGCACAAAGATAATTGGTTTTAAATAGTTCTGAATAACTATGAGCATCGATTATTTACCAGTCTTTGCAGGACCATCAAGAAGTTTAATAAAGAGAATCCCTATTTACTGATAAGTAACGAACAGTCACAGACCTGGAGACCTGCGCCAGTTTAAGTAAAATAACAACAATGATTACACGAAATATAAAACAGCAGTCGGCACCGAGGGTCAGACGGCGGCGAAAATTAGAAAAAGAAAACATAGGAAATCTAATTCGGCTTTTTTTCAGAGGTGACACCTTTTGAAAAGGTGTCACCTCTCACACATCAGGTGGATATTTATCTGCTAGCCCAGACAATATGTCTATTGAGACCTTTACTGTCTTCGGATAGTCGGCGGTCAGTCGTGGGGACCTCTGGACTCTTTTTCACTTACCATTTTAATGAACACTGGCATGCAAACCTTGAGATGCTTGCTAAATACAAAAGAGGGGCAGATGGCCTGCCTCCGTACGATCTGCAGAATGATAGCCTGAATAATTTGTTTAAGGGTGGTAGTGTCGAAAGAGAGATTAGTTACGTAAATCTCCCGATGACTATTCAATATATGTTTGATCCGGGAATTTACATCGAATTAGGTCCGCAGTTTTCTTTAAGAACAAAAGCAAAGGATGTATTTTCTACTGTCCGAAATGAAGGCGAACTCAAACTTGAGAGAGATGTAGAAGATAACATCAACCGATGGGACTTTGGCTGGCTGGGAGGTATAGGCTGTAAACTGGGAAAAGCAAAGTTAGTGGCAGTTGGGGTTCGCTATTATGGCGGCTTTAGTGATGTAGTTAAAAACGAACCGGCAAAACAATTGAATCAGCAATGGGAAATTTATACTAATATTCCTATCGGTGTGAAAAAAGCTGAGGCAAGAAGACAGGCTAAAGCTGCTGCATCTCCGCAATAAATCGGCAAGCTGCCAGTAAACGGAGAAATCCCATTGATTTTAATTCTAAATAGTTCCAGCATTAAATATTCCATGTGAAGCCGGGAACACTTTTTTTATTGGTGTGTCGCTAATAGGAAAATAAAAAACCAACCAATTTCTTTGTTTACTGTTTATTCCCAATTCATCCGTAATTTTTTAATTATGTATTTAGTCTACTGCCTCCGTACGTTTTAAAACGAAATAACAATGCATTCTACAACATATTACTCATGATTTTTCTTCTTTGTTATTGCAGGATAGAGTTATGACAGATACTTTTTCAAAAAAAAATCCCGTCACAAAAATTGCAACGAGATTTATCAAAAATGAAAAACACTTTATGCTTTATCTTCTGACCCTTTATTATCTACTGCTGAGTCTTCTTTTTTTTCTGCATCTACTTCTTCTTTCTTCTTTTTGGCAGGTGCTTTTTTAGCAACTACTTCTGTTTCTGCCGCTGCCGCCTTAGTTTCTGCGGTAGCTTCGGTTTTGACTTCAGCAGGAGCTACTTCTTTCGTCTCTGCAGGAGCAGCTACTTCAGTTTTAGCTGTCGGTGCTGCTTTTGCATCGGAAGATTCATTATCCATTTTCTTCTTCAGATCAGCCAAAACACCCAAATCGCCCAAAGTGGTTTTTTCAACCTTGCTTTGAATATTCTTTACAACTTTTTTAGTGTTTTCAGCATCCGCTCTTTTTTCATTTAATTGAGCATTCTTTTCGTCCGCCTTTTCTTTTTCCCAGATGCGGCTATGGCTAAGAATAATTTTTTTATCGTTGCGATCAAATTCGATCACCATGAATTGAGCCACTTCATCCAAGCCAATTACTTTGTCATCTTCGCGGCGAAGATGGCGGGCAGGAGCAAAACCTTCCAGTCCGTAAGGAAGCTGAACGATAGCGCCTTTGTCATCGCGACGTGTAACGGTACCTTCATGTATACTTCCTACAGGGAACGTTTCTTCCAATGAATTCCATGGATCTTCTTCTATTTGTTTGTGTCCAAGTTGAAGTTTACGATTTTCTTTATCAATGCTCATAATGATAACATCAATGCTTTCGCCAACTTTAGTATATTCATTGGGGTTGTTAAAGCGTTTCAGCCAGCTAAGGTCGCTGATGTGAATCATGCCGCCGATGCCGGGAGAAAGCTCAATAAACACACCGTAAGGAGTGATGTTTTTTACCAAACCCTTGTGTCTGCTTCCTTCAGGAAATTGGGTTTCAATGGTGTTCCATGGATCTTCCGTCATTTGTTTGATGGAAAGGCTCATTTTACGATCTTCTTTGCTGAGTGTTACAATTTTAGCCTCGTATTCATCGCCCAGTTTGAAGAATTCTTTTGCATTGATAGGTGTGTTGGCCCATGTAATTTCACTCACGTGTACCAATCCTTCTACGCCCGGATATATTTCCAGAAATGCACCGTAATCTTCAATATTTACTACTTTTCCTTTTACAATTTCGCCTTCTTTAATGTTTTCAGGCAATGTATCCCAAGGATGCGGCGTCAATTGTTTCAAGCCAAGGCTAATACGTTTTTTGTCATCGTCAAAATCAAGAACTACCACGTTCAGTTTCTGATCCAGTTTCAAAACTTCACCCGGATGGTTGATACGTCCCCAACTGATGTCAGTGATATATAGCAATCCGTCTAAGCCACCAAGATCCAGGAATGCGCCAAAGTCTGTGATATTCTTAATAGTTCCTTCCAATACCTGTCCTTTTTCAAGCTTGCCGATAATCTCAGCGCGTTGTTGTTCAATGTCGCTTTCAATAAGTGCTTTGTGGGAAACAACAGCATTCTTAATGGCTTCGTTGATTTTAACCACTTTGAATTCCATGGTTTTGCCAACAAACTGATCGTAATCGGTAACTGGTTTGACATCTATCTGTGAACCTGGCAAGAATGTTTCCATGCCAAATACGTCCACAATAAGACCGCCCTTTGTTTTGCTCGTAACAAGACCTGTAACAATTTCGCCTGTTTTGTGCATGTCCACAATTTTTTCCCAGGCGCGTGTAGTACGGGCTTGCTTGCGGCTAAGGTGTAGGTTGCCATCTTTGTCTTCTTTTTCTGCCACCATCACTTCCACTTCGTCACCTACTTTAAGGTCGGCGATATCGCGGAATTCATTGAGCCCTACTAATCCATCACTTTTAAAACCAATATTGATAACAACATCTGTCTTAGTCATAGCTACCACAGTACCCATCACCAGTTCGTTGTCATTTACCTGTTTGAAGGTTTTGTCGTAAACCTGATCATATTTTTGTCTCTCTTCTTCGTTATAAACAGTCACATTCCTTTTGTCAACGCTCCAGTCAAAATCATCGTGCGCAGTGGAAAGTGCTTCTTCGTGAATCTCTTCTACGGTTGGTTGAGGCTCAGTAGCTGCCACTGTAGATTCAGTTTCGGGAAAGTCAGGGAAAGGAACTCCTTCAATGCCACCCTGCGGCCGGTTTTCGGTGATCGCTTCCTGATCTTCGGTTTTTGTTTCTTTATTTTCTGTACTCATTTTACACTAACAGGTAAATTTGTTGATGCTGTATTTTTTTAAGGAATCCTGTTTATCAGCATTTGGTTAATAATTATGATAAATAAAAACACTCCCAAATTTTTAAAATTTGGGAGTGCAAAGGTAAATAAAAGTTCAATATAAAAGCTTACATATAACTATGTAAAATCGGCATTATTTCACATCATTTATAATGTCTTTTGTTTTTCCTCTTGACAGATATATCTGGAAACCCACATTCAGATTAAGATTGTTGGAATAGTTAGTACTTCCAAATCCAACAATTCCGTTGTATTTAAGTAAGGTTTCCAATCCTATTTCGGGTGTGATAAAATAAGCATAACCAGGTCCGATGCCGAGCCCCAAACCAGTTGTGGTGCCACCATTGGTATAGCTTTGACTTTGTATTCCCACATTGCCCTCAAAAAACAAACGCCCGTGTTTCAGCACATTTGTTTTTGGATCGCTAAGATAATATCTGGCTAATGCACCCACGCCATAAGATGTAGTGGTAGTACCGCCTTTCGAAGTTTGCAAGCCAAAATTAACATAACCACCGACAGCTGTATTGTCTTTAACAAACCACGCAACTTTGGGATTTAAAGTAGCCGAGAAATTTCCGCTGCTACCTAAATCGAAATTAAAGTTGGCGATATCGCCACCTACCAGGTAATTTCCTTTTTGAATTTGAGCATTTGATTTGTTGGAGAAGAATGCTGTTGTAATCAGCAGTAGTACAATAGTTTTTTTCATAAAGTTATTTTTTTGTTTTCGCTCTATCATCATAAAATTCATGCCAATAATTAAACTTTTTACATTTAAAGGCTAATTACTAAATTGCAACAGATTGCAGGTATAAATAAATTTATTAATGAAGCTTTGGTTAAAAAGTTTGCAACAAACAAGAATAGCGAAGTCTATAGTGTATTTCATTGTAGGCGTATTCAGTTATCCGGGGCTGGCTATTGTAAACCGCATCAAAATCTCCGGGACGGAAAATATTAAAAATCTCCCACGGGAAAATGTACTTTTTATCAGCAACCATCAGACGTATTTTGCTGACGTTATTACGTTTCTTCACATTTTTTGCGCAGTGAAATGGAGAAAGCAAAACAGGCTTGGTATTCCGTTTTATCTTTTAAACCCATTTACCAGGGTATATTTTGTAGCTGCCGCCGAGACCATGAAAAGCAGTTGGCTTAGCAAAATCTTTGGGTGGGCGGGCGCCATCAATGTAAAGCGCACCTGGCGCGCAGAAGGCAAAGAAGTGCTACGAGGACTTGATACAGGAGACACCCGGAAAATATCAAAGGCGCTGAAAAAAAATTGGGTAATAACTTTCCCACAGGGTACTACAAAACCTTTTGCACCCGGGCGAAAGGGAACCGCATTTATCATAAAAAATAATAAGCCAATAGTAATACCCGTCGTGATTAGTGGCTTCTGGCGAGCATTTAATAAGAAAGGATTGAAGTTTAAGAAGAGGGGATCTTTATTAAGTGTTCGTTTTAAAGAACCCATGCAATTCACTTATGAAGAAAGCATTGACGTTATCCTTGAAAAAGTAATGGATGCCATTGAACAAAGCAAAAAATTTATGGAAAAAAGCAAACACCATTTTATAACGTCGATTGATAAGTGATTGAGTTCATTTTTAGTGAAAAAGCGTCAAAAACGTGAATTTTTGGCTTAAAAAAAACTCGCATTTTTATAAAATCCGAAGCATTTTTCTTGTGCCTTGGTGGTAAAAAAAAATTGCTAAGCAAAAGAAAAATCATTAGACTACGAAGCACACCAAGAGCGAAAAATTATTTCTGCGAAATAATTTTGGATGTCAATTCTAAATTGTCTGCATGGAAAAGAAACCGTATCATCTGCGAAACCCAGTTACGTAATTTGTCCGTTGCGAACAATGGAATCTATAACCCGTTTATGCAAATCCTCATTCACAGTCAACAAGCAAATAACAGCAAATCTTAGTTAACAGTTTTTATATTAAATAAGGCTTTCAATTCTGCCGCATCATCCGGTTTCATTTTTCCTCCAAGAATAAGACGCAGCTGACGACGCCGTAATGCACTGTCAAATAGTTCTTTTTCTTCGTCTGTTTCGGATTCAATGGCCTGAATCGAGCGCGGCTTGCCGTTTGAATCCAAAGCCACAAAAGTGTAATAAGCCTCATTACTTTTATACCTGTATTGTTGTATAATATCTTCGCCCCAAACATTGATATGCACTTCCATACTGGTATTGAATACACGCGTTACTTTAGCTTCTATATGTACTACATTCCCCAGTTTTACCGGATTGGTAAATGAAATATTGTCAACGGAAGCGGTTACCACGGGTGCGCTACTGTGTTTGGAAGCAGCCAGTGCTGCAGCGATGTCCATCCAGTACATTAATCGGCCGCCCATTAAATTTCCATGTAAGTTGGTATCATTAGGAAGCACCAGTTCGGTCATTATTACTAAACTATCAGAGGGGGTTTTTATAATCATCTAAAAAAATTTTTACAAAGATAATTAATGAGCCCATGTGTTGATTGGCCAATATGCTAATGAGCTAACTTGTTAATATAAGGATGTGCCAATACGAAAAAACGAAAATATGAAACGTGGAGATAAGCTAATGTGGTAATGAGATAGCTTCTTTCATTGCCTAGCGGCTAATCAGCAAATTAGCGAATTATATTTGGTAGTTTATAGCTTAAAACAGAATTTCGGGTAAGCAAATTTGAATATGAATATTTCATTTGATAACACCAAAAATGCTTTTGCCTATAAGACAACCAAAGAACTAAAAAAGGCAAAATTTATTTTCGCTACGATGGGAATACCGTGGCTGGTGAAAGCCGGTTTATCGGTGACTCCTGTTGCGCTCAAAATGGGTTTGCCTGTGAAAAGATTAATCAGGAATACCATTTTCGGTCAATTTGTGGGCGGAGAAACATTAGAAAAAACGTCGGCCGTTGTAGAAAATTTAGCGAAATATAATGTGCAGGTCATATTGGATTATGGTGTGGAAGGAAAAGAAGGCGAAGAGAATTTCGACAATGCAACAGATGAATTTATTAAAGTGATCCGGTACGCAGCTACCCAAAATAACATCCCTTTTATGAGTGTAAAGCTCACAGGATTTTCCTGGTTTGAATTGCTGGAAAAAATAGACAAGGATTCGGTGTATGAAGATATTGTAAAAGGAGAAATTCCGTTGGAGAAATTAGATGATGATGAAAAGGTAGAGTGGGAAAAGATAATAGCGCGTTTAAGAAAAATATGCCAGGCAGCCACAGAAAGCAACACGGCTGTATTAATAGACGCTGAAGAAAGCTGGATACAGGATAGTGTGGATGCAGTTACCACGCAAATGATGAAAGAGTTTAACATCGAAAAAGCAGTTGTTTACAATACAGCACAACTATATAGAAATGACCGTTTGCAGTTTATTAAAGACACCTGCAAATATGCCAACGAAAATAATTTCATTCCCGCTTTAAAGATTGTACGCGGCGCCTATATGGAAAAGGAAAACAGGCGAGCGGAAGAAATGAATTACCCAACGCCGATCAATAAGACCAAACAGGCCACGGATGATGAATACAATGCCGCATTGGAATTTTGTATCAACCCTCAAAATAATATTAGTGTGGTGAGCGGCTCGCATAATGAACACAGTAATTTACTCGGCGTTCATTTGATGGAGAAATACGGTATGGCGCCTAATGACAGACGCGTTCATTTTTCACAGTTGTATGGCATGAGCGACAACATTACTTTTAATCTTGCCCAGGCAGGTTGCTTCGTCAGTAAATATTTACCCTTCGGCCCAATCAATGATGTGATCCCTTACCTGATGAGGCGCGCTCAGGAAAATTCTTCTGTCGGCGGACAATCCGGGAGAGAGTTGGGGCTTATAGAAAAAGAATTAAAAAGAAGATCAGCGAAAGAAGACTGAATAGGAATTCTTAAAAAATGTTGCGTTACTGTTTCCCACTCAAATATTATTTAGCCGGACGAGCTATTGAATCAGATTTTAAATTGGGCTTCATCAAATCTAACGCCTTTATTACCGTAGAATCGTAAGTGTTGTGTATCTCGTAAAAGCCTTCTGTATTCCATATTTCCCGGGCGGTTAACGTTTTTATCTGCTGTTGAAGCAGTGCTTTTCCCTTCGGATTTTTTAAGTCCAGATTAACTGAATCTTTCTCGGCATAACATTTCAAATCATTGAGCGTATTATCATCCGCTACATATTTATCCTCAAACATTTTTGGCGATGCATATTGTTTAAATTGCTGTTGATGCTTTAGGAAATTCAGATATACAAACTTGTTAAGCATCCCGTTCACTAATACCTTCATTACATTCTTATCGATACTCGTGGTGTCAAATGGTACAAATACATCAGGGGTAATACCGCCGCCGCCATATAAAATCTTTCCAGACGCGGTGGTGTATTTTTTTGCATCGGTATGTTTTATTGAATCTGCCGAAGTCATTTCTCCGTCTTTGAACCGATCAATTAAATCATGTTCATAAGCTTCAATTCCTTTTTGATAAGATTTTTGAATACTTCTTCCCAGGGGGGTGTAATACCGGGCAATAGTAAGTCTCAGGCCCGCGCCATCACTTAGCTGATATTGTTCCTGCACCAGGCCTTTGCCAAAAGTCCGTCTCCCTACAATAGTTGCACGGTCCCAATCCTGCAATGCGCCCGATAATATTTCGCTGGCCGAAGCAGTGCCTTCATTTACCAAAACAATTAATTTTCCTTTTTCAAATTCTCCCTCTTTATCACAACGATATTCTTTTTTGGGCGAATGGGCTCCTTCGGTATAAGTGATTAATTTATCCTCGTTCAAAAATTCATCGGCGATATTAGTCGCCTGTGTAAGAATGCCGCCGCCATTATCTCTTAGGTCAAGTATCAGGCCTTTCATTCCCTGCTTCTTCAGTTTCAGCATCGAATTCATGAATTCCTGGTATGTGGTTTCGGAAAATTTATTTAGCCGGATATAGCCAACCGTGTCAGCAATCATATATGCCGCGTCGAGACTGTAAAGCGGAACCGGACCGCGCGTAATGGTTATGGGTTTTTGATTTCCGTTTCTTAAAATGGTAATTATAACTTTTTCTCCGGCATCGCCGCCAATTAGTTTTCTTAATTTGGTTGAGTTAATGTGAGTTCCTGAAACCACGGAATCATTTACTTTTAATATCTGGTCGCCGATCAGCAATCCTGCTTTTTGTGACGGCCCTTTGTCAAGCACATTTGCCACATTAATGGTATCGTTGATGATGTTAAACTCAATGCCAATCCCGAAAAATTGCCCTTCAAGATCTTCATTTACCTGTTTTAATTCCTGCGCAGGCAAATAAACAGAGTGCGGGTCGAGTTGGCTAAGGATGGTTTGAATGGCTGATGTACCTAAAGAATCTACATTTTCTTTATCAACATATTTCCTGCTGATGAGGTCGAGCACTTCCTGAACCGGGCGCTCTTTGTTAACGAAAAAAACACCGGTTTCCGGCATATTACCCCTGATTCTATACCCTACAAACATACCCGCCACCATACAAACACTCAATAACAGGGGAAGCCAGACCTGTAGTTTTTTCTTGCGCATATTTTACTTTGTTCTATTTTTATTTTTTTTGGAAGTGCAAATTTCCTCAATAAACATGATAAAATGATGCCTAAGATAAAATTGATAGCAGACAGCGGCTCCACCAAAACAGAATGGTGCCTTTTGAAAAATAACAAACCGACCATCTTTACTTCGCAGGGCATGAGCCCGTATTTTGTAAATGAAGCCCAGGTAGAAAGCATTATTCTGAAAGAAGTGTTACCTTTTTTGAAAAAAAATAAACCCGACGAAGTTTATTTTTACGGTACAGGTTGCAAGAATCCTGACAATGTAAAAATGTTTGGAAAAGTTTTTCAGAAAATTTTCGAGGATGCATTTGTGCATGTTGATCATGATCTGGCCGGCGCTGCAAAAGCGCTTTGCGGAAACGAAAAAGGAATTGCGTGCATCCTGGGAACGGGTTCGAACTCATGCTACTATAATGGGAAAAAAATTGTAACGAACAGCCCCGGCCTTGGTTTTATTTTGGGGGATGAAGGCAGTGGCGCCTATCTGGGTAAAAAAGTGATTCAACATTATTTATATCACATTTTTGATGATGAGCTACGTACAAAATTCGATGCGAAGTTTGTAACCACCGATGCCGAAATTCTTGAATCGGTTTATAAAAAGCCTCTGCCAAACCGCTACCTCGCTTCATTTGCCATGTTCCTTGCCGAGAATCGCGGGCACTATATGATAGAGAATATTATTGAAGACGGGCTGAATGATTTTTTTTATACGCATCTGATTTCCTACCGTGAAAGTTCAAAATTGTCCGTTCATTTTACTGGCAGTATTGCTTATGGGTTTAAAGATGTGGTTGAACAGCTTTGTATTGGTTATGATTTAGAATTGGGAACGATTTTAAGAAGCCCGATGGAAGGGTTGGTGAGGTATCATTTGAGTAATGAGTAAGGAGTCATTAGAGATAAGTTAGCATTGATGGGGACGAATAATGAGTGACAATTGCTGAGTTATAAGTGAAAAGACATAATTCATAACTGATAACTAATCCTCTGCCTCAAACCAAACCCTTTTCTCATCATTCCAGTCGCCATTATAATTAATGGTAATTTCCTCGCCAGCCGCTATATCTCTGACGGTTTTTACATGGATATCGTGTGCCCCAAAATCCATAAAATATTCGCAATTACTTTGGTAGCTATGGTTGTAAATAGAAATAAATCCCAATGCCATGCAACATGCCTTGTTATCAGCACCCCATTCAAAAATATAATCGTGCAACAAAGTTTTATCAAGAAGAATTCTATCCTCCGCGCTCATTACTATTACGGGCGACTCTTCTATGACGGTATCTGCAGGAATATTTTTTCTAGTGAAAACGCCCCTACCCTTCCCTTTCGCTTTTTTTATGAACAGAGATTCGTATATCATATAAATATTCATTCAAGAATTGGCTAATCAGCTAATTAGCTAATTAGCAAATTAAATAAAGATAAATTATTTTTGCGCCCTTATTTGAAAAGGAGGATTCAATGACCGAAGAAGAAATTTCAGTTCAGGAGCAGTACGAAAATGTTTTGAAAAGAGGCGATGACGAGGTTATCAGTGAATTTTTGAACGAACAAAACATCAGCGATGTTGCTGAACTCATTTATGAAAACGAAGACAGGGAGATAGAAATTTTCCTTAACCTCTCCATGCACCGGGCTTTGGCGCTTTTCAGAATTTTGGAACACCCTACCCAGAAAAGAATTATTAAAAATCTTCCTCCTATTAAAAGCGCTCAAATACTCAATGAAATGGAGCCTGATGACAGGACATCATTCTTTGAAGACCTGCCTAATGAAGTAGTACGCGAACTCGTGAAAACCCTGGTTCCGGAAGAAAGAAAAATCACCTTGTCACTTCTAGGGTACCCGGAGAACAGTGTCGGCCGACTGATGACGCCGGACTATATTTATGTGCATGAATACAATACGGTAGCAGAAGTTTTAAATATTATCAGGAGCGTAGGAAAAAATACGGAAACCATTGATGTAGTATATGTAATCAATAACCATGGCGAATTGTTGGATGATCTCAGAATCAGAGAATTTATTCTGGCCTCCCCGGATACGAGAGTCAATGATTTGATGGACGGCAGGTTTATTGAGCTAAATGCACGCGATGACCAGGAAACGGCGAGTGAAGTTTTCAAAATGAATAATCGGGTAGCCCTACCTGTTGTGGATGACTATAATGTTTTACTCGGAATCGTTACTATTGATGACGTGTTGTGGGTAGCCGCAGAGGAATTCAGTGAAGACATGCAGAAAATCGGTGGTGCAGAGGCATTAGACATGCCCTATCTGGAGACACCTCTTTTTCATCTGATTAAGAAAAGAGTCGGCTGGCTTACTATACTTTTCTTTGGCGAAACTCTTACCGCTTCAGCAATGGCATTTTACAATACCGAAATGTTAAAAGTAATTGTTCTTACCAATTTTATTCCGCTTATTATAAGTACCGGAGGCAATAGTGGCACACAGGCATCTACATTAATTATCCAGGCAATGGCATTAGGAGAAGTAACCTTGAAAGATTGGTGGAGGGTTATGAGACGCGAATTACTATCAGGATTTATTTTGGGTACTATCCTCGGGCTCATAGGCTTTTTCAGGGTAAGTATATGGAGCATCATGATGCACCATCAAATCCTTTTTCATACAGATATTTATGGCCCATATTGGATAAGAATAGCATTTACGGTGTTTGTTTCATTGATCGGGGTTGTGCTTTGGGGATCGCTTATCGGAAGTATGCTTCCGCTCCTTTTAAAAAGGTTAGGCGCGGATCCCGCATCTTCTTCAGCGCCTTTTGTCGCCACTTTAGTGGATGTAACAGGGTTGATCATTTTCTTTAATGTTGCACTATTGGTACTGAGAGGGACACTTCTTTAGTAAGCTGGTTAACTACCTAATTATTGCTACCGGCGGAAAATATCATTCGCCGAAAACTAATATCCCTTAAAAAATATTTCAGTTTACTTTTGCTCACTAAAATTTACAGAATTTTATTCTGCAATACATTATTTTCTTGTTGAAATAACAGACTGATGAAGGCCAAAGAAAAAAAACAAAAGGAACCAAAGCCCAATATATTCAAAGTGCTGAAGCCCTACTCCGGCATAGTCGGTGCGCTATTGCTATTTGCAGTGTTGAGCAATGGGTTAAACCTGGTAATACCTAAAATTATCCAGTTTGGAATTGACGATTATAGCAAAGGCACTTTTAATATGCGAAAGATCATCACGTGGTTTGCTATAGCCGCGGTTTTGATTTTTATTTTTGGTTATGTGCAAACAATTCTGCAAACATTGGCTTCTGAAAGAGTAGCTCGCGATATGAGAAAAAATCTCGCTTCAAAAATTTCTCAACAGGATTATGTTTACATACAGGATGCTACGCCGGGAAAGCTACTTACCAATCTTACCTCTGATGTAGACGCGATAAAAATGTTTGTATCCCAGGCTGTAGTCACTATCGTTTCTTCTTTGGTACTGATAATCGGAGCCAGCATTTTATTGTTGAATATCAACTGGAGGCTGGGATTGATCGTTTTATTGATTATCCCAGTTATAGGGATTACGTTTTTCCTGATTTTCAAAAAAGTAAGAACTTTATTCAAAAAAACACAGGAAGTAATAGATTGGCTGAACAAGGTGATCAATGAAAGCATTCTCGGAGCGGCGCTGATAAGAGTGCTGAACGCACAATTTACAGAATACAATAAATTTATGGATGCAAGCGGCGAAGCAAAAAACCTGGGCTTGTCGATCCTGCGTTTGTTCGCTACGCTAATCCCCATAATCGTATTAACCTCTAACCTCGCAAGGCTTGCCGTTCTTGGAATTGGCGGCCATTTTGTAATTATCAGCAGCATGACGTTAGGTGAATTTGCAGCGTTCAACAGTTATATCGCTATTTTAATTTTCCCAATCATCATCATTGGTTTTATGAGCAACGTAATCGCGCGTGCGTCGGCTTCGTATCAGCGCATTCACAAAACGCTTGATTCGCCTGATTTTGTTGACACCGGAACAGTAAACAAACAATTATTGGGTAATATTAATTTGGAAAACCTAACAGTAAAATATGGTGAGAATCCAGCATTAAAAAATATTTCATTTGCAATTGAAGGAGGTACCAGAACCGCGATCATAGGCCCAACGGCAGCAGGAAAAACACAGATACTTTATATATTAACTACGTTGATAAAACCAAATGAAGGACAAATATTTTATGATGACATCAACATTAACGAATATAGCAGAGATTCTCTTTTAAGCCAGGTTGGTTTGGTGTTCCAGGATAGTATTATTTTCAATCTAACACTTCGCGAGAACATTGCGTTTAATACAGACGTAACAGAAGAAGCGTTGCAAAAAGCTATTGAAACAGCTGAGTTGGACGATTTTATTAATTCTCTTCCTGAAGGATTAGAAACGATCGTTTCAGAACGGGGTTCCAGCCTTTCCGGTGGGCAAAAGCAGCGCATCATGCTGGCTCGTGCTTTAGCCATCAATCCGAAAATTTTATTACTTGATGATTTCACTGCAAGAGTAGATACTTTAACGGAAGAAAAAATCTCAAATAATGTTAAAGAAAATTATCCTGGAATTACGCTTGTTTCTGTAACACAAAAAATAGATCCTGTAAAAGATTATGACCAGATAATTGTGTTGATGGAAGGAGAGTTAATCGCAAAAGGAAAACATGATTTTTTGATGCAAAATTCTCCGGAATATGTTCAGATCTATCGCTCCCAAAAAAGCACGACTGACATTACAACAATGTGAGTTAGACGAGATGCATTGTAGGCAGCAGGCAAACAAATTTGATAATTTTTTATTTTTTAATTTCACTTTATCAATAATTTTATTGGTACATAAACGTTGCATTTATCGACGTAGTAGCCGCGACAATTCCACCGGCAATTTAAGGCGTCCAATACCCGATACCAATCTTTGAAAAAAAGGACCGAATTCAATTGCAATTGAATTCGGTCCTTTTAAAATTTAAATGACTTTTTTTTATGCTTTTCTGCTTTCTACATTTTTTTATGGATTGCTTCTATAGCATCTAAATGTTTTTGAAGCGTAGGAAGTGCATTGGAGATAAAACTCTTATAGTCCCTATCAGAAATTTTATCCTCGGCTTTTTTAAAAGCATCTATATCATCCTTATGATCTTTTACCATCATTGACACATAATCTTTATCGAATTCTTTTCCAGTTTCCTTGGTCAATTTGTCTATATCTTTTTGTTGATGATCTGAAACCGTAGCAGGAAGATCTACATTTTTCTTTGACGCAAGATCTTTTAACTGATCATTAATTTTTGTATGGTCATCTACCATCATTTTTCCGAACTCTTTAACGGCCTGGGTGCCACCGTTTTTCATGGCAATATTACCCAACTCCACTTCCATCATGCCACCCTGGGCTGCATCCTTTGAAAAGTCCTTCGCATCATCACCTACCATGACCATTTTGGACGTATCTGATGATGAAGGCATCATCTTATTTGTATCAGTACTATTACTCATCACGCTGGTAGTTGTATCCGAATTCATACTTTCCGAACTTGAACTTCCGTTACATGCCGAGAAGAAAACTGTTCCAATAATTAAAGAGGCCAAACTTAACTTTTTCATAAAATAATATTTAAGATTAATAATGCCATGGATTAATCAAAATATATTCCAATAAAATCCTTTCGTTAATTCCAATAAAAAAACATCGGCACATTACAGTTTTGTTGATTCTTTTGCCCATCGTATTAAAAGATTGGTGCCCATTTTCCCAACAGCCTTGAAAGGTTTCAATCTAATTCTGCCTTCTTTTAAAGCTTTTTTAATAGTGTAAACACTACGTTCTTAAAGTCTAACTATTGGGCTTTCAAAAACTTTTCGGGTTCATTATGTAGCGTGTGGCAGAGTTTTTGAATTCTCATAATATCTTAACCCTATTTTTAATTTAAAAACTAATCAATCAATGAAAAAATTACTCATCATTACACTAAGCGTGTTTTTATTTGCAAGCGCAAAATCCCAGGTCTATATTCAAGGAGGTTTAAATCTTGCAAACATTTCTAATTCTAATTCCGGTTCAGTAAATAAGAATAACATGCTTACCACTTTTAACGCAGGCTTGTTGGCGCGAACTAACTCCTCTGGAGCGCTGGCGTTTGAGTCAGGATTACTATTGGATGGAAGAGGAGCGAAGGTAGAAGGGAGTTCAGGAATTGCTAACTATAAAGTAACTTTTAATCCTCTTTACCTTGAGCTCCCTGTAAATGTGGTGGTTCGTCTGCCACTTACTTCCACCACTAATATCTTTATTAATGGAGGGCCTTATGTTGCTATGGGTATTGCTGGTAAATCTAAATTTGATGGACAACTTGGAAGCATTTCAGGCTCTCAAACACAGAATATCAAATTTACGAATGCTGATCCTAATGATAACGATCAGGCCTATTCTAAATTGAAGCGATTTGATTATGGTCTAAATATCGGCGCCGGCGTGGATCTTAAAGCGGTCTTATTAAAAGTAAATTATGGATATGGATTGGCTAAAATTAATTCCACCCAAACTAATAATGGCGAAAATGATAAAAACAAATACCGCACTATCAGTATTTCATTAGGGATTCCGTTGAGCCGGTAACACCCGCTTATGTATCTTTCAGTAGATAGATTTTAGGCTAAAAAACAAAATGTGTACAGGCTGCTGACAATAAAATCAGCAGCCTGTACACGTTTATATAACCTATTGATATTGATCCGAAAGAGTAACTGAAAAATTTAGACACTTCCTGTAGCTATTACGGTTAACAGCACCCTTTTTCTTTATTGACGAAAATTTTTAAGATTTCTTCTTTGGGGCTTTGTCACCTTCTTGTCTTGCTTCGGATAAGCCTATAGCTACTGCTTGTTTAGGGTTGGTAACTTTTTTCCCACTCTTACCACTTTTTAATTTGCCTTCGTGCATTTCATGCATTGCGTTTTCTACTTTTTTCTCGGATGCTTTTGAATACTTAGCCATGATAATAATATTTAAGATTAGTAATAATAAAATGGCATAAACTATCATGCCAAATTTTCTCACTTTCTCACTCAGACCAATTATATCAATATACATTTGTGTATCTTTTCCTATAATCTTTCAAAGGAAAACAATGATGCATCCTTATTTTTGATGCCCAAAATTAAATCTCTATTAATCTCTGCAGCTATCTGGCTAAAAGTAATTCCATTGCCACCAAAGCCTAAGGAAAAATAGCTGTTGGGTAATGATTTGTAAGGACCAATAAATGGAAGGCCATCTTTTGTTGTTCCAAAAGTTCCGGTCCATTTGTATTCTTTCTTAAATGGAATTTTAGGGAATAGTTTTTGAAAATCTTTTTCAAGCCTGTCCGATTTTTGATCAAGCAGCCTGTCTCTTTTTTGGGGATTGTAAAATTTTTCATCCCGGCCACCAATAATAATGCGTCTGTCTTTTGTGGTTCTGAGATAGAGATAGGGATCATCGGTATTCCATATCAATACTTCTCCGGGCCATGCAAAATTATCAACGTCGTAATGCTCACTAATGATTGCATAAGTTGAATTCAGGTTAACGATTTTTTTGTTGATAAAATTGACTGCTTCATAACCGACAGCGTATATCAGATGTTTTGCTTTTATAGCTTTTTTATTTTGTGTAGTAAGAATTACTCCATCTTTATTGTGATGAATTTTAGTGACGTTGGTACGATCAAACACTTTGGCTCCTTTCTTTAGATTATATTGATGAAGCGCATGTGTAAATGAGTAGGCATTTGTTTGGGCCCCTAATTCAGAAAGAATGGCAGCGGGTGCATTAAATCCAAAAATGTTACCGATGCTTTTATTTTCGAGAAGTGTCACCTCAAAATTATTTTCCTTTCGGATTTTATATTCTTCTTTCAGGAATGAAATATCTTTTTTACTTGCTGCATAGTATAAACTTTTTTTGTATTCAAATTCTGCAAATCCTATTTTTTCGGATATTTCCTTTATTTTAATGATCGCTTCTGCGCACAGCTGATAGGAACGAACTGCTTTGTTATAGCCAATCATTGTTTGCAACCTGGATAGCGGTACATCGATCTCATACTGTAATAGCGAAGTGCTCGCACAGGTACTTCCCAATCCGATACTCCGGGCATCCACAACCACGCAATCAATTCCAGCTTCTGCTAGATAAAACGCCGATAGGGCTCCTGAGATTCCACCTCCAAGGACGACCACTTCCGTTTGTAAAGAATCGTCAAGTGTAGGATAATTATAAGGTAATCCATTTTTAATAAGCCAATAAGGAAATCCTGATTTTAAATCCATGTCGTTACTCCTTTAAAAAATCGTGAATGAATAAATACAATTTTGCTGACAATATAAATTGAATGACGCTTAGCTTATAACAAGGACGGGCCGGACCATACGATTAAGTTCTCTTCTTAAAAGAGATTACCAGATGTGCCCAAATAAAGAATGTGTAAACAGTTCTACATCTTTTCCCAACGTTGGTAAAAAATAAAGCCACATGCTTACACATTCACATTTTTTGCTTCAGAAACATCCATTTATTTACCAAAAAGTTTTGCCCCAAATATCAGGGTCAAAACAAACAAAACAATAAAAATAAAGAATAGTACCTTAGCAATAGAAGCTGCGCCTGCAGCTAGTCCGCCAAATCCAAAGATGGCTGCTACAATCGCGATAATAAAAAAGATTGCTGCCCATTTAAGCATAATGTAAAATTTTTAGTTATAATTATTTTAAGGAAAATGCGTGCCAAAAAATTCTGTTACCTGGCTATTCAAAGAAAGGGTACAGATGTGAGGTAAACCGCTTCCTTCCCCACGGGAAATTTATATTTATAATAGTAAAGCAACAAATACTCGCGATTTTTATTTTCGGGCAGCTGTTTTAATAAGGATGAATTCATTACAAATGGCCAGTATCAAACGAATAATTTATTTTTTCTTTATACTTTTTATATAATTTGCATATAGTATTCATAGGGTTAAAATTGGTGATTTTATCATTAGTGATCTGAACGGTAGAACGCTCGCAAGGCGATTGTTCATACTGGCGAAGAAAAAGTCTCGACCTAAACCATCAACTGTTTTGCCCCTTTAGCATTATAATTCAAAAGCCTCAATTTATGCCCGACCAAAAATGCGTTTTGATTTGTGATGATGACAATTCTATCTTAGACGTTTGCAAATTGATCCTCCATGATGAATACCGTGTAGAAACAGTAACAAATTGCGGACACATTATTGAACATATAAAATCCATAAAACCGAAGATTGTTTTAATGGATGTTGTGATGCCTGGAGAGGGAGCCAACGCGGCGAAACTGATACATTCCACGCCCGAAACCAGGCACATTCCAGTAGTCTTGTTTTCCGCCCTTTCTAACATTAAAGAAATAAGTGAAAGCGCAGACGCCACTGCTATACTTGAGAAGCCATTTGATTTAAAAGTTTTATTACAAACCGTTCGAAAATATATTTTGTAACCCTTGGCAACCAACAGACCAACAAATTCGATGCTCGCTTTTGAAATTTTCGGTGTATTTTCAACTCGTTTTATCAAACGAATTGTTACAATTCCAAACAAAATTTAAAATTCTATAATGGCATCATTCTCAATTGCAGCCATTAATCCGGCATGAATTTCAATATAATTCCGAACAACAGATTATTAAAATCTCTAGAAAAGTTACGAAGCACATGATTATATTACAAGTATCTGCAGATACCATCACGCATCGTTTATCCAGTGAAGGACTCCACTGGTTTTAACCACGGGACCAAGAATCATTATAGCAATTGTTTTTTTCTTTATTGGCCAATTGATCATACGATTTCTGAATAAGGGTTTTAAAGAAATCCTTTCTACCAAACGCTTCAGTTCAACACTTCGCCTTTTTTTAGAAAATTTATTCAAAATTGTTCTACAAGTCGCATTGATTTTTTCGATACTACAATTGCTAGGAATAAAAATTGCTTTGAGCCGCTTTTCAATCGGAAAAAATAATCAGGCACGCTAAATATGAAGCGAGTTAAAAAGACGGTAAAAGCATACGAGTTAATAAAACGCTGCCCCGGGGAAAACGCACAAATAAAAGACAACAAATTTTCATTTAAGGTATTTTACGATCAGCTCAAATTTCTGTTTTAAAGAAATAGCTCGTCTGTTATAATGGGAGAACTTACAACGTGTAATAAAAAGTGGAGGTTATCAACCACGTTTCACCTATCACCCTGCAAAGCCATTTTGAAATTAGCTTTCACCGGGAACTTCTCTTAAGGTCTTTGCCTTTCTTAAAACGGTTGGATCTTTTTCGTCGGGTATATATACCACATCCTCTTTCACATTGGTGACATCTATTATGGCCAGCTCCTAAATGGTCTTTTCTTGGTTATAATCATTTTTTCTTCTCCGGTAAAGACGGGTTTCATCGAAATATGGGGCATGTAAAATGCTTCTCTTTCCGGATGCTCTTTCAATTCAAAATCGGCAAGTTTTTCCGCAGCTTCTTATTTTTGGGGAATAAATACATCACACACAGCCCTTTCTGTAGCGTAATCTATTTTGCCTTTTTATATTCTGGCAAGGTCGCCTGATGTCATTGTATGTCAATCCAAAAATTAGAAGCCTTGGCATGTTTGTTGAGGGGGTCTTGGTGAGTTTTCTTAATATCAATCCCGTGAATTTCTGCAAATTTTAATTTTAAATTATAAATTATGCACAGGAATTGGTATATCATATATACAAAGCCAAAATGTGAAAAAAGAATGGCTGCAACATTTTCAAAGAAAAAAATTGAAAATTTTTTGCCAGTTAATTATAAACAGAGAAATTCTATCAGGAAAAGCAAATTAATGTATGAACCATTATTTGATTCATACCTATTTGTAAATATAACTGACACAGAAATCGCCAAAATTAAAACATTTAATGGAGTCATAAACTTTGTTTACTGGAAAGGTGAGCTTGCGACTATCAACGAAAATGAAATAGATGCAATTAGAGAGTTTACCTACAAATACCAGGATATTCATTTGGTAAAAACATTGATTAATCCCAATGGGGTTTCAGAATTAGTTAAAGCCCACAAATATTCTATGGCAGGAAATTTATTAACTGTAAAAAATACTGCTATTAAGTTAAACCTTCCATCTATCGGGTTTACAATGATCGCAAAAATTGATTCAGAGAACGCAATTGGAAGAGAAAAGTTATTTGGAAATAGAGAAATTTTATTACAGTCTTAAAAAAGAATACCCACAAAGATTTAAGTTTTAAAGGGACAATTACAAAAATTCGTTCATCCTGAAAAGACTGTACAAATTAAACACCCGTATTGTCTGTATTAAACTTTAATGAGTCGAAATCATCGTATGCAGTATTTGTATTCCACTCCAAGTAAATAATATATTTTTTAACCTCGTCAAAATATTTGCTTTTTTTCAATGTGCAAAAATGGTTTGTAATGCACTTCTTTAATAAAGCTCTCATAAAAGTCTATATTATTTATTGCTTCATATCATGGAAATAGCATTCCTGTATGCGGAAACCATTGCTAAATTTATAATTAAAAATTCATGTTTATTACTATTGCTCATGATAGTTTTCCAAGCCCCAACTTTAGATGATACTTTACTATAGCTCGTTGTTCAGCTCGTAAGTCCCGCTTGCTAAAAACTGAACTTTGTGTGCTTTGCCATTTCTGTTCGCTACAGTAAACCAACAACTAAAAAAGATTTCCTTTTTTAGGAGACCTGGTAATTGGTTTTCAGAAGATCTTAAAATGTGGGGAATGTGGAGAGAAGCATTGTTATCAAAAAACTTCTTAATTAAGATTAAGCCCAATACCAATTCCAATCCATACTTTCTTATTATTTATCCACGCACGGCTGTTTTTATCTGTAAGAAAATCCAGCCCGCTCAATACTGCAAAATTTATCTTATTTAAGTCAAGCTCTGTAGCCACGCCCGGAGTAAACACTACGCCGTCATATTCATAATCGATCCGGCGAAGGGTTACAAATTCATCAATACGGGCCGAGCCCAAACCTGCGAAAGCCCCAAAGCTATAACCGTGATGCACAATTTTTCTGTTGGCCACATGTAAGGGTGTATTGTTGTAAGACAAGATATAAGTGTCCTTTCGGTGACCCGCATATAAAGCGCCATTGAAGTTGGTATTTAGTTGTGCGGGATAATCTTTTACGGGTGGCCTGTATTTAAAAAGTATGGTGATAACATCGAGGTCAAAGCTTCCGGAATTGAATTTTTTTCTTGAAAAATTGGCTGGTTTTATATGTTCCGGAAACAGGACTGTTATGGAATTGTTGGTATCCGCGATTTGACTGCTAATGTTTGCGGGATATACCTTTATAGAGTCAGTGCCTGTCGTTACATAATACTTTTTATACTTTTTGCCGTTAAGCTTCGTACGGTAATATCCATCGGCAAACGTAAATTTTGGCGAATTTCCCGTAACGCTACATCCACATGCTATTGCAGTTATCCAAACTATAAAAAATAATTTTAGTGGAACGCTCATATTTTTTTGGTTTCTCTCCCTTCTTTCACTTTTTTCTTAATACTCTTCTCAATGCCTTTTTTTAGCTCATGCATTTCCTCTGCCTCGTCTATGGAGTGCGAACGCTGGAGCGATTCCTCACTCTCCGTTTTTTGTTTTAATCTTGAATAATATTTTTGTATCACTTTCAATTCTTCTTCGGTCATGTCCTCAACATTGACTAACCTGTTACTTGCAAATTCGTGCGCAGCCACCAGCTCGTTTAGTTTAAGCTGTACTGCCATTGATTCTTTATTCTGCGACTTCTGAATAAGGAACACCATGAGAAAGGTGATGATGGTAGTACCGGTGTTAATGACGAGTTGCCAGTTTTCAGAGTAATGAAACACGGGACCCGTAGCAGCCCAAACTAATACCGATCCAAAGGCAATAATTATAGCTGCTGTGCTTCCCGTTGCAACAGTCACTTTTGCAGCCAGTTTTTCAAAAAAATGTTTTTTTGCAGGAGGAGTCTTTTTCATGTTTTCATTTAAGGAATAGAAAAGTAAAAGAAAATCATTAATCAAGATACGGGCCAATTTATACAAACTATTTTTTGGATAAGTTGCTTTAAATACGAAAGACTTTTACAAATGATTAATGGGAAATTATCTCCGTCCTCTTACGTTTTAAACGTTCGCTTGACTGAGCAAAGATTTGTATTAGAATATTTGCCTAAATTTAAATCTGGAAGCTGGCTTTTAAATAAAAATAATTTTTAAGTGATCCAATGTTGAAATACTGTTGCCAACCACAGAAAAACTCCAAATCCAACAATATCCTGCAAAGCGGTTTCGAAGGGACCAGCAGTTGTGGCGGGATCAAATCC
>Ga0207933_1000670_pt1 | contig 31007 bp, 34 predicted proteins | sample NGESurdeep092012_4_FD_184488 | JGI IMG/M metagenome (GOLD analysis project Ga0207933, IMG submission 184488) | Arctic peat soil microbial communities from Barrow, Alaska - NGEE Surface sample F53-3 deep-092012 (SPAdes) | ecosystem: Environmental > Terrestrial > Soil > Wetlands > Peat ... | reverse complement strand
GCGCCGTCCGCCAAAATAACTTTCATCCACTTCAATCTCCCCGGCAAACGGCGCGGCATCAGCAATCGCCTGATAGATCAGCTCGCGCAAGCGGTGATATGCGGACGCCATTGGAAAACTTCTAGCGGGCACAACATTAAAAGAAGCCGTAGATTTTTTCCGCCGTCGCAACGCTGCCGCACTCGAAAAACGGACGGTAAGCCAAGTGGCCAATGAAATGCTAATGGTGAAGCGGGCGGCAAATCTCTCATGCGCTCATTTGAAAGATTTAGAAAGTCGGCTAAATCGTTTCTGCGCGGATTTTCAAATTAACATGGATGGAGTAAGCGGGGTGATGATTCAAGGGTGGCTTGACGTAATGAAGGCCAGTGGGACGCACGAAACAAAATTACCTTCGAGTCATCGGCGCTTTGTTCAGGTTTGCCATCGGGCGAAAATATCTGCCGAAAGATTCGATTGATGAAATTGAAGCCGTCCAACCGCCCAAAGATGACGGCGGCGAAATCGAAATTTTCACGCCAAAAGAAATGCGCGAAATTTTGCTGGCGGCTCGGCCTGAAATGATTCCATTCCTTGCCATCGGTGCATTTGCCGGACTTCGGAGCGCAGAGATCGTCCGGCTCGACTGGCAGGAAATCAGCCTGAAAGAGCGGCATATCGAAATCAAGGCAAGCAAAGCCAAAACGGGCGCGCGGCGTCTCGCGCCACTTACAGATAATCTTGCTCAATGGCTCGCGCCCTACGCCAAAGAATCGGGCAATGTCATAAATTTTGATTCTTGGTGAAACCAAATTCCAAAGGTCGTTGCGGCGGTGAACCAAAATCGGCGACAGGCGGAAGCCGGTCGGTGTCTCTCAATTCCAGCGACGCTTACAGGCGCTTGAAACGCGGACTGCAAAGGTGTTGCAACGACGCTGGCAGCGCGCCGACGCTTTTGTCCATCTGCCCCGGCAAGCGCGGCTTTCAGCGCTTCATCAGAAGGCGTCACGCTTTCCTGAATGGCTCGCCTAACATCCCGAAATTCGATTTTCTGACGTCCTTCTCCCTTGCAAATAAAACGAGCGCGCTCCGCGATGGCATCCATTCCGCCGAGATATTTTCCAGAGCTTCGCGCATAAAGAGCCAGTGCCTTTACAGAGTCAGAATTGCTATCTGGCAAAAGCGAGGAAGCAACGGCATGTAAATCGTCTGACGAAAGAGCATCCGGCAATTTTTCATAATGCCCAATCCTGCCAATGAATTGATCCGCCGCCCAGCAAGTCGCTTTTTCAATGGCCTCTTTTGAGCGAAAAAATTGTGGCGTGGTCACAAGTGTGACGGCGACTCCACGATTTACGAGCGCAGTCATCAGCCAATTGATTCTAACCGGCGTTGTGTTGCGGTAGTGACTTTGCGGCCAGAGATAATGAGCCTCATCAATAACCAATGCCAAATCGCCGCCTTGCAATGTTTCCTCGATGCGACTACGCAGTTCCTGCGCTTTTGATTTCAGATTGATACTCACGCCAAGACTCAACGCAACGGCACGAAAAAAAGAAAAGTCATCATTGGTTGCCGGACATTCAACATAACGCGCCCGGCCCGGATTAAGATTGCACAAGTGCCGGGCGGCGTGCGATTTTCCAATGCGCGGCAAGCCGTCAATGATGACCATGCGGCGGCTTTCCATCGCATAATCAAGCGCGCGTGAAACTTTTTCGCCAATGGCTGTAATGACTTTAGGCGTGCGCTCGGCGATCCACGCCGCCATGAATTCCCGCAACGTTGAAACGAGCGTTGGGAAATACCACGGCGAGCCGTCAGCGACCGGCCTGGACGGATCAAGGCAAAATTCCTTCAAATGTTTTTCCAATCCAATCGTCGCCGCTTCATGGCATCATTTTACAAAATCCGCAGCGGGATATTTCATCGGATAAAATCTAGCTTCCTGTCGGGCGCGGATTGTTTGTTCGTTATTGTCGTCAAGGAAAACAGCCATTCCTAAACCGTCGAAATCAATTTCTCCTTTGAGTAGAAATGCGTGGCCAATTATTTCTGCGCGAACAATCCTGACCTGTTCGGCAGAATAGATTTGTCCGGCTTTCATCCCAAATTTCCGCATCGAATCTGTGGCAATGCGTTCGGTAAATTGAGTAATCAAATCAGCCGCAAGTTTCTTTATTCCACCGGGCAGATGCGAAAGAAGTTGAACGAACCAAATCAGTTCACGATCTTCCGCACGTTCCAAAACAGAGCAACGCTTGGCAACTAATTTGCCATCAAGCCACGTTCAAATTCCTGGCTGGATGCAAAGCGCTCCTGTCGAAAAACCGCGTTCGAGGTTGCGTGTCGGGTGTTACTCATGGCGTGTCCTCTTGTCGTAGAAGTTCGGACAATTCCCGCGCGGCTTCGGCCTGTCCTGGACGCAACCGCTCCGGCAATGTCATGCCGAGACGCCGGAAATTTGAACCTGCTTTTTTCCGTTCGGTTTCAACCTGTTTTTGCTCGGCGACTTTTTCTGTGCGCAGCCGATTTATTTCCTGCGCGGTTTCAGCGGTGCCAATGTCAACGATGTTGCGCCGGAATGTTGGCTCGAATTCCGCTTTGAGAAGATTGTAGCGCGTGCGCGGATAAATACTGTGCGACGCGGCTTTGGCCGTCTCGCGCTCAAAATGCGGATCGCCCGGCGCGGCCAGAAAATCAACCGGCATCGAGCGTCCCACGATATACGGATTTTGCCGATTCATGTCCGTCACGCATAAAAATTCCGGGCTTTCTGGATCAAACCACGCCAACACTGTTTCGCCGCGATTCTGCCCGGTGCGTTCGTTGCGATAGACAAAACTCTTGCTGCCGATGCGAAAGCAAATCCCGTTTATCGTCACCGGCACTGGCCGGACGTAGTGCGCTACCAGGTGCCAGCTATTCGCGTCCAAACGCCCGGGCGGATTTTCATGCGGCCAAAATTTTTTAAATGCTTCATCTGGACTCAAACCTTGTAAAACTTTTCCTTCCTGACTCTCCCCGTTGTAGTGGTCTATCAATTGGCCGAGTTGCGCGTGCCATTCGTCGAAAGATAAAAATAGTTCGCCAGGATGATTGACGCGGTGAAATTTCAAATCATCCATCGCCCGTTTGGTGACTTCAGGACAATCAATTTTTTCGTTTCTGCCACAGTAACCGCGAACGCCGTGCATCCGGTTTTGAAGCAAGCCGCCAACACGTTCCACCGGCTTTGTGCGGGCGCGAATGGCATGACTAAATTTAACGCCAAGATTTTCCCAGCCGATTTTTGATTCGAGTGGGGAGTAAGTCGCTGACAAAATGGCCGCAAAGTTTGATGTCAGCCTTAAATGGCTAAAGACAGGTCAGGGGCGCATGAAGCCGTCCATTGGCCTTTTTTCCGTTTTTTGCCCTGAAATAAAAGGTTCTACATTACTTTCAAAAGCCGCCACTGATGATATTGAAAAGAAAAGTGCATTGGCTTTGGAATTCAACTATTTGGGAATGGATGTTATTCTTCAAGGTGAAATCGTGCTGCCTAAAGGCACGAAACAGAAGCATATTGTCCAAAGCTTTCATGATTATTTTGATGAAACGTTTTATGAATTGTCACATGAAGGAAGGGAAAAATTGCTGGCTTTGGCCATAAGAACAATCACAAAATTCAACTTCGATTGGATGCGCGATAACCGAAAGACACCAGGTGAAAATATCACAATGGAACCAACCCCAAACACCACCAAAGATAATAACTTCAAAATGATGTTGACGAAAGCGGCAACATCATCCAAACTCGTCGCCGACGTGAAATCACAATTGCCAAGGTTGCTTGCGCGGCTTAAAACGGCGACGAAAGAAACCGGAAAAATGTCAGCGCTGGCAAATTTTTTAGAGGTTCCATTGGCAAGTGTTTCGCGTTGGCTGTCCGGCAAACGAGAGCCGGGCGGTGAAATCACGCTCAAGTTGCTTCAATGGGTCGAGCAGCAAGAACGTCAAAAATAAAAATGCCCGCCATGTTACAAGCACGGCGAGCGGAGACCCGAAACATGAAGTCCTATTATGAAAACCAAGTCCCGAATCCACCGTAAAACTGTCACTAAAATCCCAAATCCACAAGTCAAAATCCAAGAGGAGCCTGTGTTTGTAAATTTTTGTTCGAAGCCTGATGATCGGCAACTGGGTTGTATTGCTATTCCACGGGCGACTTTTAAGAGTTTGAAGCAAGCCGCCGAAGAAAAAGGAATGGGATTTGAGAAGTTTTTTAATCAGGAAGTGATTGGTAAATTTCTTGCCGGCGCGTCGGCGGAAATGTGGGGTGCGGCATGAGCGCCACGCAAAAAAATGCCGTCAAAGTCAAAACGCATCGTGCCGTCGCCGAATTCAAAATTGTCCGGTTGCGCGAATGTCCGGTGGACGGCCCAATAATCGAACATGCGCCGGAAGTCGTGGATTTCTGGCGCAAACACGTCGTCACCGCGCCGTGGTGGTTCAAAGAAGATAAGGAATGTCTCGTTGTTTTTCTGCTGAACACTCGCCACCGGCTGCTTGGTTTTGAACTGGTAAGCCAGGGAACGCTCGACACGATTTTAATGCACCCGCGCGATGTTTTCCGTCTGGCCAGCATCCGCAATGCTGCGTCAATCATAATCGCGCACAATCATCCATCCGGCGATCCGTTGCCATCCGATGCAGACATTAAAGTCACGATGGATTTGATTCGCGCGGCGGCCATGATGAAAATTGAATTGATAGATCACATCATCATCGGCGATGCGTGGCGCAAAAAGGGTTATGCCAGTTTGCGCGGCTTGGAATGTTTCCAAGCCGAGAAATCGGGAATTCCCATTGCCGCCGAATCGAAGTCGGCAGAAAATTCTTATTCGCTGATTGATTTGGAGCAAACCGCTAACAAAGTTTGCGGCTTAATCGAATTATTTGAAGCGAAGTTATCGGACTTTGTGAGAAATCGCACATTCCCTTCATCGCTGGACTTTGATTCTGTAATAAGTAGTGCTGATTGCGGATTTCAGACTTTGGCGCATGAAATCAAAAAGGAATTGGTCGAAGGCGTCAGAAAACTTTTTGAGAACAGCCGCGCGGAAAAAGCAGCAACAAACTGAAATTAAAACTATCAAGGCGGTTTTGACATCAATTGCCTTGCGCCTGATGGTTTGGCGCGCGCCCGGACTTTCGTTGCTCGGCGACCATCTTTACATATTCATTGGTTTTCCATTCTTCAAAAGAGGGAATGGCCGCAAAATTTGTCTGCGCAATGGCATTGTAATAATAATGGGTGTATTCACCTTTCAAGCGATATTCTTTTATCCATTGATCTTCGGGGATGACTGGATTGGGAGCGGTGGCAAAATAATACTGCGTATAAGCCGCGTGTTCCTGATTTGACATGGCCGAGGAATAGGCAATGTAGCTCGTGACCACCGGCACGCATCCCGAAAGCAACGCAGTTGCAAGGGCGATGAAAAGCAGTTTAAGTTTCATATATTTTCTCTAATTATGACTGGCAAATCCGCCACGTGGCGGATTTGATCAATATGGTGATTGAAGGTTTTTTTGGCGATTGGTTTTTTAATAATATATTTGATTCATTCATGCGCCGGCCTGGGAAACTTCCGGCGTTTTCGTTTTTTTAGCGGATTTTTTCTCGTTTATTGTCTATGGAAACCCGCTTGCACCGTCTCTGCAAATAAATTGCAAGCGACATTTCAGCCGCCATCTGGGTTGGTGGTTGGCAGGTGATTTTTAGCGTCGGCGCATTTCTGCAAATCAAATGTCAAAACTCAAATCACATTGAAAACGCTGGCTTTTTTGAGCGCACATCGTTTTGCAGAAATAGTCGCTGTCTGCACTTCTGGAGAATTTCACTTTTGAAATGTCCGCCGCTTCGTAAGTGTTTGATCTAAAGGTAAATCAAGCCTTGTAAAATCAAATCAAGGCCAAAGCCATTTTGCAGAACTGCGGCGACGTTGTTCAAAACCGCCAAAACAGTGGCGGGAGTGGCGGGGCTCGAACCCGTAACCTCTGCCGTGACAGGGCAGCGCTCTAACCAATTGAGCTACACCCCCACAATGGGGACGGTGAAATTAGAAGAAGTCGCCGGAAGCGTCAAGTTTTGCTTCAAAAATTGCGTTGCAAAAATCCGGGCAGCAGACGCCAAGGAGGTGGGGGTGGGGAACCCCGCTGAAGAAACGTGCTACCCGAATAAATTCAATGTGGCGTTTCAATAACATTTTGTCAACACGTTATCGCCGCCGTTTTTGCCGCGCCGCCATAAAATCTCTTGGCTTTACCCTGCTTTTTTTTCCCATAAAGTGCCCGCGTGGTTGATCTGGAATCCATTGCCCTGTTTGACGGTCTTGGCCGCGACGATTTGCAAGGCCTGCGGCTCATCACCCAAAAAAAACAATTTGCCGCCGGGCAGCAAATTTTTCAGGAAGGCGCGCCGGGCGACGGCGTTTATGTCGTCGCCAGCGGTCTGGTGGAAATTTCCAGCATCATCGGCAGCGGCCAGCGGCAAATTTTTTCGCAATTGGGTCCGGGCGAAGTTTTCGGCGAGATGGCCGTCATCGAATATCGTCCGCGCTCGGCCACGGTGGCCGCCGCGACGGATTCGGAAGTTTATTTTATTCCGCGCGACGAAATGCTGGCACTCATCCAACGCTCGCCCGGCATCGCCTTCAAATTGCTTCAACTCATCAGCCACCGTTTGCGCGAATTCAACCGGCTGCACATGCGCGAAATTGTCCAGGCGGAAAGTCTCGCGGTCATTGGCCGCTTCGCCCAATCCATCGTCCATGATCTGAAAAATCCTTTGAGCGTCATCGGCCTGTCCGCCGAAATGTTTGACATGCCCGGCATCAACGTCGAAATCCGCTCCCAGGCGCAAGCGCGCATTAAAAGGCAAGTCGAACGCATCAGTGATATGGTCAGCGACATCCTCATTTTTACCGAACGCAAACGCACGGAAGCCGAACTCAAGCGCGGCGATTATCGGACGTTCGTCCTGGAATTGATTGAAGACCTGCGCGCCGAAGCCGAACTTAAAGACACCCACCTCGAGTTGCAAAACGAGCCGCCCGCCGTGCCCGTGGCGTTTGATTCGCGCCGCTTGAGCCGCGTTTTTTACAACCTCGTTCACAACGCCACCGACATCATGCTCAATGGCGGGAAAATTTTCCTGCGCTTTCAAACCGGCGAAAATAAAATCGTCACCGAGCTCGAGGACACCGGCCCCGGCATCCCGCCCGAAATCGCCGATAAACTTTTTCAACCCTTCACCACCCACGGCAAAGCTCATGGCACCGGCCTCGGACTTTCCATCTGCAAAAAAATTATCGAAGACCACGGCGGAAAAATTTCCGCGCGCAGCGAGCCAAATCGCGGCGCAATTTTTGCGTTCACTCTGCCGCTGGCGAAATAATTTCGTTGAAGCCGCGAAGCGTTGAAGCGAAACTCGCGCCATGCGATTCCGCTGCAACACTTCAACTTTTCAACGATTCAACGAACGATGAATCGCATCAAGCTTCTTTCCGAACAGGTCGCCAACCAGATCGCCGCCGGCGAAGTGGTCGAACGCCCCGCCAGCGTCGTGAAGGAACTCGTCGAAAATTCCCTCGACGCCGACGCCAAAAAAATCACCGTGGAAATCGGCGCGGGCGGACGCAGTTTGATTCGCGTGACCGACGACGGCTTCGGCATGAGCCGCGACGACGCCTTGCTCTGTCTCGAACGTCACGCGACCAGCAAAATTATTCGCGCAGAAGATTTATCCGCAATTTCTACAATGGGTTTTCGAGGCGAAGCGTTGCCGAGCATCGCCAGCGTCAGCAAATTTGTTTTGACCACGCGCGAACGCGAAGACAGTTCGCCCGAAGGCACACAAATCATCATCGCCGGCGGAAAAATTCTCGAAGTCAAAGCCGCCGGCAGCGCGCCCGGCACGAGCCTCGAAGTCCGCCAGCTTTTTTTCAATTTGCCCGCGCGCCGGAAATTTTTGCGGACGGAAGAAACTGAAGCCGCGCACATCCAGCATTATCTCACGCTTGCCGCGCTCGCGTTTCCCGAAGTTGCGTTCACGTTCGTCAAAGACGGCCGCAACGTCTGGCAACTGCCCGCCGTCAAATCCGGCGCGGCCACTTCCGGTCGCATCGAAGCCTTGCGCGAACGCCTCCGCGCGCTGCTTGGCGATGAAAAACTTTTGCCGGTAAATTTTTCCGCCTCGCTCGAAGAAAATTTTCGCCCCGAGGAAACCGAAATTTCTTTCGAGACTGCGTTGCCGGAAAACCCGCCACTTGCCACTCATCACTCGTCACTTCGCATTTGGGGTTTGATCGGCTCGCCCGGCGTTTCACGGGCGACGCGCGACAACCAATTTGTTTTTGTGAATCGCCGTCCCGTTGAAAATCGCGGCGTCAATTACGCGCTCATCGAGGGCTATCATAATTCGTTGATGAAAGGCCGCTACCCCGTTTGTTGTTTGTTTCTGGAGATTGATCCGGCGGCGGTGGACGTGAATATTCACCCGGCCAAACGCGAGGTGAAATTTCACCGCGAATTTGAAATCCGAAAATTCGTCGCACAGGCCGTGAAAGAAACTTTGCTCGCGTTTCATGGAGAACCGGAAAAGCCAAAACAATTTTTAACCACAAAGACACAAAGTTCGCCAAGTGAAAAACCGGCAACGAAATTTTCCGCGCCCGCGCTGCCGAATTTTCCAGAAAAATTAAAACCGTTGCCTATAATTCCGCTGCCGATTTCTCAATCCACGCAAACGCCTTTGAAAATGGGCTTCTCGCCGCGTCAAAACGAAGCGGAGACTGGTTCGTCGCCAGTTCAATCCGTGCCATCGGCGAAATCTGCGGATATTTCCCCAACTCTCATTTCCCAACTTCCATCTTCAAGCGCAACTCCGCTTTTGAACGTCCCGCTCCGCCTCGTCGGCGTCGTCGGCAAATTGTATGTGCTGCTGGAATCAGATCGCGGACTCGTGCTGCTCGACCAGCACGCGGCGCACGAACGGATTTTGTTCGAGCAGATGCTCAACCGCATCGAATCAGGCGGCGTCGCGCCGTCGCAAAAATTGTTGCTGCCGGAGACGATTGAACTTCCGCCGCGCGACGCGAATTTTCTGCGCGAGCAACTGGTCGTGCTGACCAAGCTTGGCGTCGGCTTGAGCGAATTTGGCGAGCGCACGTTTCTGCTCGATGCGTTGCCGCCGTTCGTGAAAGCCGCTGACCCGCGCCGTTTTGTTTTTGATCTCGTGGACGAATTGCGCGCCGCCGGACGTGAAGTGAATCTCGCGCGGCTGGGCGAGCACACCGTCGCCAAAACCGTCTGCCGCCACGCGGTCAAGGCCAATGATTTTCTTAACGGCCGCGAACTGGAAAATCTCGTCGAGGATTTGCGCCGCTGCGCGATGCCCTATACCTGTCCGCACGGCCGCCCGACGTTGATTGAAATGAATTACCGCGAACTGGAGAAAAAATTTGGAAGGACGCAGTGAATAAATTTTACGAACCAAAAACGTCCAGCACCGTAGGCGCGACATCTTTGTAGAAAAATCATGTTTTAGGAATTCAAGCTCCAGCGGAGCGACATATTCCGTGAATTGCCGGAGAATATGCCGCCCCGACGGGGCTTTAAATAGTTTGGGCTTGTTTCTACAAAGATGTCACGCCTACGGCGTTTTAGGAAACGGCATATCAAACTAAAATGCTCGACAATCTCTTTTTGCAATCACAGCTTGAGCGTTGAAAATTATGGCAATTCCAGATTATCAGGCAACCATGCTGCCATTCATGCAATTGGCGGGCGACAAGGCCGAACATTCTTTGCGCGAAGCAATTGAAACTCTCGTCAGCGAATTCAAACTGACGGAACAAGAACGCCGAGAACTTTTGCCAAGCGGAAAACAAGAGATTTTTGTGAACCGAGTTGGTTGGGCGAGAACTTATCTAAATAGAGCAGGATTGATTCAATCACCTCGGCGCGGATTTTTTCAAATCACCGAACGAGGATTGAACGTCCTGAAACAAAAGCCCGCGAAAATTGACGCAAAGTTTCTTCAGCAGTTTGAAGAGTTTCGAGCTTTCAAAGCATTGCGACACGAGCCGGAAAACAAAAGCGACAAGGAAGAAGAATCCGAGCAGCAACGCACGCCACAGGAAGCTTTGGAACAAGCTTATCAAAATTTACGGGCGGATTTGGCGGCTGAAATTTTGTCGCAGATAAAACAAAGTCCGCCGTCTTTGTTTGAACGGTTGGTTGTGGAACTTGTTGTCAAAATGGGTTACGGCGGAAGTCGCAAAGATGCCGGACAAGCGATTGGCAAAAGCGGCGACGAAGGAATTGACGGCATCATCAAAGAAGACCGACTTGGTTTGGACATCATTTATCTGCAAGCAAAACGCTGGGAAGCAACTGTTGGCAGACCAGAAATTCAAAAGTTCGCTGGCGCACTTCAAGGACAGCGAGCGCGAAAAGGAATTTTTATTACCACATCTGATTTCTCGCGCGACGCGGAAGAATACGCCGCTAAAATTGAAAATAAAATCGTTCTGATTGACGGCGAACAATTGGCTCAATTGTTAATTGACCACAATATTGGCGTCACTCCGGTTTCAAATTTTGAAATCAAAAAAATTGATTCAGATTACTTCACTGAACAATGAAGTTTGCCCCGCGCCGTCGGACAAAAACATTTCCGGCGAGCATTGGCGGTATTGCCTGCAATGTGGGCATGAATTGATCAACGAGAAGTGCAAGCTGCATTGTCCGCGCTGCCATTATTTCATGAGCTGCTCGGATTTCGATTTCGCGAATTAGCCACAGAGACACAGAGCGCACAGAGGAAATTTCATTGTTTTATCTCGGTGTTCTCTGTGACTCTGTGGCAAAAACTCTTCTGATAATTTTCTTCGTGTTCATCCGTGTCCATTCGTGGTTAAATTTCCGCGCCCATGAACGAATGGAACATCCAGTCCCGCGCCCACGCCTGCGAAGCCTGCGGCAAAACTTTTGCCGACCGCGAATCTTTTCACACGCTGCTCTTCGACGAACGCGCGGAAGATTTGCGCCGCTCCGACATCTGCGAGGTGTGCTGGCAGAATCAATTCAGCGACGGCGCGCGCGAACGCAAAGGTTTCATCTCGCACTGGCAGGGGATTTACGAAGCGCCCGCGCCGCAGGTGGACGCGATCCAGAAAGACACGGCGGAAACGGTGTTGCGCAAATTGATCGAACAAAATGATCCGCGCCACGCCGCCGCCGGTTACATCCTCGCCGTGATGCTCGAACGCAAACGCATCCTCAAGGTGAAGGAACAGATCGTCCGCGACGGCCAGCGCGTGTTCATCTACGAGCAGCCGAAGACCGGCGACATCTTCACCATCGCCGACCCGAACCTGCGCCTGGATCAACTCGAAGAAGTCCAGCGCGACGTGGCAATGTTGCTGGAACAGGGAGTGAATCCGGTGGTGCAAGTTGCGAATGAAATTGCGCCACAAATTACTGCGGAGTCCGTTGAAACTTCGGCGTAAATTTATGATTTATGATTTACGATTTATGATTGCGGGCGGTGGTGCGGGTTGCGTTGAAAATTTTAGTCAGTTCCTCGGCTTCGGCGCGGAGTTTGGTCAACCGTTTGGGCGGCAGCAATCCGGCGCGTTCGGTCAATTCAATCCAAAACGCCGTCTCATCCGCTTCTTCAAGAACGATTGTGATTTTATTGATGAAATCCGCACGCGATTTTCCGCGCAAGGCCGCGCGATAATTCGCCGCCACCGAACAGCCGCTGCGCGCAATTTGATTTGCAATAGTCCGTCCCGAAACGATTTTTGGCATCGCGTCCGTCATTTTCAAAATACGGACAGCAAATTCCATCGTTCGCTCTTTGAGTTCTTCCTTTGTCATATTGACTACATTTTCCAAATGTCGGGCAAATCATAAATCATAAATCATAAATCATAAATCATAAATGCCCCCGGCTCTCGGTTACAATTTCCACAACGAAAATTTGCTGCGTCTCGCGCTCACGCATCCGTCCGTCGCGCACGAAAGCGGCGTGGCGAGCGAGCATAATCAACGGCTGGAATTTCTCGGCGACGCCGTGCTGCAACTCGTCCTTACGCAAAAGCTCTACGAAAAATTTCCCGCGTTCGACGAAGGCGTGCTGACGAAGGCGCGCGCGAAACTTGTCAATCGCAGCACGCTCGCCGAACACGCCCGCGCGCTTGACCTCGGCGCGCATCTGATTTTGAGCCGTGGCGAAGAAACGAGCGGCGGACGTGAACGCGCGTCGGCATTGGCGGATACATTTGAATCACTGCTCGGCGCGATTTTTTTGGACGGCGGCTTTGACGCGGCGCGCGAATTTATTTTGCGCGAGTTCGCCGCCGATTTCAGCACGCTGGCTGAATCCTCCGGCATCGAAAATCCGAAGGGCGAGTTACAGGAATTGTTGCAGTCGCGCTCGCCGAACGCGCCGGAATATCAAACCGTTTCCGCCACCGGCCCGGATCACGACCGCGTGTTTGAATGTGTCGTGCAACACGAAGGCGTCGAACTGGCTCGCGGACGCGGCAAAAGCAAAAAGGCCGCCGAGAGTAACGCGGCTCTGGCGGCGTTGAAAAAATTGCGTGGAAAATTGGCCGAACCATCGGAAAAGTGATTTGAAATTTTGCCGGATAAATTTTAATTAAATCCAGCGTTGACAGTTCAGGGTATTTAAGGCTTAATCTCCGACCCTTTGCGGGAAATTTTATGTATGCAGTTTTAGAAACAGGCGGCAAACAATATCGCGTCGCGGCGGGCGACACGCTGGAAATTGAACGGCTTGAGACCGAGGCCGGCAAACCGTTCACGTTCGACCGCGTGCTCATGGTCAGCGGCGACAAATTCAGCTTTGGCGCGCCGACCGTTTCGGGCGCGAGCATCATCGCCGACGTCGTCGCGCACAAGCGCGGCGAAAAAAAACTCACTTTCAAGATGAAACGCCGCAAGGGTTATCACAAGACCATCGGCCACCGACAGGAATTGACGGTGATCAAGATCAAGGAGATCAAACTTTAATTTTTTATGGCACATAAAAAAGGTCAAGGCAGCGTCCGCAACGGGCGCGACAGCGTCAGCAAACGGCTGGGCGTAAAAGAATTTGGCGGCACGCTCGTCAGCGCGGGCAGCATCATCGTGCGCCAGCGCGGCAGCAAATTTGTCGCGGGCAAAAACGTCGGCACGGGTCGTGACTGGACTTTGTTCGCGCTCACCGACGGCAAAGTGAAATTCGATAAAAATAGCCGCCGGGTGAATGTGATTGCGGAAGCTGCTGCGGCAAAGAATTAATTTTTCAGAAATAAAAAATTTATGGCGAGGTCATTGGCCTCGCCTTTTTTTATTTTTAGCAGCCCCATTTCTAAAATGCCCCGCATCAAAAAATTCAGAACTGATCTTCTTTTTCTTTGAACAACACATTAAACGTCGTCAGCGAGCCGTAACTGCGCGTGAGATATTGCTGCATCTCCACTTTTTCGGCGTCGGAAAGTTTTTCGTGCGCGTTGATTTTTTGTTCCAGCACGCGAAGATTGTTTCTGACCATCACGATCTTGTGAAAAAAAGTTTCGAGCGGCACTTCCTTTGCCTGCAACGTCGTGTCGGTCGGATGCAAAACAATTTTTCCGCCGTGCCAGCGCAAACCCAATTTTTCCACGACCGCGTCCGGTTTTTCCAAACCCAATTTTTCAATCGCGCTCGCGAGCGTTTGTTCGACAAATTGTTTGAGCGGCATTTCCAAACCGCTTGCGGCCATTTGCGGCTCGGCGGCCTGAAGTCCGGCAGCTTCCGGCGCGACCGCGCGTTTGCCGTCGTTGAATTGAATTTCCGCCGTCGTTTCCGAAATAGTTTTGACGACACCCAATCCGTATTGCGGATGCCGGACGTTCATGCCGATGCGTAGCGATTCGAGTTTCATGCGGAAAATTTAGCACAATCATTTCAATCGTAAAAAAAATTAACTGCGGATTACGCGGATTTTTGAATCGGATTTTATCCGCGTCATCCGCAGTTAAAATTATTTGCAAATTATTTTGTTTTGACGCGCGCGAAAAATCTCTAATTCTATTCGCATGGCAAAATTTTGGAAACGTCTTGCGCATGAATGCGAACTGTGGCAACAAGGTTTGTCGCACGTCGCAGGCGTGGACGAAGCGGGTTGCGCGCCACTCGCCGGGCCGGTTGTCGCGGCGGCGGTTATTTTTCCCAGTGGCTGGCTCGCGGACGGACTTTGCAAAAAACTGCGCGGCTTGAATGATTCCAAACAACTCACGGCCGACGAGCGCGAAAAATTTTTTGACCGCATCACGTCCAATTCCGAAATTCATTATGCCATTTCCGTGGCCGACGTGGAAACGATTGATCGCATCAATATCCGTCAGGCCGCATGGCGCGCGATGGAAAATGCGTTGAACGAATTGCAGCCGCGCGCCGAGCACGTGCTCGTGGACGGCCTGCGCATTCGCTGGCTGCCATATCCGCAAACGCCGCTCGTGCAGGGCGACGCGCGGAGTTACACCATCGCCGCCGCGAGCGTGCTCGCCAAAGTCACGCGCGACCGTTTGATGCGGGACTACGACACGCAATTTCCCAATTATGGTTTTGCGGCGCACAAAGGTTATCCGACGCCGCAACATTACGCGGCGATTGAAAAACTTGGCGCGTGCGCGATTCATCGCAAAAGTTTTTCGCCGTTCAAACCGAAAGAATTGAAATTGTTTGATTCGTTGAATGATTGAATTGTGTGTTTATGCCAATTCAACGATTCAACCATTTAATAATTTAACGGATTCATGAACCTGCTTGAAAAATTAAAGGCGCGCTTCACAGTCAAAATTCAAGCCGAGCATTTGCGGCGCGGAATTTTGGGCGAGCGCGCGGCGAAAAAACATCTGCAAAAAAACGGCTTGAAATTTCTCGCGGCCAATTTCCGCTCCGCGCGCGGCGAAATTGACTTGGTTTTTCGCGACGAAGATTGTCTGGCGTTCATCGAAGTCAAAACACGTTCGTCGGAAGATTGGTCACGCCCGGCGGCGGCGGTGAACGCGGCGCGGCGACGGCGGCTTTCGCAATGCGCGCTGGATTATTTGCGGCGGCTGAAAAATCCGCCGGTCAAAATCCGGTTTGATATCGTGGAAGTTTTGCTCGCGGAAAATGAAGTGCGCGAAATCCGGCATTTGCCGAACACGTTTGCGATGACCAAACCGTTTCGTTACGGCTGACGAATTTTGCTTGCGCTCGCAAGCGAACGGGTAGAATTTTGCATTACTTCCATGAGGCGGATTTTAGAAATCGCGGGCGACGTTTTTTGGATTGCTGTCATTGTTGCCGGCGGAGGCTGGCTAATCGTTCGTTCACTTAAAGCGAGCGACGACCCTGCAAAAGTTATTTATAAATGGCTTTTCACTATTCCGCTGGTGGCAAGCGAGATTTTTTTTGCCCGTCATCTTGTTCATTCAATCCATCCGGGAGATATTGTAAGTAATTTTGCGCCGACATTCGTATTGGTCATTTCAATTGCCGGTTGCGCAGTTATCGTGGCCGCTTTTTGGGGATCGCACATCGGCGGCATTGTTGCAAAACCGTTGGCGGATTTGTTTGACGGCGGCAATGAGGAAATTGAACCGAAACCGTATTATTCCATCGCGCTGGCCAGGCGCAAAATGAACCGGCCGCTGGAAGCGATTGTGGAAATCCGCAAACAGCTCGCGAAATTTCCGAACGATTTTGAGGGCGTGGCGTTGCTGGCCAACATTCAGGCCGAGGACATGAAAGATTTGGCGTCGGCGGAAATGACGTTCAACCATTTTTGCGATTCGGAAAATGCGCCGCCAAATCAGATCGCCGCCGCGCTGACGCAATTGGCCGACTGGCATTTGAAATTATTTCAGGATGCGGATTCGGCGCGGACTACTTTGGAAAAAATCATCGCGCGCTTTCCCGAAACGGAATTGTCGCTGCAAGCGGCCCAGCGCATCGCGCATCTGGAAGGCACGGGAAAAGTTTTGCTGGCGGCGCAAAATCGCCAGCCGGTGCTGGTGAAAGCGGGCGTGAGAAACGTGGGCTTGCTTGATTCTTCCAAGCATTTGATTCCGGTCGAAACGGATCCGGCAAAATTGACGGTGGAATATGTGAAACATTTGGCAGCGCATCCGCAGGACACGGAGGCGCGCGAAAAACTCGCCATCCTTTACGCGACGCATTATCAGCGCCTGGATTTGGCGACGCTGGAACTGGCGCAATTGATCAATGAGCCGAATCATGCTTCCAGGCGCGTCGCGCATTGGTTGAATTTGCTCGCCAATTTGCAGCTTGAAAGTGGCGCGGACGCCGAAACGGTGGGCGCGACTCTGGAAAAAATCATCGAGCGATTCCCGGATTTTCCGGTGGCGGAAGTGGCACGCCATCGGCTGGCGCATTTGAAACTCGAAATCAAAGGACGGCAAAAAGAAACGCCGGGCAAAAAGCTCGGCGTTTATGAACAAAATATCGGGCTGAAATACGGTTCGCCGCATCACTCACCGCGCCAGTTGTAAGGCGATTTCTTTTTCCAATTCGGCGGCGAGGTCAACATTGCTGATGCCCATTTTGCTCCGCGCTTCCACGGCCACCGAAGAAATCTGGGGATCAACCGCCTGAACACTGATCCAGACATCGCACTGATTGACTTTGCCTTTTAGCGAGCGGACGGTGTTGGTCGTGTCGTGCGGAATATATTCGGTGATGAGCACGCCGTTATTTTGGATGACTTGAACCGAAGCCTGATAAACCTGGTCAACGGTGCGCTGATAACGGCCATCAATCGTGTCTTTGGTGAAAGGCACCGCCGCTGTATGCGTGCCGCTGACGGTGCTGATGCAACCGGTGGCGACCAGGGCGATTCCGGCGAAGACTGCAAAAATTTTCATTTTCATATCGCCAAGAATCAATCACAACGGCGGCGCGCGTCAAGCACGATTCACATTTTGCCGCGCGTTTTTGAAACTTTCAGGGCGCGACGGTTTTGATAACATAGGAATTATGGCGGAATTTTCTTACAAAGCGCGTCGGCGCAGCGGTGAATTGGTCGAAGGCGTTCTCGAAGTCTCCGACCGCCCGGCGGCGTTGACACAAATCCAGCGGCTCGGACTTTTTCCGATTGCCGTGGACGCGGCGAAGACGGGCGCGATGACGAATGGCAAGCGCAATGGACAAAAAACGGACGCGCTTGCTTTTTTGCCGCCGACGTTGCGCGCGCAATTGCAACAGAAACGCAAACCGAAATTGCAGGAGCTGGCGACGTTCACGACGCAACTCGCCAATCTGCTTCAATCGGGAATGCCGTTGACCGTGGCGCTCAACAGCATGACCCATCTGGAATCCAAGGGAATTCCCGCCGAGGTCAGCCGCGATTTGAAACAGGAAGTATCCGAGGGCAAAGGTTTGTCCGAGGCGATGGCCAAACAGCCGCGCGTTTTTTCCAACCTGTATATCAGCATGGTGCGCGCCGGCGAACAAAGCGGTTCGCTCGTGGAAGTCATGCGGCGCATGGCGACCCATTTCCAGCAGTTCGCCGAAGTGCAGGCCAAGTTCACTTCCGCGCTGATTTATCCGGCGATTGTCATTTGCGTCGGCGCGGGCATCGTCACTTTTTTTATGTTTTTCATGATGCCCCGTTTCATGGAAATTTTCAACGGCTTCGGCGTCGAGCTTCCTTTGCCGACGCGAATGCTCATGGGTTTCAGCACCTTTCTCCTGAAATTCTGGTGGCTGCTGGGGCTGCTGATTATTGTCGCCGTCATTTTATTCATGCGATTCAAGACCAGCGCGGCTGGCGCGCGAAAGTTGGATGAATGGAAAATGAACGCGCCCATCGTCGGCAAAGTTGTGAAATTAAATTTGTTCGGGCAATTCGCGCGCACGCTCGGCACGCTTTTGCAAAATGGCGTGCCGGTTTTGACCGCGTTGAAAATCACCGAGCAGGTTTTGCCCAACCATTTGCTCAAGGAAGCGATCGCTAAAACGCGCGAAGCGGTGACGGACGGAAAAACGCTCGCGCAACCGCTGGCGCACAGCAAAATTTTTCCGCAACTCATGGTGGACCTTGTGCGCATCGGCGAAGAAACCGGCGACGTGCCGGGCGCGCTCAACAATCTCGCGGACACTTACGAGAGCGAACTGAAAATCGGCCTGCAAGTGATGACCAGCCTCATCCAGCCGATCATGATCATCATCATGGCGCTCATCGTCGGCTTCCTGCTCATCAGCATTTTGTTGCCGCTGTTCCGGTTGATTTCCCAAATCCATTCTTGAGCTTGCGATGAATTTTTTCCGCCCTTCGCTTTCCGGCTTGCGCCCTCGCCGCCAAAAAGCTTTCACCTTAATTGAGATCATGGTGGTCGTGGCCATCATCGGCTTGATGGCGGCGATTGGGATTCCTTCAATGTTGCTGCAATTGAAAAAAGAAGGGATGCGCAAGGCCGTCAGCGACGTGAAAGACGTGCTGACCGACGCACGCGCGAAAGCGATCCTGAACAATCAAATCACCTATGTCACCTTTCATCCGGCGGAAAAAAAACTGGAATCGTCCACCGGAAAATCTGCGGCGCTCGACGACAATGTGGACATCGCGATGCTCGACATCAATCTGATGGACTTCAGCCAGTCCGAGGTCGCGCGCGTGCGATTTTTTCCCAACGGCACTTCGGATGAATTGATGCTCGTGCTCATTTCCGGCGGCCAGCGCATGAAAATCACGCTGGAATTTTCCACCGGCATCGCCTCCTCCGCGCCGCTGCCCCAATGAAAACGCAAATTAAAATCACCGGCAAAAGCGCGCGCGCGTTCACGCTTTTGGAAGTGATGATCGCCATCGCCATTTTTTTCATGTCCGTGTTTGTGATTCTGGGGCTTGTGTCCAGCGTCCTGGCGAATGCGCGCCATTTGCAGCGGCCCATGGTGGATGCGGGAATGCTGGCCTCAGAACTTTCGCTGACCAACCAACTGGTGGAAGAAACGCAGTCCGGCGATTTTGGTGACGCTTATCCGGGCTATTCCTGGACGGCAAACATCACGGAAGTCCAGACGAACCGGCTTTTTGAAGTGGATTATCAGGTCTTCAACGACAGCAAAACCCTCGTTAAAAACATGAGCGTTTTATTTTTTCGTCCGCAATCGCCGGCGGGCAGTTTGGATGGAGCCACCGTCGCCAAATGAATCCTAAAAAAAATCTTCAGCGTCGCGCCTTCACTCTGATCGAGATCATGGTGGCCATCGCGATTTTTGCCATTTTGGTCGCAGCGGTTTATTCCACGTGGCTGGTGATTTTGAAATCTTCGCAAGTTGCGCAGGAAGCGGCGGCGCAAGTGCAACGCCGGCGCATCGCCGTCCGCACCCTCGAAGATTCGCTGACGTGCCTCCAGTCGTTTCAAGCCTCGATGCAATACTACGGATTTTATGTCACCAACGGCGATGCGCCGACCTTGAGTTTTGTGGCGCGGTTGCCGGATATTTTTCCGCGCAACGGCCGGTTTGATTCCAATCTGCGCCGGCTGACGTTCGCCGTCGAGCCGCCGCCGGCCAATCTGGGCGGCGAGAGTTCGGAAAAAGATTTGGTGCTCCGGCAAAATGAAATTCTCAAGGACATGGATCCGGATGAACAAGCGGATCCGCTCGTGCTCGCGCGCAACGTAAAAAGTTTCGTCGTGGAATGCTGGGACACCAACGCGATGGATTGGGCGACCGAATGGGACGACACCAATTCCATTCCGACGCTGGTGCGCGTCACGCTGGTGATGAATGGCAATTCGACGGGAAATTCCGCTTCAACCCTGGCCATTACGCGCGAAATCGCCACGCCCTCGGAGATGTTGCCGACGCCATTGGAACAACCGCGCATTGCCGGCGGCGGCGGTGGCGGCGGTGGAAAAGGCACAGGCGGCAATGGACAAATCAGGAACAGATCCGGTGGACCTTCGGGTGCAAATAATGGCGGCAATCATACCGGACCTCCAAACGGCGGTGGTTTCCAACAATTTTGAAATCCAAGATGAAATTTTCCAAACGCCAACATTTCCGCAACGGCATGGCGCTCATCATGGTGATGATTGCGATTGCGGTTTTTTCCACGATGGCGGGATTACTTTGGTTTGAGATGAAAGTGGAAACGCATCTGGCGATGCGCGCCGATGATGAACAGCAGTTGCTCTGGCTCGGGCGTTCGGGCGTGGAATATGCGCGCTGGATTTTGTCGCAGGAAGCGAGCATTGCGGGCGAGCCTTATGACTCGCTCAATCAAATCTGGGCGGGCGGCCCCGGCGGTCCGGGCGAAACGAACAGCGTGCTCGCGGGAATTTCGATGGATAATTATCCGCTCGGCGGCGGAACGATTTCGATCAAAATCATTGACCTCGAACGTTACGCCAATATCAATACGGCAAATTCACTCATGTTGCAACAGGCGCTGACCGTGATGGGCGTGGATGCGGACAGCATTTCCGTCGTGTCGGATTCGATTCAGGATTGGATTGACACCGACGATGCGCCGCGCACCGCCGGAGCCGAGAGCGATTATTATCAAAGTTTGACGCCGCCGTATTCCGCTAAAAATGCGCCGATAGATGACCTGTCGGAATTATTGCTGGTCAAAGGCGTGACGCCGGAAATGTATTGGGGCGACACGTCGTCGAATGTTCTCGCATCGCAACAACCGCAAAAACCAAAATTAGGTTTTGGCAATTCACCCGATCAAACGCCGGAATATCCCTTTGGATTGAAAGATATTTTTACGCCGATTTCTTCCGGCCAGATCAACATCAACACCGCCGACACGAACGTGCTGCAAATGATTCCAGGCGTGGATGCCGCCACCGCCGCCACCATCGTCGAACAGCGCGCCGGACCCGACGGCGTGGATGGCACGGACGATGACACGCCGTTCCGCAGCGTCCGCCAGCTCGCGACCGCCGGAGTGAGCGCCGCCGTCGTCCAGCAAATTGGAAATTTTTGCACCGTGCGCAGTTCCACGTTTGAAGTTCACGTCACCGCAAAAATCGGCGATTCCACCCGCGAATTTGTCGCGACGTTGTTCCGCAATTCCGGCGCGGACATTCAAGTCGTCGGTTTTTATTGGAAATGACCGGACAGATCGGAGTTGAGTTTGCCGCCGCGCCCGCTATCGTTTTCTCATGCGCCGGTTTTTCACGATTCTGCTTTTGCTCGGCTCGCTTTCGGCAACTTTCGCCGCCAGCGCGGTCACCGGCCATGTGCTGAAAGTCCTGCCGCTGTTTCTCGATCTCAAAGGCCATGAGGCGATTTCGCCCAGCCTTTTCGACCGCGACGCCTATCAAGCTTATCTTCGCGCGCACACCAATGAAATTTCCGCCATCCGTTTTGATGTCCTGTGGAAAGCGTCGAACGCGGACAAAACAAAACTAAAATTGCGGATTGAACTGCGCAGCGTCGGCGGCAATCAATTGCCGAGCCGCACCATTTTGGAAAAAGAAGTGACGCCGAAATTTTTTCGCAGTTGGACCTCAATCCTTTTGAGCGGCAACGACTATAAAAATTTCGGCCACGTCGTGGCGTGGCGCGCGACACTTTGGTCGGGCGGCCAAATGCTGGGCGAACAAAAATCATTTTTGTGGTGAACCCGATTTTCATCAAAATCATCTGCCCATGCGGGCAAAAATACGCCTTTGAAGTTTATCCCGCCCATGGCCGGATGCCCGCGCCGGTTTTTTGCCCCGTCTGCGATTGCGAAGGCACTGCCGAAGCCAATCGGGTGATCGCGCAAAAAGCGCAGCCGCCGGCCTTGCCCGCTGTCGCCACCGTTTTGAATTCCGCGCAATCCCAACTCGCGCCGCAAATCATTGAAGCCCTCAAAAATGCCGTCGTTCAGGAACTCGCCAGCCAGCGCCGCGAACTGCTGCAATCTCATCAGGCCGCCACCGCTGAACTCACCGAACTCGCGCGCCGCCTTGAGCAAGTCCAGGCGCCTTTGATCGAACGCCTTCGCACTTACGAAACGCGGATTGAAGAACTGGAAAAAATTCTTTCCGAACAGACGCAGGAAAATCGCGAGTTGTTGAAAATAAAAATCGAAGAGACGCGCCGCCAAATGGAAGCCGAGCGCGGATGGGCTGGATTTTAACTAATCATTTTAACTGGCATTGGCCGCCGCATTTTTTTCCTGCGTGCGCAACGCCTGTTCATAACAATGCAAGGCCTCGTCGTAACGCGCCAGCCGGTTGAACAATCCGCCCTTTTGCAAATAAGCGATGGTCGCGGATTGGTTGGCTTCAATCGCGCGGTCGTAACAGGCAATCGCCTCGTCCGTCCGGCCCATTTTTTCCAGCGCGCCGCCTTTTTTCACGAGCGCTTCCACATTTTTTGCGTCCAATCCGAGCGCCACGTCAAAACATTCCAGCGCTTTTTCGGCCTGCCGTTCCTCAAGCAGAATTTGTCCTTCCATCAGCAGGTTGGCGATGCACTCGTCGCGGTCAGTCGAAACTGAAGCTCCATTTGTTTTGGAGGTTATGCTGCTTGGCGAAGAATTTTTTTCCGCCAAGGCGCCGCGCGTGGTTTGTTCCAGTTGCAAAATGCGTTTCTGCAATTCATCCACCGCGCCGAATAATCGTTCGCTCGCTTGCCCGGCGGCGTTCGTCACGAGCGAGGATGCCACCGGGCTGCGTCCCACGGAAAATTCCGATTGCCGCCGCGCCGACAATTCCACCAGCCGCGCCACCGCGCGCCATTGCAAATAAGCCATCATCAAAACTGCGGCCAGCACGAGCAAACCGAAGGCGCTCGCCAGCGTCAAAGTGAACTGCCGTTCTTGGCGCGCCTGCTCGAGATCGTTGGCGTGTTGCGCGGCGACATTTTCTTCCAGCGACTGGATGCGCGCGGTCAAAATCCCGGCGATCTGTTTGGAATCTTCCGCCGCTTCGCGCCGGCTGTTTTCAATCGCCAGTTGCGCGTCGTGCAGTTGCGCCTGGATTTGCAGATACGCGTTCGCCGCATTTTGCGCCGCGCTATCGGGCACCGGAATGGCGGAATTTGTATCCGCCGCGAACAAGCGCGCGGCAAAAACAAGGCAGGCGCCGGCAATAAAAAATTTCAAACGCATCGTCATAAAATCGTTGCAAAAATTGAGCCGCGCGCGGCGAGATGTCAAGCGCGCGGCGGCCTGACTTATTCCCAAACAATTCACTTCTCCTTCAAATCAAATTCCAGGCGCGAGCGCGAGCCGGTCTGCACGTTTTCCATGACCAGCGTTTGCACCTGCCATTGGCCGTGAATTTTTTTGAAATCTTTCGGTTCAAAATCTTTCAGCAATTTTCCGTCCGCGCCATAAGCGTAAGCCTCGACGATGCCGAGCGTCGCTTCGTCAATCCACGAAACGACGCGCGAATAACCTTTGGGCGCCGGATTCGGATTCGTGCTTTCCAAAACCGCGCAACCACGGCTGCGATGCAATTCCTTCTTCAAAATTTTCTGTTCCGGCCAATGAAAAAATTCCAGGCCCAAATCGGCAACCGAAAAATCTGAATTGGCAAATGGAGCCGTTAATTTTGCGCCGGATAATTTTTGAGAACTGGCAGGAGCAAACGGAACCTTGTTCAAACCATTTGTCTCGTAGAAATAGGTGTTTGATTGGCCAGTCGCGTGAACGACCAAAAGCATTTCAACTTTGTTTGTCCAGCTTGCTGTGTAAATGCTTTGCCAATTAGTCGCAGTGACGGCTGTTTCGCAGGTTAATGGAATTTTTTCCTGGATTTGAGAATTATGAATCTCCAAAACGCCGGTGTTTGTAGAATTTTCCGCCGGCCATTGCTCCAAAATTTTTTGCGCCAACCGGCATCCTTGAATTTCCGCGCCGGACAAATCGTTCGTCATTTGCGCCGCCGCGCCAAATGTAAAAAATAAAATTACGGCGATAACCGGAAAAAATTTCATTTCGCTTCCAGCGCCAGTTCCAGCGCCTCGGAAATTTGCCGCACGAAATGCACTTTCAATTTTGCGCGCGTTTCAGCGGGCACATCGAGCCAGTCGGATTTGTTTCCTTCCGGCAAAATGACCTGCTTGAGGCCGAAGCGAGCCGCCGCCAGAACTTTTTCCTTGATGCCGCCGACGCGCAAAACGCGCCCGCGCAAACTGATTTCGCCGGTCATCGCCACGTCGGATTTCACGCGCCGTTTCATCAGCAGCGACGCCAGCGCGACCACGAGCGCCACGCCCGCGCTCGGCCCGTCTTTCGGAGTCGCGCCCGCTGGAACGTGAATGTGAATGTCGGACTTGGCGTAATCCGTCAAATCAATGTTCAATTTTTGGGATTGGCTGCGCAAATAACTCACGGCCGTTTGCGCGCTTTCTTTCATCACGTCGCCGAGCGAACCGGTCAACAGCAAAATGCCGCGCCCGCGCATCCGCGTCGCCTCGATGAATAAAATTTCCCCGCCCACCGGCGTCCACGCGAGTCCGGTCGCGATGCCGTATTCGGTGATTTTTTCCGCGCTTTCGGAAATGAACGGCGCATGGCCCAAAAATCCCTTCAAATCTTTGCGATCAATTTTGACCGCTTCCGCGTTGCCATTTTGCGAAATAATTTTGCGCGTGGCCTTGCGCGTGAGCGCGGCGATCTCGCGCTCAAGCTGGCGCACGCCGGCTTCGCGCGTGTATTCGCGGATGAGCGTGCGCAGGGCGGAATCGGAAAATTTCACGTCTTTGCGCGTCAAGCCGTGTTCTTCAATTTGGCGGGGAATCAAATAACGTTTGGCGATCTGCAATTTTTCCGTTTCCGTGTAGCTCGGCAATTCGATGACTTCGAGCCGGTCGCGCAACGCGGGATGGATCGGCTCCAGCCAGTTCGCCGTCGCAATAAAAAGCACGCGTGAAAGATCAAACGGCAAATCCAGATAGTGATCGGTGAAAGTATGGTTTTGCGCGGGATCGAGAACTTCGAGCAGCGCCGCCGCCGGATCGCCGCGAAAATCCGCGCCGACTTTGTCTAACTCATCCAAAAGAATGACTGGATTTTTGCTTTCGATGCGGCGAAGCGTTTGGATAATTCTTCCGGGCATTGCACCGACGTAAGTGCGGCGATGACCGCGAATCTCCGCTTCGTCGCGCATTCCGCCCAAGGAAATCCGGGCGAATTTTCGGCCCAGCGCGTCGGCCAGACTTTTGCCGAGCGACGTTTTGCCGACGCCGGGCGGACCGACGAGGCAAAGAATCGGGCCTTTGATTTGTTTGCGCCGCTTGAGCACGGCCAGAAATTCGAGCAGGCGATTTTTGATTTTGGGCAGGCCAAAATGCTGTTCGTTCAGGATTTTTTCCGCCGCTTTCAAATCCAATTTGTCCTCGGTCGTTTTTTCCCACGGCAACGTCAAAATCCAGTCGAGATAATTTCGCGCGACGGAATATTCGGCGGCGGCGGGCGGCGTTTGCGCGAGACGTTCCAATTCCTGTTGCGCGGCTTTGCGGACTTCGTCGGGCAAGACGGCCTGCTCGACTTTTTCGCGCAACGTTTTCGCCTCGCCGCTGCCGGGATCGGCGTCGCCGAGTTCGCGCTGGATGGCGCGCATTTGTTCGCGCAGAAAAAAATCGCGCTGGGTTTTGGCGATGGAAGACTGGACATCGCTCTGGATTTTTGAACTCAACGTCAAAACTTCCTGCTCGCGATTGAGCAACGGCAGAAGTTTTTGCAACCGTTCGCGCACGGAAATGGTTTCGAGCAAGGTTTGCCGGTCTTCCAGACTTAAATTGAGGTTCGCCGCGATCAAATCCGCGAAATGGCCGGGATGCTCGGTGTTGAGCGCGGCGATTTTGACTTGATCGGTGAGCGCGGTGGAGAGCTTGGCAATTTCCTCGAATTGTTTGTGCGCATTGCGCAACATCGCTTGCAGTTCAACGGAATCCTCGGTTTCGTCGCGCAGCAATTCGTAGCTCGCGCACAAATATGGCGCGGGCGAGGTGAATTCCTTGAGGCGGATGCGCCATAAACCTTCCACGAGCACGCGCACGGTGTTGTCGGGAAATTTCACCATCTTCGAGAGCCGCGAAATGCAGCCGACTTCGTGCAAATCGTCGGAGGTCGGCTCGGCGATTTCCGGTTTGCGCTGGAGAACCGCGCCAAACAAACGGTCACCCGCCACAATGTCGTCAATCAATTTGAGGCTCGGCCCGGTTTCGACGAGCAGCGGCACGACCGCGCCCGGAAAAATCACGATGTCCGAAAGTCCGAGCACGGGCACGCGCTCCGGCAGCGAACGCGAAGAGATGCGCCCGTCCGGTTTTTCGGCGCTGCCAAGGATGCTGATAAATTCTGTTTCCGGCGATGTCATCGTCGTTTTTTAATTGGATGCTCCGCGACGGAAAAAGTTCACGCGCGATTAAACTCCTTCGGCGATCGGGACTTTGGTTGGCTTGGAATAAGTCGGGCGCGACTGCGGCACATCAATGCGCAAAAAACCATTGGTATAAACGGCCCGCGCCTCGCCCAAATCATAACCTTGCGGCAATTCCAACACACTTTCAAACGGACCGTAACTGATTTCCATCACCAGAAAACTGCAGTTCGGCTCGCGGCAGCAGTCGTGGCGATTTCCCGCGATGCGCAGGCGGTTGCCTTCGATGGTGATTTCGAGATTTTCGCTTTTCATGCCCGGCAATTCCACTTTGATGACGAGACCCGCGTCGGTGGCATAGACATCCGTGTTTGGAATCCAGCGACCGCTGGCCGCGCCGCCGCGCCCGCTCACCGCCGAGCCGCGCGATATGAAATGCACTGTAGAACTGACTTTGGTTATCGCCATGATTTGAAAAAAGTTAGCGCAAAAATCCAATCCGCGCAAGCGAACGGCTTGCCGCCAATTGATGTCCGCAACATAACTCCAAAAATCATTCGCGCAACAGGGATTTTTTCCAGTTCTCTTTTTGGAAAAGATAAAAGCGATTATTTTTAATGTTCCGCAAATAAATATTCCAAATCCACCGCCGTCAGACTGCGCGCGAAACCTTCTTCGCCCAAAACGTCGGCGATCGTTTGCGCTTTGCTTTGTTGCAGTTCCCAAATTTTTTCTTCGACCGTGCCGGGCGCAATCAAACGATAGGCATTCACCGTTTGCGTCTGGCCGATGCGATGCGAGCGGTCAATGGCCTGCGCTTCGACCGCCGGATTCCACCACGGATCGTAAAGCACAACGTAACTGGCGTTCGTCAAATTCAAGCCGGTTCCCGCCGCGCGCAAACTTAAAAGAAAAACGCACGCGCCGGTTTCTTTTTGAAAATCATTGACGACCGATTGCCGATCTTTGGTCTGGCCGGAAAGAAAATGCGTTTTGATCTGGCGCGCGGCGCATTCTTTTTCGAGCAGTTGCAGCATCTGCACGAATTGCGAAAAAACCAAAACTTTTTGGCCGTCGGCAATCAGCGGATCGAGCAATTCAAAAAGCGTTTCGGTTTTGCCGCTGGCGGTGTCGCTGCCAACGAGCGAAGGATGACAGCAGACCTGGCGCAAACGCGTGAGCGCGGCGAGCACGTGCATTTTGGATTTATTCAAACCTTGCGTCTCAACGGCGCGCATGACTTGATCGCGGCTGCGACGCAATTCGGCCAGATATAATTTTCGCTGTTCCTCGCCGAGCGGACAATCGCGGCGCTCTTCAATTCGATCCGGCAAATCTTTGGCGACGTGTTTTTTCAAACGGCGCAAAAGCAGCGGGCGCAATTTTGCGGACAATCTTCGCCGCGCAATTCTTTGTTCGCTCTCGGCGTTTGCGCCGCGCGGTTCGTAAGTTTCCAAAAAGTGTTCCTGATTTCCCAAATAGCCGGGCTGAATAAAATCCACGATGCTCCACAAATCGAGCAGGCGATTTTCGAGCGGCGTGCCGGTGAGCGCGATTTTATTTTCGCACTTCAATTGTTTGACGGATTGCGTGACTTGCGCGCCGGGATTTTTTATGAATTGCGCTTCGTCCAAAATCACGGCGCGAAAAGAAAATTTGTGGAACTCTTCCAAATCGCGCCGCAGCAGCGCGTAATTGGTCACGATCAAATCGTGTTGCGGAATTTGTTTGCGCAAATTGTGACGCGCCGCGCCGCTTTCCAGCACGAGCACTTTCATGTCCGGCGTAAATTTTTCCGCTTCCCGCCGCCAATTGTGCAGCACGGACGCCGGACAAATCACGAGCGACGGCTTGGGATTTTTTTTGTTTTGTTCTTTGAGCCACGCGAGCCACGTCAATGTTTGCAACGTTTTTCCAAGTCCCATGTCGTCGGCAAGAATCCCGCCGAGTTTGACTTGAACGAGATGCGCGAGAAAATCGAACCCGTCTTTTTGATACGGACGCAATTCGGCCTGCAAAACTTTTGGCAATACGGCAGAAGGAACGCCTTTGAAATTGCGCACGCGCTCGCGCAGCGCTTTTGCCTCGGCAGAATCGGCGAAGCGCGAAAAATCTTCTTCTTCCAGATGCGCGATGTGTTCGAGACCGACTTTTTGGGGCACGGCGAGCAAACCTTCGACGCCCATGTCGGCCATCGCTTCATGCGCGCCTTGCACGGCGGCGGTGTCCAATTCGACCCAGCCGGAATTCGGCAATTTCACAAAACGACTGGTCGCGGCGGCGAGGCGTTCCAGATCGGATTTGGAAAGTTTCAAACCTTCCGCCTCCCATTCGGCGGAAACGGAAAGCCAGTCAATGCCGCTGCCTTTGACGATCAATTTCGGCTTGAGTTGTCGCGGCGCAAGGAACAGCCGATGAAACGAAGGGTTGCCGAGAAATTCCGAATCCGCCGGGCGTGCCGACCACGCCTCGGCGAGCGCGCCGAGAAAATTTTCGTTCGCATCGCCGATCCATAAACCGGGTTCGGGCGTGAACCAATCCAGTTTGCGCAGCCATTGGGTCGCGGGTTCGAGCCGCGCGTCGTCGAGAATTTCCGGTTTCGTGGAGTGAATTTCCTGCGGAAGATTTTTTTCCAGACGAACGGGCGGAACGCCGGCGCCATTATTTTTTCCGTCGCGCTGCCATTCGTGGCCGTTCCAAAACCAAAGGCTTTGGTCGCGCTGACTTTTCGCGAGCAATCGCAAACGCACGGTGTCATCGAGCAATTCAAAAACAAATTGCGGCGCGGCCTTGTGCGTGACGCAAAGCTGTTCCCAATCCACGCCGTGATGGGATTGCGTTTTGCGCAAATGCAGGAGCAGCCGATGGCTCAATTTGCGGATGGGCACGGACGGTTTGTGCGCGAGATATTTCAGCACGCGCGGCGGCGGGGAATTGCGCAAAAGGAAAAAAGTATTGCGGACGAGCGCCAGCGGCGGCTGCTGATTGAAAAATTTTGCGTCGGCGACAGAATGATGTTGGCCATCAGGCAGCGCAAAACGATGCGTGAAAGAAAGTTCCTGCTCCCCATTTTCCAAATGCGGCGCGAGCGCGATGATTTGCCCGTGAAATTGCAGCGGCTGGCCGTCGGAAAATTCGAGGCGGTTGGTGTGGCCCCAGCGCGCAAGCCATTGCAGCAATTCGGCGTCGGACAAAAATAACGTGTCGCTGCCGTCCTGCCGGTTGCGATGCGTGTCGGCGAGCCATTGGATGAATTCCCAGTCGTGCGGCGGAAAAAGTTCCTGCTCATGCGTCGCGCGCACAACGAGATCAATCATGTCGTGCAACGTGCGCGTCTTCTCACCCGTGCGCGGACGCGAGAGAAAAAATTGCACGGCGAGGCGATGGCGCGACGGCTCTTCGTCGTCCGGTTGCGCGCGGCAAACGACGCGCAAAGTGGCGCGCGGCGTTTCGAGCAGCGGCATGGCCGGCGGCGAAAGCCAGTTCTCCAATTCCTGCACGAGCTTCACTTCCTGCTCAGCTTCCTCGGCTTTGGCAAAACGGTCGAGGCTGGCATGCGCCTGCAATTCCGACGGCACGGAACGTTTGGCGCGCAGAAATAAAAACGCGAGCTCTTCCAATCGCGTTTTGCCGGTGGCGTTCAGCAAACGCGGCCACCAGTTCGTGTCGGGAAAATCTTTGCGCGAAAGCGAGAGCTTCTCAAAATAATCTTCGAGCAGCAGCCACGAGCGTTGCGAATCGGGACAGGTTGCGAAGCTGCGCAGCATTTCCTCGCGTCCGGCGATGGTTTCCTTTGAGTCGGAAAGTTCGCGGCGCAAATCGGCGAACGCGCCGTAAGTTTGCGAGAGCACTTTATGATGCGCGTCATATTTCGTCGTGCCCGTCCGCGCGCCATTTCCGTTTCTGACTGAAATTTTCGGCATTGGAAAAATTTAGGTTTATCATTTCGTCATACCCCGCAACGTTGGTCAATCAGAAATCGAAGAAATTTGCGGCGTAAAACAAATAAATGCCTTGTCAATTTTCTACAATCGGCTAAATCCTTCGTCAGTTCTTTAACAAACCAAATTTGCGTAGCATTGGCTGCTACTCTGGCGTATATGGCAATTCAGTGATGACGATGCAAAACAATGGAGATTTTGGAGCAGTTAAAACTGCGCTGGCTTCCAGCAATCCAGACACGCGGGAATTTTATTTTTGGGGTCATGGTGCGCGTGATGGTAATTCAATCGGTTTCAAGGAAGGAACGCCCAATGATGGAATCACCGTCCATGATGTAAGAACACTTTTGGGAAACGTTTATCGTCTGGCTACGAATGGAAATCCGGTTCTGTTTACGACGACGAAACCATACGATTTTGTTTTTCTGGACGGCTGCATGTTGGGCATTGGAAGTTTTCCCGAAGCGTTCGGAATTCCAAAATCTATTGCCGGTTTAACTTACAATGATAATCATAAACACAAACGCGCTTACATGGGTTGGGCGGGAACGATTTCATTTTCCATTTTAGACACTGTATTGCTTTGTAGAAACCTTTTTTGAATGGGCGGCGTCCAAGTCTGGATGAAAGATAAGTCATTGCGTCCGCCGGTCATTGAACGTGTTGCCGTGCTGGCGATGCGGCTGGGCGGGCGGCA
>Ga0207933_1000669_pt1 | contig 31054 bp, 25 predicted proteins | sample NGESurdeep092012_4_FD_184488 | JGI IMG/M metagenome (GOLD analysis project Ga0207933, IMG submission 184488) | Arctic peat soil microbial communities from Barrow, Alaska - NGEE Surface sample F53-3 deep-092012 (SPAdes) | ecosystem: Environmental > Terrestrial > Soil > Wetlands > Peat ... | reverse complement strand
GCCGCAGGCTTTCGTTGTACGCCGCGGCGAGAAAAGGCTGCGGTGCGCCGAACGTCGGGCCGGCAGCTGTTTGAACCGTCTGAATCTCCGTCCGAACGCGCGCCTGTGCCGCGGGATGCCGTGCCAGAAGGTAAAGGGTCCAGAAGAGGCTTTCGCCCGTGCTTATGTAGCCAGCCGTCAGCATGGAGGCAACCAGATCGCGCACGAAAGTGCGCTTCTTGTCTGCCGAAAGCGCGCTGACCATAGGGCTCGCCAGGGCTGCCCCGATCAGATCGTCGGCCTGCGCGGCGCTCCCGACCCGCTGGTCCGCAATGGCGTACATCAAACGGTCAACCCGATCGAACCGGGGGCTCGGCCCGAAGCGTCCGCCCAGGCCGGGCATACGTTTAGCCAGATAGCTCAGGCGCACCCACTCGGTACGGTCGATGCGGACCAATACATCGAACAATTCGTCGGCGAGGACCGGATCCGAAATGCCAAGCAGCCCGCTCCCAACCACGTCGAATGCCAGACGCTTGGTGACGGTTAGCATGTCGATCCCGTCGCCGCCGGACAGTCGATCCCACTTCTCGATTTGCCGTGCCACCAGCCCTTCGACAGCGGGTGCCAGGCGGCGAATACGCTGGCGCGAAAACAGAGGCGCCAGGACCGCCCGGTGGGCGGTCCACTCGGGGCCGTCGAGGGTAAAAACGCTCTCGCCGAAAACCCTCCGCGGGATGTCGACCAGCGATCCCTTATCGAAATCCTCAAGGCTCCCGTTCAGCACCGCGTGAATCCCGTTGGGATCGCTCAGCACTGCAAAGGGCTCATCGTTGATTCGAAACCGGGCGACGGGGCCTCCGGCCAGGGCGCGTTCCAGCAGAAACTGCTGGGGAGACCGGCAAAAGTCGAAGACGCTGTCCTCAAGAGGCTCGGCATCATCCGAAGCCCCGATCCCGGGGCGGGCATGGTCAGGTGTTATCAGCATGGTCACGGGCGATAAGTTCAGTTCGAATCGGTGCGCGCCCGATCGCCATCCGAGCGCTGGAGACACACGTTCAGCTTCCACGCTCGTCAACGACGTTCGTGAACGACGCTCTCAAAAACAGCTACGCCGCTGTTGTGCCCGAACCGATGTACATCAGGATTTTCTGACCTTCCGGTCGACGACCATTGTACGACAACGAGCCTGTTAAACGCCAGGTCGCTCAAGGGGCCTTCTCGCGCAAAGTATAATCGTTTTCTTGCCGATGAACCGCGATGGCCCGGTCTCAAAGATGGTCGCGGAGCGATCGCCGGGGCAGACCCGTTTCAGCCAGCGCATCTTTCAATGGCTGGTTCGCGGCGTCTTCCGCTTCTACTGTCCCCTCCGCGTAATCGGACGTGAAAACCTGCCCCCAGGGCGCTTCATCCTCTGCAGCAATCACGCAAGCCATATCGACAGCTTCGCGCTCATGACAGCTGCCGGTTTCCCCTTCGGCGCCTACGCCATGCTTGCGGCCGGCGATTACTTCTTTCGGAACTCGATCGGGGGCCGCTGGTCCTCGGGCCTGGTGCACCTGATTCCCGTCAGCCGTTCCTCAAGTCTGGTCGATCGCGCGGCCTCCCTGAACCGCACCATATTGCTGTGCCGTAGTTCTCTCGAAGGCCCGGTGCGCTGCCTCATACTTTTTCCCGAGGGCACGCGCTCGGTGACTGGCGAGACGGGCCCCTTCAAGCGGGGCATCTCTCTCATTGCGGCGGAACTCGGTCTGCCGATAGTTCCGGCTTACATTGAAGGTTCGCGAACTGTCATGCCGAAGGGCCGTTTGTTCCCCGTCCCCGGACGCATAAGCGTTCACATCGGAGCGCCGATTTTCCCGGGCGCGGAACGCGACCACGATGCAATTGGGCGCGCGATTGAGATTAGTATCCGTTCACTAAAGGGCGGGCCGGGGCCCCGGGTCTGAGTTCAGGAACGCGCTCATCCAACTCCCTCCTAGCCGGGAGCAGGTGGGAAAACACGACAGTTTGCTTTGCGAAATGCCGGGAGACAGGCAGCTCGCTTTGAGCGTTTTGGCAGCAGATGGTGAATTGGCCGTCACGATTACCGCGCTCGCTGGCAGCAAACCACAATCAAGGGCGGCGAGGAACTCACTGTCAACGGATTTCTCTCGAAGGACAGCGCCACTGTCATGTGAGCGCTGAGCGCGGATTTCACCGGCGGGCGAAAGTCGATGATGACACTTACATAGACCGACCGGACAAGGGCGATTTCATCAAGGATCCGGCCAACCACAGAATTCCATATACCGCCGGCTCAGTAAGGTCCGGCTACCGAGGATTGTGCAGTTTAGTGCCCCGGCACGCCAATGGGTGCGGCCAGGTTCTTTCGATTGGAAAGTAGCATGACGGGATTTATAGGCGGGGGGTGCAGCTGGATGGTGGACGGCTTGCAAGATGCTGAAATCAGGGCAGGTGGAAGATTTTAAATTTGTTTTCCGGGACGTGATCGCCCGGCGGTCCTTACGATTGGTCGATGATCGATTTGGTTTTCGAAGCTGTCGAGGAAGCCAACGGGGGCTATTTTGCGGAATGCCTGACTGAGAACATATTCACACAGGGCGATACATGGGATGAGTTGCGCGGCAATGTAATCGACGCCACGGCAGCGTTCTTCTTCGATCAGCCCCGGCCCCGGCGAATGCGGCTTCGCCTCGTCCGTCGCGATGCTTCGAGCGTGCCGCGCGGTGAGGGAATCTGAAACGAAGATCGCTGCCATTTCCTCGAACGCCGTTATGGACCACCAGCGGCGGCACAAGTCCGGGATGCCGACAGATCCCAATTCCTAACAACGAGGCGCGCTATTATTCTCCTGTGGTACATCGCCTGCATGTTCATAATTTTCGCTGCCTTGAGAACTTCGAGTTGCCGGTTTCGGGCAAATCGTCTGTTCTCCTGATTGGAAAAAACGGCGCTGGCAAGACGACGGTCGGGCGTGCGCTTGAGATTCTGCAGAAGATCGCACGGGGTACGAACCGGGTCCGCGATCTGATTGAGCCGAAGGATCTCACTCGCGGCCGCACAGATGTGCCCATGCGATTTGAAATCGAGGTCAAGTTGGAGGCCGAAATCTACCAATTCACTGTCGCTTTTGAGTTCCCGAGGGGCTTCAAGGAACTCCGCGTGCTCGAAGAGAAGCTTACGGTCGGTGGCAAGCCCATCTATAGCCGAGAGGTGGCGGAGGTGCACCTTGCGAGATCAGGTCCGGAGAAGGAGGCCGATTTCCGAATCGATTGGCACATGGTGGCTCTCCCGATAATCCAAGAACAATCGACGAGCGATCCCATATTCGTTTTCAAGCAGTGGCTCGCTCGCATGCTCATCCTGCGACCGGTCCCTAGCTTGATTTCTGGAGATTCCAAAGAAGAGACTCTCGAGCCCAATATTCAAGTTACCGACTTTGGCGCCTGGTTTTCAGGCCTCTTGGCTTACGCCCCCTCTGCCTATTCCAAGATCGACGCCTACCTCAAACAGGTCATGCCTGACCTGAGGGATATCAAAAATCCAGCGGCTGGAAAGGACTCTCGTAGCCTTGTGGTCCAATTTTCCACCGATCGGGGGAGCGTAACACTTCCCTTTGAGGATCTATCCGACGGCGAAAAGTGCTTTATGCTATGCGCACTAGTGCTCGCCGCTAACGACGCCTATGGCCCGGTGCTTTGTTTCTGGGATGAGCCTGACAACTTTCTGGCGCCGTCCGAGGTTAGTCATTTTGTGCTGTCTCTCCGGAGAGGCTTCCAATCTGGCGGCCAGTTTATTGCGACATCACACAACTCCGAAGCGATCCGTAGTTTTTCCAACGACAACACCCTCATTCTCTATAGGGAGAACCATCTTGAGCCCACGAGGCTCCGTCCGCTCAATGACATGAACGTCAAAGGAGATCTTATCAGCGCGCTGGTGCGCGGTGACGTGGAATGACATGGGAGTGAATAAACACCGTCCCCACCTGTTTGTGCTTCCCGAGGACGATGCCAACCGCCAATTAGCCGTCGGCTTTGCCCTTGCCGTTTCTATGCCGCTCTCTCGGCAGATTTACGTACTTCCGGTAGCGGGAGGCTGGACCCAGGTCCTAGATCGCTTCCTATCAGACCAGGTCGTGGACATGGATAGCTATCCCGACCGCTATATGGTTCCGTTAATCGATTTCGACAATAAACAACAAAGACTGACCGAAGCGACGAGCAAGATTCCTGAGCACCTGAGAGAAAGAGTCTTTATTCTCGGTGTCTGGAGCGAGCCGGAAAAGTTGAAAACGTCTCTCGGCTCATACGAAACAATCGGGTCAGAGATGGCACAGGATTGCCGCGAAGAAAGCAACACGACTTGGGATCACCATCTACTTCGGCACAATGCAGACGAACTTGCCCGTTTGCGCATGTACGTACGTCCTATTTTGTTTTAGTCTAACCTGCAGCCGGTCAATCCCTACCGAAACGCGCGAAGCACGCAACAATGGCCAAATTAGAGCGGTCTAGTCGCTGGCCGCGCTGGAGACGTTCGACTCATCTGGCCGTCCAACGCCCAAGCCACTGACCTGCCCCTCACAGAACCCACACCTGTGTATAGGCAGGCAGCCCCGCCCTATTCCCGGGGCGCGATTCCGAGCGCACGCATCTTGCGGTACAGATTGCTCCGCTCCAGTCCCAGCAGTTCCGCCGCGCGGCTCACGTTGCCGTTCGCTTCTTCCAGCTTTTTCTGGATATAATCGCGCTCGGCCGCTTCGCGAACCTCCTGCAGGCTTCCGTAACGTTCGGCTGGCCGGTCCGCCGCGGTCTTGCGTGAGAGCTGCAGCGGAATATGCCGCGCGTCGATCCTGCTTTGCGGATTGAGGATTACGATCCGCTCGATCAGGTTGCGCAGTTCCCGCACATTGCCCGGCCAGCAATGCGCGTCCAGCGCCTCAAGCGCCTGCGGGGTCAGTTCCTTCGGTTTGCGCCCGTATGCGCGCGCGAACTCTTCCAGAAAGTATGCGGCAAGCGCCGGGATATCCTCCTTCCGCTCGCGCAGAGGCGGAACGTGGAACGGAATTACGTTCAGCCGGTAAAACAGATCTTCCCGAAAATTGCCGCGTTCGATCTCCACCTCGAGATTCTTGTTGGTCGCGGCGACGACCCGCGCGTCCACCTGAATCGACTCCTGCGCGCCCACCGGCTCGAAGCGCTGGTCTTCCAGCACCCGCAGCACCTTCGATTGTGTCCGAAGGCTCATGTCCCCCACTTCGTCGAGGAAGATGGTGCCTCCATCGGCCTTCTGAAACTTGCCCACCTTGCGTTCATGGGCCAGGGTGAAACTGCCCTTCATGTGGCCGAAAAGCTCGCTCTCGATCAGGCCCTCGGAAATCGCCGCGCAGTTGACCTCCACAAAAGGCTTCGGCGCCCGCGGACTGAGAGCGTGCAGCGCGTGCGCCACGAGTTCCTTGCCGGTGCCGCTTTCACCATAGATCAGCACGCGCCCGTTGGTGGCGGCCATCAGCGTCAGTTGCTGGCGGAGCGCCTTCATGGGCACGCTTTCGCCCACGATGTGCGGCTCGCCATCCGCCGATTCGCGCAATTGCGCGTTCTCCAGCCTCAACCGCCTGTGATCGAGCGCATGGCGCGCGACGAGCAAAACGCGGTCGATCGACAGAGGTTTTTCGAGGAAATCGTATGCGCCCAGCTTGGTGGCCTTCACGGCCGTTTCGATCGTGCCGTGTCCTGACACCATTACGACCACGGGGCGGTCGGCCTGCGGAATCCGCTGAATGCGGTTCAGGGTCTCCAGTCCGTCGATGCCCGGCAGCCAGATATCCAGAATCACCAGCTCAAAGATCGAACGCGCCAGGGTATCGAGGCAAGCTTCGCCGCTGTCGACGGCCGTAAGCTGAAAACCTTCATCCTCCAGCACGCCACTGAGGGAGTGGCGGATGCCGGGTTCGTCATCGACGATCAGAATGCGTGGAGGCCTCATGCGCTGGCAACGATCATGCCGCGGCAGGGATTTCGACGGTGAACCAGGCGCCGCATGGCTTATTGTCCTCGACGCGGATGCTCGCGTTGTGTTCGGCCAGGATATGGCTCACGATCGCGAGGCCCAACCCTGTCCCGCGGCCTTTGGTCGAGAAGTACGGGAGGAAAAGTTTCTCCTTTTCCTCAGGCGTGATGCCGCAACCGCTGTCGGCGAACACGATCTCGACCGCATCCGCCAGGCCCGCACGGGTCTGAATGCTCAGCACCTTTGAAGGTGAATCCTGCATGGCTTCGGCCGCGTTGTCGATCAGGTTCACGACCACGCGCTTGAACTGCTCCGGATCGATGAACACGGGCGGCAGGCCAGCCGCGAAATCCACGTTGACTTCAATGCCCTCAAGACGCCCCGCGAACACTCCGATGCCATTTGCCACCACGTCATTCAGTTCACAGGCCACAGGCTTGGCCGCCGGCAGACGCGAGAACTGCGAGAACTCGTCCACCAGACGCTTCACCGAGGCCGTCTCTTCCAGAATTGTCTCCGCGCATTCCATGACGATCCTGTCGATGGCGTCGGGAAGCGTGCGTACCCCTTGTTTGCGATTGATTTGCCGGAGAATACGCTCGGCCGAGAGCGTGATCGGGGTGAGAGGATTCCTGATTTCGTGTGCCACGCGGCGCGCGACTTCGCTCCAGGCCGCGGTTTTCTGCGCACGCAGCAGATCGCTCGTATCCTCTATGACGATGACGCAACCGGATCCGCGGCGGCTTTCGATTGCCGAAACGGTGACCGCCAGGTGCAGCGTCTTTCGCGGTGTTTTCACTTCGAGTTGCCGTGTGGCCAGCCCGGTTCGACGCGCACGATTCATCAGGTAGCGGATTTCCGCGGCATCTTCGCGCCCGAACAGATCCTCCAGGAGCACGGCGTTGCGCGGGTGGGATTCGGGGAAAATCTCGGCCAGTGCTTTATTCACAAGCTGAATGCTGCCGCCCGAATCGACCGAGATGACGCCGGTGGGGATACTTTCGAGAATCGCCTCGGTAAAGCGCCGGCGCGCCTCGATCTCGGTGCGGTTGGCTTCCAGATCCGCGGTCATTTTGTTGAAGCCGCGTACCAGCAGCGCCAGTTCATCCACCGCCGCGACTTTGACCCGATAGCCGAGGTTGCCTTTGCCCACCTCGTCGATGGCGCGCAACAGAGCCGAAATCGGTCCGCTGATCTGCCGCGCGAGATAGTGCGCCAGCCAGCCGGCCACGAACAACACGAAGAGAGCGATCAGCGCCAGAAGCCAGAGATAGTTGTGCCATACCGCCCGCCTCTGCAAACTCAGCTGATCGTAAGCATGGTGGTAAACCTCAATCGCTCTCTGCTGTTGCACGACGTCGACGGGCACGGCTGTCGCGACAAGTACGGAGGCTCGGCCGACGGGCGCACGCACCGTGATCGCGGGAGGGTCCTTCGGTCCTGGAAACCGGCCGTAGGCGGTCAGCGGCTTGTCGCTGTCGGCGGGCAGGATGCTGGCGGCGAGTATGCCCCGAGTCTCGCAAAACCGGGCCAGCCAGCCGGCCGCAGGAGCGCCCCCGGCAAGCGTGAGGCTCGTCTCGGGGATAGCCGCCAGGAGCTCCACTTCAGCGTCGGCCTTGTCTCTCGTCTGCCGTTCCAGCGCGCGCGCAATCTTGTCGAAATCCACCAGTTCATGCTGGGTGGGGCGATTGAACCATTTTGCGATGGTGTTGTTCAGAACGTCCACGCTGAAGAGCACCATGAAGAACACGGGCATCAGACTCAGCAGGAGCGCGCCAGCCACCAGTTTGGTGCGGATGCGCGAGCCCAGACGGTCGCTCCCGCGCTCCACCCAGAGCTTCCAGATCAGGCGCACAAGATAAAATCCGAGCGTGACCATCAACAGGAAAATAAAGATGGAGATGCCGTAAAAAATGAATGTCTGCTGGGGATCGTCGGGACCGAAAGAGCCAAAACTTCCCGGGAAGCGGAACGAACCCTGCCACACAATCAGCGTTACGGAGAGCACGAACAGCACCGCACCGAGACCGTAAAGGAACCTGGACATGGGAAGCGACTGGTCTCAGTATAGCCGGGCGGGCTCCGCTTGATTTCCCGATATCGTTTCCTGATATTCTGCGCATTGAAACGTTTTATCAACTGGCGCGGCGTCTGGGCTTTGCTGACCGGGAGTGCCTCCGAGTGGAATAACCACAACGCACCGCGGCTGGGAGCGGCGCTCGCCTTCTATACCTTGTTCTCGGTCGCGCCATTCCTGGTCGTCGTCACGACCATAGGGAGCCTCTTTTTCGGGTCCGGGGAGGCACGGGACGAAATGGCCAGGCAGATCTTCGCGGTCGCCGGCCCCGCGGGAGGGAAGGTGGCGGCGTCCATTCTGGGCGGCACGCACGACGCCGGGCACGGCATACTGGCAACCGTTTCGAGCGTGGTGATTCTCTTTTTCGGTGCGTCCGGAGTTCTGATCGAGCTTCGCGATGCGCTGAACGTCATGTGGGATATTCCCGCGCCCCCGCGGACACCTGTCGAAGACCTGGTGAATCTCGTCCGGGAGCGATTGTTCGCCTTCATTATCGTGCTCTCGATCGGATTCTTCCTGCTGGCTTCACTGACCGTGGACGCGATGGCCGCGGCTCTGGTGCATCGCTCGTTGCCGGGCGCCTCTCTGGTTTCTTTTGTGGTAATCACTGGCTTTTTCGCGGCTATTTTCAAATTCATCCCGGATTTTCCACTGCGGTGGATCGATGTTTTGCCGGGGGCTCTGGTGACCAGCCTGCTGTTTACGATCGGCAGGGTGCTCATCGCCGTGTACCTGGCGCGCGCGGACTTCGGGACGTGGTACGGAAGCGCGGCTTCGACCACGGCGCTCCTGGTCTGGCTTTATTACTCCAGCCAGATCTTTTTCTTCGGCGCGGCGTTCACGAAGGTCCTGGCCCGCCGTTCCGGAACAAGTCATGAATGATGCCGGGCCTGAAGCCGAAATTTCTTGCGGGTAGCCTCAAGTTTATTACCTGAAGTGTCGATAATAAAGCCATGGAATGTCCGCACTGCAGATCGAGCCTGCTGATGATCAGGCAAAATAAGGGATTCGAACGGGTCCGTTCATTTCTCACGAGAACGAGAGCCTATTGTTGCCGGGACTGTGACCGGAAGTTTCGCGCGCCGGACCGGCGTCAGATTCCCCGGGACGAAAAACTCGGGATGAACGCCGTAACACGCCATCCCGGTTAGGGATTCAGGGCGGCGAGTTTCGATACGGTTTGCGTGGTGCTCCAGCCGGGGATCATCTCCACCAGCAGAAGCTTTCCACCCCAGTCTTCGATCAAGTCGGCCCCTGCGACGTCTTCCGGTTTGTACTCGCCTCCCTTGACCAGGAGGTTGGGGCGAAGCGCCCGGATCAATTCGACGGGAGTTTCCTGGTCAAAGACCACCACGCCATCGACACAATTGAGGGAGGCCAGGACCAGAGCGCGCGCCATTTCGTCCTGCACCGGGCGGGAGGGTCCCTTCAGGCGCTTGACCGACCGATCGCTGTTAAGACCGACCAGCAGGCGATCGCACTGCGAGCGCGCGGCTTCGAGCACCTTAAGATGCCCCGGGTGCAACAGATCGAAGCAGCCGTTGGTAAAGCCCACGCGGAGTCCCGATTGCGACCAGCTTCGCGCCAGTTGGACCGCCTCCGCCAGTTCGAAAACTTTGCCCGCGGCCCCAATGGCTGAACGCCGCCGGACCTCGTGAATCAGTTCGGCACGTTCCACCACTGCCGTACCGGCTCTGCCGACGACGATCCCGGCGGCAATGTTCGCGATATCCACGGCCTCCGGCACGGACGCGCCCGAGCCGACCGCCGCCGCCAGCACCGCCGCAACCGTGTCGCCGGCGCCCGACACATCGTAGACCTCGCGCGCAAGTGCGGGAAATCGAACCGCGGGGCCGCTCGCAGGTATTAACATCATCCCTTCCGGGCCAAGCGTGATCAGGATGAATTCCGCGCCGGTATCGGCGAGGAGCCGGCGGCCCGCGGCCTCCTGCGCGCCGGAACCGGAAACGGAAAGGCCCGTGGCCTCGCCCAGTTCCCGCAAATTCGGCTTAATCAGGGCAGCGCCGCGGTAACGCGTGAAATCGCGGCCTTTGGGGTCCACGATCACCGGCTTGCCGCAGGCGAGCGCCGCGCCAATGAATTGCCCGGCGCGGGTTCCGCTCAGGACACCCTTCGAATAATCGGAAAGAAGCACCACCGAGCAGCCGGAAAGAGCCGCCGTAAACGCCTCAAGCAGATGCGCTGCCGTCTCCGCGCTCACGGGGTCCGCGGACTCGCTGTCGGCTCGCAGAAGCTGTTGCCCCTGCGCCATGTACCTGGTCTTCACTGGCGTCCGGCGCGGGGGTTCCCGCTCCAGAAGGGCACGCGTTCCGGGTAAAGCCTTCAGCAGTTCCGAAATCTTCGTGGCTTCGGCATCGTCTCCGGTAGCCGAGAAAAAACGAACCTCGCAACCTAACGCGCTCAGGTTCCGCACCGCATTGCCGGCGCCGCCCAGCATGGACTGGCATCGCTCGATCCGCAGGACCGGGATGGGCGCCTCGGGAGAAATCCGGCTGACTTCGCCATAGACGAAGGAATCGAGCATCACGTCGCCGACACAAACCACTACGGCCGACGCCAGACGCTCGATCACGGGAGCGACAGGTGGAACGACGTTTTCCGGGTCTCTCAAGCCAATCCCAACCGCTCTTCGATCTCGGCGCACAGAACATGCCCCAGCAGAGCGTGCATCTCCTGAATACGGGCGGTGACGTTTGAAGGCACAACCACCAGAGGATCGGCAAGGCCAATCAAGCCGCCGCCAGCGTGACCGCCGAACGCTGCCGCTGTAATACCCATGGCGCTGGCTTCCTTAAGCGCGCGGATAACATTGGGACTCTTACCCGAAGTAGAGAGACCGATGGCGACATCTCCGGGACGTCCGAGCGCCTCGACTTGCCGCGAAAAAATGGCTTCGAATCCCCAATCGTTGGCACAGGCGGTGAGCGCGGACGTGTCGGTGGCGAGCGAAATCGCGGCCAGCGCGCGCCGGTTCCGGACAAAACGGACAGAGAGTTCCGCCGCCAGGTGCTGTGCGTCGGCGGCGCTGCCTCCGTTGCCGAAGAACATCAGTTTTCCGCCGCTCCGGAGCGCCGTGACACACCGGTCGGCCAGCCGCCCCAGCGGCTCCGCACAGCAGGTTTCCACTTCGGCGAGAAGCGCGCGATGTTCTTCAAAGCAGCCCTGAAAAATCGTCGCCGCCCCAGTCACGTCACCGTTCAAAAGGCTCATATCTCGTTGAGAGGCCAAAAAACGATTGTTTCACGTTACCGCCGTTTCCCGATAGACTATCTATCAGGCCACATTGCGTACCTTTTCGAAGACGGCGGCAGTAAGCGCGATTGCCGCGTTCCTGTGCGCCGCTCCGCTGCGTGCGAAGGTAATCGAAGCGGACATCGACGGCATCGTCCATCCGATTACGGTTGAAGTCGTCTCATCCGCCATCGCGGCGGCGGAACGCGAGCACGCCGATGCTCTGCTGATTCGCCTCAGCACGCCGGGCGGCTTTATGGATGCGACGAGGGAAATCGTCGAGCAGGTATTTCATTCGCCCGTTCCCGTGATCATGTGGGTGGGGCCCTCGGGCGCGCGGGCGGCGTCGGCGGGCTTCTTTCTCCTCGAATCGGGCGATATTGCCGCGATGGCGCCCGGAACCAATACCGGCGCCTCCCATCCCGTCCTCTCAAGTGGCGCGCCGATGGACCCGGTGATGAACTCGAAGGTCGAAAACGATGCCGCGGCTTTGATGCGCACGATAACCACGCACCGGGGGCGCGACGAGACGGCGGCCGAAAAAGCCGTCCGGCAGAGCGCTTCTTATACCGACAGCGAGGCCCTCGACCAGCACCTGATCGACCTGCTGGCGCCCGACCCCGCATCCCTGATCCGGCAGCTTGAGGGGCGTCAGATTACCCGCTTCGACGGCCGCCGCCAAACGCTGCACTTTAGCGACGCAACCGTCGAAATCTACCAGCCTTCCCTGCGTGAACGCCTGATGCTGGCGATTGCCGACCCCAACATCGCGCTTCTGCTGGTGGTGCTGGGAGCGCTCGGAATTTATCTGGAGTTTTCCTCGCCGGGACTGGTCGTGCCCGGCGTTGTGGGCGCCATTCTCGCGCTGCTGGGCTTGACGGCCCTTTCCATGCTGCCGATTGACTGGCTGGGCGCGGCGCTCATGATTCTGGGGCTGGTTTTCTTCGTGCTCGAAGCAAAATTCATGACTCACGGGGTACTCGCGGCGGGCGGCGCGGTCGCGCTCGCGCTCGGGGCCGTGATGCTGGTCGATACGAACGTCCCCGAGTTAGGCGTGCGCTGGAGCACGGCCATCGGCCTTGCACTCCCTTTCGCTCTGATCACCAGTTTTCTGCTTTCGATCGCCGTGCGCGCCCGCAATAACAAGGTGATTACAGGCGTTGAAGGGATGATTGGCGAGTCCGCGGTTACCGTCGGTGAACTTAATCCCTCCGGTACGGTTCTGGTTCGGGGAGAATACTGGAAGGCGCACGCCCTGGAGCGCGTGGCGGCAAGCGAGCCAGTTCGCATCACTGGAATCGAAGGGCTTACGCTGCGGGTTGAGCCTCAAATCAGGCTGGAACAAACCAAATAGAGGAGCGTCATGACAGGCTTACCGGAACTTCTGGTCGTTATCGTTATCGTGTTCTATCTGATGTCCTCCATCAAGATTCTGGCGGAATACGAACGCGGCGTGATCTTCCGGCTCGGCCGGCTGCTGCCGGAGGCGAAAGGTCCCGGGGTCATTCTGGTGTTTGCTCCCATTGACCGGATGGTGCGGATCTCCCTGCGGGTCGACACGATCGAAGTACCTCCGCAGGACGTGATCACGCGCGACAACATCACCGTCAAGGTGAACGCGGTCATTTATTTCCGCGTGATCGAACCGCGGCTGGCCGTCACGGAGGTTTCGAATTTTCTCTATGCCACCTCGCAGCTGGCGCAGACGACTCTGCGCAGCGTTCTGGGAGAAGTCGAACTCGACGACCTGCTTGGGAAGCGCGACGAGTTGAACGTGCGCCTGCAGGCCATTCTCGATCAGCACACATCTCCCTGGGGGGTGAAAGTGACCCTGGTTTCGGTCAAGCAGGTGGATATTCCGGAGCAGATGATCCGCGCCATTGGCAGGCAGGCGGAAGCGGAGCGCGAAAAGCGCGCCAAAATCATCCATGCCGACGGAGAATACACGGCGTCGACGAAACTCGCCATGGCGGCTGAGGTTATACAGAGACAACCGGCGGCAATCCAGCTACGCTATTTACAGACGCTGGTGGAGATCGGACAGGAAAAGAACACGACGATCGTATTTCCGCTCCCCATCGATCTCTTAAGTTCGCTCAATAGCTTTCTCGAGGGCGGCAAGCGGGACGAGACAGGCAAATCTTGAACATGGCGCAGACAGAAGGCGAAAAGGAACTGGTTCTCGGAAACAAACAGCTCATCAGTCTTTTCTTCGTGGTGGTAGCCCTGTGCGGGGTATTTTTCGCGATGGGCTACATGATGGGACGGCCCGCGGCTAAGACGGCGCTCGTAAACGCGGATGCCGCTCCGGCCGCGCAGCCATCGGACACGCCTGAAGATACGGCTCAGGTTGACCAGCAGTCTCCTGCTCCCGCTGCCGCTGCCGCGGTGGACACCGACACAACCGGAGTGCAGCCGCAGGCTCCCGCGACTGAGACGCGTCCCGCGCACGACACACCTGCGCCGGACACACCCGCGAAGCCGACTCCCGTGGCGGAGGCACCTCCGCCGCCCATTCGGGCTGCGAAGATTGCAATCCCACAGGCTGGCGCAACGTATCTGCAGGTCACCGCGCTTCGGCGCGCGGACGCCGATAATCTGGTCAAGACGCTGCGAGAGCAGAGCTTACCCGCGCTGCTGGCCGATAGTTCGAAGCCAGACTTGTTTCGCGTCCTGGTGGGCCCTTATCACCAGACCGCGGACGTTGCCGAAGCCAAATCGCGCCTGAAGGCTCTCGGGTTCGCCAACGCCTTCGTTCAGAAAGAGTAGCCGCACCCCTACTCTGCACCCTTAGAGATCGGCGTGGTAACGTAGCCGGTTTGGACATTGCATATCTGTGCGAGTGGGTGGGGAAGGTCGAAACGCAAACGGACCTAGTGACGGCGGCGCCGCTCGCCGCGCTCGCCGCCACGCTCGACATCGACCACCCCGCGCCGCGGCCTGGCGATCCCCTGCCGCCTCTGCGGCATTGGCTCTATTTCCTGCCCATCCACCGGCAATCGGAACTGGGGCCGGATGGGCACGCCAGACGCGGTGGTTTTCTGCCGCCGGTGCCGCTGCCTCGCCGCATGTGGGCGGGAGGGCGTCTCGAATTTCACCATGCCATCGCGGTGGGCGAAACTGTCGTGCGCACCTCGCGCATCGTCGACGTTCAGTTCAAACAGGGGCGGGGCGGGCCGCTGGTTTTCGTGGTAGTCCGGCACGAAATCGTCAATGGCGCAGGCATCGCGCTGACCGAAGAGCACGATATTGTTTATCGCGATCGTCCCCGGCCGGGTGAGCCCGCGCCCGCGCCGCGGATGCCGTCAGCCAACGCCGTATGGGAGCGCGAAGTGCATCCCGGCGACGTGTTGTTATTCCGTTATTCCGCTTTGACCTTCAACGGCCACCGCATCCATTACGATCGCAGTTACGCGACAGAGGTAGAGGGTTATCCGGGGCTGGTAGTGCATGGGCCACTCATCGCCACGCTCCTGGCCGATCTGGCGGGCGAAGGAACGCCGGGCCGGAGAATGACGCATTTCACGTTTCGCGCGGTAAGCCCGGTGTTCGACACAGCGCCTTTCCACATCTGCGGGAGTCCGGAAGGTCACGGTAAAACAGCGGCGTTATGGGCGAAGAACGCAACCGGCGCGCTCGCCATGACGGCCACGGCCCGCTTCGCGTAACCCTATTTCATTTCTCCGAGAAGTGTTTCAGGTCTTTCTCGTTTTCGTTGCAGATGTATTCGATCAGGTCCGTATCCGCCAGCAGATGTGGATTCTCTTTTACGGTCCATGGCTTCGTATAGTTCTTCGGATCGTCGATCGTGATCGTAATCTCCATGTGCCCGAAATCAGGACGCCGGAATCGTTCGGTCAGATGCATGGCGTCCGAAAGCGGATGCCCGTTGCTGTCGAGCCAGGTCAGACCGTTCATGTGCCGGGTCTCGACCACCAGCGTGTCTCCGTCCCAGTGCCCCACTGAGTACCCGTCCCAGGTGGGCTGCGGATCGGCCGGCATCGCGCGCCCGTCGGTGAAAACTTGTCTGAACGTGGTGCGCGATTCATAAAGGAAAACAACCTCGCCGGGAGACTGGAGAATCTTGTACGGCGAAGTGATCGCGTCCTTTCTGGGCATGCCCGAGGGCAGGCAGCGCGCGTCGGGGTCGTCCTTGCCGAAATTCGCCACGCGCGTTTTGTAGAGGGCGAGGGCTTCGGGTTTGAACGGGACATCTCCCGGCTTCAGGTCGGCGGCGATGTTGATCAGGTATTTGATGCCGTTAGGCTCCCAGATGCCCGAAAAGTCGGGTTTGCCGTCCGCTGTCTTCGGCGCGGGCGCGTTGAGGTCCGGCTTGCCATTGGCGAGGCGGGGAATCCCCGGCGTTCGAACCTCCCACTGCGCCGCTGCGGGCACTGTTATCGCGCAGAGGCCTATTGCGCCAAGGATGACCGCGTACAGGGACTGCAACCTTACATCTGATCTGGATCGGAGCATGATAGTCAGAGGGAATTATATCCCGGCGACCGGGTGGCGCTTCAGTGAATATACTGCCAGCCTGCTTTTTCCCTGCGGGCTACTTCCGCCACGCCGGCATCCACCTGCGTCGTGAACGGAAAGAGATCTTCCGTTTTCACTTTCATCATTTTCATCGCGTTCTGACACGCCGCGAGGGTGACGCCGCTATCGGCCAGTTTTTTCAAACTTCCTTCGTAAGCGGAATTCTTTCTGAGCAGCATACTGAGTCCGGGGCCGAAAAATACGACCTCCACCTGAACGCCATCCTTTGCGAGGGCGGCGCGGAGATTATTCACGTGGGGCGCGACCATGTCCCATGCGGGTCCCCGCGGTTCCGATACCTGGAAAAGAACCTGGTATTTCGGTTGATGCGGGGTCTGCGACAACGCCGCGAAGCCCGCGGCCAGCGCCAGCGCGGCAACGGCAAGAATCGTTTTTTTCATCTGTCTCCTCCCTGAATGTTTTTACGACGGGGCAAAACAATCATCATAGTCCAGTTAGCGCCATGCCAGGGCTGTTACCCTTAATGGCCTAATCCGTCTGAATATCGTCGGGCAATACCCTGAATTGCACTTATAATCGAGTCATATGCCAGGCGCCGAGCCCGCTCTCGTTCACAAACATCTTGAAACCCTGCGCATTCGTCAGCTCGCGGAGTGGGATGTGCTGGCCTTCATCCATCGGCATGGAACAAGCATTGCCAGCGCCGAGCAGATTGCCCGTCTGCTCGGTTATGGCAACGCCCCGGTGGGCGCGGCGCTCGATGGACTGGCATCTGCGGGCCTGGTGCAACGCTCCCGCAACGCCCATGGTGTCCGCCTGTATCGATGTACGGCTAACTTTGCGGACGAATCGCGGCGGCGCTCTTTGGAAGAACTGATGAAGGTGGCTGAGGAGCGGCAGGGGCGGTTGCTGATTCTCAGACACCTGCAACAAGCCGCTGCGGGCCACCAGCGCCGCCTGCGGGGCGGTTTGCACCTTGCGTGAGAACGCAGGTGTGACGAGAGGAAGGATGAGCGGCAATGAACGACGGTGCTTCGGTCGGAACGGGTATTGAGGGACTTGACGAGATCCTGCTGGGCGGCATTCCCCGCGCCAACGTGATTCTGGTGGAGGGGGAAACCGGGACCGGCAAAACCCTCTTCGGAACGGAATTCATTTACCGGGGTATCGTCGAATTCGATGAACCCGGAATGATTGTGGTTTTTGAAACGAGCGCGCGGAAACTGATCCGCGATGCGGCGGTCATGGGCTGGGATCTTGACGAATTGCAGACGCGGAAGAAGCTGCAAATCGTCTTTACAAGCCCGGAGGTATTGGAACAGGAGGTGCGGTCGCCAGACAGCTTGCTGATGGAAACGGCGGCTGAAATCGGGGCGCAGCGTATCTTCATCGACGGCATCGGCCTGTTGAGCCAGGGTTATAACGCCGGTCCGCAGGGGCCGAGGACGGGCAGCTATCGGGCATTACTGCAGCAACTCCTCGAAGGATTGCACCGCGAGAATCTGACGGTCCTGGTCTCGCACGAGACCGGAACTTATGTCGACGTGCAGCCGACTCTGGAAGCCGCGGACTTTCTGGCCGATACGGTGATCGCGCTCCGCCGGCAAAACCGCGGCGGCCGCATTCATCGCAGTCTTGAAATCATCAAGAGCCGGGGTCAGGATTACGACGCGGGCGAGCATACCCTGAAGTTCAACTCCGGCTCCGGTCTGGAAGTGTTCCGCCGGGTACAGGCGCCTTTGCGCCGCAGGCCGCTGCAACCGACGTCGACGGCCAGGCGTTCCGTGATCGGGGTGGATGCGCTGGACGTTTTGATCGGGGGCGGGATTTTCGATGGTTCCACCACCATGGTGATCGGCGTGTCGGGAGTGGGAAAGACCGTGCTCGGCACTCAACTGCTGCGGGAAGGCGTGCTGCAGCAGCATCAACCGGGACTGCTGGTGTCGCTCGATGAGCACCCGGCGCAGATCCTCCGCAACTCCGGGACCCTCGGTCTGAACCTGCAGGAGCAGGTGGATGCCGGTGAGATCCATATCCTGTTCGAGAGTCCGCAGGAACTGGAAATCGACGTGCATTTCGCGAAGATCATGCGTCTGGTGGAAAAGTACAACATCCAGCGCCTGGTGATCGACGGGATGAGCAGTTACAGCACGGCGCTGGCTAATCTGGCGCTGTATCGGGATTTCTTTCACGCGCTTGTGGCCTATAGCAAGTCGCGTCTGATGTCGACGTTTTTCAATTACGAAAACCCTGAATTCCTCGGACTCTCGACATTTATGCCGGACTTCCCCGTCAGCTCAATCGTTGACAACATCATTCTGTTGAGTCTGGTGGAACTCAACAGTTCTCTGCGGCGCTGCATCACGGTGGTGAAGGCGCGCGTCAGCGCACATCAGTTCGATAGCAGGGAATATGAAATCCGGGAGGGCGGAATCCATCTTTTGCCGTTTAACGACGATCAGGCCGTGCCCCTGCCGCTGGCGCAGTATTCCAGCGTCCTGAGCCGGGCGCCCACGCGTTTCAATTCACGGCTGGCGGGTGCGCTGTTCGCGTCGCAAGGCTCGGAATGATTGTGCGTAAGGTTTCCCGGCCGCGATTCGAGGAAGGCGAGCCGGTCTCCGCGCCAGCTTCGCACTCTGAAGGAAAGAGCGAGGCGGTGGAAGCTTCGCTGAGCGCCCGGGAGCTTGACAAGTGGATGGCGGAACTGCTGGATCCGGACAGCTGGGGAACCATCCTCGACACGTATGGCCGCACCATGAGACTGGCCGTGGCGCTGACGGATGTCCGCGGGAAGTTGCTGGGGCCTTGTCACAATCCGCAGCCGGTCTGGAGCCTGGCAAGGCAGCATGCGGTGGAAGAGGGGAATCCGGTGTGTGCATTTTGTCTTTCCCCGCAACCGCCATGTAACGCCGTGGCCGAGGCACTGGCGAGCGGAGAAGCGGTTTACAGCCAGGACCAGGCTGGTCTGGCGCATGCAACTATTCCCTTGTTTCTGGGCCACCGGCAGGTTGCCACTCTGATGGCGGGTCAGTGCTTCTCGCAATACCCGCAACCGCTGGCGTTGCAGCGCGTGGCAAAGCATTTTGGAGCTTCGCAACAGGAGTTATGGGATGCGGCGGTGCACCAGATACCCGTCAGCCACGCGACTCTGCGGCGCTACGCGGAACTCCTGGCATCTTTGGGTCAGGCTTTTCTAAGGCAACGCTATGCCGCGATTCTGGAAAGAGCACTCGCCCGGAGCAATGAGCGGTACCGGTTGATGATTGAGGGATCGACAGGCCACGCGCATTTCACGGTCGATGGCGCGGGCCGCGTAACCAGCTGGAATCGGGGAGCGGAGCGTCTTCTGGGCTACCGGGAAGATGAAATCGCGGGTCAGAACTATTCCCGGTTTTTCACCCCTGAAGACATCCGGGACGGAATTCCTGCACGCCAGATCCAACGGCTGGAGCAGAGTGGCTGGATCGAGGACGAGGGCTGGCAGGTTCGAAAGGACGATACCCGGTTTTTATCGGAGACGGTGTCGGCGCGGCTGGACGGAGCAGATGCCCGCGAATATGGGTTCCTGCTGCGCGACGTGACGGGTGCGCGTAACCTGGCCGAAAGCGCGCTGCAGGCACAGAAACTGGAAAGCATCGGCGTGCTTGCGGGCGGTATTGCGCACGATTTCAATAACCTTTTAACCAGCATTTCAGGCAATGTAAGTCTGGCGATGATGGGGCTGCCGGAGGACGACCCCAGGTGCTCGCTGCTTGGTCTGGCCGAGCGCGCGGGTCAGAAAGCCGCCGCTCTGATCGGCCAGTTGCTGGCATATGTGGGCAAGGGAAATTTTATTGTCACGAGGTTCGATCTTTCGGCGCTGATCGCGGAAATCCTGCCGCTGATCGAAACCTCGATACCTAAGACCGTTCTACTGGACCTCCACCTGGCGACCGGGCTGCCGTGGATTATGGCGGATCCGAGCGAGATCCAGCAGATCGTTATGAACCTCGTCATCAACGGCGCCGAGGCTTTCAGCCCGGACGGCGGAAGTCTGCGCGTGTCGACGGGGGTGGCGGACGATGGCGGCGTTCACCTCGAAGTAGTGGATACCGGCTGTGGAATGGACGACGCCACCAGGCGCAGAATTTTCGACCCGTTCTTCACCACGAAATTCACCGGACGCAGGTTGGGGCTGGCCGCGGTCTCGGGTATTGTCCGGCGTCTGAAAGGGCGGCTCGACGTGGAAAGCGTCCCGGGGGAGGGCAGCACTTTTCGAGTCGCTTTTCCGGGGGTGCCCCCGGCGCCGTTGCCGGAGCCGATAGCGATCGTGAGGTCCGCGGCGGAAAAGGGCGGGGTCATCCTCGTAGTGGATGACGATTTACTGGTCCGCAATCTGGCAAGGACCATTCTGGAACGATTTGGGTATTCGGTACTGCTCGCGGAAAACGGAAAAGCGGCGGTGAACGTCTTCCGGAGCCACGCGGACACCATTACAGCGGTATTGCTCGATCTCACGATGCCGGTCATGGGAGGAGACGAGGCCTTCCATATGATGAAGGCGATCCGGGCCGACATTCCGATCATCATCTCGACCGGGTACGGGGAGACCGGAATCCGCGAGCAGTTCGCCGGCGAGTTGGGAGGGGTTATCCAGAAACCTTACACCGTGGCTGAACTTGGCGAGAAGGTCGGGGCGGTTCTGGCGCTTGCGAGAGCGGCCCAACCACGGACCGGGCGCGCCTCCGGGTCCTGAAAGACTGGCCGGCGGCTACTCCGGTTCCAGCTCATATTCTTTGAGCTTGCGATAAAGCGTGGTGCGTCCGATGCCCAGCATCTGGGCGGCCGTGGTGCGGTCGCCGCGCGTATGCCGCAAAGCGTGTTCAATGGCGCGCTTCTCCAGTTCCTGCAACGGAACCACGCCATGCTGCGGGAACGCCTGCGCCGCGGCCGGATGGGCATGCGCGCCCACCGCGACAGAGGCGACGAAGTCGGTAGCGGACCGCGACCGGACGTAGTTGGCCACCTGGGTCGGCAGGTCGGCGAAGTGCAGCAACGGGCCCGAATCGAAAGACATCATCCGTTCGAGACAATTCATCAATTCGCGGATATTGCCCGGCCAGTCGTAGGCCATGATGGCCTCGGTGGCATCGTGGGAAAGGGCGAATTTGCCGCCGGTTCGCGATACGGTGGAGGACAGAAAGCGCTCGATCAGCAGAGGGATATCGTCCTTGCGTTCGCGCAATGGCGGCAAGGTCAGGCGCACCACGTTGAGGCGATGAAACAAATCCTCCCGAAAACGGCCCGAGGCGACTTCCTTCTGCAGATCGCGGTTGGTGGCGGCAATGATGCGAACGTCGATTTTGATGCGCTGCAGGGACCCGAGCGGACGCAGTTCCTGTTCCTGCAGGACGCGGAGCAGCTTGACCTGTAGTTCGAGAGGCAATTCCCCTATCTCGTCGAAGAACGCGGTTCCGCCGCTGGCGAGCTCGATCAGTCCTCGTTTGGTATCGACCGCGCCCGTAAACGCGCCGCGCACGTGGCCGAACAGTTCGCTTTCCATCATCGTGCCCACGAGCGAACCGCAATCGATGGGTACGAAGTGGCCGCGGGGCGCCGCATTATAAATAGAGCGCGCGGCGACCTCTTTGCCGGTGCCGCTTTCGCCCTGAATCAGGACGGGCGAGCGGCGGACGCCCAGCTTTTCAATCTGACCTCGAATTTGCAGGATACGGGGCGAGCGGCCCACGAACCCGGTGGGAAGCGGTTCCCCTTCGTCCTTCATCTCAAATTGTTAGTGCCGGGAGCAGAGAAAATTCTCAGGGGTCAAGACGCACCACGAAAGCCTCGGGCTCCCGCTGCTCCGCGCGGATGCGTTGCGCGAGCGACTCGGCTGCCGCCTGGGAGCTCTCGCGGCCCGCAAGTATGCGCCATAAAGGAGGGTCCCCCTGCCGCAGAACCGCTTTTGCGGCGCCGTATGCGGCCATCATATTCCGCTGCGCGCGATCGGCATTCGCCTTTTCGCGGAACGCCCCCACCTGTACGGCGAAGAGCGCCGGTTCCAGGTGGGCGGGCACCCCGATCACGGTGAGTTCCACCGGCCCGACTCCGGGGCCGATCAGGCCGATCTTAATAGCAGCGGCGTGCGACAGATCGATAATGCGGCCTTTCACGAATGGGCCCCGGTCGATGATGCGGACATCCACGCTCTGGTTGTTGGTCAGGTTGCGGACACGCACCACCGTCTGGAAGGGCAGGGTGCGATGAGCCGCAACCAGGGTTTCCATGTCGTAGATTTCTCCATCCGCCGCCGCGCGCCCGTGATAAGGGTGGCCGTACCAGCTGGCCGTGCCGCGCTCCGTGGTTCCAAGTGCCACGGGGGCCGGCGTCCGCACTCTTGCGTGCTTTCTGCCGCAGCCCGCGATCACGATCGCCGCGGCCGCAACGACGATGAGGGCGCGGGTCATTTGGCGAGGCGAAGCGCGTTGCGCATGAGCTTCAGGCCGGTCTCGTTCGCGGCGGTGAGAATCGATTCGGGGTGAAACTGCACGGCCTCGATGGGTAAATCGCGATGGCGGATGCCCATGATGACGCCGTCTTCCGATTCCGCGGTCACTTCGAGCACGGCAGGTAGACGTTCGGGAATCGCATACAGGGAATGGTAGCGGCCCACCTCAATCTCTTCCGGCAGGCCTTCAAAAACGCCCATGCCCCGATGGCGCAATTTCGACGGTTTGCCATGCATGGGATAGGGCAGAACGCCGAGTTCGCCACCGAACGCTTCCACGATTCCCTGCAACCCCAGACACACGCCAAAGACCGGGATGCCCGCGTTTGCCGCATGCATCACCAGTTGGGGCACGCGGAAATCCGCCGGCCGGCCGGGACCGGGCGAGATCAGGATCAGACCCGGGTGCACCGCGTCGAGAATCTCGAAGGGCGTGCCCGCGCGATACGTGACCACCTCGGCGCCCGCCTGGCGCGCATAGTTAGCCAGCGTGTGGATGAAGCAGTCGTCGTTGTCCACGAGGAGCAGCTTTGCGCGCGACAACTCTTTCCCGTGACCCGGAACCACCGGCAGCGGGGCCTTCGGACCCAGCAGGCGGAAGAAGCCCTCCGCTTTCAGCCGGCTTTCCGCTTCCTCGTCGGCGGGCACGGAATCGTAGAGCAGCGTCGCGCCCGCCGGATACGTGGCGTAACCGTCCCGCAGATACGTGGTGCGGATCAGAATGCCCGTGTTCATGTCGCCATTGAGTTTCAGCATGCCGACCGCGCCGCCATACCAGCCGCGTTCGCTTTTTTCAAGACCCTCAATGGCAACGGACGCCGCCTTCTTGGGAGCGCCGGTCAGCGTCACCGCCCACATGTGGCTCAGAAAGGCGTCGAGCGAATCGAAGCCATCGGCCAGGAAGCCTTCCACGTGATCCACCGTGTGGAACAGGCTGGCATAGGATTCAATCAGCCGGCGCCCGATCACCTTCACGCTCCCGGGCTTGCAAACGCGGCTCTTGTCGTTGCGATCGACATCCGTGCACATGGTGAGTTCGGATTCTTCCTTGGCCGAGTTCAGCAGGGCGCGAATACGCTGCGCATCCACTATGGGGTCGCCGGTGCGCCGGGTGGTGCCTGCTATCGGGCACGTTTCCACGCGCTCGCCCGTGACCCGGACGAACATCTCGGGAGACGCACCCACCAGTTGCTCGTCACCGAACTGAATCAGGAACTCATAGGGGCTGGGCGTGGCTTGCTGCACGCGGTCGAACAACTCGGACGCCTTGCCCGCAAAGGCCGTGCGGAACTTCTGGGCCAGCACCACTTCGTAGTAGTCGCCGCGTGCCATGCCTTCACGAACCACTTCCACGTTCGCCATGTACTCCCCGGGCGTGTGGTCGGATTCGATGGGGCACGGTTCGCGCCGCGGCGCCGGGGCGATGCGCTCGCCCGTGCGTTCGAGACCGCGGGTGGTGATGCCATCGCGTTCGAACTCGTACCTGAAGCGCTCGATCCGCTGGCGCTCGTGATCCATATAGACGATGTCGTCGCAGAAAAAAAGCTGCAAATCCTTGCGGCCTTCCCGCGGCAGACGCAGGGGGATGGGCTCGAACTGGAACAGCAGATCGTAGCCGAAGGCGCCCATGAAGGCAAGCTTGTCGTCCTGTTCGCTGCCAAACTCCCGGGAAATGGTGCGCAGGATGGAAAAGACCGACGGCTGCTTGCTGCGAGCTTCTTCCGGGAAAAGCTTTGGCATCGGTTTGAGGGTGCCGTGCAGCGCCCCGTTTTCTTCGCGGAAATCCTCCCAATGCGGATGATCGCGAAGCACGGGAGCCAGCATCCGGTTGATGGCCGCTCCCCGTTCATTCAGAGGCCGGAACGCGACTTCGCGCTGGAAGCTGACCAGTTCGAGAGGCGGGCGGAGGGCTAGAATATCCCAGCGCGCATCATATCGCCCCGGGTATTCGTAGCCGGAGGAAAGATAGACGCCCCGGTATTTGTCGAGCTCTCGCAGAAACCGGTCGAGCCGATGCCTGTACGGCAACACGGACGTGACCCGCGATACTGCAATACCGGACGGCGTTCTATAACGGACTTCCCGCATGATTTTGTGGTTTGAATACCAGTATCGCCGATGGCAATTTTTCCCGGGTATGCGTGCTACGCTTGAAACTGCCAGTACTTGTTCGGACTTCGGGCATCCAACCAAAAAAATATGTATCAGTCGTTTTTCGGTTTAACCAGTAGCCCGTTCAATCTCAGCCCGGACCCTTCGTTCCTGTACCGCAGCAAGCAGCATGAGGAGGCACTGGAGAGTCTGATCTATGGCATCCAGAGCCGTAAGGGCTTCATTATGTTGACAGGGGAGGTCGGCACGGGCAAAACCACCATGCTCGAATGCCTGCGCGATTTCCTGACGGCGCATCGCATGCCGTTCGCGTTTCTGTTCAACTCGCGGCTCACCCCGGACCAGTTCTTCGAAATGATCGCGTTCGATTTCGATCTTCCCTGCGCGCGGAATTCGAAGACGGAAGTGCTGTTTGCGCTGAATGCGATGCTGATTCAGAGGACGAACGAGAATCAGACCACCGTCCTGATGGTGGATGAAGCCCAGAATCTGGGTTGGGATGTGCTCGAAGAAATCCGTCTGCTGGGGAATCTGGAGACCCGTCGCGGCAAGATGCTGCAGATTGTCCTTTCGGGCCAGCCCGAACTGGATAGCAAGCTTGAGGAGCGGGAGTATCGTCAGTTGAAACAGCGAATCGCGCTGCGCTGCCATCTGCGGCCGTTCGATGCGCTTGAAACCTCCGAGTACATCGCGTCCCGCCTGGCGCGCGCCGGCATGAGGGAGCAGACGGTGTTCCCGCCCGATGTGGTGACGGAGATCCACCGGCGTACGCAGGGAGTTCCGCGCCTGATCAATTCGGTGTGCGACAACCTGATGCTGACGTCGTTCGCGATGGAGCGCCATCAGGCGAATGCCGGGATGCTGGAAGAAGTTTCGCGGGATCTGCATCTGGAATGGCCGGGGAGCAGCCGGATCTGGGCCGGGGTTGAAACCAGCCCCGTGCACGAACCGCGGGTTTAGGCGAAGGTTCAGGCATTGCGTGCCGCTGGCGCGCTTGAGCTTGTTATTGCTGCCGATCTCAATCGGCACGCTTAGCGCGCAACGCCCACCAAAGTCCGGCTCCGGCGAGCGTGGAAGCAGCGACGAGAAGGCCGGCGGGCAGCGCTCCTGTCTTTCGAGGATTCGCATATCGCCGTTCGGGAAATCCGTCAAGCGGGCCTTCGGGTCCTTCCTTCAGGCCCATCTGAAGTACCTGCGACAAATGCAGGGCCCGCCTGTCTGTCTCCTGCAATATCTGCTCGCGGCAACTGAATCCATCCGATACGATCAGAACGTCGCGGTCGGCGCCCCGGACCCTCGGCAGAAGAACCCGCTCTCCGCACTTGATTCCGATTTCATAGTGGGCGGCCTCATAACCGAATGCCCCGGCCATGCCGCAGCAACCGGAATCGAGGATTTCATAATCGAGGCCGATTTTTCTCAGGATGCTTTCTTCGTCCTCGAATTTGAGAGTGCTCTTGTGATGGCAATGCCCATGCACCACCGCCTTGCGCTCAAGCCGGGGCGGCTGATAATCCTTTACCTTTTGTTCCAGAAACTCACTCAACAGGTATGTCTGTTGGCGTAGCAGCCTGGCATCTTCGTCCCCGTGCAGCAGATCCGTCAGCTCCTCGCGAAATACCGTAGCGCAACTGGGCTCCAGAACAACAACCGGAAGGCCGCGTTGAATGGCCGGTCTCAAGACAGCGAGAATTTCCAGCAAGAGCTTCTTCGCCGCATTCAGCATGCCGTAATCATAAAGCGGACGCCCGCAGCACAAGCTTTGCCGCGGCACCCGGACCCGATAACCCGAATCCTCCAGAACTTCAACAGCCGCTTTAGCGACGTTTGGCGTGAAGTGATTGTTGAATGTGTCCGCCCACAGGATTACAGGCGGCTTATCCGGATTGCGTACGCCGCGCCGGGCAAACCAGCGCTTGAACGTCTCCGGAGCGAATGGAGGAATTTGACGCCGTTGCGAGTAGGCCGCCGCAAGCTTGGCGACGTTGCTCAACCCGGGCGTTTGCGTAAAGAAATTGACCGTTGACGGCATCGCGGAGGCCATTCGCGCCCACCAGTAAATGAGGCCGGATGCGTACGCGCCGCGAGGCCGCAAACGTCCTTCGTAATAGTGCGAAAGGAACTCGGCTTTGTAAGTGGCCATGTCCACGTTGACGGGACATTCTCCTTTGCATCCTTTGCACGAAAGACAAAGGTCCAGAGCTTCTTTCACGTGCTCGTCGCGCCAGCCGCCGGTAACAGGATCGCCTTGCAGCATTTCGAACAGCAACCGGGCGCGCCCCCGAGTGGAATGCATCTCCTCGTGGGTGGCCATATAACTGGGGCACATCGTCCCGTTTTCTTCGCGCCGGCACTTTCCCGCGCCGACGCACCGCAGCGTGGCATTCGAAAAGCTGAACTGGTCCGCTTCGTAATGAAAATGGGTCTTCGGTTGCGGAGGGTCGTATTCGGTTCCCTGGCGCAGGTTCTCCGTGATCGTGTAGGCATCGACTGCTTTGCCTGGATTCATCTTCCCGTCGGGATCCCATATAGCCTTAAATTCACGAAAAGCCTCTACCAACTCGTTTCCAAACAACTTCGGCAGGAATTGAGCTCGCGCTTGTCCGTCTCCGTGCTCTCCCGAAAACGATCCTCCATAGCCGACAATGAGTGTGGTTGCTTCATCCATAAAGGATCGGAAGCTGTCGAGACCCGATTGCGTAGTCAGTTCAAATGGAACACGGACGTGAATACAACCCTGGCCGAAATGCCCGTAAATTGACGGACGCCACCCATATTTCCTGAAAAGCGCGTCCAAGTCCCGAAGATATGGGCCTACCTTTTCGGGTGGCACGGCTGAGTCTTCCCATCCTGGCCACGTGGGCTTTTTGCCCGGCACAAAAGACGATCCGCCCAGCGCCGATTCACGCATTTCCCAGATCTGGTGTTCGGACGGCGAGTCCTTGTAGAGAGCCATGGCGGGAGCGTCGTTTTGCTTTTTCAGATGCTCCATCAGAGCGCGCGCCCGATCGCCGGAATCCTGTTTGGTCTGGCCGCCGAATTCGAGGATCAGCCACCCCTTTCCGGCGGGCATCAGCTCAATCTCTTTCAGATGAATGCCCTTTTTCCTGTAGTCATCGAGGAGACGGTCATTGAAGCCTTCGCAGGCAATCGGCTTGAACTCCAATATCTCCGGAATGTGATCTCCGGCCTGGTATACGTCGGGATAGCCCAGCACCAACAGCGTGCGCGCGGGCGGGTTGGGGACCAGATTCCCCACAATCTCGAGAACTGTAACGCACGTGCTTTCGGTGCCGACCAGTGCGCGTGCCACATGGAAACCATTCTCGGGCAGCAGTTCATTTAAGGGATAACCCGATACGAGCCGCGGGATTTTGGGAAATCTGGCTCGAATCCGGTCCGCATACCTGTCTCGCAGCGATTTCAATCCGCTGTAAATTTCTCCCCTGCGGCCGCCCTCGCGCATAAACGCTTCGAGTTGCTCCTCACTCGTCTTTCCTACCCACATGCGCAGCCCGTCGTAGGTAAGGATCTCGAGCCGTTCGATGTTCTCGGTCGTTTTCCCCGCCATTTGGGCATGCATGCCGCAGGAATTATTCCCGACCATGCCGCCGAGCGTGCAATGGCTGTGCGTGGCCGGGTCAGGGCCAAATATAAGGCCATACTTCCCGGTCTCACGATGAAAGTCGTCGAGAACGCAGCCAGGCTCGACACGGCCGAGTTTATCCTCCGGGGACACTTCCAGCACGCGCCGCATGTATTTGGACATGTCGATAACAACAGCGACATTGCAGCACTGCCCGGCGAGGCTGGTCCCGCCGCCCCGGCTGAGCACCGGCACCTTGTGCCGGCAGCAAACAGCCACCGTGCTCACGACGTCATCTTTGTCGCGCGGAATGACAACCCCGATCGGCACCTGGCGATAGTTGGAAGCATCGGTGGAATAGAGCGCACGGCTCCCGGGGTCAAAGCGAACTTCGCCCCGAACCACCGATCTTAATTCCGCTTCAAGATGGGCAACGTCCGGCGGAAGGCCAATCTCGGTCTCGCTCATTCGCCGCGGATAGGTGCCGCCCTCGCTCTTAAGTTTGTTATCGGTAACGATCTCAATCAGCACAATCGGGAATCCTCCTCCAGCTCTCCAGCAGCGAATCGACCGGTCAACCGCTCACGTTTCCGCCTGCGGGCTCAGCGCGGATGACCGTCAGCGGCGGTGGACCATCCCGCTCGCTCGCCTGGCATTCAGGAGACCGCGGCATATGTCGCCGGCCTCTCCGCGCGGCTCCTGCGAAAGAAGAAGTAGATGATCACGCTTATGGCCGCCGCGTACGCGCACCACAAGGAAGTGAATGCGTACCGTTTGACAATCATCACCACGATCAGGCCCGCCAGATTAAGCCACGCCAGGACGACAAGATAGCGGAATCCTGAAAAGAACAGCGCGCCGCACGTCGCAATCACATATAGCGCCGCAACTGTCATAGTTGCGGTCATCGCATTCTGGTAAACGATGCTGCTGTCCTTCACGAACACCTGTAACGGATATGCGATCAACCCCCACAGGATATACAATGCGAGCGCCACGCCCAGGATAACGAAGAGGAGCATCCTCCTTCGCCGTTGCAATGTCGGCTCGAGCAGCAGAATTCCCAGCGGCAGCAGAAATGGCAGTAGCCCCTGCGCATACAGCACGAAAGCCGCTCCCGCGTCATGTGCGACCAAGGACGAGAGGCGGTGATCGAGCCCTAACCAGACGAAGCCCTCCGTGAACTGGTGCAGGGCAAAGAGGCATGGCATAGCGGCAAACAGTAACTCTCGCCTGTGCTTCACCTCCATTAATGTGGCGACGCCGATCACACCCAGAACGGAACTTCCAACAAAATTAGCGGTTGCTGAAAAGCACATGGAACTCTCCTTTGGCGCTTGCCGCGGAGGCGCGCTTCAAGCGCGCGCTCCATGGAACCCACTTTCCAAAAAACATGCCGCCCGGGTTAATCGGATGAACTCGCATTGGCTGCTTTCTTTACTTTTGTTCTTTCTCATCGGGCGGCAAAGAAGATACCAGCCCGAGTCAGCAGCAGAGGCACGAGAAGGACTCCCCGGAAATATCCGGCTTCCACCCGCAACAGGTATTGATTCACTTACTCTTCCCGTTCCTGAAATCGCCGCTGTCAAATCTGTCCTCGGCATAAAAACCGCGCCTGGCGGCTAACGTTTTTATAACCAGCCGTTTTCGAATCCCGCACGTCGCAGGCCGGCGACCACCCACGGACAGCCCCGCAGAAGTCTCCAGATCAGCCCCGATCGATAGTTTTCCACCATTACCACGACAGGTCCCAGAGCGAGGCCATAATGGCGCTTCGACACCCAGTGCCCGCTCTTGCCGGCGGGATCGCGAAACGTAGGATTGAAACTGGATTTAAAACCATAAATGCTCATCATGGGATAGGTTTCGCCGATGTTCAGGAGCGTCGGCAGCACAATCTCCGGCGCGAACGGCAGCGATGCCGCCGCTGCCCAGGGCGCAATTGTGCCATCGTCGGGACCTTCGGGCACTTTCCGCGCGGCGTAGTCGAAGAAGCAACGCTCAATGCCATCTACCTGGCGCTCGGCGGGGCCGGGGCCGTCGCTTGCCGTTATCCCCCAGCAATACTTGTCATAACCGGCGAAGTGCATCGGGTTTTGAACGGCATACTCCTGCTGGATGTAAGTGGCGCGCCGGCTGTTCTGAAAATAGTCGATTCCATGTTTCGCGGGATCTGCATCTGGAATGGCCGGGGAGCAGCCGGATCTGGACCGGCGTTGAAACCAGCTCAGTTCACGAACCACGGGTTTAGGCGAAGGTTCCGGCGGCAATTACGGTCCTCGTCTTTGGGTTTCTCAATCTTTTGGCAAACCGGGGAAAAGACTGTTATGGTATCCGCAACTGATTGAATTGATTGGTTGCGGGGGAAGGATTTGAACCTTCGACCTTTGGGTTATGAGCCCAACGAGCTACCAGACTGCTCCACCCCGCAGAACCATCTTAGCGTGGGCGTTACCCAATGGTCAAATCACGGAGCTCGTTTTTTTCAAAACGGCGGGCTACGGCAAAGCGAACACGTGAATGGTGCCCCCGCGACAATGGCCACGTACTGTTTTCCGCTCTTGCCCTGATCCGTCATTGGATTCGCATTGGCGGTGGCATCGAGTGTCGCGCTCCATAGCTCCTTGCCCGTTTTCGAATCGAACGCGCGGAAAGGGTTGTCGCTCACCGCGCCGATGAACACCAAACCCCCGGCCGTGCCAGCCGGTCCGGCGAAGGCGTTAATCGAACGCCCGGCCATTCGCCGGTCCTCTTGCCATCCGCACCCACCACCGGCACGCAAAATGATGGTGGACTTGGGCGGAGTGCCGTCGGCATGGTAGAGAAACGGCGTCAACACCCCTGCGTTGTAGAACTCCTTCCCGGCATCGGGATCGAATGGCGATCACAAGATTACCGGCAGGCGCATACATAACTCCATTCACAACGATCAGAGATTGCGTGTAACAGTTCAGGTGGTCGAAAAGGGCGATTGCAGAAACCTCGAAGAATCTTCACTTTAGACCTGGCGCTTTATTGAAAAACCTGGCAGTGTAGATGTTTGAGG
>Ga0207933_1000668_pt1 | contig 31107 bp, 23 predicted proteins | sample NGESurdeep092012_4_FD_184488 | JGI IMG/M metagenome (GOLD analysis project Ga0207933, IMG submission 184488) | Arctic peat soil microbial communities from Barrow, Alaska - NGEE Surface sample F53-3 deep-092012 (SPAdes) | ecosystem: Environmental > Terrestrial > Soil > Wetlands > Peat ... | reverse complement strand
CCCGCAGGCGCCCTCGCACTGACCGGCTACGCACCATCGATTGACCGGTCGTACATCAACACGAACGTCGCGCTGGCCACGAACGGCGGAACGGCCACGGCGTCGGACACCGACGGGACCGGCTTTCGCGCCTTGAAGGCCGAGATCATCGAGACCGGACCTGAACCCAGGCCCAACGCCGCCTACGTTTCCGACGCCCTCGCGGCCGGCCCGTTCGTATTCCCGTCAGGCGCCCTCGCCGCGACCGAACCCACCGGTGATCCATACCAGAGCCCCATTCGCATCCAGACCAACATTGCTCTGAGGCGCCTGGGAGCGACCCTGGAGGCTGGCGGCTCCTCTCTCGACCACAGCATCACCCTGAGCACATACTTCCCCGACCTGGACGACCTGCCCGGCCATATGGACGTCCGCCGCCGATACCCGGGGCTGGCCCAGCTTCCCTCGACCGCGATCCAGTGCGGCCTGGTCCGACCCACCGCAACGATCGAGATCGACCTGATGGCGTGGCGCCCGGGCCACGGCGCGACGCGTGAACTGATCGCCACGGATGCCGTCCCTCGACCGTCGGAGCCAAGCGCCCAGGCGGTACGGGCAGGTCCCTTCGTCTTCCTGTCCGGCGTCATGGCCACCGACTTCAAGAGCGGCATCCCCGCCCCAGCGCGCGTGCCGGAGGGCCTTCCCCATTTCGGCTCCGCCATCAAGCGGCAGACGGCGTGGGTCTTGGAGGCGATCGCTCGAGTGCTCGAGGTCGCCGGCAGCTCGTTGGATCAGATCGTCAGCGCTCGAGTGGTGCTGACCGAGGTGACGGACTTCCAGGCCTTCGATGAAGCCTGGCGCGAATACCTCGGCCGTTCCTTGCCCGCCCGAACGGTGATCAACGCCCCGCTCGTCAACCCCGGTTGCCGGATCGAGGTGGGGATCATCGCGCTGGCGCCCGATTCGGGGATCCAGAAGGAAATCATCTCGACGCCGGCCGCCCCGGTGCCGACCACGGCCGAGTCGCAGGCGGTTCGCGCCGGCGACTTCGTCTTTGCGAGCGCCCTCCTCCCCACCGACTTCCAGACCGGGATCGCACCGCAGGTCCGGATCGACCCCAATTTCCCGCGCTCGGGGAGCGCGATCGACAACCAGACCCGTTTCGTCCTGAGCAATCTCGCCGCCATCCTGCACGCCGCCGGCAGCTCCCTGGAAAAGGTGGTCAAGGTGGGTGCCTACCACACCCGCCTCGCCACCGATCTACTGGGTGCGATGGAGGTCCGGCGCGAATACTTCGGCGAACATCCACCCGCCAGCACCACCATTCAGGTGCCGCAGCTGCTGGTGCCCGAAAGCCTCGTCATGATCGACGCCATTGCCGTCACCGACGACTGACCCACCGGCAGCGGCCACCCGGCGCCTGGCTTCATTTCTGGCCGGGCTCGAATACGGCGATCTGCCGCTACCCGTCATCGAGCGCGCCAAAGACCTCTTCTGTGACTGGCTGGGTTGCGCTCTGGCAGTGCCGAATGGGCGGGCGCTGCTGGCCCTGAAGGCATTCGCGGCGCGCATGGGCCCGGCCACCGGACCCTGCGAGGTCCTAGCCCTCGGCGAGAACACCTCTCCGTTTTTTGCCGCCCTCCTCAACGCCGCCGCCTCGCACTCCGCCGAGCAGGACGACATTCACCGCCTGGCTGTGCTGCACACCGCGGTGGTGGTTTTTCCAACCGCCCTGGCGGTGGCGCAGGAGCAGGGCAGCTCGGGCCGCGATTTCATCGTCGCCGTCGCGTCTGGGTATGAAGCCGGCGCCAGGGTGGGCATGTTCCTGGGACCGTCCCACTACCGCTTCTTCCAGCCCACGGGCACGGCGGGGACGGTGGCGGCGGCGGTGACGGCGGCCAAGCTGCTGGGGGCGGATGAATCCCTGATGCTCCACAGCATCGGGTCGGCCGGTACGCAGGCGGCCGGCCTCTGGCAGTTTCTGCGCGAGGCGGCCGACTCCGAACAGTTGCACGCCGCCAAGGCGGCCGGCGACGGTCTCATCGCCGCCTACGCCGCGGCGGCCGGCCTGCGTGGGGCCTGGGGAATCTTGGAGGGCGCGCAGGGCATGGGTGCGGCCATGTCCAGCGCCCCCGACCCAACTCGACTGGACGCTGATTTGGGAGGACGCTGGGCGGTGCAGGAAATGTCCTTCAAGATGCAGGCCGGCGTACGCCACACGCACCCCGCCAGCGACGCGCTGGCCAAAGTCATGGCCGACCATGCCCTAGTGGGGACCGACATCCGGGCGGTGCGCGCGCATGTTTCGCGGGCCGCCATGGACGTGCTGGGTGCGGTCCAGAGGCCGGCCAGCGTCCATCAGGCCATGTTCTCGATGGGTTTCACCCTGGCCCTGCTGGCGCTCCGCGGCGGGGTGGGAGTGAACGACTTCACCGCGGCGGCTCTGAGCGATCCGGTCCTCGAGGATTTCCGGCGCCGAGTCGAGATGGTGGTCGACGCCGACGTCGACCGCGCCTATCCGGAGCGGTGGATCGGGTTGGTCGAGGTCGACACCGCGGACGGCCGGCACCTGGTCGGCCGGGTGGATTCCACCCGCGGCGATCCGGACCGGGCTCCCACCCGGGTCGAGCTGGAGCAAAAGGCGCTATTGCTGGCGAGCCACGGAGGCGTCGTCAACGCAGCCCAGATGCGGAGCCTGGTGGACCGGGTCTGGCGGCTGGAGTCGGAGCCCGACCTGCGGGAGCTGCTAGCGGGCGCGCCGACTTCGATGGGCTGATGGGGCGGGTTCGCAGCCTGCGTCTTGGTACCTCAATCCCTCTCTATGACGCCCTCTGAGCTCGGGGCCAGTTCGACAACTATTTCCCGGACCTGATTGGCGAACTGGGTGGCCAGCGGATCGGCGGCGCTGACTTCCGTGGTCGCGGCGATGACCTGATACTCGGGCCGGTCGGTATCGGGCACCACGAGCACCCAACCGCCATCGACGAAAACCTTGACCCCATCGGTCAGGTCAACGCGGTCGTCGAGGTGGCGCTCCATGACCATCCGCATCACCCTGCCCTTGGAGTCCCAGGGGCAGAACTCGATCCGCCGGCTGTATCCAACCGTCGGCAGGGTGGACCGAACATCGGCGAGACTTCGACCCGTCACGGCCAGCATTTCCATCAGCTTGACGGTGGTGTAGGCGGCGTCGAACCCGAGCAGGAACTCCGGCCAGCAGTATCCGCCCGCTGCGTCCGACGCCAACACCACGTCCGCCCTCTGGGCGCCTCGCAGCACCGCTCCCGGCGTGACCTTGGTGGCTACGAAGCGACCGCCATTCCGCTCCGCGATGATGGAGAAGAGGAGGGAGCCGGAGGTCGGACCGAGGAGGACGCCGGACTTGCGGGAGAGGGCCAGCTCGGCCAGAACGGCGAAGGCCTGGTCGTGTCCCAGAACGGTGCCGAAGTGGTCAACCAGAAAGCAGCGTTCGCCGGGCGAATCGATGAAGACGCCGAAGTCGGCCGACACCGCCTTGGCGATCACTCCGATCTCCTTCAAGTGCTCTTCAAAGTCGGCCTGGTCCCGCTCCGGATTCAACTCCCTGACCGATGCGTTGAGTGGGATCACGGTGGCTCCCAACTCCTGAAGCACCTGGGGCAAAAAAAGCGACGTGGCCCCGTTCGAGTAGTCGATCAGGAGCTTCAGGTGGGCGGCTCGAATGGACTCCACATCGAGCTGCTGGAGGAGGTCGTCGATGTACAGGCCGGGCTCGCTGCCGATGCGGTCGATGCTCCCCATCTCGTAGTGGGCGACGCGGCGGATGTCCTCGCGAAAGAAGAGATTCTCCAACTTGCGCTCGCTGCCCTTGTCGAGGTCCAGCCCGGTGGTATCGAAAATTCGGATGTCGACCGAGCGCGAGTCCACGGGCGAGTTCTGCACGTGCACGCCGGGCTGCCGACGCCGGTGCGCCCAATGCCGGGCGGCGGGCACGCTGAGGGCCGACATGTCGGCGATGTTGGCCCCCGAAGAGGTCAACCCAGCGGCCAGCGCACGATGAATCATCCGCGCCGGCCGGGAGTGGTCGCGGGATATCGAGATCGGCGCGCCTTTGGGGTAGAGCGCCCCCACCGCCGCCCCCAGCCGGGCCGCAAACTCGGGCGTGAATTCGATGTTGACGAGCCCAGTCAGCCCCACCGACGTGAAAAGGCCGCGCTTCCAGGAACCGGCCCAGATCACCGATTGGGTGACGTCGGCCCCCGGCTCAACCTCCTTATTGGGCCAAATCCGGACCCCCGCCTTGATCTGGGCGCCGGCCCCGACCACGACCTCATCACCGACGACCGCACCCTCCTCGACCAGGGTGTCCGCTTTCAGGGTCACCGCTCGACATACGACCGCGCCCCGCAGCCGCGATCGCTGACCGATGTAGGCGTGGTCCCACAAGATCGAATTCGAGACCTTGGCGCCGGTGTCGACGGTGGCGTGCGATCCGATTACGACCGGACCGTTGATCCAGGCGCCGGGTCGGATCCTGGCGCCGGCGCCGATCAGGGCGGGACCGTCGATGCGCGCCTCTTCGGCGACCTCCGCATCTTCGGCCACCCACACGCCAGGGGACACCTCGCGCCCCGGTAGGTCGATCTTGACCCTCCCCTCCAGGCAGTCGAAGTTGGCCTTCAGGTAGGCGCTATGGCTGCCGACGTCTTCCCAATAGCCTTCCGCGACCCATCCGAAGACGGCTTGGCGCTCCTTCAGAAGCAGTGGGAACACATCCCCCGACCAATCCGCCACCTGGGCGCCCTGAAAATAATCGAACACCTCCGGCTCCAGTACGTAGATGCCGGTGTTGGCCAGGTCCGAAATCACCTCGCCCCAACCCGGCTTCTCCAGAAATCGCCTGACCCGGCCGTCCTCGTCCGCCACCACGACTCCGTACTCGAGCGGGGTGGGCACCGGCTTCAGGACGATGGTGACCATGGCCTTTCGCTGCTGGTGAAATCGCACCGCCGCCGACAGGTCGATGTCCGTCAGAGCGTCCCCGCTGATCACCACGAAGGTGTCCTTGAGCTGTTCCTGCGCCAATTTGACCGATCCCGCCGTGCCCAGCGGGGTGTCCTCGACGGAATAGCTGAGGTCGATCCCGAGCTCAGAACCGTCGCCGAAATGGTTGCGAATGTTGGCCCCCAGATACTGGATGGTGGCCACCACCTCACGCATCTGATGGCCACGCAGGAGCAGCAGGATGTGTTCCATGATCGAGCGCCCGGCCACCGGAACCAGGGGTTTGGGGCGCTGACTGGTGAGGGGTCGCAGACGAGATCCTTCTCCCCCCGCCATCACCACCGCCTTCATACTCGACAATCTTATGCGCGTGTTGGAAGAACTAAAGTCGCTGGCCCTGAACCTCAGCTGGAGTTGGGATGGGCGCATTGAGGGGGCCTTTGAAGCCCTCGATCGGTCCCTTTGGGAGGAGAGCGGCCACAATCCCTGGCGGCTCTTGTCGGTGCTCGGAGCGGCGGGCGTGGAGCGAGCCTTGAAACGACCCGAGACGGCGGCCGCGGTGGCCGCGGCCATCGAGGCGGCGCGAGAGGAGAGGGCGCACATCCCGCGCCCGCCCGCCGCGTCGGCGCCCTTGCAAATCGCCTACTTCTCGCTCGAATTCGGCCTGGCCGAGGCGCTTCCCATCTACTCTGGGGGGCTCGGCATCCTAGCCGGGGACCATTTGAAGGGCGCCAGCGATCTGGGCCTGCCCCTGGTCGGAGTGGGGCTGCTCTACCGCGAGGGGTTCGGGCGTCAGCGCATCAACCGGATGGACGAGCAGTACGAGGTCTATCCCGCCCACCCCTTCGGCGACCTTCCAATAGAGCGCGTCATGACTCCGGCGGGCCCTCTCCAGGTCGAGTGCCGGCTGCGGAAGCGCTGCCTCTTGATCGCGGTTTGGAGGGTCCAGGTTGGGCGCACACCGCTCTTCCTGCTGGACACCGATCTCGATGCCAACGACCATGACCTGCGGGGAGTGACCGATCGCCTCTACGGGCCCGACGCGGGTCACCGGCTGCGGCAGGAGATGGTTCTGGGGATCGGCGGCATGCGCGCCCTGCAGGCCATGGATATCCATCCGACCGTCTTCCACATGAACGAAGGCCACGGCTTCTTGGTCGCCATCGAGCGCATCCGCGAACTGCGGGCGGGGCACCGGTTGACCCTGGAGGAATCTCGCCTGCTGGCCCGCGCGGGTCTGGTCTTCACCACCCACACCCCGGTCGCAGCGGGCAGCGATTACTTCGGGGCCGACCTCATTCGGGCCGACCTGGGGCCCTACCTAAGGGAGGTCGGCATCAAGCTCGAAGAGTTCATGGACCTCGGTCGGCCGCACCCGCGCATGACCACCGAGCCGCTCTGCACAACCTACGTGGGGCTGCGCATGGCGGACCACTCGGTCGCCGTCAGCCGCCTCCACGGCGCCGTTTCACGCCGGATCTGGAAGGACGCTTGGCCGGGCCTGCCCGAGGACGAAATTCCAATCGCGTCGGTCACCAACGGCGTCCACCTGCCGACCTGGGTCTCAGCCCCCCTGTCGGCCCTGTTAAAGCGTTTCGTCGATCCCCACTGGTGGGACCTGGACGTGGACGATCGGCTCTGGGAGGGCGTCGCTGCCATTCCGGATGCTGAACTCTGGGAGTGCCATTGCCGGTTGCGCGCCGACCTCGTCGATATGGCCAACGAGCGCTGGCCCCACGCCCGCCTCAACCGGGATGCGCTCACCATCGGCTTCAGCCGGCGGTTCGCCCCCTACAAGCGCGCCGACCTCCTCCTCACCAACCCTCAGCGGCTGGCCGAAATCCTGGGCCAGCCCGATCGCCCGGTTCAGTTCATTTTCGCCGGCAAGGCCCACCCCGCCGATGACCAGGGCAAGCTGATACTGCAGAAGATTGTTCGACTGGCCCGTTCCGACCGCCGCATCGCCTTCGTTGAGGACTATTCGATCGAGGTCGCCAAGCCCCTGGTCCAGGGCGCCGACGTGTGGCTCAACAATCCCCGCCGCCTGCTCGAGGCGAGCGGCACCAGCGGCATGAAGGCGGGGGTTAACGGAGGCTTGAACCTGTCCGTGCTCGACGGCTGGTGGGACGAGGCGTACACCCCGACGGCGGGTTGGGCGATCCCCTCCCGGGCAACGCTGGAGCATCCCGCAAGCGACGATGTGGCCGAGGCCGAAGCCCTCTACGGGCTGCTCGAGCGGGAGGTCGTGCCTCTCTTTTACACGCGTGACGAACACGGGCGCCCGGCCGCCTGGCTGCAGATGATGCGGTCCTCCATCATGCGGGTGGCGACCGCGTTCTCGGCCCGAAGAATGCTCCTCGATTACCACCAGCGTTGCTATTCGCCCGCCGCCCAGCGCGTCGAGCAGCTGCGGCGCTTGCGGAATCCGGGGTGAGGATCCAGAGTCGGCGGGGCATCGAGAACTGAACGGCCGGCCCGCCCGATCGCCTCGAATCACGACCGACCGCCGCTTGGCTGGTCGCGGTCAGTCTGGTCCGCACCGTCAGCCTCGAGCACGATCTCCAATCGGGTCAGCAGTCTGCCATAGCTGGCACTCACAACCGCCGCCGTCAGAACTCCGATTAGAGCCGCGAAGAGGCCGACCGCGAGGCTGGAAACGGGGACGGTCAGGAACCAGTCCGCCTGCAACGCCTGGAGGGTGGCGAAGCGATCCCCGAAGGGGAGAAGCTGGACGTCGATCCCGGTCGTGTCACTGAGCTGATCCATCCAGGCCAGGGTGGCGCCGGCCAACCAGGATATTGGACCCTGGAGAAGGCAGATTTGAAGGCTTGACAGCCCTCCTCAAAGGAGTACCGTGGAAGACAAGAGGACCGGCGCCCATCCGGCCCGAGGTTCAAGGTGGAGGTGCCTATGGCTGAACCGCCGAAGAGCGTATTCCCGTCGCAGTTGGGGATCGGTGGAGCCTGAAATAGCACGCTGCCGAGCCCGTCACAGGGCGGCCGTGAAAGAGAGCCCCTCCAAGGGGCGGTGGCCCAGCAAGATGCCCGACTGGACGGTCTGAAAAAAGATAATGGCGCGAGGCCGGATCCGCGAAAGGGTCCGGCCTCGGTTTTTTGGACAGGAGCCGATCCGAGAGGACCTGGCGGCCCTGGCCCATCCCCACCCCGGGTCTGCGGTTCTGAGGCCGGGCGCCCTGGTCCCGATTGACGGTGATGGTGGAGGAGTAGATGCGGACCGGCTTAAGCGCCGCAGTCCGTCAGGAAACGTCGTCTGACGTGGCTTGCCTTACCCCGTCCTTGCCCCTGCATCCGGTTTCGGCAGGCGTCTTCGGACGGTCCTAGGTGGCTCGCCAGCCCACTTAGGACGGCTGCAGCCCGGTCGCGCTCATCTTTCGCGCCCAAGGTCGGGGAAATCGCTCAGGGCCACCAGTCCCAGCGGAGGAAGAGACAAGTTCAGTGACCATCGCTGGCCATGCCACGGCTCCGGGGTCGCCTCTACCGCGCCCCAATTGCCAACGCCGCTACCCCCGTAGAAGGCGGAGTCGGAGTTCAACAGCTCGCGCCAGGCGCCGGGCCTGGGGACCCCCACTCGATAGGGGCGGCGGGGTACCGGAGTCAGGTTCACCACCACCAGAATTTCCCGGTCGCCACCCAAGCGCGTGAAGGAGATGACTGATTGCAGGGCGTCGTCGGCGTCGACCCAGCGAAAACTGTCGGCGTCGAAGTCTCCGGCGTGGAGGGCGGGGTCAGCCCGATAGAGACGGTTCAGATCAGTCAACCAGCGGGTCATCCCGGCATGCAGCGGATCGTCCTGGAGCTGCCAGTCCAGCTGCTCCTCGTGGGCCCACTCCCGGGGTTGCGCCATCTCCAGCCCCATGAAGACCAGCTTCTTGCCCGGGTTCGTATACATCAGGCCCAGCAGCAGCCTCAGGTTGGCAAACTTCTGCCACCGATCGCCCGGCATCTTGTCCAGCCACGAGCCCTTCCCGTGCACCACCTCGTCGTGGGAGAGGGGTAGGACGAAATTCTCACTGGATGCGTAGACCGAGCGGAAGGTGAGCTGGCGGTGGTAGTACTTGCGATGGATGGGATCGTGCGCCAGGTAGTCCAGGGTGTCGTGCATCCAGCCCAGGTCCCATTTCATGCCAAAGCCGAGCCCCCCGACGTAGGCGGGCCGCGAGACCATGGGCCACGACGTCGACTCCTCGGCGATGGTTGGTACGCCGGGCAGATTGGCGGCGACCTCGTCGTTGAGGCGCCGGAGGAGCTCGATCGCATCCAGGTTCTCGCGCCCCCCAAACTGGTTCGGAACCCACTCGCCCGGCTTCCGGGAATAGTCCAGGTAGAGCATCGAGGCGACCCCGTCCACCCGCAGCCCGTCGGCGTGGTAGCACTGCAGCCAGTACATGGCGCTCGAGATGAGGAAGGCACGCACCTCATGCCGTCCGTAGTTGAAGATGTGGCTGCCCCAGTCGGGATGCGACCCGCGCCTTGGATCGGCGTGCTCAAACAGGTGCGTCCCGTCAAAATATCCGAGTCCGTGGGCATCGGTTGCGAAGTGCGAGGGCACCCAGTCCAGGATCACTCCCAGTCCCTTCTGATGAAGGTGATCGACCAGGTACATGAGGTCGTCGGGCCCGCCGAAGCGGCTGCTGGGGGCGAAGAACCCCGTCACCTGATAGCCCCAGGAACCGAAGTAGGGGTGCTCCATGACCGGCATCAGTTCGACGTGGGTGAAGCCCAGCGCGGAGGCGTGGTCGGCCAGGAGTGGGGCGATCTCCCGATAACCGAGCCAGCGGTTGTCGTCAGCGCCCCGCCGCCACGATCCCAGGTGCACCTCGTAAATGGACCAGGGGCTCTGCGCGACGCCGATCGCAGAGCGGCTGTCCATCCAATCCTGATCAGCCCAGCGGTGCGTGGGTGCGGACACCACCGATCCTGTTCGCGGCGGGATCTCACCGTGCAGGGCGAAGGGGTCAGCCTTGTCCCCGACCCAGCCACCGCCGCGCCGGACGAGGTGGTACTTGTAGACCGAGCCGACCGCCGCGCCCACGGCTCGGCCCTCCCAGATGCCCGACGTGCCCCGCTCCGCGAGCCGGTCGGCCTCCGGATTCCAGCCGTTGAAGTCCCCGATCACCGCCACCGACTGGGCGTTCGGAGCCCAAACCGCGAAGTGAACACCCTCCGGCGTGAGATGGCTGCCCAGCTTCTCCCAGAGTCGGAAGTGGCTGCCCTCGTTGAACAAGAAAATATCCTGCTCGCTGATCGGACTGTTGCCCAGGTCGGTCACGCCCCGGCGCCGTTCGCATACCAGCTGCGTTCGGAAATCAGGTCGATGCGATCGAACAGCTGCTCCAACACTCTCTCCCAGGTATAGTCGAGGGCCGTCTCTCGGCCGCGGCGGCGAAGGCTCTGGCCCCATTGTGGCTGCTCCAGCAGTCGCCCGAGCGAGCCCGAGAGCTCGCGCGGGTCCTCGGTCTCGAGAACGATGGCGTTGCGATAGGGCTGGGCGTAGTCCTCGCCGGTGGAGCCGGTGACGGCGACTCCGCCCGCCGCCATCACCTCCAGCCCGACCAACCCAAACGGCTCATGCCCGGAGTTGGCCAGGACGGCGTCGACGGAACGGTAGATGGGCGCCAGGATCGCCTCCGGGAGGAAGGAGCTCAAATTGATGAGGTCGACCTCAGAGTGAGCCTTCAGTACCCCGATCAGCTCGGTCACCGTTTGGGGTGATCGGGCCTCGGCAACGGACAAGCCCTGGGCACGGGCGTGGGCCAGGACCTGGCGCCCGTGCCCATCCCGGCTGCCCCGTATCAGCAACTTCACCGAACGCCCCTGCCGCTTCAAGCGGGCCATGGCCGTCACCGCCATCAGCCAGCGCTTGTCGGGATCAAAGCGACCGATCTTGAAGCAGCACAGATCGGCGCCGGCGGCCCGCCGGATGAGGCGGGCATCGCGCCCCGACACCGGCAGGCGAGCGCTCTCGGGTATGCCGTTGGGAATCACCATCGGATTGACCGACCACTGCCACATCCGGTGCTTCATGTAGCGGCTGACGGTGGTCAGCGTGGCCGCCCGGTCCAGGGCTTGGACCTCAATCCGCTCGAAGCCGTAGAGGTTGTTGGCGTTCCAGAGAATCACCGTCCGGGGCCGAAGGCGGGAGCGCAACAAGCGGTCGGAGAGAAGTCGCACGACCATCGCAGTCTGCCAGTCCTCGGCCAGCACGATGACCGGGCGCTGGTCCTGGACGGCGGGCGCAATCAGGTTTGCCTCCAGCCAGGGGGGCAGGCTGCGGTTCCAATCCTCCACTTTGGCCGCCTCACCGTCGTAGACCCCCCGGGGGTGGTGCCCGCTCAGCCACTGGCTCCAACGGTGATACCGGACACCGTCCGACTCCTCCAGCGCGGGTAGTCCCGGGTCCCCGACAAAAAACAGGTGGGTCTCAAATCCTCGCCCGGCCAACGCCCTGACCAATCCTGAGACGCGGCTGCCGAGGCCGCCGGCCTGGCTGTATTGGTCTGGACCCTCGAAACTCAGGACGCAGATGACCGCGCCGCCCGGACTTCGACCCATCAACCCCGGAGGGTACTCAGCGCCAGCTCGTGCAGGTTTGGATCGGCCGAGGCGAGCAGCGTGGTGTGGACGTCGAGCCCGGCCTTCAAACCGACCAGGGGCACACCGTCCAGGTCGGTGATGGTGCCACCCACCTCGCCAATCATCAGTATTCCCGCCGACATGTCGAAGGCCCGGGCCCTGATCGGCGAACAGAAGACCGAGAGTCCGCCGCTGGCGGTGTGCGCCAGCGAGATGGCCATGGTCCCGAGCAGGCGCAGCTTGAAGCTGGCCCGGACCAGGGCTTGGACCGCGAAGAGGCTCTCCGGGGTGCTCTCCAACCCCAGTAGTTCGAGGCGGCCGGGGAGGGCAGCGGGCAACGCCTGCAAGGGTGTCCCATTGTGCCTCAGGCCCTGGCCCCGAATCGACTGCCAGCGCTCTCCGGTGGCCAGGTTCAGCACGTGACCCACCTTCGCGTCGCCCAACTGCGGCCCGGTCAGCAGGCTCAGCATCACCGCCGAGGCCGGAATCCCCTGCTTGGCGTTGAGGCTGCCGTCGACCGGATCGATGAGGACGAGCGGGAATTCGGCGCCGAGGTCGACGCGCCCGACCTCTTCGGAGAGCACACTGAAACGCTCGCCCCGGGCCGCGATCTCCTCCATGCCCTGAAGCAAGATGGTCTCGGCCACGGAATCCAGCTTCAGGGTTCGATCGCCTCCCGCCCCCAGGCCCAGCTCCCTACGGCCGCCCAAGGTTCCAAGCAGGGGCAGCACCTGCGCGCGCACCCGCTGGGAAAGGGCATCGAACTCCTGCAGCCAGTCCTCGAATTCCACTCTCAGGCCTAGCGCGCCCGCCGCCACACCAGCAGCAGACCCAACGCCACCAGCAGGGCCGGACCGATGACGCGTCCGTCGATGACCTGCAGCGAGAAGAGGAGGCAGACGACGCCGACCAGGAATATGAACCAGCTGAAGATTCGCCGGGGACGCTCCACGGTGCGCGAGATCTCGGGACCGAGGTGCAGATCCAGCTCCTGGACCCAGCCCGGCCGGCGCAGCAGGCCAAATACCCCCACCGCGATCAGGATCACCGGCCAAAGCCGGAACAGGAAAGCGGGCAGGGCCGAGTAGGCCACCGCCGTCCCGAACAGGCCAATCACCACCAAGAGCAGCCCCAGCCCCGAAACGCCGCGGCGGCGGCCACGATGGCGGCGGGCCGGATCCACCTCCAAACCGGGGTTCATCCCGGCTGCGCGAAGAATGGCTGGGTGCTATCCGTCCGGCGCCGTCTGCGACGGCGTTCAACGGGTATGGCGATGAGTAATGGTTGCTGTAGACCCCAGACCTGTTCGATCAGAATCGGAATCGGGTGGTCGTAGGGATCCGGAAGACCCACCTCCACCAGCCTCACGGCGATTTCCTCGGGGAGGCTGACGATCTCGTGCAGGTTCAACTGCTCCAGCGCTTCCAGGACGTCGTCCAGTCGCCTCAAGCGGCTGCGACGTTCGTCGGGCAGCATCATGGCGACATAAGTCTAGTAACTTGTCAATTCTTCGGACATGAATGTTCGGCCGCCCCACGCGCCGTGCTGCGGCGCGCCCGCTGCCCTCCTCTCCTGGTCGTTTCCCTGTCCACCAGCCAGCGGCGGTGAGCCGGTGCGGCTGGCAAGACCGCGTCGCGCAGGCCGGGATCAGTTCAGTGCCGCCTTGCTCCGCATCTGCTGCTCGCGCAGCCAGGCCGGCGAGATCTCGATCTCAACTCGGCCCACACACCGCGCGCACCAAACGCGCTCACAGCGCTCGCACGCGATGTGCTGGTGATCCTGGGTCAGGTCCAGCTCCATGGTGTAGGTGCCACACTCAAGGCAGGGTACGGGACACTTCATGAACTGGAATCCATCCTAACAGCCACTTCTGGCAGCCCCGCCTGAAGGTGCTTGCCGGGGACCGCCCCAACAACCGCCTCGTCAACCCGAATCCGCGGCGCCGGGCAACCGTGAGGTATCAGTCGTCGTCGGTGCTGAGCGCCGGCTTCAACTTGAAACCAGCTTCAAGACCATCTCGGCGGTGACCGGCGCCAGCAGAATGCCGTTGCGGTTGTGCCCGGTGGCCACGATCAGGCCCTCCGGTCCGGCGGCCAGACCGATCAGGGGGCGTCCATCTGGGGTGGCCGGGCGCAGCGCCGCCCAACTCCTCTCCACGATCGAAGTGGCCAGTTCGGGCAGCGCCCGAAGCGCGAACTCGAGCAGTGCGTTCATGCCGCCGGCGGTGACCCGGGCGTCAAAGCCGACCTCCTCTTCGGTGCTTCCGGCCACCACCGTACCGTCCGGCTTCGGCATCAGGTAGCTCCCGTGCCAGGTCAGCAGGCGGGTCAAAAGGCGGCGCGATGGCAGGAGGGTGAGGAGCTGGCCGCGACTAGGCCTGACGTCCAGGGCCACACCCACCGGGGAGGCGAGGGAGGGACTCCAAGGCCCGGCCGCCAGCACCGTGAGGTCAGCCCTCAGGTCGCCCTCGGACGTCCTCACGCCGGTGACGCGGTTGGCCCGGCTGATCAAGGCGCCGACCAGCGCCCCCTCCCTGATCACCGCCCCCTGGAGAACGGCCGTCCGCGCCAGCGCGCGCAGGAATCGCGGTGGCGATAGTTGCGCCTCCGGGTAGAGGGCCGCTCCCCGCACCGCCCGGTTCAGGGCCGGCTCCATAGCCAAGGCGGCGGCGGAACCGACCCATTCCCCGTTGGAACGTCGCAAGCGGCGCTCGTCAGCCCCGGTCAGGGCGGGGGCGATGGTCTGACCGGCCCGGAACTCGACCTCCACCCCGCTGGCGCTCTCGATGTGGGCGACAAGCTCTGGAAACAGGGACAGGCTTGTCACTTCCATGTCCTGCCCGCCCTCGCTGTAGGGAGCCAACAGACCCGCCGCCGCACCAGAGGCGTGAGCTCCGAGGTGATCTCGCTCCAAGAGTGTGACCTGGTGCCTTTCCCGGCTGAGACGCTCGGCAATCGCGCATCCGATCACGCCTCCCCCCACCACCAGGATCCGAGCCATTCGATAATTCTCGGCCCTTGTCTACAGAACATTTGTTCCGCGCGGGCAAGGACAGGCCACTCCAGCGATGGTTGACCGCCGTCGGCGCTGCTCCCCACCATCCGCGCCGAGCCGGAAGGGACGCGGATGGCCTTCGAGCGGTGGCGAGCGGCAGCTGGGCCCGGAGGGCCCAGTGGTTGTCCCCGGCAACCGCTTCCCCCGCAGCCGAAGGGCCGACCTCTCCGACTACCTCATCGCCACCGTGAGCGCGAGGGTGGCGAGGCCGACCGTGGCGGGGGCAACGATGAGCCCGAGGAGGATGTAGCGCCGCCAGGAGAGCTCGACGTCGAGCGCCCTGAGTCGCTGGTGCCAGAGCAGGGTCGCGAGCGAGGCCCATGGTGTGATCAGTGGACCCGCGTTGACCCCGATCAGGAGGGCGACCAGGCGGATGGGCGTGTTGGCGACCGGTTCGAGCGCGAGGTAGGCGGGCAGGTTGTCGACGGTGTTGGCTCCAAGCAACCCGGTCCCAGCCAGCGTCATCAGGGCCAGCGGCGACTGGCCCGGGACGGAGACGGCCGCCAGCACCATTCCGAGCCCGACGGCGTGCAACGCCTGGATGGAAAGGAAGAGGCCCGAGGAGAGCACGATCAATTGCCAGGGCAGGATTCCAACCCGGAGCGCAGAGGGGCGTCGAACGGCAAACAGCACCACCAGAACGATGGCCGCCGAAGAGGCCGCCAACCATACCGGCAGCCCTGACACCAGCGCCGGAAGGAGGGCGATGACGACGGCTGCGGTGCACCGAAAAAGCACCACGTCATCGATCGGATCTCCGACGGTCGGCTGGTAACGTCGCAGGAGGGGTCTGCGAAAGATCAACAACACCGCCACCGCCGGGACCAGGACCGCCACGGCGGCTGGCGCCGCGGTCAGCGCCGCAAACTCGAGCGGCGTCGGATTCCCCATCGCGGAGCGGGCGAGCAGGTTCGTCAGGTTCGACACCGGCAGCAGTAAGGAGGAGGTGTTCGCGAGCCACACCGTTGTCAAGGCGAAGGGCAGCGGGCTCAACCCGACGTGCCTGGCCAGAACGATCACGACCGGGGTGAGCAGCACGGCCGTGGTGTCGAGCGAGAAGAAGATCGTGCTGACGGTGGCAACCAGGGTCACCAACAGCCAAAGCGCCCAGGCTCGGCCCCGCCCCCAGCGGGCCGCCTGTTGGGCCAGGGCGGCGAAGAGGCCGGCCTCCGCGGCCAATTCGGCGACCACGGTCACCGCCATCACGAAGAGCAGGATCGGCCACACTCGGTCCCAGAGCACCACCACAGAGGCCGGTGGGAGCAATCCACTCGCGACGGCCAGCCCGCCGACCAGCAGCAGCAGGGCGCCGATTAGGGCCGTTCGCATCCGTGACTTCCGACCCGATGTGGCGGCAGAGCACGCCACCCCCTGGGGCGCGGAGTGGTCCAGGAGGAGGACGGCGTCTGGTCTCGGCCGGCTTCCGGCATCGCCGCCCTGGGGGCGACGGAGGAGAGTTTCCAGCCGGCGCGCAAGTTGCGCCGACCCACCTCGCGGACCGATTTGCGCGAAGATGGCGCGAGATGGCAGTTGCACGCGAAATCGAGGACATCGCCCGCGCGCTGATCAAGCATCAGCACGACCATCCCCCCATTCGTGATCTGAACCGCGAGAACGATCGACGCCGCAGCTTTGCCGAGAGGATGGCGGACGACCTCGGCCGCCTGATCGGGAGTTGGACCTTCGTCGTCATCCAGCTCCTCCTGATCGGGATCTGGATCGCCCTCAACCTGCTCGCGCGTATCCACCATTGGGATGCCTACCCCTTCCCCTTCCTGGCCATGGTGCTGAGCCTGGAAGCCGCGCTCTGGGCGTCTCTGGTGCTGATGGCCATGGGACGCGCCCAAAGCCGGGACCGGCTGCGGGCGCAGAAGGACTACGAGATCGAGGTCAAGGGAGAGGAGGAGTTGAGGATGCTGATGAACCACCTCGAGGTTCAGGATGAGGTCCTGTTGCAGATTCTTCACCGCCTCGATCGCACCGACCGTGAGCTTCGACGACTGGCGCGGCGCCTGGACCTGAGCGACGACTGAGAGTGGCGCTCTTGGAATCGGGCGCCCGGGCCCACCGCGACCGGAACCGCTGGCGCAGTTTCGCCAACTCCCTGGCGGCAGCGTTCGATCAACCCGATCCAACCTTGTACACGGTGTATCCCTGAGCGGCGTAGACGACCGGGTAGCCACTGGTCCAAAAGCGGGCATTGGCGTGCTCTAGGCCCAGTTCCTGGGGCCCGATGAGGACGTAGGCGACCTGGTAGCGACGCATCAGGCGGGCGGCGTCGCTGCGGCCCTCCAGCATCGATGCGACGTCCGCCTGCCGCGAGTACCAATCGCTCAACCCGTAGGTCCACAGCCAGCCCGGATATCCCTCGACGACCCGGCGCCCGCCCAGCGCGGCGATGGGTTCGTTGTTCTCGGGCGCGGTCAGGAAGATCGATCGCGCGGGGGTGTGGGTGCGGGCCCAGGCGGCGACCCTCACCCCCCCCCGGTCGGTGAAGAAAAAGGTGTTTTGGGAAGCATCCAGCGATCGAGTGAGGTCGAGCGTGCCGGCCAGGCAGAGAACCACGAGGAGGGCCGAGGCGATCACGGCGGCGTGGCGGCCGGCCCCGAAGAGGCGCGACAGAAGCGCTCCGACCGGAATCGCGCCCAGCAGCGACCAGTAGGCGAAGAATTTGGTGTTGTCCCAATCCCAGGGCTGGAAGACGATCAGATTGGGAATCAAGAACCAGAGCCAGATCGGCGCCAGCCGCCAGCGGACGGAACCCGGCAGGGTACCGTTCCAGAGAAAGGCGAGCAGCATGGCGGGAATGAAGGCGCCGCTGTTCTTGAGCCAGAACCAGAGCGGACCGTCGTTGTGGCCAGCGCTGTCGGCCAGCCACCAGATCTGCCAATGGACCCGGGCGACGCCTCCCGAGAGCAGCCACCAGACCACCGGTAGCCCCAGCCCCAGGGCGAGCAGGAAGTAGGCGATGACCCCCCTCCAACGCAGCTGCCGGGCTGAAAAGGCGGGCAGGGCGACAGCTGTGCCCCAGGCGTGCACGTGGGCCACCGGCATGAGGCCAGTGACGCTGCCCAGAAAGGCCAGCGAGCGGACCGACAACTTGCGGGCGGCGTCAAAGGTGAGGCCGATCACGATCAGTACCAGGCTGTAACCGAACAGCACCGAGCGCTGCGGCACCAGGTAGGCCAGGACCGGATTGAGCAGCTGCAGGTTCTCCGCGCCGTTCTGGGTGTAGAGGCGGGGCAGGTGCCCCAGGATGCCGGGTCCGTGGGCGGCAATCTCGGGGTAGAGGTGGACAAAACCGAGCCCGCCGCCCAGCACGAAGACCATCACCGCCAGCGCCGAGGCTCGCCGAGCGTGGATCAGGCGCCGGGCGCTGAGGTACATGACGGCCGGAAATGCCAGCGCCAGGAGCACTGAGGTCAGGGTCAGGGAGGTGGTCAGGGAAGCCCCCCAGGGCACCAGCTGGGCGGCCCAGAGATCGACCAGAAAGGGGTAGGCCAGGATGTGGCCAGGGTCGATTGGAAACTGGGGCGGGAAGTTGGCGCCGTAGGCGAAGGAACCGGCGTAGCTGAGGTGGGCCGCCCAATCCCCGTAAAAGCCCAACCCCCCCACGCTCAGTCCGGCGGCGGTGAAGGTGTAGGCGCGGCTGAACAAGACCAGTGTCCAAGTCCAGGCCACCCCCAGGAGAAGCCAAAGCGGCCAGCAACGCGCCATCCGCCAGCCCTCTCGGGCCTGGGCCCAGTCGGCTCGAGCCCGGGGCCGGTGGCAAGCCAGGGCGGCGATGCCGAACCCGCCCGGGATCAATACCCCGAGCAGGGACGAACCCAGGTCGACGCCCCAGAGCAGGGCGAGTGGAAGCTGGCAGAGGGCGACGGCCGCGCTGCCCAGGACGGCGCCGAAGGCCAACCGCTCCTCCAGACTGAGATCAACCCCGCTCCAGTAGGTGAGGCCGTAGCCGGCCGCCACGCCGCCCAGCAGCGGCAGGGCGGGCGGCCCGACCGCCCAGACCGTCACCACCATCCCGATTGCAATCGGCCACAGGGGCCAGAGCAACCGGCCGGGCCTGGGCGGGGCGCGGTCTAGATCCAGCTCCGAAGCCACATTTTGCCCACCGGGAAGGGATCGAGGTATGACGATTGGGAGATCGGAAGGGCGGTCCAGACGGGATAGAAGTAGATGAAGAAGAGCACCGCCACGACTAGGAAGGTGGGCAGCACCCAGCGCGTGCTGAGTCGGTAGGTAACTCCGCTCCACTGCAATTTGAACGGGCCCGAATCGGACATCCGCGTCAGCACGAAGGCCAGAGCCAGGGTGCTGAAGATGAGGGCGCCAAACATGTGGTAGAGGAACAGGACCCGCGTCACCCGGGAGAAGGGCAAATACTGGGTCAGGAATCCCAGCAGGATGAGCGCGGCGGCGAAGCTGCGCCGCCGGACGATGAAGTAGGGCAGCGAGAGCACGGCCGGGATGGCCGCCCACCAGATGATGGGATTGCCGAGGTTCACAATTCCCGCCACCAGGGGCTGACCGGTGATCGAGTCTCTGCCCAAGCCCAGGTATTCGTAGTAGTACGCGACCGGGCGATAGAGGAAGGGCCAGCTGAACCACTTGGAGCCATAGGGGTGGGTGGCTTTCAAGGTGGCGTGGTAGATGTAGGTCTGCACCTGATACGTCCACAGATCTCCCAGGGAGTGGAATTGGCCGCGGAGGAAGAATGGAAACCAGCTCGCGATGTAGATCGCGGCCGGCAGCGCGACCAGGGCCACCACCCCCACCGCGACGTAGGTGGACCAGCGGGAACCGCCGGGGAGGTCGGGATGGCGATCACCGCCCCAGCTCCAGGACCCAATCCGGAGGCGGAAGTGGCGGGCCAGGGGCTCGGCCACCAGCAGCAGGCCGATCGAGCCTAGGGCCGCCAGCGAGATCCATTTGGCGGAGATGGCCAGTCCCAAGGCAACCCCGGTCAAGAGCAGCGTGACCAGGGCCCGGCGCTCAGTCCGGGCCCGGCGGTGGATCAGGTAGAGGGTGTACGAGAGCATGATCAGGAAGATCGGGAAGATGTCGATCATGCCGATTCGTGACTGCACAAAGAACATTCCGTCAAAACAGCAGAGGACGGCGGCGGCCGTGGCAAAGCGCCGCCGCGGCCAGAGTAGAAGGGCGAATAGGTACATCAACGGAACGCACAGGCTGCCGAATATGCAGGCCGAAATTCGCCAGCCGAAGGTATTGAAACCTAGGTCCGCCCAGCTCCCGTGGGCTCCCTCCACGATCCCCCTCCAGGCGCCGTCAAGCCACTCACCGGCGGCCATCAACTCCTTCCCCAGGGGTGGCTCGGGATCGAAATACGAAACTCCGATCAGATCGTCGTGGGAGAAGGTGGCGAAGTAGATCTCATCAAAGACCTGCCCCCGGGGGGTCGGTACGGTACCCGGCTTGGAATAGTTGCGCTGATAGGGATAGGCCAATCCGCAGAGCGTTCCCGGGCTGTTGGCGGCGTTGACGGGGGTTCCGCTGACGCAGTTGGTGATCGGTGCTCCGCTCAGGTGTCCGGTTAGGAAGGACGGCATCAGGGGGCTGAAAAATCTGAGCCCGAAGGCCAGCGCCAAGAGCAGAAGCATCCACCAGATATCGCCGGCTTCGACCAACGGGCGGCGTCCGAGCCGAGCCCGCGGGTCGCTCACCGGCCTCGGTTCCGTCGCTTCTGCCCTCCCAGGTTGAGGCCCGACCGCTCCGGCAGCCGGGAAGCGATCTCGGCGCAGAGGGGGTCCGCGGCCTTGACCGGCAGGGCGACCATTTCGGAGGTGGCGAGCTGGCGGCCCAGCTGGCGCGGCAGCCGGCCGGCACGGGGGTCGTCCTTGAGCCGTACAAACACCGCCGGCCGGTTCATGAGCGCACGCGAGATGGGTCGGATGAGCTTCTTCCGTCCCTCCTGAAAATGACCGCCCAGAGGCTGCACGCGGACCGATCGGATCAGATCCCAATCGATGGTCACGCGCCGGAACAAGACGGAGATGACCAGTCCGCGGTCGGTCGCCTGGATGTAGCACCGGCGACGATAGAAGGTGAGCATGCCGACCACCATCAGACCGGCTGGAACGTAGGACAGCCAGAGCAGGCTGGTCCTGTCGAAGTGCCAGCTGCGGGAGACGACCGGGATGACGGTGGTCGCGATCCCGAGCACGATCAGGCCGACGGCATACCAACGCATCTGGCGCCAGACCTGCTCAGCGTGGAGGTTGGGGTAGCGCAACACCTACGAATTATGGAGGCTCGCCAACTCGAAACTCAAAGCGCTCGCCGATCGGAGCCGGTCCGGGCCGGGGGACCCATGACACCCCGGCCGACCCACCAGAGGGCCGGCGATGGCTTATTGGGGCGCTCCCTCCGAGGCGGCACCATTGCCGGGGCGAGCGAGTCTGGAGGGCGGACGCCAGGTGCGATTGAGCTTGCCGGTCGAGTACCCCTCCAAGTCCAGGGCCACGAACTTGTATCCGGCCGAAAGCAGCGCCGATACGATCTGGAGCCGCCATGCCAGCAGGCGCTCCATGTCCTCTTCGGGAACTTCAATGCGTGCCACCTCGCCGTGGTGGCGCACCCGAATCTGACCGAATCCAAGCGACTTGATGGCCAGTTCCGCGGCTCCGATCTGATGCAGCGCCTCGACGCTGACCTCGGATCCATGCGGAATGCGGGATGACAGGCAGGCAAAGGAGGGCTTGCTCCAGTTCGGAAGCCCAAGTTCGCGCGCCGCGGCCCGGACCTCGGACTTGCGCATGCCCGCCTCCAGGAGCGGATAGCGCACGCCCCGCCGGACGGCAGAGGCATGGCCGGGGCGGTGATCGCCAGCGTCGTCGGCGTTGGCCCCATAGGCGAGGTGAGCCAGCTCCAGTCGCTTTTGTATTGGCTCCAGGGTGGAGAACAGCTCTTCCTTGCAGTGGAAGCACCGATCGGGCAGGTTGCGCTTGTAGGCTTCCAGCTCGACCTCGTCGGTGTCGACCTCGATCAACTGCGCCCCCAACTGGCGGGCCAGCAGCCGGGCCTCCTCCTGCTCCTCCTCGGGGTAGGCGGGAGAATTGGCGAGCACCGCAACGGCGCGCTCGGGCCCCAGTTCATCCAGCGCCACCTTCAGCAGCAGGCTCGAATCGACGCCCCCGGAGTAGGCGACCAGCACCGACTCCATCTGACGCACGGTTTCCCTCACTCGCTCCAGCGAATCAAGGGACGCGCGATCGAGCCGGATCACCTCCAGCCGATCTACCCGGCGCTCGCGCCGACCGGCGCCGAGGATTCGACCGCGGGCATCCCGCAGAAGTTCTCATAGTCGATCAGCCCGGTCACGGTCGGATGGTCGCCGCAGAGGGGGCAATTGGGGTCGCGTCGAAGGTTGACCGAACGGAAGGACATGTCCATGCCCTCAAAGAGCAGAAGCCGCCCGATCAGCGGATCACCGATTTTGAGAATGTATTTGATGGCCTCGAAGGCCATCATGCTGCCGATGATTCCGGGCAGCACTCCGAACACCCCCGCCTCCGCGCAGCTGGCCACCGCGCCGGGCGGTGGCGGGGTCGCGAAGAGGCAGCGGTAGCAGCCGGTGCCGTGCGCGGCATCGAACATCGTCATCTGCCCCTCGAATCGAAATATGGCGCCGTGCACCAGCGGCTTGGAGAGGAAGTAGGAGGCGTCGTTGGCCAGGTAGCGGGTGGGGAAGTTGTCGGTCCCATCGATGATCAGGTCGTAGTCCCCAAAGATGTCGAGGGCATTCTCGGAGTTGAGGTGGACGGAGTGCTTGACGACTTCGACGTCCGGATTCATGGAGCGCATGGCGTCCTCGGCCGAGTCGACCTTGGCCCGTCCCAAGTCCTCTACCCCGTGGAAAATCTGACGCTGCAGGTTGGTCGCGTCCACGTCGTCAAAGTCCACCACCCCGATCTTGCCCAGACCGGCGGCGGCCAGATAGAGACCGGCCGGTGAACCCAGTCCCCCCGCGCCCAGCAGCAGTGCCGAGGAGTTGAGCAGTTTCATCTGGCCCCTTCCCCCGACCTCGGGGAGGATCAGATGGCGCGCGTATCGTTGGACCTGTTCGGGCGTGAACTTGTCGGTTGGCATCTCTGAAGCGATAATACCGGCCCGGCCGGAGCGCATATTCCCGACCCCCAGGGCCGACATCGCGATGCCCCCGTGGGCGGGTGGGTGGAATCACCCTCCGCCCTTTCTACAATGGCCTGGTGGACACCGAATACCTCGACGATGAGCAGGTCATCGCCCTCTACAACCGGGTTCGCGCCGGTCGGCGGACCTGGCCCGAGGACATCTGGCGCTCGCCCGCCGCACTCCAGTACGCGGTCACCGTATTCGACTACTGGATCCACAACGTGATGGGATGGAAGGGCTGGCCGGAGGCACGGGGTCGCGTCAACGCCGCCCTCTTGGAGGAGCACCGGCTGGCGGACATTGTGGAGAACGTGTTCGTGCCCGAGTTCGGCGACGACTGGCTGGATTTCGAAGTCATCCTGAACGAATCCATGAGGCTCTCCGAGGACGAGTCCTGGGCGGTCGATCTCAGTGACCGTCAAGAACGGGTCGAGGAGGCCTTCGAACACTCCTTTGAGAACATCATCGGCTCGCCCAAGACGCAACCCCGGCTGCTCGCCACCTACCACCGCTTCCGCAACCATCTGCTGCGGATGTGGGGTGCCTTCCAGGAGGCACAGGCGGAGCACGACAAGGCTGAACGAGAGGCTTCCGACAAGTTCTGGCAGGGTTTGCGATTGGTCCGCGCCAGCCGCGGGCGGACAGCCGAGAACTGGTCCATCGTCAACCCCGAAGAGGAGCGGGTGGGTGAGATCTCCGTCACCTGGGGCGAACCGCACCCCTATTGCCTGATCGTTCTCGACGAGAGCCTGGGCGGGGACCGGGGAGGATTTGAGCAGGTGGTCTGGAAGCTCGAGGAGGAGATCCTGGTGGAGGAGCCGGGGGTGGTCAGCTACTCGGTGTGGCAGAAGGGATTCCTGGGCGAGTACTACCGCTGCGCCGACTGCGGTGAGCTGCACAGTCAGTACGATGATGGGCCGGCCGCGGAACTGCGACTGGGCGATCTTCCCGAGGACGAGGACGAGGCCGGAAGCGAATAGGCCCCGGGCCGGCGTGGCTTACTCGGCGGTGATGCGGTGGATCGGGCCCTCCTCCCCACCTGCGTTGCGCGACCGCCATTGAATCGAGCGCCCGGCCCCCAACTCGGCGGTCGGTAGATCCACCACCCAAAGACCGAGGCCGGTGCCGCGGGCCTCAAGGTCCTGATGTCCAGCCCAGTCGTCCACCGAGCAGGTGATGCTGCCCCGCTCCTCCAACTGAAGCTTTACCAGCCGGCCCACCGGGAAGCACCGGAACGGGTGTCGTTCGTGCCACACGTACGCCGGCGCCAGACCACTGCCGCTGGCGTAGCGGCGTCGCACCGGCTCGGGGGCATCCGGAAATTGCTGGGTGGCGAACGCGGAGAGCAGGCTGAGGTACTCCGCATGCGCCCAGCCGAGGGGGGAGGCGCTGCCCGTCGCCCGCCCCAATACCAGCCCCTGCTGGGGCACGTCGTCCCCGTCCCAGACCTGCTCGGGGAGCACCAGTTCGGGTCCGGCGCAGTATTCCATGGCCCGGATCAGATCAGCCGGCGACTGCCCCTGCGCCACCGCCTGATGGGCTCGTTCGCCGATCAGAAGCGGCCAGGGGCGGCCACGGCCGGCCCCGCCGTGCGGCCAGGGCAGGCCCTCCACCGTCTCGCCGTAGGCATCGCCCGAATATCGCCGCCAGCACCGGCCGCCGGGTAGACCCACCTCGAGCAGAACGTCCGCGGTGATGAGGCTGCTGGCCAGGCGGGGGTCGTCGGGGCGACGCAGGCCCCGTCGCGACAACTCCAGAAACTCCAGGCCGATGGGCTGGGCGGGGGCGGGTCCGAGGTCAGGATCCTGGCCCAGGCGAACATAGTGCCGAAAGGAAGCCAGGTAGGTCCAACCTTCGATTCGCTCGTTCCAGTAATCGGCCACCAGGCCAAAGTGATAGGCGGCGGCCGCGTCACCTGCCTCATCGGCAAACGCGGCGGCTACCACCAGCGCGCTGATGGCGGCCGCCAGAGATGAGGGAGAGTAGCCCCCGGCATCCTCCCAGCGGTCGAGCGGCGTGGATGGGCCGGTCCGGCAGATCCATGCCCCGGCCCTCCGCACCAGGTCGGGGTAGACGTCCACATCGAGCGCCCCGGCCACGCCCAGCCGCCAGGCCAGCAAGATCGGAAATGCGGCCTGGTCCAACTCCGTGCCGCTCCACACCGAGGTCCCATCCAGTTGATAGCTCTGCGGCCAGGAGCCATCGGCGCGCTGGTGGGCGACGAAGAAGTCCAGGGCCCGCTGTGCCGGAAGTGGATCCCCGGCATCCAGCAGGGCGCTGGCGATGTGGCCCATGTCGCGGTTCCAAATTCGGTTGTAGGCCTGTTCGGGATCACCCCAGGGCGCGCTCGGAGCGGCTATGAACCCGCCCCGGCTGGTCTTGTCCTCCAGACAGCGGAGCAGGGTCATCGAGGCCAGGGCCAGGTTGCCTCCATCGCCGGCCACCTTGAGCACATTGGGGGCCGGTCCCGGCAGTGCCCGCCAGCCCGCGCTGAACTCGAGTTGGGCCTGAACGGATCCCTTCCGCATCGCCTCGCGCGCCGTCTCCTCGGCGCTCCCCCGATCCCCCCCGAAACCGAGCGCGATCAGGAAGGGGCCCCCCACCAGCCCCAGCTCGGCACCGAGCGTGATCCAACCCTGCTCCGCGCCGTGATAGGTAGGGCCCGGCCTCCCGTCGTTGTCCTTGAGTCCGGTGACCAGATCTGAGACGCCGGTATAGCCGATGCTACAGAGGCTGAAGGGCCCGACCAAGACCACCCAGACGTCGCCCATCCGAGCGGCCATGAATTCCGGGTCGTCCTCCACCACCTCGGCGTCGGCGAGTTCGTGCGGCTCGAGCACCAGATAGAGGCGGAGGTCAGGCATCTCGGGCTGGAAATTGCCCGAGATCAAGAGCCCATCTCTGGCCGGATCGGTCACGTACTCCGTCGTCAGCCGGTATTCGTCGTGCTTTGACTCGACCCTGAACGACGGAACCCCCGGCTCCATCCACCGCACGTCGTGGTCGGACTCCAGATCGTCCTGGATGGGCGGCGACCCGGACGCGGCGACGGCAAAACGTACCCCCTTGAGTAGGGGCCGGGCCAAGGTCGGATGGAAGACTTCACCGATGTTGCCGTTGACGACAGTGAACCAGACGTGGCTGACCTGGCTGGCCGCGGTGCCAAAGGCCTGCTTTCGGCCTGGCCCCCATCCGCCGCCCTGGCCGGGACCGCCCGGTGACCTCACGCCGACCCCGCTTGAGGGCAGCCGTGGACGGGCACCCCGACGTTCAGGGTCGCCCCCTCCGGGGCGGCCGGAGAGCGCTCGCAGGGTGGCGAGTTGAGAGCGTTAACACGGCATCGTCCACGCGAGCATCCTCCTCATCACCGGTCGGGCGGGCCAGCGCGCCCACACAGATTTTGATGCCCCGGCGAGTTCGTGCGCTGCGCACTGGCTGGAGCGCCCTCCCGCGCGGTCTCCCAGCCATCGAGCGGAGACCGCTGCACCGGATCGCAGCGACCACGGGCGCGGCCCTTAAACTGTCCTCGACCGGCTCCTTGAGGGAGCCTCCGGCACCGTGGAAGGGTGGCTGAGTGGTCGAAAGCGCCCGCCTGCTAAGCGGGTAGGTGGGGTTAACCCGCCTCCCGGGTTCGAATCCCGGCCCTTCCGCCACTGTCCTGTCTCAGGGCTTGGATTCAGGTGGTGATTGCATTGCACCCGGTGGAGCAGATTCGTCCTGAGAACGGGAGGGTGCGATACGAGACCCAAGGAGATTCACTGGAGCTGAGAGAACCGAGATCTGGTATCGATTCGAGGGCGGCATCCTTCCGGTATGTCCTGAGACATCTGTCCGCTATGCAGCCCCGAATCCCAGCCTGACCTCGCCCACTGGCCCTTCCGCCACGGCCACCGAGATCGTTATGCTCAGCTTGAGGTGCCCCAGTCCGACCGCCGCCAACCCTGGCCGATCCGGTGGTGGGAAGGCCTCTCGCCCTTTTGGAACCTCGGGCTCGGCTTGCTGGTCTTCGGCGCCCTCAGCCTGGTGGCCAACCTGGTCGCCTTCAACCAGCCCCTGCTGCGCTCGCTGCTGTACGCGCTGATCGAAGGTGGAGTCCTCTCGGCTCTGCTGGCCATCGCCACCCAGACCGAAAGAGGCAAGCGCATACCCCCGGATCCCCACCGCGGCCCCGATTCGTGAACCCACCGGCTCGCTGCCGAGGTTCCATTTGCGTCAGAGGTTAAAGGGGCGAGGCGCCGGCGGCAGTTTCCAACCCGCCGAGCGCAAAGCTCATCTGGCCGTCCGCCGCGTCGACCACGACCACATCGCCATCGTTGAAGTCACCGTTCAGGAGCTGGAGGGCGAGCGGATCCTGAATCAGGTGCTGGATGACCCGCTTGAGTGGACGGGCGCCATAGGTCGGATCCCACCCCCGTTCAGCCAGCAGAATGTGGGCCGCCGGCGTGACCCGCAGTTCGATCTTCCGCTCTGCCAGGCGCTCCCGGAGCCGGCCCAACTGGATTTCGGCGATGGCCTCGATCTGTTCTCTTTGGAGCGGCTGAAAGACGATCACATCGTCGATGCGGTTCAAAAATTCAGGCCGAAAATGCCCCCGCAAGACCTCCAACAGCGCCTCTTGGATCCGCTCCGGCGGGCTGCCGGCCAGCTCGGTGATGAGGTCGCTGCCGAGGTTAGAGGTCATGACTAAGACGGTGTTTCGGAAATCGACGGGCCGGCCCTGCCCGTCGGTCAGGCGACCGTCGTCAAGCAACTGCAGGAGCACGTTGAAGACGTCCGGGTGGGCCTTCTCGATCTCATCGAACAACACCACCGCGTAGGGACGGCGCCGAACCGCCTCGGTCAGCTGACCGCCCTCGTCGTAACCGACGTATCCGGGCGGCGCACCGAGCATGCGGGCGACGGTGTGCTTCTCCTGATATTCGGACATGTCCAGGCGGATCAGGGATTGCTGGTCGTCGAAGAGGAAGCCGGCCAGGGCGCGCGCCAGCTCCGTCTTCCCCACCCCGGTCGGTCCGAGAAAAATGAACGACCCCACCGGCCGGTCCGGGTCGGCCAGTCCAGAGCGGGATCGCCGCACCGCGTTGGCGACCGCCGCCACGGCGGCATCCTGCCCGATCACGCGCTGGTGGAGGCGCTCCTCCATGTGGACCAGCTTTTGGATTTCACCCTCCATCATCCGATCGACGGGAATACCTGTCCACTTGGCCACGATCTCCGCGATCTCCTCGGTGTCCACCTCCTCCTTGAGCAGCGCCTCTCTGCCCTGGGTCTGGGCCAACTCCTCACTGGCCTCCCGAAGTTGCTGATCGAGCGCCGCCGCTTCGCCGTAGCGGAGCCGCGCGGCTAGCTCGAAGTCGGCCGCCCGCTCGGCTCGCTCGGACTCCTGGCGCAGGTTCTCAAGTCGGCCCTTGAGCCCCCGGATGCGGCCGATGGCCTCCTTTTCGCTGAGCCAGCGGACACGAAGCGCATCGCGCGTCTCGGAGGTCTCGGCCAGTTGCCGCTCGAGGCTCTGAAGCCGGTCCCGGGAGGCTTGGTCACTTTCCTTTTTCAAAGCCTCGCGCTCGATTTCGAGTTGCCTGATGGCGCGCTCGGCCTCATCTAGGTCGGCCGGCATGGAGTCGATCTCCATCCGCAACCCGGCCGCCGCCTCGTCCACCAGATCGATCGCCTTATCGGGTAAAAACCGCTCCGTGATGTAGCGCTGGGAGAGCATCGCCGCCGCCACCAAGGCGGCGTCCTTGATCCGCACCCCGTGGTGGACCTCGTAGCGCTCGCGCAACCCGCGCAGAATCGAAATCGTGTCCTCAACCGAAGGCTGATCGACCAGGATGGGTTGGAAGCGCCGCTCCAACGCGGCGTCCTTCTCGATGTGCTTGCGATATTCGTCCAAGGTGGTCGCACCGATGGCCCGCAGCTCGCCCCGGGCCAGGGCCGGCTTGAGCAGGTTGGCGGCGTCGATGGCGCCCTCGGCGGCGCCCGCGCCGACCAGGTTGTGCAACTCGTCGATGAAAAGGATCACCTGTCCGTCAGCCGCCGTGATCTCCTTCAGAACCGCCTTCAAACGGTCCTCGAACTCGCCGCGAAATTTGGCGCCGGCGACCAGCGCCCCCAGATCCAGGGCCACCAATCGGCGGCCAGCCAGGCTTTCGGGCACGTCACCCGCGCTGATGCGTTGGGCCAGCCCTTCGGCGATGGCCGTCTTTCCCACCCCTGGCTCACCAATCAGAACCGGGTTGTTCTTGGTCCGGCGCGAGAGCACCTGAATTACTCGGCGAATCTCCTCGTCGCGCCCAATGACGGGATCCAGGCGACCGGCGGCCGCCGCCGCGGTCAGGTCCCGCCCGTACTTTTCCAGAGCCTGGTACTTCGACTCCGGGTTGGAATCGGTCACCCGCTGAGCCCCGCGGATCCCCCGCAGCGCGATCAACAATCGTTCCCTAGTCATTCCCGCCCTTTGCAACACCCCCTTCTCGGAAAGGGCCAGGAGGAGGTGCTCGGTGGATACGTATTCGTCCGTGAGTTGAGCGGCCTCCCGCTCGGCCGACGAGAGCAGCGTCTCGGAGGGGGCGGAGAGATAGGGCTTAACCGGGGCCCCGAGGACGCGCGGGAATCCACCCAGCGCCCGGTCCAAATCGCGCTCCAATTCCGCGAGGGAGGCGCCGGCGTCGGCCAGAAGGGGCCGCGCCAAGCCCCCGCTCTGACTCAGCAGGGCGCGCAGCAGGTGCTCTGGTTCAACCGCCTGCTGGCCGCCCTCGCGGGCCATGTCGACGGCATCGCGGATGGCTTCTCGGGCCTTGTCGGTGAGCCTTTCCACATTCATACGCCCATTCCTACCCCTCCCTGGCCGCCATCCAAACCGGCCGCCGGTATGTTGAGCTGGTGCCCGAATCGCCCGAGCTGGAAGCGCTGAGAATCCGCCTCGAACCCACCCTTCAGGGGGAGGTGCTGAACCGGGTTGACGTTTTCCCCGCCCGGGCACATCTGTTGCGCTCGCCGCCCGCGGCGTTCAAAGACCTCGTGGTCGGGCGGCGCCTGACCCAAATCAGCCGTCGCGGCAAGCACCTGATCCTGAATCTGGCCGAAGGCCCCGAGGGGACCGGGAATTCCATCCTGCAGCTCATCGTCAACCCCATGCTGGGAGGTCGCTTCCAGCTCGCCCGGGCCGGAGCTCGACCGTCCGCCACGGTCTTCGAGTTGGGCTTCGGTACCGAGCGGGTGCTCCGGCTGCTCGACCCTCGGGGCATGAGCCGAACCTATCTCACCGCTCGTCCCGACCTGGATGTACCCGGCTGGTCAGAACTCGGGCCCGAGGCTGACCAGGTCGGCACCGAAGTCGGATTGGAAGCCTTCCGACGCTCCCTCCGCCGGCGCCGCGACGAGCTCAAGGACCTGCTTCGCAACCAGACCTTTCTGGCTGGAATCGGCAACGCCTATTCGGATGAGATTCTGTTCTCGGCTGCGCTCCTGCCTTTGCGGCGCCGGGTCAGCCTCACGCCCGCCGACGAGATCGCCCTCTACCAGGCCATTCCCAGAATCCTGAAGGGCGCGCTGGCGTCAATCCTGGCCCAGCCGCCGGGCGATCTCTCGCGGCAGGATCGGTCCTTTCTCACCGTACACGGTCGCGTCGGTGGCGCCTGCCCCCGCTGCCGCCACCGCCTGAGCCAGCTCGGCACCAAGCGTGAACCACTAACCTTCTGCCGGGGCTGTCAGGTCTGACCCCTGGTCCCCGGCCGCGGCCGGGCCGGATTCGGTCGGCGTCGCCGCCGCCCCCCGAGCCAGCTCCACCAGTTCCAGCGGAACGCGCCGGGGACGGCCGTCAACCCCCACCCAAACCCATTCCACCAGCACCTCGGCCAGCAACTCTCGTTCCGGAAGACGCCTGATCCAGGTCCGGCGCACTCCCCGGGCGCCCTTGACCGCTTCAACTTGGACCGCCACCTCGATCTCGTCTCCGTACAGCGCCGGTCTCAGATAGGTGACGTCGGCGCGGTGGATCACCCACGCCCCGCCCCGGGACTGCGACCAGAGCCGCCCGTATCCGGCCGCCTCGGCGTGGCGACTGGCAATCTCCTCCGCCCAGCTGAGATAGATGGCGTTGTTGACGTGTCCCTGGCTGTCCAGTTCATAGGTCCGAACCCGCCATCGTTCAACGTATCGAATCGGGTCGACCCTGACCACCCCTTTACTTTGGCCCAGCCCACGCCCTTTCTGCACCGCGCCTAGAACCCATAGGGTCTTGTCAAGTTCTGGGCCCTCCGAGGGTGGGGTCGAATGCGCGCCCTGAGCGCCAGACGCCCCAGACGATGGCCAGGGATTTGGACATGCAGTGACCGAGAGCATT
>Ga0207933_1000666_pt1 | contig 31140 bp, 27 predicted proteins | sample NGESurdeep092012_4_FD_184488 | JGI IMG/M metagenome (GOLD analysis project Ga0207933, IMG submission 184488) | Arctic peat soil microbial communities from Barrow, Alaska - NGEE Surface sample F53-3 deep-092012 (SPAdes) | ecosystem: Environmental > Terrestrial > Soil > Wetlands > Peat ... | reverse complement strand
TTTAATAAAAATCAATCCGTTTACGCTTTATTAGCTAATCTAGTATTATTAAGGGGTAATCTTATGGAACCACAAGCCGCCCCAACATCAGCCCCCGAACAGTCCGAGTCTTTGGATGGAAATAGCCTGGAGAATAAATCCCCAAGCTCAGTGCCAGAGGCCCCAACCCCCAGTACCGATCCAAGCTCGGCTAACTCTGCTGGAACCGAAGAAATAGAAGCTCGGTCAGGGGACGATACTCATCTGCCCGTTCCAGAAGTAAAAAATAGAAGCGTCCCCAGTTTATTACAGCGTATAAATATCTACTTATTAATCTTTGGTCTGGTGGTAATTGTGGCAATTGCTGTGACAGTTATAGCTTTCATTAAAACTCCTTCAAACCCTACCAGTAGCTCAATTAAACCCCAAAACCTAAGCGCCAGCCAATTGCAATTATTGGCTTCGGGATCAACGACCATAGGTAGCTCTGACCAAGTATTAAACATTGTTCCAAACACGATTTTTAGTGGTCAGGTGTTAATCCGTAAAGATTTAGATGTAGCCGGCAATATTAATGTTAGTGGCGCCCTCAATCTAACGTCAGTTACAGTATCGGGTACGGCTAATATCCAACAGGTTCAGGCTGGAAAGCTTTCAGTCTCTGGCAACGCTGCCATCCAAGGCCAAGTTGCCATAAATAATACCCTGGCTGTAAGTGGTGCCTCAAGCTTTGCTGGCAGCGTAACAGCCAACCAATTAACTGTTCAGAGCCTTTATCTAATCGGTGATTTGACGATTGCTCAACACATTGTAAGTAGCGGAGCATCACCAAACGCCAGCCCAGGCGGTAACGCCCTTGGAACTGGCGGGACTATTTCCCTAAGCGGAACGGATACTGCCGGATCAGTAATAATTAACACTGGTAATTCACCCGGGACTGGCTGCTTCATGACAATAACCTTCATCCATAGTTTTGCCTCCAGCCCATCTATAGTTATAACGCCGGTGGGTAGTGCTGCCGCAGGGTTGGGTTACTACATTACGCGCTCTTCGACAAATTTCAGTATTTGCAGCAATTCAGCTGCCCCAGCTAGCACTAGTTTTGGTTTTGACTACATTGTGATTTAGGCAAGTCTCTAAACGTCTAGAAAAACGACAACTTGATCAGCTTTAACGTGCATTACACCCTTAGAGATACGAATACGCTTTACCGAGCCAGGTATATGAACCTCTAAAACGCTAGGGTTTAGCAAAGTAATAAAATTGTGATGTCGGGGCAGAATATCAAAAGGCCCGGTGTTATTAAGGCCGGATATACTATAGGCGTTTTCGTCAAAGTAGGTTTGGTACGGCGAATAAACCTTAACATGAATCATGGGTTTACCCGAGGAGTCTTTTACCGCCGCTGTGGTGGCCGAGTTATCACCGGTTGGCTTAGTGGTAGTTTTATGATCTATAGCCATAGTAACTAGCTTAAAACCTTTTTGGTCATGCGATGATTTCTTCAATCCCCATAAGTGTTTGCTCGCGGGTAAATTGTTCACCTTTAACGCCGTTAAGACCTTCCATGACAGTCATATTTTGTGAAAAATACTCGATGAGTTTTTTAGCTTTTCCGTAATCTGCCCGGTCACCAGGTGACAGTTCATTCTCGCCAATAATAGCTATAATGCCTTTTAGCGATTCATATTTTTGCAAAAGTGTTTGGACTAGCACGCTAAGATTATAGTGACGATCGCCGACTATATCTGGCGCCAGGAGTGACGAAGTTGTATTTATGAGGTCAACTGCTGGACGAATCCCCTGTTCAGCAACTTTACGACTTAAAACGATAGTTGAGTCAAGCTCATGCTGAATCATCTGAACTGCCGGATCGGATAAATCGTCAGCTGGCACATAGATCGTTTCGACGGCAGTGATTGATCCTTTTTCGTTGGAGCTAAGTCTATCTTGCAGAGTTTTGACGTCACTGAAAATCGTTGGCTCATAACCGCCTTCAGCTGGAATCTGGGAGATGATTGTTGAGACTTCATTTTTAGCCTGTACGTAGCGGTACATGTTGTCAGCGAAAAACAAAACATCTTTGCCCTCTTCATCCCTAAAATACTCGGCCAGGGTTACTGAAGAAATCGCTACCAAACCTCTTTGCACCGGGTTTTCGTTCATTTGACCGAAGAACATACAAGTACTGTCCAGAAGATTATTGTCCTTGAGGGTCATATATAGTTCGTGGCCTTCCCTAATACGCTCACCAATACCGGTAAAGAAGCTAAGCCCCGAGCCACTGGTAGCAACGTTATGCATCAATTCCATCATCAGTATCGTTTTACCGACTCCAGCACCACCGATAATGCCAATCTTCCGCCCTTTTACGAATGGTGTAAAGAAATCAATAACCTTTATGCCAGTTTCCAGAATCTCTGGTTTAGCAATTTTGAAATTATCAGAATGGCCAGAGCTGGTAAAAATATTTCGGCGAGCAATGTCTGGACTATCTAGGTCGCCCAGACCATCAATCGGATTACCCAGAGCATCAAGCATCCTGCCGATAGTTTTATCACCAACGGGAATCTCAATGCTCTTACCGGTACCTTTGACACCCATACCTTTTTGGATAGTCCGGTCGCCGTGAATATTAAGACAGAGGGCTTCGTTGTCCGAGCCAATACTATCAACCATCAATAAGGATTTGTTTGGGTTGTTAACGACGACTAGTTCGTTAATGTCTGGACAGTCGTCATCAAACGAGACGGTTATAACGAGGTCTTTAACTGTTTGGATTACACCTTCAGCCATATTTTAAGCCTGCCTCGTTAGGCCAATTATAATTTGTTTAAGCTGGGCATCACGAATCGCTCGTTTAGTACGATTATATAGGGTATTTAAATCAGAAAATGACTCTTTAGACTTATCGTTAGCCGCGCTCATGGCCCTGAAACGGCTGGCATATTGAGCAAGCTTGGAGTCAAAAATGACTTGACCCAGAGTAATTTGCAGCATCGACCTTTCGAGGTGGGCGGCTACATCAAAAACACTTGGTTCAAAGATATAGGTTTCTTCACTAATGACATCTTTGGACTCAGTCACCAGCCTGTTGGATTGTCTTATGGCAGTACTAAGTTCTAAACGTTTAATCTCCTGGTTCATTAAAGAAATATAGGTTTGGTAATAAACAAAGCTGTTTTTATATTGGCTAATCTCATGAACTAGCGGCTCGACATTTATGTTATGGTCACTAGCCGGCAACTCAAAAAACTTTTTGAAATGTATACCCGACTGAGCCAGCAGTACCGAACCATGCCGACCAACAATTATAATATCTTGTTTACTCTCGTCGTAGTCTTCCAGCATTTTATTGATAACTCGTTGATCGATATCACCACCGAAACCACCAGTAGCAGTAATAATAATATAAAGCTCCTTATCAATTACCGTCTGGGTATTATGTCGCCCAAAACGAAATATACTATCAACCCGTAGCTGGATATAGATATTCCATAGTTCATCGAAGAAACCTTGGGCTTGGAGAACTTGATTTTTAATCTGCGATATTCTCATACTGGCCAAAGTTTCAAAAGCGCTGGTCAGTTGGACTATGGTTTTCATAGATGAGCGCTCTTGGTCGATATCTTGAAGTTGTCTCATTTTTTGGCCTCCGCGGCTGCAACTGGCTTCGGGGCAGTAGACGCCGCTACTGCGACAGAAACCTTCTTAACACACAGTAGCCTTAGATGGTCCCGTACTTTATCAAAATCATCATCGTTCTTTATTTGATTCGCAGCTTCTAAAACATTGCTGCGTAAAACCTCAACATCAAGTGTCTCTGTGTCTTGATCAATTCCCAACGCTATGTCGAGCAGTAGTTGCTGACAAACTAAATCAAACAGTTCACCAGGTTTCTGGTTAAAAATAGCGTATAGATTTTTACCTAGAGTCAGATTATTAGCGGACTCTAGAGCCATTTCAGAACCAAAGTGAGAAAATTCTAGAGCTTGGGCGTAGTTGCTCAAAACGGATGTGGTACGAACACCTTGATCTTTCTGTCGTGAATTTTGACCACGCCCACCAACACGGGTCACACTAAGACCAATACTTAGAGCAGGCCGAACAGTTTCGTGAAATATTTTTTCGTCAAGTATCCACTGCCCGTCTGTAATCGACATAATGTTAGTCGGAAGGTAGGCTGTGATGTCACCACTAGGAGTTAGAACTAGCGGAACAGCCGTTTGGGTTTTATGATTATCGGCTAGTTTGCCAGCTCGTTCTAGTAGGCTGGAGTGTGCATAAAAAATATCACCCGGGTAGGAGTCCCGACCCGGACTAGTACCGGATAACAGAGCAATTTCTCGGTAGCTTTGGGCGTGAGAAGTTAAATCATCATAAATCACAATAGTGTCTTGATCGGCTTTCTGCCAGAGGTATTCACCTATGGCGCAGGCTACATAAGGTGCTAGGTAGCTTAGAACTAACGATTCACTCATTACCGATACGACAACTATTGAGTTTTCCATAGCCTTAGTCGCCTCCAGCTGGCTAATGAGACTGTCGATGTCGCTACGACGCTTGGCAATCAAACAATAAATAACAACTTCGTCAGATTTTCGTTGGTTTATTGCAATCTGGGTAACCAGAGTACTTTTGCCGACCTTACTATCTCCAAGAACGGCTATGCGTTGGCCGCGAACTAACGGGAAGAGGGCGTCAAGCATCGTTATGCCGGTTTCTAGCTGGGTATCAAGTAGTTCGCGTTTATAAAGCATCGGCGCATCAGCAAAAACCGGCCAGGTAGTTTCGGCTTTTATCGGCCCTTTGCCGTCAAGCGGATCGCCGGTTAGTGAAACTACTCGGCCAATAAAATTTTTGCCGACTTTAGTAACAAGTTCGTGATGTTGCAGAACGACTACCATACCAACCCTAAGGTTCTTAGATCCAAGATGGAGAATAACGACATGATCTTCGAAAATAGCCTGTATAAAGCCATTGCTACCGTCCTCGAACATCACTAAAGCATGGATGTTGATGGGTTGCAGCCCACTAGCTCGAATTAAGAATCTATTAATACCGGTTATTTCACCGACCGGATTACCGGACTCTACAAATTTATCAAAACGTTTATTATCACTCATGAGCTAATGGACTCTTTTTCCCCGACTAAGCTTTTCAGCAATAGATCGTGTTGTAGAATGAAGTGCTTACGCAAGGTGAAATCAAATTGTTTGTTAGTCGTTCTGACGATACAGCCTCCGACAATTGAAGGTTCTAGGCCGACTTTAATTAACAGCTGTGGATGGATATTGCTTCTAAGCCAAGACACTAATTTGTTTAAGAAAGACAGTGGTGGTGGTGAGGCAAAGCCAAAATGAATGGTCGGTGCTTTATGTTTGATTTCATCGAGTAGAGTTTTGAAAGCTTTGCGGTCATTTGACTGTAAAAGTTTCAGCGAATTCATAGTTGCTAACTCTTCTAGCGCTCGGCTGGTCTGGGGCAACTTGGAGGCTTCTTGTGAGCCACGTAGTGCTGCTTGATTTAAATATTCGTCAAGGTCGTCCAACTCTCTAATTAAGCGATTCAGATCGCCAGGTGTGGTAATTTGCGGCGGAAGAACTTCCTTAGATGATTCGCTAGGCGCCATTATTGAGGTCCTTAATTATTTCTGATTTATTGGCCTCTAAATCACCAAGTATAAAGGTCAGTTGATCGTTAAGGTCAACTTGGTCACCAACAGCGGCTAGGACATAGTAATTTACTATTTCGGCCATATTCTCTTCAAACCTTTTTATAAGTCGGGCTTTTTCGCTATCAAATTCCTTGTGTAGCTGAGCGCTTAGAGCCCGACTTTCGGTCTCCAGCGCTTGGTTGGTTTTAGTTATTGATTGAAGGGCTATTTGATTAGCGTCGCCCAGGGTTTGTTCATACTTAGTAAATTCCTCTTGAAGTTTGCGGGTTATCTCTTTTTTAATGTACTCATTGAGTTGGGCGGTCGTAAGGCGCAGATCTTGTTGTAAAAACAGAGCATTATCACCAATAATTTTTTCAAAGTACAAGCGCCCACGATTACGAAGTTCTTGGCGAAATTCGTCATTAAAAATATGTTCTACATCAGATTTAGCCTGATCTTCGTAGGTACCTTTTACGGCGTGTTTGGCTGGCTGTCGTAATTTAGTAGTTGTCGTCGCCAGCCAAATAATTGCCACAATCACTAAAGCCAGCACGCCAATTATTACTATAATCCACCAGTTATTCACGTTATTACATGCCCGTCATTTTTTATAATGCTTATTGTTAGAACCTCAGTAGTAAATATACCCCAAAAAGACCAATAATAAAAACAATAACGCTGGTTAAGATTACTTGAATAAGCCCTTTGTAAATGGATTGTCTAGACAATGGGTTACGACCAATGGCTGTAAAGGCAGTACGAACACCTGAATATAGTAAGCTGGCAGTTATCGAGCAGCTAACTACCAGCACCACAAAAGCTATGGTAAGAGTTGCTGTACTGACTGGACGATTGGCAATACTATCTCCGGCAGTTACTAAAAAGGATGGTAGGACTGAATGGTTGGGTGTTTGCAGCGGGTTATGACTAACCCCTACTGCGACCATAACCCGTCCCAGCTGGACTGTTGATTTAGCGCCGGCGTTATTAACTAGTGTAGTCGAACCGATACTCTGGGTCGATGGGTTAAAGCTGCTCAGGGCCTTACCAATGATGTATGAATCGACGCCAGTGGCCTTCATGCCAATGCCGTCAAAAGACGACACTGTTACGTAGTCGCCGATATTAATTCCACCATTTTCGCTACTAATCAGCACCTCGTAATTACCGCTATTGGCCACGAATACTTGTTGCGAGTTAGTACCCGAAAGAGATATGTCTGAAGCGCTAGGGGTAGTAACCACCCCGAACATTACTTTCTCGGCACTTTTTGTTGTTGGTACTACTTGGGTTGAGCTACCAACCTTAAGGCTTACTATTTCGCCGGTTTGTAGGGTCTGGGTGGCTTCATAGCTTTGGACAACCAATTGAGCGGAAACTTTAGCGACAATCCCCCAACTAAAAACAATAACCAGCAACAAAACTGCTGGCAAGAGAAGCGTTTTTTTAATCATAGACGCTCTTAGTATATCGTTTAGGGCTAGATTGGCAAAGATGACAGAACTTCAACAACCCTTTGTAGCGAAGCTTGGTTGGTTGCTCTGCCCATAGTGAAGCGAATACTGGCTCTAGCATCGGCTTCGGCAATGCCCATAGCCTGGAGTACGTGTGAGGGTTCCTCAGAACTAGCACTACAGGCAGAACCAGCGGCCGCTAGGATACCGGCTTCATCGAGTAGCATTAAAACTCTCTCATTATCTTGATGCGGCAAAGTTATGTGAACGTTGTTCGCTAAACGATTTTTTAAAGAACCATTAATAACGACGTTTGGAATTTTTTCTTTTAATGAATTTATGAACATAGTTTGAAGTCGGCCCAGGCGCTGACTCTCAGCTAAATGTCTTTCTTGGGCAATACTTAAAGCACGGGCCAATCCAATATTGCCAGCGACGTTCTCGGTACCACTGCGGACGCCTTGTTCTTGGCCGCCTCCGAGTATCTGCGGCTGAAGATGGGTGCCTGATTTAATAAACAGCACTCCGGATTGTTTAGGGCCATAGAGCTTACCACCGTTTACGGTCAATAGATCGACGCCTAGCCTGGAAATATGCATATCTAGATAATTGCCAGCTTGGGCAGCATCGCTATGAAAATATAGGGGTAATTTATTGCCTTTTAAGAGTCGATTTTTCTTAATCTCTTTTAAGACAGTAGCTATTTTATGAATTGGTTGGATTGAACCAACTTCATTATTACAATACATAACACTTACTAAAACCGTTTGATCGTCAACGCTACCAAGCAGCTTGGGGATATCAACAATACCGTCTGAACCAACCACTGCAAGTTTATTTTTATATAGCTGGCTTGGCCCAATAACCGATTCATGCTCAATAGCTGACAGCACCATGTTAGCGTCTGGGAATAGTTCCATTACACCTCTAACCGCTAGGTTGTTAGCCTCAGTTCCCCCGGCTGTAAATATTATTTCAGCTGGCTTGGACCCCAAAGCGCCAGCAATAGTAGATCTGGCGGTCTCCAGGTCTTTTTGAACACCCCCGGCAGCTAGATAAACAGCCGATGGGTTATAGAAGCGCTCGTTAAAGTATGGCTCCATAGCCTTTAGAACCAGTGGATCTAGTGGGGTCGCGGCAGCATAGTCAAGGTAAATAATATTTTTCATGAGGTTAGTGGATTATCTAACTTAAATAACGCCCTGGCATTATCAGTCGTTGCCTGGGCAATTGCCTGAAGGTCCTGATTACGTAGGGTCGATAAAAATTGAGCGGTTTGTTTAATGTACTTAGGTTCGCAAATTTTCCCGCGGAGTGGCGCAGGTGCTAGAAAAGGGGCGTCGGTTTCTAGAACTAAACGCTCCAGGGGAATGGCTTTATACATAGCCAGCTGCTCGGGTTTATTGGTAAAGGTGGCAATGCCGTTAACGCCAATATACAGACCATTATCAATACCCCGTTGTAAATTTTCGGCTGAATCGGTAAAGCTATGGAGTACACCACGGATATTTGAGTAACTCTCCAGTATTGGCCAGAAATCGTCGTAAGCTTCCCTAACATGAAAAACTATTGGTAGATTGAAGCTCTGAGCTAGTCCAATTTGGAATTTCAAAACGGCTATCTGGTTCTCTTTTGTAGAATGGTTATAGAAATAATCTAGTCCACACTCACCTACGGCAATAACTTTAGGGTGGGCTACTAGTTCGCTAAAAGTGCTTAGTTTAGCTGACTGATCCTTATACTTGTCAGCCTCATGGGGATGCAGGCCAATTGACGCATAACAACCAGCGTGATTGGCGGCAAAATCAACGGCTAAAACACTATCCTCTAGGTCGCAGCCGACACAAATCATTTGGTTGACTCCAACTGCCCGGGCACCATCTAAGACAGAGCTAACGCTAAGCTCAGGAGATTTAGCCCAAAGTGAGCGAGTCGAGGTTTCACCACGGTTCAAGCCAATCGACTGAATATGGCAGTGAGTGTCAATCAGGTTCATCTTGAATTACCGCTTCAGCGTTCTTTAGGTACTTCTAGCTTGGGGAAGAGTGTAGTTGCTAGTGGTTTAACTTTTTCTGATTCAAAAATGGCTTTAATTTTGGCGGCTGTTCCTGGTAAAAACGGAGTAAGTAAGTCGGCAATCTCTATTAGGCAACTAACCTGATAGGCTAAGACCTCTTGTAGATGAGCCTTGTCGTCAGTCGCGGCAATCTGCCAGGGTTTTTCTTCATCAATATATTGGTTAAGCCCCCTCACCTGTTGCCAAATTTCATCTAGGGCCCTGTCGAACTTACAAACTTCAATAGCCTTAGTGATAGCGGCTGTATCATGACTTGAGGGTGGTATGTCACCAATCACGCTGTCCTGATACTTTTCGATCATCACAACCGTTCGCTGGACAGCATTACCGAGTTCGTTAGCTAATTCGTTATTGTAAGCAGCATCGAAAGTTTCCCAACTAAAATCACCATCATCATAAGACGGAATATGTCGCAGAAAGTAATAACGGAAGGCATCTAGGCCGTATTTATTGATTATCTCTTTTGGGTGTATGCCATTACCGGTTGATTTACTCATGGTCTGACCTCCAACAGTTATGAAACCGTGAACATAAAGAGCTTTAGGTAGCGATAAGCCAAGCGACATTAGCATAGCCGGCCAAATAGCACCATGGAAGCGCAGTATATCTTTTCCAACCACTTGGACATTTGCTGGCCAGAAATCCTTGAAGTCGTTTCCTTCCGGATAATTAAGCACAGTTATGTAGTTCATAAGAGCCTCAACCCAGACATACATAACCTGACTAGTGTCGTCAGGAACGCTTATGCCCCATTCTAGCTGATCTTTAGGGCGTGAGATACTGATATCCTCAAGTCCTTCGTCTAGTAATGATAAAATCTCATTACGCCGAGTCAGTGGATAAATTTGAAAGGCATTTGACACGATAGCCTCTTTTATCCGACCGGTGTATTTAGAAAGCTTAAAGAAGTAGTTCTCTTCCTCTAAGCGTTGGTAGGCTTGGGGATGATCAGGCTTCATGCGCTCCGGATCAGCTTTACCGACTGGTATAAATTCTTCCTGCTTAACGTCATACCAGCCGGTATATTTATCTCTATAAATGTCCTTAGACAAGGCTTCCCAAATTAATTTAGCTCTTTTTTCGTGATTTGAGTCAGTCGTCCGAACAAAGCGATCGGCGCTGACATCCAACAATTTAAGTAAGTGCTTGAATTCCAGGCTCATATGGTCACAATAGGCCTGCGGAGTCATTTTATGAGCCGCGGCTGCTTGGGCAACCTTAGCTCCATGCTCGTCAGTCCCGGTACTAAATATAGTCGGGTGACCATTTTGACGAGCTGACCTGGCTAAAACATCAGCCATCACGAATTCTAGGGCATGGCCCAGATGTGGTTGACCGTTTAGGTATGGGATTGAAGTAGTAATGTAATAATTTGTTTTCATATGTTTTCTTGGTGGGCGAGGTGGGACTTGAACCCACAAGGTTGTTAAGACCAACGGATTTTAAGTCCGTCGCGTATACCAATTCCGCCACTCGCCCGTTTGATTGATTATTAATTTGGAGGCGCGGACGAGATTCGCACTCGTGTACAAGGTTTTGCAGACCTTTGCCTAACTCCTCGGCCACCGCGCCATGGTGGAGCTATGGGGACTTGAACCCCAGACCTCTTGCATGCCATGCAAGCGCTCTAGCCAACTGAGCTACAGCCCCCTAGAACAGAGGTATTCTAACAAAAAGAAGGCGATAATAAAAGTCGCCCAGATAAGGCGACCTTTCGTGCGCGCCCACCACGGCGTAATGTTTGTTAAAATGTTTTTGTTTTCAAACGGCGCGCCGTATGCGCACGAATATGATATAAGCATAACTTCTTATCAGTTATTGTCAAGTAGCTGGAGCAGTTGTTGTTCGCTAATTTGCTTAGTGCCAAACTGCTCGGCCTTGGCAAGTTTAGATTTACCAACACTGCCAGCAACTACTAAATAATCTGTTTCTTTAGCAACTGAAGTTTGGAAAATACCTCCTTGGGAGCGGATTCTTTCGGCGGCTTGATCGCGGCCCATAGTCGTTAGTGAGCCAGTAATAACAAAAGACTTGCCAGCCAGTAACCCAGTATTTGTTGGTTTAAAAGTTGGTAAAACACCAAGTTTGTTAAATTTCTCTAGAAGTTTTTCATTATCCGGCGTAGCAAACCAGCCTAAAATTGATTCGGCTACTATCTCACCGATACCTTCAATACTTAGCAGACTATCTAGGGTCGCATGGGATAGAGCTTCAATGCTTTTATAATGTTCAGCTAGATCAACAGCCGTCTGAGCCCCAACGTGTCTAATACCTAAACCATATATAAAGCGCCTTAGCTGCGGATGTTTTTTTGCAGCAATTGCCCTAATAAGATTTGAGGATGAAATATCCGCAAACCGATCCAGTGCCATGACTTGGTCTTTTTGCAGAGAATAGATATCCGCCAAATCTTTAACCAGACCGCTATTGACTAGTGCGGCAACGTTTTTTTCACCCATCGTGTCAATATCTAGTGCTCCCCTAGAAGCAAAGTGAACTAGAGTCTGTTTTAATAACAAGCCGACGGTAGCATTCTTAATACGAAATATTGCTTCATTATCGGCCTTAACAAATTCAAGTTCGGGATATTGCCGAGATAGTTCTTTATCCATATTAAATGCCTTAGAATTTTTCGGTCGAAGTTCAACTATAACTTTAAGTACTTGGGGAATAATGTCGCCAGCTTTGAAAATTACGACGGTGTCGCCGACCCTAATATCCTTACGAGCTATTTCATCGGCATTATGCAAACTGGCATGTTGCACGGTGGTGCCGGCAACAATCACTGGATCAAAGACCGCAACAGGAGTGGCTGCGCCAGTTCGACCAATACTAATAACAATATCTTTAACTATCGTCGTAGCCTCTTCCGGGGCGTATTTGTAAGCCACCGCACCCCTTGGATTTTTACCGACTATTCCAAGCTTGCGATATAGTTCACGGTCGTTGAGTTTAATAACTAGTCCGTCGGTCTTAAACGGCAAAGATTCTCGGCGCTTTTCCCATTCATCAATAAAGCCCATGACTTGATTGAGGCTTTCAAAGACTGGGGCGTCCCCATTGGCAACTACTCCAAGGTCTATCAAACTCTCGTAGGTAAAACTATTAGTTGGCGTTTCGCTCTGGTCATCGCGGATTAAGTCATATGCCCGAAAGTGCAACGGACGCCTGGCAACGAGTTTTGGGTCAAGCTGACGGATAGTACCAGCCGCTAGGTTACGTGGATTGGCAAAAACTGGTTTACCTAGGGTCTGTTGCTGTTTGTTGAGTTTATCGAAATCCTGCTTTAGCATAATAATCTCACCCCTAATCTCAGTTCGGCCTCGCAAAAAAGCAGCCGATCGTTTGGTGGCTTTTAATCGGCGAGGAACGTCTACAATAGTCTGAACGTTAGCTGTTACGTCTTCGCCAACCATACCATCACCACGAGTAACAGCCTGCTGCAGGGCACCATCGACGTAGACCAACGAACAAGCTAGGCCATCCATCTTAATGTCACAGAAAAATTCATGTTTGTGACCAGGTATAAGTTTATCCATACGTTTAAGCCAGGCTTCAACATCCTCACGAGAAAAGACATCATTAAGACTAATCATAGGCGTGGCGTGGCTAACCTTATCAAACGTGTTGAGAGTCACGTTACCTACTTTCTGGGTTGGCGAATCGGGAGTTATAAGTTCCGGATAATCTGTCTCTAGTTTTTTTAATTCGTTCATCAATCCGTCATAAACCGAGTCGCTGACGCTGGGGTTATCAATAACGTGGTACTCGTAAGAATAACGAGATATCAATTTCTTTAGCTCGCTAAGTCTTTTGCTAGCCGTTGTCTTACTCATTGAGTAGCTCTCTGTAAAGTGCGTACAAATAACTATGGATAAAGATTAAACAGGCTAATGAAAAGATCAAGAATATCCAGCTAGCAGCAGCAGTAACTACTAAAATTACTGGAACCATGACAACCAGAGCGACTAAAATTATAACTAACGGTAGGAATAAAATTTTGCGCATCACCAACCAACGCCGACCACGGACAAGTTGTCGAGCCGAGCGCATAGCTTTTATTGGTGTCATGTCAGGCAGCGTGACAATATAGAGAGCAAAAATTGTTGAGGTGATCATATAAAGACTAATCAGAGCCATGATAACGAAAACTAATCCCCAGAGCGCTTTCTCCGGACCACCTACTGCAATACCGTTATTCATAACCGTCGAGTATAATGAGCCACCAATAAGTAGTGGTATGAGTTCTAGGCCAATAATTACCAAAAGTATGATAAACGGTACTAGTGGATACATACCCCTATAGAAAGCATCCCGGGCGCGCATTTTAGCGTTGTTATAGGCCTGACGAAGAGCCCATATTAACGCCAGGCTAACGATGATTAGCAAAATGGTCTGATAGACTCCGGCGTTTACACTACTACTTTGGGTAGTAGTTGAGTTGCCTATAAGATATCCCAGTAGCGACAAGCCGGTTGATACCGAAGTCGTACCTTTGCTGTGATCTAGCGACGCCCTTAGACTGCTTAAATTCAAGCCTCCAGAAATACCTCTGACAAAAATAATATACAGCAAGGCATATACGAGAGTTAGGATAATAAATGTTTGCCAATATTTTCGTATAATTTTTAAAGAGTTGCCTAGAATTATTGGAACGCCGGGAAGATCTGGGTGTTTAACTACTATTTTGCTACTGGATTTCTTTTTTTTCGGCGACGGTCGTTGACTATTTTTAGGCATGAGTCTCAGCGCTCCTTAAGCGAGCAATTCTATCTTTGATTGGCGGATGGGTACTAAATAAATTCGTGATAGAGTGACCCTTTAGGGGGTTAGCAAAGAAAAAATGAGCTGTTGCAGTATTTTGTTTTCGGAGGGCACTGCCGGTTTTATCAATCTTTTCCAGGGCGCTAATTAACCCTTCCGGATAACGAGTCGTTAAGGCTCCAGTAGCATCAGCAAGATATTCGCGCTGCCGAGAAATAGCTAGTTGAATCAACGTTGCTATAACTGGTGCCAAAATGGCGGCAACAATACCAACCACCAAAATTATGGATCCGGCCTGTCCTTCGTTATCTCTTTCTCTGGTACCTACTCCAAACCAGGTGAATTGAATAATTATATCCGTTAATATGGCGACGACCGCCACTAAGGCGAAAACAACCATGCTGACTCTTATGTCGTAGTTTTTTACATGACCCATTTCGTGAGCAAAAACACCCTGTAATTCACTATCATTCATAATTTCCAATAGTCCAGTGGTGGCGCAGACGATGGCTTTATCGGGGCGATTTCCAGTAGCAAAGGCATTGGGTGCCGGATCATCGATAATAAATACTCTTGGCATTGGTAGCCCGTCGGTAATACTTAGATTCTCAATGATTCGCCACAAGCGTGGATTGTCTTTTTTAGTAATCTCTTTGGCGCCATTAACGGCTAAAGCCATTCGGCTAGCCGAATAGTAGCTGAGTACAGCGTAGGCGGCGGCAACGCCAATAATAATGTAAAAGGTATTGTTGTTGTTACCAAAATAACGACTTAGAAACCAGGCAATAATACCGATTAGCACTAGAAAACCCAAGATTATTACTAGGCTACGCCTTTTGTTGGCAGCTATTTGGCTGTACATATTTCGCTTTTAAAGTCGTCTCTGCTCAACAAGCTTTATTAAAATTTAACAGCAACCGGTTCCTCGATGCTGGCCTGCTCACTGGCGTCAACCTCGAAAAACTCTTTGTCTTGTTTGAAGCCCAAAATGTTAGCGAAAATATTTGTCGGAAAAACTTTGCGCTTGGTGTTGAAATCGCGGACTACCCCGTTATAAAAACGGCGCGAGGCTTGAATCTTATCTTCGGTATCAGTTAACTCATCTTGTAACTTTTGGAAATTTTCGCTAGCTCGAAGCTCAGGGTAAGCTTCAGCAACCGCGAAAAGGCTTTTCATAGTCTGTTGAAACTGATTATCAGCCTTGGCAGTATCGGCTGGGCCTTTAGCAGCCAAGACTGCACTGCGGGCATTGGTAACATCTTCGAAAACAGATTTTTCGTGAGTAGCGTAGCCCTTAACGGTTTCTACTAAGTTCGGGATTAAATCAGAACGACGCTTAAGTTGAACTGTTATGTCACTCCAGGCTTCGTTAGAACGAACGTTTAGTCGAACTAGACCATTATAGATTGCAGCCAGCACGACTACGATAAGCACAACGATAGCAATAATAACGATTGTCATAGTTGATTTACTCCTTTAAAGTTCTGTAATTATTATACCACGAAATTGCTCTGAATCTGGAGGTTATATTACCCAAATAAATTGGTTCGCGATTAGTGCTACCAAAGGTTATTATAGGTCTATGGCAAGTAAAAGGAGACATCGGCGACGATGGATTAAAAAGTCGCTACTGGGTTTATTGATTGTTTTGATTGTAGTATCAGTTGTAAATTATTTTCGACCGATTCCCGCACTAACGCCAACTACCATTAGTTTAAAAATTCCGACTACAGTGACTACTACCCTGCAATGGCCTAACATAGGTAACGCTCAGGCAGCTATTGGAGCGCAGGGCTATGGTCTGCTAGCAACCGACGGAGCACAGACCCAGCAACCAACAGCCAGTGTCGCAAAACTAGTAACGACACTGCTGGTACTTAAAAAATATCCCCTGCAAATTAACCAAACGGCTACACCGATTATAACTTTTGGGGCAAGTGATGTCGCCCTTTATCAAGCATACCTAGCCGAGAATGGTTCGGTTGCAAAGGTTGAGACCGGTGAGCAACTTAGTGAATACCAAGCCCTTCAGGCCATGTTGCTACCTTCAGCTAATAACATAGCTGATAGCTTAGCGATTTGGGCATACGGTTCGCTGGCACAGTATGCTGTAGCAGCTAACGACTATCTAGTTAATAACTTGGGATTAAAAAACACCACCATCGGTTCTGACGCCAGTGGCTTTTTACCAAGCACTACGAGCACAGCGTCAGACCTAACGACTCTAGGTCTTGACGCCTTACAAAACCCAGTAATTGCCCAGATAGTTGCCGAAAAAGAAGCTCTCATCCCCGTAGCCGGCACAATATATAACGTCAACCAACTGCTCGATCAAAACGGTATTGTTGGTATTAAAACCGGTAATTCTGACCAAGCCGGGGGTGTTTATACTTTTGCCTACGATGACCAGCTTGACCCCGGACATAGCGTTTTGATAGTTGGTACGATTCAGGGTGCACCTACCCTGGCAAATAGTTTTAGTCTCGGGGAACAATTAATAAATTTTGCTAAAGATAGTTTCAGCCAAAGAGTGGTTGTGGCGGCCAATCAAGAAATTGGCTACTATAAAATTCCCTGGGATAAAAAAAGTGTTTCAGCCGTCAGCGCAACGGCTCTAACGCCAATAGTTTGGGCGTCCAATTCGCCCAAACCAGTAGTAGGTTTAAGCTCCTTTAGTGCCCCTCGGTCAGCTGGAGCAAGTGTTGGCAGTGTAAATCTATTGCGAAGCTCAACTAACTCAGCCAGCGCTAGAGTTATTTTATCCAGGTCTGTCGGCTCAGCGCCATGGTGGTGGCGTATTCTTCGTTTTATACCTTAAGTTATGCGTCTTTAATTAAAGCTATAACTTAACTAGGTCCAAAATCGTATTAACTAATTCGGCGTGACTCCATACCAACGGCGACACGGATTTTGGACTACCATTACTTGGGTTAATCTGCTCTGGTAGAACACCGCTTAGAGTAGCGTGGTTAATTGACCAATCCACATAGTAGATGGCTCGTTCAAAATTACTTACCCGAACAAAGTATTGAGCCATCCATAGAGTCGTGATGATCCAGGGGTTACCCTCAAAAGCCGGTTGTGATTCGAAGTAATTATCGTGCTCATAACGAGGGCTGCCGCCAGACGGCGATTGATCAAGCAATACTTTTTCGATGCGCTCGGCGGTAGCCTCTAGTCTGGACAAATCAAAACTTTTTCCGCCAAACATCATAGCGGCATACATAGTAGAAACATCTAGGGTATCGTCGTACTGGGTGGTGTTGTCCTCTGTGAGTAAATAGCCCTTCCGGTAGCTACCAAGTTCCTGGTTGAATAACACATCAGAGTTTTCGGCAATACGCTCGGCAGCATCTCGCCAGGCGATGGCATCATCAGGGTACTCAAATGTTTCAGCAAGGTCAGACCCAATTAACAAAGCCTGGTAGACCACCATAACCGTATAGGTATTGGTGAGAAACTTTTCTTCCCAAAGATCATAACTAGCATGTGGTAGTTTTGTCGTCTCATCAACAAAGCTCATCATGAAATTACAGGCTGGTTGAATAAGCGTAACATAGAGATTCAAAACAAAATCTCTGTCCTTACTATAGGATAGATATTCTCCGAGCATATATATCACCACGGCCGTTTCGTCTTCTTGAATAGCCAGTTCACTATGCCGGCCATGTAATAGTGGGTGCCAAGTACTACCAATCGCTCTATCGGGTTGATATTTATGCATCAGGTAACCGTCTTCGGTTAGGATATCTCTACAAAATTCAAAGAACCGTTTAGGCTCATCAGTATAGCCCAGCCGGATTAATGGCCACATGGCGAAGGCACCGTCCCTGGGCCAAACATAGCTGTAGTAATCCCGACCATAGTTGTATATTGACGAGTCACAGGAGGCGATAATTCCGCCTCGCTTATCGGTGTGTACTTTGATCATCATTAATGATTTCTTGGTCATATCCATATACTTAGGGTCTATAGAGTGCAAGCCCTTGGCAGCCACACCCAACCAGCCATGCCAGTAGTCGCGGGTGTCCTCTAAGTGCTTGGTCAAAGTATCACTTTTAAGTTTCAAGTGTAGTTTCTCGGCATTGTACTGTGAGTCAGCAGCTATTACCCAATAATCAATCGTCTCCTTAGCGCCAGCTTCCAGAGGAGTCACAAAACGAATTACCGAATCAACTCCGCCGTGTTCAACGGCGCTACCGGATAGTTGGCCATCTTCTGCATCTTTATAAGTTCCTTCTTTACCTTCAATACCGTAGTTACCGATGGCAAATTGATCATAGATATTACCGCGACTATCTTGACCATAAATAATAAGGCTGTAGCGGCCTTTGTAGTCAAGAATGTAATTTTCTTCTGGGACAAAGATAGCGGTATCGGCTCGGCCTTGCCGAGAAATTTCGAAGACTTGGTGCATAAATAATCGGACTTCACGTTTTCTGGCAGAATTATTAGTGATAGTCACTTGTCGACAAAAAGCATTTATCCCAGAGTCAACAAAATCTTGAAAATATAGCGATAACTCCAGAGCTTTATGTTCCATGGTGATCTTGCTAATAAGAGCGTCTGAAAAGAAATCTACTTTTATTTCCCAGCTGCTGTCGTCAATCCAACTAAATTTTCCATCAACCCAGACTCCGATTTTGTGACCAGAGCTTCGGGCGGTACTTAAGTTATCCAAACCAACGTAAGGATAGTAAAAGTCGTGGACTAAGCCCTGTTCATTGAGCCCAACAGTAAGTTGCCCATTACCTAACATCACCGGTCGACCCATCTTAAACTCCCACCCCATTTTCAGTTAAACGAAACTGTAAATCGTGCCAGACATTCATGTAATTTATTACCGCCTCGTAAGGCGTGCTATAGGGACTAAAGTAAGCATGAATATCACCATCATTAAACCATTTTGTACACATATAGTAAAAATGGTCAGAAGTTTGCAGTCGTCGCCAATCTTCTATGAGACCTAGATCGTTAGTACCGAGTACTTTGTTTTCAAGTTCGTATAAAGCCGCAATAGCCTGTTGTTGCATGGGGTTACCTAGCCAAGCCGATAAGTCTCTCTCGGTATCAGCCCATGTGATGGTCTCAGGAGCATCTATATAATCAACCGGTTCAAAGCTATCGATTGCCTGGCTAACTGTCATGAAAGTATTGCCTTCTTGTTTTAGCCACTGATTGGGCAAATCATCCAGAAAATGAAAAATACCGGATTCATGCCATTGGTGCTCGCCAAAAGTTTCATAATCCATGAATAAATTAAATACATTAGCGTCTGGGGTATCGTTCAACCACTTAGAAAACTTATTGGCTGTTAGTGGCCATTCCGGCCAGTCGTGATCACCAAAGCGGAAAGCTATGTCATCACTAAGCGCGTAGTTTTTTAGAAGCAGCTTAATATTGTTAGTGTAGGCCGGCCGATAGACAAAATTAGAGTTTCGCCAGCCTAGAACTTTGTCCCAGCCTTCAGCTAAAATCCCCTTATAGCCAGCTTCTTCAGCCCAAAACGCTAAATCGTTATTGTAAGCTAGCTCGGTATTTCTAAAAACCTGGGGGGTTTGCCCAAAAAGTTCCTCAATCTTATTTTTATGCATTAAAACTTGGGCTTCGAACTCGCTACGAGAGTAGAAGAAAGCTAAGCTATGATGATAGGTCTCGGCTAAGATTTCCACCCGTCCGGTACCAATAAGGTCTCTAAAAGATTGTAATGCTTCAGGGGCCCATTGCTCTAGCTGAGTCAGTACCGTCCCGGTAATTGATAGGCTTAATTTAAATTCAGGGTAGCGATTAAGTAGGTCGATAAGCTTATTATTGGTGGGAATATATGATTTTTCAGCAACTTTATGAATTAATTTTTCATTACTCTCTTGAGCGTTATAGTCAGCGTTGAAATAATTATGATCAGTACCGGTGTCGTAGATGGTGTAGTGACGTAATCGGTATGGTTGGTGGACGTGAAGGTATAAAACAATGGAGCGCATTTTTAGGCCACCTCCATCAGATGCTTAGCGTATACTTTTTGGAGTTTTTTGGCAGATGGTGCCCAGCTTAACTTTTGGACTTCACTGACGGCATTATCACGCAGAGACTGGCGAAGAGCGGGAGTGCGCAGGACAGCTACTATCTTGTTAGCCATCTCATCAACGTCCCAATAATCGACTTTTAAGCAGCTTTTTAAAACTTCACTAACACCTGATTGATAGCTAATAAGCGAAGGGGTCCCATAGTTAATCGCCTCCAGAGTAGTTAGTCCGAAAGGTTCAGAGACTGAGGTCATTAAAAATAGATCAGCGACCGCAAACGAATCTCTCCAGGCTTTACCTCTTTGAAAACCAGTGAATACAACATTTCTTAGAATCCCTAGCTCTGCCGATAAATCAATCAGCTCGTTATATTGATCACCATCACCGACAATTAAGAAGATAGTCTTAGGAATTTTCTCAATAACTTTTTGGGCGGCTCTTAGCATATTAGTAACATTTTTTTGAATAGTTAGCCGACCAACGCTCGTTATTACATGGTAACCTTGGCGTTTCATAAGTTCCAAGTAAACGTAGGTATTGTCAGGATCAAGTTCTCCGAGCTCTTCTCGGTCAATACTATTATGAACAACTTTAATCTTGTCACTAGGGATGTCGTAGTCCCGCATAATAGTCTGTTTAGTGTGTTCGCTGACAGCTATAACCTCATCAGCCAGTGACAAGCCAAGGTACTCAATTTCTCTTACTAGAGGATTCCCTTTGTTGCCACCTGCTCGGTCACTCTCGACAGAGTGGATATGGGCAATAAGTGGCATGCCAGTTTGCGCTTTTAGCCTGAGGCCAGCTCGGAGAGTTAGCCAATCGTGAGCATGAATAATATCAAAACTCCCCAGATTAACGACTTTTTCGATAGACTCTTCATAAAGACGTTGTTGCTGCATAATATCGAGATGCTTGATGTCACCACCACTATCAACATAGCTAGCACTATCATAAGCTAACCCCGTACGAATAACGTTTTTGTACTTTTTAGGCCAGGCCGTAGTAACTTTCATAAAGGGAACTGGAGTTTTGCTGAAATAGGGTATGACAAATTCAATGTCTACATTATTGTTTGCCAGGGCCTTACACAGATGATAGCAAGCGACTCCAAGGCCTCCGCTATTCTGTGGTGGAAGCTCCCATCCAAGCATCAATACTTTCATGCACCCTCTTTTTATATTATTACGTCTATAATTATATCTGTGTTTTCGCTTAAAGCATAACGTTTTTAAGCCTTTATTTAGTTGCAGTATAACACTCCTAAAAATAAGCATCAAGCTACTTATGTTTATTGCGATTAATCTAATGAATTTCTTAGCTCTTAGTGAGGGTCATTTAAACTAGAAACGTTTACTAATTAATAAACTTAAGTATAATTTATATGTGGTTTATTTACTTATTCTTCATATCGCCTTGGGGGCGACATTGCTAGTGACATTTATTATTAGGGGTTTTGCTGTATTAACGGCCAAGATTAAGCCCAGTACTGGTAAACAATTAGCTCCGATACTCGGTTCCGGCATAGTAGCTAGCGGCATAGCCCTATCAATCTTAGCTAAATCATCAATATCAAGCATTTGTTTAAGCTCAATTGTCATTATTGCGGTTATTATCATCGCAGAATACGTTCTGCAAAGACTTCCTGTTTCGAATAAATAGCCAAACAAGCTTATTTTCGAGCAAGCTTGAGAGGATTATGCGAATGACCCTCTAGTACTAAAAATGTTATAGTAATGATTATAATGATTGTGGTTACGCCTATATTCAGGGGAAGAGATACTCGTGTATAAAAAGATAAAAATTGTCATTATAGTCATCCTGGTAAGCAGCTTTCTGGGGGTTTCAGCTTGGTATTTGCATCACACCAATATACCAATCTTAGAACCGGCCGGACCAATTGCCTCAAAAGAACGAGGTCTTATATACTTTGCTCTCGGATTATCTCTAATTGTGGTTATCCCAGTATTTTCTCTCCTTGGCATCTTTGCCTACAGATATAGAGAGAGCAATACTAAAGCCAAATACTCACCAAAACTGGACCATAACCGAGTTGCTGAAACTGCCTGGTGGTTGATACCTTCAGTTATTATCTTATTTTTAGCAAGAGTTGCTTGGAGCTCTTCTCATAGCCTAGACCCATATCAGCAAATTGCCTCAACAAATAGAACAGTCACTATTCAGGTAGTGGCGCTGGACTGGAAGTGGCTATTTATTTATCCGAGTCAAGGTGTAGCTTCGCTGAGTAATTTCCAAATACCGACCAATACCCCTATAAAGTTTGAAATAACTTCTGATACAGTAATGAATTCTTTTTGGATCCCTCAGCTTGGAGGTCAAATTTACGCCATGCCAGGTATGTCGACTGAACTCAACTTAATGGCGTCCAAAAATGGTATATTTAATGGATCGTCAGCTAACATAAGCGGAGAGGGATTTTCTGGTATGACATTTACGGCTAAGGCCAGCTCTTATAGTGACTATTCCTCTTGGCTTAGTCGGCTTAGCGCTTCGCCCAAGAAGCTTAACCTAAGCACCTATAATCAATTAGCTAAACCCAGCCAATATAATCTGGTGACTAGTTATTCGGGTGTGGTGCCAAATTTGTATAATTCAATTATCTATAAATATATGACTCCTATCTATGGCAGCGATGGTGGCTTAATGACAATCATAACTATGCCTAGTAATCAAAATAAGAATGGGATGATGATGCAATGAATTATGTTGCGGCGGTTTTGGGCAAGCTCAACTCAAATGTCTTTCCCCACGACAAAGCTACTTTAGGGGCTGCTCTATCAATACCTCTAGGTGGTCTTTTGCTGGTTGCCTATTTAACCTACACCAAGCGCTGGAAGTGGCTTTGGAAAGAATGGCTAACTAGTGTTGATCCGAAGAAAATTGGAGTTATGTACATAATAGTTGGCTTATTAATGCTCCTGAGGGGTGGCACCGATGTTTTAATGATCAGGGCCCAACAAGCCACTTCCGTTGGAGTTTCACACGGTATCGTATCGGTTAATACTTTCCAACAACTGTTTAGTGCCCATGGCACGATCATGATCTTCTTTATGGCTATGGGTTTAATGTTTGGTCTAATTAATCTAATCTTGCCTATCCAAATTGGGTCACGTGATGTGGTCTTCCCTTTTTTGAACCTCAGTAGTTTCTGGCTTTTTGCAGCTGGAATGATTTTGATAAATTTGTCGCTAGGCATTGGCCAATTCTCAGCTGCTGGCTGGTTGGCATATCCACCGTTATCGGAGCTGCATTTTAGCCCGGGCGTTGGTGTAGATTACTGGATATGGAGCCTGCAAATTGCCGGTATCGGTAGCTTACTTTCTGGTATTAACTTCTTTGTGACGATTGTAAAAATGCGTTGTCGAGGCATGAACCTTATGAAGATGCCGATGTTTGTCTGGAGCGTTTTATGTACTACTTTACTTATTATGTTTGCCTTCCCGATCCTGACCGTAACTCTAACTTTATTGTTCTTAGACCGGACAGTGGGAATGCATTTCTTTACTAGTGGTTTTGGGGGCAACCCGATGATGTACGTAAACCTAATCTGGGCTTGGGGTCATCCCGAGGTTTACATCCTGATCCTACCAGCCTTTGGAATATATTCAGAAGTAGTAGCTACTTTCTCTCGAAAAAGATTATTCGGCTACACTTCTATGGTCTGGGCTCTGGCCGCCATAGCCGTACTCTCCTTCAGTGTTTGGCTGCATCATTTCTTTACCATGGGTGCCGGGGCTGACGTTAATGGTTTCTTCGGAATCATGACCATGGTTATAGCCATCCCGACTGGCGTCAAAATATTCAATTGGTTGTTTACGATGTTCAGGGGCCGTATTCACTTCGCCAGTCCAATGTATTGGTTTATGGGCTTTGTCGGTTTGTTCACGATTGGTGGCGTAGCTGGAGTTGTTCTGTCAGTTCCACCGGCTGACTTTCAGCTACATAATAGCCTATTCTTGGTAGCCCACTTCCATACCATGATAGTCGGTGGCGTCGTCTTTGGATACTTAGCTGGTATTTCTTATTGGTTCCCAAAGATATTTGGTTTCCGTTTGAATGAACGCCTTGGAAAATGGTCATTCTGGTGTTGGTTCATAGGCTTTATCCTGGCCTTCGTCCCGCTATATATACTAGGATTGATGGGCGCGACTAGAAGGATTGATCACTACAATGCATCATTAGGGTGGCAGCCACTGTTTATTGTCGCGGGTATTGGTGCGGCAATTATTGCGCTAGGTGTTGGTATTTTTATACTGCAGATCGTAGTTAGCATTGTCCGGCGTAAAGATAGCATTGATTATACCGGCGATCCTTGGAACGGGCGAACCTTGGAATGGTCAATCCCTTCGCCGGCACCGTTTTATAACTTTGCTATTGACCCAGTAGTTAACGAGCGCGATCCGTTTTGGGAATCTAAACAACTGGCTAAAGATAGTGAGCAAAAAGCAGTGCACTACAAAGCGATTACTATGCCTAGGAACAGTGGCATTGCGCCGATTATTGGACTCTTCAGCGTAGCCTTTGGCTTTGGTATGATTTGGCACATTTGGTGGCTAAGTATAGTATCTCTAATCGCAATTATAGTATCGATAATTATCCGGGTTTCGGATGATAACACTGATTATGTTGTGCCCGCTAGTAAGGTTGAAAAAATTGAATTTGCCTACGCCGCTAAAAGAGCTGAAGCTCCAAAAAGGAGATATGCATGAGCGACGTAGCCAACCCACCTATGAACTTAGATATTTCTAACGCTGAGTATCAAAAAAACTCAAAGACTTTATTTGGTTTTTGGGTTTATATAATGACCGATTGTGTTTTGTTTGCTAGTTTGTTTGCAACTTATGCCGTCTTACACCACAACACTTTTGGGGGACCGTCGGCTCAGAATCTATTTTCCCTACCCAATGTTCTAGCCGAAACTTTGATTTTGCTAACATCCAGCTTTACTTGTGGACTAGGGATATTGTCGGCTAGAGCTAGGCATAAAAATAAAGTTATATTTTGGTTTTTTGTAACTTTTGTCTTAGGAATTGCTTTTCTTTTTCTAGAGCTAAGTGAGTTTCGACATCTAGTAATTACCGGTAATAGCTGGCGTCGTAGTGGTTTCTTGTCGGCCTTCTATACACTTGTTGGCACCCATGGCCTACATATTAGCGTTGGCCTACTTTGGTTGGTTGTGTTATTTGGGAAAATTTTTAGCGGGGGCCTCACTAGAAATAATCTACGGCAGTTAACCCTCTTTAGTATATTTTGGCATTTCCTCGATATAATCTGGATATTTATATTCACGATCGTTTACTTAATGGGAGCAGTTGGCAAATGAGTAAAGAACAAGACGTTATAGTTGCCGAGCACGAACTTAGCGAGGGTAACCTTAAAAGCTATATTACCGGCTTTCTATTATCGATTGCTCTTACGCTAAGCGCCTACTTTATGGTTGTTCGTCGTAGTTTCACTGCCGATCGGATCATAGCGGTTATAGTCGCTTTGGCACTAATCCAATTCCTGGTACAAATGTTTTTCTTCCTTCATCTTGGTAAAGAAACAAAACCCAGATGGAAATTATTTGTAGTTGTATTCATGATAATGATTGTTCTGATTTTAGTATTTGGTTCCATTTGGATTATGAATAACCTAAACTACCGAATGAGCCCAGAGCAAATTAATACCTACTTGAATAATCAGGGCGGTGGTTTTTAATAAGTGAATCAGTTTAAAAATTATTACAACCTAACAAAGCCCGGAATTATATATGGTAATTTGATTACTGCTGTTGGTGGTTTTCTATTGGCGTCAAAAAATCATATTGATATAAGTCTATTAATATTTACTCTGCTAGGTATTTCGTTCATTATCGGCGCGGCCTGTGTTTTTAATAATTATATAGATCGGGGTATTGACCAAAAGATGGCCCGAACTAGTAAGCGGGCGCTAGTCAGCGGCCTGATTAAACCATTAAACGCTTTAATTTTCGGTTCAGTATTAGGGTGCATCGGGTTGGCGATATTAATCCTCCGCAGCAATTTATTTGTAGTCATTATTGGAATCACCGCTTTCTTTATGTATGTAGTAGTTTATGGAATTGCCAAACGCCGTAGCATCCATGGCACATTAGTTGGTACTCTGCCAGGAGCAGCACCGATTGTTGCTGGTTACTGTGCTGTTAGTGATAGTTTTAACTCTGCAGCGATTATCTTGCTCATAGTATTGATTGCCTGGCAGATGGCTCATTTTTATGCAATTGCAATTTATCGGTTTGATGATTATAAGGCAGCCTCGATACCGGTTCTGCCAGTGGTTAAAGGTATAACGAATACCCAAATCCAAATACTTGCTTACATCGGGGCTTTTATAGTAGCAACTGCTTGCCTGACATTTTTTGGTTACACCGGTTATATTTTTATGATAGTCATGTTAGCCCTAGGTCTGTGGTGGATGTACATGGGCATAAAGGGTTTCAAGGCTCCTAAGCCTAAAACCGTAGCCCAGAAGATGTTTCTATTCTCACTGATTATAATAGTTAGCCTATCGTTTATGTTATCGATTAATGCTTTAACAACCTAAGTAATAGCTAATGAGCGTTGGTTATTGAACTCGCACTTCTTCGTCAAAGCGTTCTTGGCTAAGATTACCGCCAGTAATTAAACAAACTGCAAATTTATCTTCTAGGTCTAGGGGTTTGTATCGACGTAAACCTGCTATTGCAAGAGCGCCGGCTAGTTCGGTACGCACTAGCCATGACCAAGATTTATCTATTCCCCATAACTCCGTTGTTACTTCACGCAAATCTCTATCCGATACTGATATAACATCATCAACTAGGTGATTCGTAAGCTCAAATGGTAACTTGCCGACTTCCCTGACTGCCGCTCCGTCGACAAATGTACTAAATGCTCCTTGGAGGGGGACTGGCCTTCCTTGTTCGCGGGCATATTGCAACGAAGGAGCTCCCTCTGGCTCAACTCCAATAATTTTAATTGTGGGATCTTTATCTTTAATAGCTGCACTAATGCCCGCCATAAGCCCCATGCCCCCGACTGGGCAAAAGACTGCTCCAATATTAGGAACGTCTTGATAGATTTCTGTGCCGAGAGTTGCTTGACCAGCAATAACCTTGATGTCGTCAAATGGCGAAGAAAATGCTGCTCCGTGTTCTTCGCTATAAGATTGTGCAGATTTTAATGATTCATCAAACTCGCTTCCCTCCGAATGAATTTCTATGAATTCGCCGCCAAGTTCAGTTACCCGAGCTTTTTTATGTATAGGTGTGTTATTTGGCATAAATATATGACTTTTTACCTCGAATAACTTACTGCATAAGGCTACACCTTGAGCGTGATTCCCAGCGCTTACAGTAACAACTTCCTTATCAAGTTGAGCATACGTCAGGCTTTTAAAAAAATTATAAGCACCTCGTAATTTGAAAGATTTACCTGGTTGATGAAGCTCAGTAACAACAGTAATACCTTGCCCGAATCTGTCAGATAACTCCTCATCTTGAATTATCTCTGTCCTTAAAACGGGGCTATCACGATGACTTATGGCCGCAAAAGCTAAGCGCATTTCCCCCAGTAGTTGTGGATCGATATCTGCATGAAGCTCAGACTTAACCATTTTCCCTCCTCGTATTAAAAATCCTCCGTGATACGGAGGATTTAATGTTTGCTAAATGGGTTTTTTGCAAAAAAAAACTAAGCAAACCTCCGCTCGGGAAGTTTAATAATAATCCCAACCATTATTACAATACTCATTACACTGAATATATTAACACATTTAAAACTTAATTCAGGGCAGCTTTAGGCTCCTTAGTAGGGATACCTAGAGGATGAGCCACTTGAAGTGGTAGTTGATGATGCAACTGGTTTAGCTACAACAAAACCCGAGACACCGTTACCGGTTACTCGACCCTTACTGTCACTGGCAAAATAGTACAGCGGCATACCGTTATAGGTGTACTGCATTTCACCATTATCTGAACGTTTTATTGTGCTGATACCAGCTGGTAGGTTTGTGATTGAACCTTCATCCTGGTAGACCGGCCAAGCTGCTAAACATGGGCCACTACAATTGCTAACACCAACTGAGCCTGTGCCATCAGTATATAGGGTTTTACTGCTAGTATCCGCCAAATAGCTACCGACGCTAGAATTGGTTTTAGTAATTACCACAGAATTGTTTACTGCAACTGTCTTACTTTGGCTAGTATTCGTAGTTGCTGGCTTAGGTGACTTGTGAAAAATGGCATAGGCACCAATCGCGATTACTACAACCACAATTATTACTATTGAGATGTTCTTCTTCAGCATAAATATAATCTCCTTATATGATTTTAGTATAGACCACCTATTAACGAAAAACACCTGAGTGGCGTTGGGCCTGGGAGATTATTATCTGTTATCTATATAATTTTGGCAGAACTTTTCAAATATGGCATTTGTCCAACCAAACCCCGTTTGTGAAGGATATAACCCGATGATAGGCGCCTTAGTCGGCGAAACAACATTGTATTTTTCAATAAATACGCCGTGGGTTTCAAACCAGTCAAGATTTGTCTTTAACCACTTTAGACCGATTCTTCTGGCATCATCGTGATAACCGTATCTCTCCAAAGCTTTAACTACAATATAGTGTAATGGTGCCCAACCATTTGGGTATGCCCACTGAGTCGGCACGGTACCGGGTACTAACTTATTAAGCTGACCTGGATCTGATGTCGTAGTTAAACCCCCTTTTTGCTCAAACTTTCTTAGGGCTTTGACCAGCACTTTTGCTTGGTTGTCATCTACCAACCCGGCCCACATTGGATAAAATGTTGCGAGTGAGGCAACTGTTCCACGTTTCTCTTTTACGAAATTAAAATCGTAGTACATACCGCGTAGGTTACTCCACATCAATCTGTTCATCTCTTGTTTACGTTGCTCGGCTTTAAGCTCCCACTCTTTAGAAGCTTGCTTGTTGTTTATCATTTTGTAATACTTAGCGAAATCCATTTCATATTTGTACAGCAAGCTATTTAAATCAACAGGTAAATAGTTTAGACACCTTCTGTTAAAGCGCGGGGTCATGTCCCAACCGCTCTCAGTCTCAGCTAAATCGTGAATATAGTTGATGTCGTAGTAGCGTGATAAACCATGATACACCAGTCTAGCGTTGGGTTTCGTGGTACCCATCCAAACACAGTTATATTCGTCCTCAGCTACAGATAGCATCTTCCCCAACCATTCAAGGCCAAGATCATAGGCTTCATAGACATCAAAAATAAAGCTTGTCATAAACGGTGGTTGGGACCTACCAGTCAAGTAGGTTCTAGAGGCGTTGGGCACTACCCTGAACCTCTTATATAGAGTTACTATGTCATCAAGTATGCCGATAACCAGTTCCTTATGTTCTGGGTCTAGAATACCTTGAATCATAAAATAACTATCCCAGTAATATAGTTCGTTAAAGTCAAATTCATGACCTGCCCCATATGCTGGTACAAGGTATGGGTAAGGTAGACCTAGCGAATTATCTTCGTCATTGGGATGATATCTCTGTAGTTTCTCCCAATAATTGCTTATATATTCTCTGGCTATTGTTACGTCTTGCAGGGCTATTTTTTGATGCCCTGAAAACGAGACAGTCAGATTATTAACTAGCCCACTCGGTAGAGATGACGAAAAATTGGCAGCAAGCCTTTTTGTTGTTTGAAACATCATCCTCAGCCTAAGACTTTTAACATATAAGGTCAAGCATTTTGGGAAGATTTTTACACCTTAGTCAATATAGTTAGATGAAAGGGTGTATTGTGAATAGTTTTTAGCTAATATAGGTTAACTCGTTGGTCCTTGAAATGCCCGCGAATTAGAGTTTTGCCAATTTCCCGAGCACACTAAGGACACCTTTACTGGAAGCTATGCGAAAGTGAGCCGCGGTTAAGCGCCGGCCGATTTTAATACTGTATCCAGAAGGAGGTAAAGCCAAGAACAACAATTCATCGGTCACATCATCGCCCATAGCAAGAACAAAGGGGTATTTGTGACTCAACCAGACTTCAGCAGCATTAGCTTTGCTAATTCTTGGATTTTTTATTTCAAGGGCTTTGTTGCCTTGAAGCAATTCCAGTCCATACATTTTAAGGATAGGTCTTAGGGTTCTCCTGATGATAATAGCGTATTTATGCCCGTAGTAGGGTTTAGCAACTCGGTAATGCCAAACCAGTGAGTTTGGTTTCACTTCAATGCGAGACCCTGGCGCTAATTGTGTATATTTCTCAAGCACAGGTAGTAGGTCTAACTTCCAGTCGGTGTCGGTCTTTTCAAGAATCTGCCATTTTTTATTGTTAACTGTTTTTATTGCAGCACCGTGCTCAGCAACAAGATTCATCCGTATCGTACCAAACCACGTCTCTAGGTCAACCGCACTGCGGCCGCTAATTAATACGATATCATTAGCCTTATTCTTGCTTAACTTTTCAAGTAAATGAAGAAGAGCTTTTGGTGGCTTGGCAGTTCGATAGTCATTGCTGAAAGGTACCAACGTGCCGTCGTAATCAAGCAGTAATAATCTTTTTTTTGCCAAACTGAAATCAGAATAAAGATTTTTTAAAAGACGGGTATTCAAAGTCCTCGTAACACGTGGAGTGTGTGGTATCGGTTGTTGTAAGGTCTCGACAAATGTTTTGGCCCAATACTGCACAGTATTAATTGATAGATCTTTTTTCATTCGTTTAATTCTGCTACTGAGTTCCCTTTTACGCATTTGTGTAGCTTGTTGCAAAGCGTTAACTAAACTTTCAGGCTGTCTAGGATTTACGATTAATGCATCGTGTAGTTCTTCGGCTGCTCCGGCACTATCGCTCAAAATTAACACACCTTTCTTTTTGTTGCTGGCGACGAACTCTTTAGCCGCTAGATTCATGCCATCTCTAAGTGGCACAATAAAGGCGATATCGGCAATCTGAAATAGTGCCGCAACTTCTTCAAATGGCTGTGAAACATTTATATAATCGACGGGTTGCCAATTGGCCGTACCGTAGGTTTGGTTAATTTCTTTAGCTAATTCACTAAGACGCTTAGCCAGTTTTTTGTAAACTGTAATATCTGTACGCGATGGGGCGGCGACCATCGCAAACACTATCTTAGAATGTTGCTGTGGGTTGCGCTTTAGAAACTCACTAAAGGCGCT